>Ga0105239_10004215_pt1 | contig 17270 bp, 9 predicted proteins | sample KBSC44metaG_FD_92761 | JGI IMG/M metagenome (GOLD analysis project Ga0105239, IMG submission 92761) | Corn rhizosphere microbial communities from Kellogg Biological Station, Michigan, USA - KBS C4-4 metaG | ecosystem: Host-associated > Plants > Roots > Rhizosphere > Soil | place: Michigan, USA...
CATTTGATGGGTATACTCTGAGTATCGCCTTTGCAGTGATGCCCCTTTCCCAACGGACAATATCAGGCCGATGGCCGACGAAGAGTGCAGCGACGGTGCTGTTGACTTCCGTCCTGTTCCAGCGAATATATCGATGCCACCATGGGCAACGACGGTCTGCTCTACGTTCGCGCCTACGACGACGGCTATGGAACGGGACGAATTTCCTGCAGAGCGCCACCGTGGCGCAGGTTCCGTTCGCCGGGTACAAGGTCGTGGGCGCCGGAGACTTCAACGGCAATGGGCAGCGCGACCTCGTGTTTCAAAACGCGACCAGTGGCCAGGTCGTCCTCTGGTATATGAACGGCAATGTTTTCCAGAGCGGCGTCTCGGTGCCTTATGTGCCGGGCAGCCAGTGGCAGGTGAAGAACGTCGCCGACTTCGACGGCGACGACAAACCCGACATCGCCTTTCAGAACAAGACGACCGGACAGATCGTCCTCTGGTACATGAACCTTGCAACCGTGACCGGTGGCGGACAGACCACCCTGACTCCCCTCAGCGACTACAAACTCGCCGGCCCTCCTTAAGCCGAATGACGGAAGCCATAAAATGAGGAGAGGCGTCGAGGGGATCTCCTCGACGCCTCTCCGCGTTATGAGGGAAGACGAAAACCAACACCCAACTCTCCCTCGCCTGGGAAATCTATGTCGTTCTCATTCGTCCCAGTGATCCAGGCCGAGGTTGGCGGGCAGACGTTTTTGCTCTTTATTCGGCAGGCGTTTCCAGCGCTTTAACGTGCCGTCGCGCTGCTCTTTGTAGATGACAAAGTGCTTCGGATGTTTGCCGTAGTAGACATACCAGTCGTAGTCGTCAAAGACCCACTCTTTCTTGCCGTCGCCATCGTAGTCGCGAAAGATCGGGCCGCCGGCTTCGCCGCCGATCTCACCGATCCGGACGAGTTGGCCGTTCCGAATGGAAAGGAGACTGACCGGTCCGGGATGCCCCATCGCAGGTTCGGCGCGAATAACGATCAGTGGGAAACGTGTCTCAAACTTTGCCTTGCCGAACTCCAGGCTGATGCCCTTGAACTCCGCTGCGCCGGAGGTGCGCACAAGGCGATCGTTCTTGAAGAATCTGGCAGACTGCTCGGTCAGGAGGTCGTCCTTTTGGTGCTTCGGCTCCCAGATCTCGACGCGCCAGAGATCCTTGCCCGCGCGATACGTGCGGCTATCGACCTTGCTCTCCTCCACAACGGTCACATGCGTCTGCAGGCAAGCCGACACATGCAGGCTTATGAGAAGGCCAATCGAAATCATCTCTGCTTTGCTCCTTATACTTTCCTTTATTTACGAGGCGCTTCCCCGTCTCAGTCGGCTCGTGCATGGCGTCCCCTTCGTTTGCATGATCCCTCACAACACCAACCATCCTCACCCGGCATTAGTTCGGCAGTTGCAGGAAAACTCCTTCCTCCTGCGTTCCGCCATGCTTCGGCGCGCAGTAAACAAGGAAAATCGGCCCGTCCTGGCGAAACGGAAGTTATCTTTGCGCGCACCTTTCCTGATCTACCGCAGCAACCGTAGTGATGCCTCAACCTTCTTTCCCTGGAGTAAAGTTCGTATGTTGCCCGAAACCCGAATGCCGTTGAATTCGCTCTCCCCCAACGCAGATCGCCTCGCAGAATTGAAAGCCCTCTTCCCCGAAGCCTTCTCCGAAAACCGGCTCGACTTCGATCGCCTGAAACAGGTTCTTGGGGAGGCTGTCCACACAGATCGAGAACGCTACGGGCTGAACTGGGCCGGGAAAACGAATGCCATCCATGCGCTCCAATCTCTCAGCGTCGGTACGCTGAAGCCGGATCGAAACGCATCCGTCAACTTCGACACGACCGAACACATGATCATCGAAGGCGACAATCTCGAAGTCCTGAAACTGCTCCAGAAGTCCTACTTCGGCAAAGTCAAGATGATCTACATCGATCCGCCCTACAACACCGGCAACGAGTTCATCTATCCCGACAACTTCCGCGAAGGGCTCGAAGACTACCTCAAATACACCGGCCAACTCTCCGCCGAGGGAACCGCCACCACTTCCAACAAAGAGACCGACGGCCGCTATCACTCTAATTGGCTTTCTATGATGTATCCACGGATCTTCCTTGCCAAGAACTTATTGCGAGATGATGGCGTTGTCTTTATCAGCATTGATGATCATGAAGTTCATAACCTGCGGCTACTTATGAACGAAATATTTGGAGAAGAGAATTTTATCGCTACAGTAATTTGGCAGAAAGTGTACTCACCTAAGAATACTGCGATGCACTTTTCAGAGGACCATGATTATATTGTTGTTTATGCCAGAAATGCAGAGGTTTGGCGTCCTGAACTGTTACCCAGAGGAGAGGAAGCCAACGCTCGATATATCAATCCCGATAATGATCCGCGTGGACCATGGAAACCGAGCGATCTAACGGCACGCAACTACTACAGCAACGGAATGTATGAAATTGTTAGTCGGACCGGGCAGATATTTAAACCGGCCGTCGGAACATATTGGAGGTCGTCCTATGACAAATTTTTGGAATTAGATCGTGATAATCGGATTTGGTGGGGGAGCGATGGTAAGAATATGCCATCACTGAAGCGATTTTTGTCTGAGGTGAAACAGGGAATTACTCCTCAAACGCTGTGGGATTACAAATCGGTTGGGCATACGCAGGAAGCAAAGCAAGAACTTCTGGAATTTGTGGAATTTGAGGACACTCAGAATGTGTTGAACTCTGTTAAACCCACACGTTTGATCCAGAGAATGCTACAAATTGCAACCGAACCAGATGGTGAAGATATTGTCGTAGATTTTTTTGCTGGTAGCGGCACTACTGCTCATGCAGTGATGAGACAGAATGAAGAAGATGGCGGTAATCGGCAGTATATATGTGTTCAGTTGCCGCACCGTTTACCTAAACCGGAAAGGCGTCTGAAAACCCTCTTCGACATCACGACGCAACGCGTTCAGCGCGTAATCAACAAATATGATGAAGATACGAGCAAACTGCGTTTTGCCGGAGACACAAAGCGAAATCGTGGGGTGAAGGTTTTTCGTTTAGCGGCAAGTAACTTCAAAATATGGGAAGATGGAAATCTTGAAGAAGATGCGGATGCAGTGGCGGCGCAACTGGAACTGTTCGCGGACAATCTTTTGCCGGATGCAACGCCGGAGGATATTCTTTTTGAAATCCTGATCAAGGCCGGATACGATCTGAACGTGTCGCGGGAAGAGATAACCGTCGCCGGTCAATCTGTCTATTCGATAGCGGAGGGGCGGCAGCTTGTCTGCTTGGAACGGGACATCACGCGTGAAACGCTGGCGGGCATGATCGCGCGTAAGCCGGAGGGCGTGATCTGCCTCGATGAGGCGTTTCATGGCGATGATGCGCTGCTCACCAACACTCTGCTTCAGATGCAGGACGCCGGTATCCGCTTCCAGACGATTTAAAGCGGTCGCGCAATAGGGAAGTCGTTTGCCTGGGAGCGAGGCGCGAAGCGTGAGAGACCTCCCCCGACCCCCTCCTTCGTAAGGAGGGGGCAAATGCCCGCTCTGCTGTTTCGTAAGCAGGGGCTCTTTGCGTCCTGGTATCGATCTCTCTGCAACACAAATTGTCTGTTTGGGAGACCAAGATTTTCAGCGAACAAGGTTGGCGGACTGATTGTGTCCTGTGCGCGAAGAACGAGAGGAACAGGAAGGAAGCCCCCTCCTTACGAAGGAGGGGGTTGGGGGAGGTGAACCCCAAGACATCCTCTACTTACAGATCCCGCCTGATGAAGGCATCGAAGGACTGATGATGAAGATTCAATTTGATGGAGCGCAGGAGTATCAGCAGGACGCTATCGCGGCGGTTGTGGACCTGTTTTCGGGATTGCCGTTGGCGCAGGGCAAGTTTGAGATGAACCTGCGTGCGGCGAGCGAACTGACGGATGAACTCGGACGCGGCAACCTTCTCACGCTCTCCGAGGAGGCGCTGCTCACCAATGTGCAGGAGGTTCAGCAGCGCAATGGCATCGCGCCTGTCGAGAAGCTGGATGGACGCAACTTCAGCGTGGAGATGGAGACCGGAACCGGCAAAACTTATGTCTATCTCCGGACCATCTATGATCTGTTTACCCGCTATGGCCTGTCGAAATTTGTCATCGTCGTGCCCAGTATCGCGATCCGGGAAGGCGTCCTGACCAGTATCCGACTCATGAAAGAGCACTTCGCTGCGCTCTACGACAACACCCCGATGGAGGCGCAGGTCTACGACAGCAAACAGGTCTCGCGACTGCGCGGATTTGCGACCGCCAACACCCTCCAGGTCCTCATCCTCAATATTCAGGCCTTCGACAAAGCCTCCACCATCATGCAGAAGGACAACGATCGCATGAGCGGGCGCAGGCCGATCGATTTCATTCAGGCGACCTGTCCTATCGTCATCATGGACGAACCCCAGAACATGGAATCGCCCACGGCGAAGAAGGCGATCGCCTCTCTCAATCCGCTCTGCACGCTGCGCTACTCCGCCACCCACAAGAACCGCTACAACCTCGTCTACCGCCTGGGACCGGTAAAAGCGTACGACCTCAATCTGGTCAAGAAGATCGTCGTCAACTCCGTGGTGGAAGAGGGTGACTTCAATCGTCCCTTTATTGCCCTGGAGAGCATCACCGCCACCAAGACAAAGGTGACGGCGCGGCTCAAACTCGATGTTCAGGGCGCCAATGGGCCGGTGCGCAAGGTCGTGACGGTCAAAGGGAACGAGAGCCTGGTCGAACTCTCCGAAGGCCGTGAGGTCTACGCGGGCTATGTGCTTGAAGAGATCGACGCCGGAAACGGGTTTGTGCGCTTCACCAACGGAATTCGAATCGACACGGGCGAAGGCCAGGGCAGCGACCGCGACGCGGTGATGCGCGCCCAGGTCAAAGAGGCGATCAAAGAGCATTTCGAAAAGGAGCTGAAGATCCATCGCCTTCTGCCGGAGGGCAAGCGGCTCAAAGTGCTCTCGCTCTTCTTTATCGACCGTGTCGCCAACTACGCTCCCGCCGAAGGCAAGATACGCCGCTGGTTCGAAGAGTGCTATCAGGAGTTGGCGGCGCGGCCGGACTATCAGCGTCTGAAACCCCTGCCGGTCGCCACCGTGCACGACGGCTATTTTGCCGAAGAGAAGGGGATGGCGAAGGACAGCCAGGAGGGCCGCGACACCCAGGCCGACGATAGCGCCTATCGGAAGATCATGCAGGAGAAGGAGAAGCTTCTCAGCATGGAGGAGCCGCTGCGATTTATCTTTTCGCACTCCGCCCTGCGCGAAGGCTGGGACAATCCCAACGTCTTCCAGATCTGCACCCTCAACGAGACGCGGTCGGAGATGAAGAAACGCCAGGAGATCGGGCGCGGCCTCCGCCTGCCGGTCGACGAAACGGGCATTCGCGTCTTCGATCCGAATATCAACCGCCTGACCGTCATCGCGAACGAGAGCTACAACGACTTCGCCAAACAGTTGCAGAATGAGATCAAGGAGGATACCGGGGAGGAGTTCAAGGGGCGCATCGAAAACAAGCGCGACCGCCGCAAAGCCAATCTCATCCCAGGCTGGACGCAGCATGTCGATTTCGTCGCCCTCTGGGAGCGCATTCAGGCGAAGACACGCTATGCGGTCGAGTATAAGACGGAAGATCTGATCGCCAAAGCCGCCGAGTATGTCTACAAAATGGGGCCGGTTGCGGAGCCTTCCATCCTCATCCAGCAACGCCTTGTTGAGATGACCGAGGCCGGAATTACCGGCCGCCTGCTGAGAGCGCGGGAGGAGCGCGACTCCTACAAGACCGCCGCCCTGCCGGATATTATCGGCTACCTCCAGCGCGAAACCCATCTGACCCGCCACACTCTCGTGGAGATCCTGAAACGCTCCGGACGTCTGGGCGAAGCTCCCAAGAACCCACAGGCATTCCTCGATAAGGCGGTTCGCGCCATCAAAGTCGCGCGCCAGGAGATCATGGTCACGGGGATCAAATATGAGCGGCTGGAGGGCGAGGATGCGGCCTGGGATATGATGCTTTTCGAAGATAAAGAGATCGAAGGCTTTGCCGACCGGATGCTCGACGCGACCAAATGCATCTACGATGCCATCGAGATCGACTCCGAAACCGAGCGTAAATTCGCCGCAGCCTTTGAAACCCGCGACGACATCAAGTTCTATCTGAAACTGCCGCCCTGGTTCAAAATCCAGACGCCTCTCGGAACTTACAATCCCGACTGGGCCATCGTCAAACAGGAAGCCGAGAGCGAACCGAAACTCTATCTCGTGCGGGAGACCAAATCCAGCCTCCGCCAGTTCGACCTGCGCAACTCCGAAGAGATGAAAATCGTGTGCGGCCATGCCCACTTCGAAGCCCTGCAAAACGGCATCTACGACAAAGCCTGCGATCCTCTCCAGGTATAAGGTTCCTCAATCCACGCAGGGCTGCCTGAAAAAAGGAGTTTAGGGAACTCACGTAAAGGGTCCAGCGGGTAAGCCGATTGGCTGCGGTTTCTTCACGGGTGCTGCAAGACTCCCTGCAGAAAACGTCCGGTCTCCTCGGTTCCGTCGGGGTGTGTCAGAGTCCCGTCTCCATCCGGTTTGCCGTGCAAGACGCTCCCCGTGTAGACATCCCCATTTGCATAGACGAGTTTGACATCGTATAGCCTGGCCCCGTCCACGCTGCCTCCATACAAAACATCTCCATTGGAAAAATAATACGTGCCGCCATAAAACTCGGGAAAGTACCTGGAGACATACCGATCGCCATTGGCATATCGGTGGGTTCCAGTTCCATAGGGGCGTGTGAAGGACCAGGTGCCGGTGTAGGTATCTCCATTCGGATAGTGATAGGTGCCTTCCCCGCACGGACGATTGTCGATGATCTCCCCCTGCCAGTTGGGGAGAGCGCCGATGTGCCTGAGCATAGGCGCATTCCGCAGCGGCTCTTCATCCTCCGCAGTCGGGGGCGGATCATTTTCATCCAGGTAGACAAGGTCGTGTGAGGCTCCCTGAAGATGCGGATCCAGGGCATCGTCGGAGACCTCGACGATCTCGCAGAGAGTAGGAGGCGTCGCGTTTAGAATAGCATCGCACAGCCTCTTCAAAGTGTCTTCATGGACACGCAGACATCCCTGAGTCCATCCCAGCGATTCGACGGCGTCCGGTTTCACGCGTCCTGCATGAATATGGATGACTCCCCGTCTCTGATCGAAAGGACGGGCGGGATCGGCCGCTGCAAGCGCCATACCCGCTGTGGGAGTCATCTGAATGACATAGTTTTCTCCATAGGTCTTACGAGTAAACTGCAGACCTCCGGTAGGGATAAAACCGTCGATACGATAGGTGCCAGTCGGTGTATCTCCACATTGGTTCATCGGGTTTGTATCCGGGTTGACGAGCGCTTTGTAGCGGCGACCTGTCGATTTACCTAACACCGGGAACGGCCCGGCAAGTGTGGCACCCGAATCATCTAAAAAAGCAAGATTTCCCCAGCGTTTGCGGTCGGATGGAAGTTTTATGGTGATACGAGTCATGTTTCATTTACCTCAAGCGCTCTGGTCATACGATGACGATAGGTTTTCCGAAAGCGATAGCATGTCGTCTCTTCTGTAAATTGAGATGCCAGTGGTTACGGCAAAATTTTGATTGGTGTGCCTACGATTTCAATGAGACCATTGATGGCAGCTTGCGAATCGATGATCCACTCGCGGGCGCCCCCTTGCGTGGAGCCAGTGAAAATCCAGCCATATATCCGAGGGGGATTCGCGAGGAAATCGACAGGAAAAGCGAGGACTGGCTGATCTACAAAACGAAAATGTACGATGGAAGAGTCGCCAAGATCCTTCAGTATTGTTCCTTCTATATCAGAAAATAGCGAGAGACGTTGAGCAATCTCTTCACTGCGGGTTAGACCGATCAGATCCTCAGCGGCTGTGATAAATGCTTCTTCCCCATTGGCCAACTTCCCGGTGCTGTTGAGAAGTGCCTCCAGATATTCGTTGCTCATAACACGCGCAAATAGGTTATCGGAAGGCATAATGTTGTTTGCGAAAGATGTGCTGTTGAATTTGATGAGAGAACCTTCCTCGACCGCTGAACCCGCTTCTCTCATTTTAAGCCAGAGTTGATCTACCATCCAACGTTGAGGTTGCCCGAGTTGCTCAAGCTCAAGTATCTGTTCTTGTCGCAATACGATCTCGGTAATTTTTCCTGCCAATACTTCGGGATCAGAGGAGCCGATTACTTGCCAGGGGAACATCTCTCCAATGGCGTGTACGAAATCTTTCACATGTGCACGGCCTAGTTCCGTGGCCGTTTGAAACTTTGCCCCTAGATTGAATTTCCGAATCAGTTTTGCGCCCGCTTCAAAAGCACTATCCACCCTTTTTCCTGCGATCCTTACCACTGTACTACCCACCGGCAGTAGACCTAGCACCAGGCTTACACTACGCCATGCATAGTCAGAGGCTTCCATAGGGCGACCTGTATAGTCATGACCACTCGCTAAGCCATAGAGTATCTGGGTAGCGTCATTGACAGAGGAGACGATGGGAATGAAGCCCAGCATAAAATCGACCGCTTCTGCCCCATTTTTGAACAGAAATGTTCCGGTCTCCTCTTTGCCATCGGCGTAGGCGGCATCGGCCGCTAAGAGCAGGGAGGTGGCTCCGATTGCGGTTTGTTGTTGGTCCTCTGTCGAGAGGCCGGAGGCCATAATGCCACGGTTGAGTTCCTGCCGTATCTGCCGGCCGGTCACCGAGTTTGAACTGGTACGAAGCGAAGATGAGATCGAATCCATGACCGGCTGCATGGCTGCGGGCGCAAAACCGGAACGCAGGATTCCCTGGGCGTCAAAGTACTTGTCGTACTGTTCCTGTAGACTGCGACGATCCGGGCTGTTGAGTTCGGTAAGTCGCAGTTGTTGGGTTATCCAGAGGGGTTCCAGGCGTTGCCATACCTCCGGTACCCGGCCTTCGAGGGCGTCGATCTCCGCAATGCGGTTTTGTAATGCAGGAGAGGCGATCTCCGAATTGGGAAGATCTGGTAGAACAACGGTTCCAGGCGCCGGTAGACCGGATCCTGTAGTCAGCATGGGAACGAGCTTATTGTCTCTCTCCTGCTGGAGCATCGGAAGGCGCTGCAAGGTGCTCTCGATCGAAGGTCGCACCGTGTCGTTCAGATAGTTCTCTCTGCTATCATTGAAATCGCGGTAGATCTGCGTTAACTGATCCCGCCGTTTCTCCAGCGCTTGATTGTGCCGCTCCAGTGTCCGTTCTGCCTGACTGGCTCGCTGGTAGGCGAAGTTAGAGGCGCCCGGCACATCGAAAGCGGATGCGATAAGATTGCGCAAGAAACCCCAGGGATTTGTCTCTCCCGGCGTGAAGGTCAGGTCGGAACCACCCCCCAGGTCGTAGGAGTTGACGAGCGGACGACGATCGAACTGCGTAAATCCTCCCGTGGGGTTGGTGAACGTTCCGAAAGTGCCTGTTGCTGTCGTTGGACCGTTGCGGGATAGATCGTTGCATAGGGAGCCAAAAGCGTAACCCCCTCCATACACACAGGTTCCTAGGGAAGGGGATTGGCTCTCGGCCAGTGCCAGCGTGCCAGCCGACAGGACATGGGCGTCGAAAAAGTGACTTGAATGGCCGATAACCATCTCCACCGCGTGCTGTTGAAGCGCGGTCAGCGCAGGGGCGGAGTTTCCAATACGATCGAGTATGATAGGAACGAGTCTCTGGGTCGAGCGCAACTCCATCACATCACTCAACGCGACATCGGCCAACAACTGCTCTACGACTCCATCGCGCTCAGACTCGGAAACTGTCGGTAGCAGGTTCAAGTTGTGCCGAATTCTCAGATTGGCTGCGATGTTCATTTTGAGAATTTCGTCGACATCGTCTACTGCTTTTAGCTTTGCCTGGACGGCAGCGCGAGCCCTCTGATCCATTCCGCTGATGGCTTCCTGAGTATACTGTGCGAGCAGCCCTTCAATATTGTGATGGCGTTTTTGTAAATCGTCTGCCGGAATGGACGCCCACCAGGTCTTGTAAGCGACCATCAGAGGCTCATAAATGGAAAAGACCGTCTGGAAATCGGCGCTCAACGTCTCGAAAGTCTGGAGGGCGAAAGCGCGATACTCCGGAGTTTTGACCTGTTCTGCTTGAAGCCGACGAGCCTGCTCTTTGATTTTGTTCTCTTCCGCCTCATTTTGCCAGACCAGAAAAATATCCAGGACAATGACGGCAGCGAATGTTATCGGGTCATAACCTACCAACGGAATGAAGACACCGTCGGGCAACTCGACCTCTATGTCGGCAAAGGCGAAATTGATATTTTTTATATCGTAGGATTCAAAATGATGGTTGCTTGCATCGGGAAGAGAGGACTTGATCTCTTCGTAACGCGCGAGATTTTCCTGGACGGATCGGTGCATGGCCAGCATCTGTGTAGACAGATGCAGTTGCTTCAAGGTCTCTTCCAGATCTACTCCATGAGGGCTTGTGAGCGACGACAGATCCCGCATGGCACCGATTAGAACGGTGAAAGCGGAGATGGAATCGGAAGCTGTCGCAAAATGGCTCTGAATACCCGAGGTCAGCTTCGTGAACAGACCCAGTTCTCGTATGTTGGCGTCGGCGTTTGCCAGGCTCTTACTGAGGGCAATGGCCTTTGTGACATAGGTTTCGTACTCATCTGCGGTTGGAGTCGGCGGAAAACTAGAAGTTGCCAGAAAGTTGTTCATCGCAACGTGAGAGGGAGCCGGTGCGTTGGTATGGCGACTCTTGCGCTTTTTCTGAACTGCCCGTGCGCTCATAATCAGACCGGTTGCAAGGCTGACTGCATAGAGTATTCTGGATATCTTGTTCTTCATGGCTAATCCTCACAAGACCCTAACGCAGCAGGATCCGATTTCATAATGAGTAAGACGGGGTTGGATCTCGGGAAACCGTCAAATTGCAAGTTTCTGAGAACAGCGCAACTGAACTCCTTCTGGGTCATCAAGTCGTGTTGCAATTGGGAAAGCTCTTCCTGGACGCCGAACAGAGCGGCGCTGAGTTGATCTAAATCCGTCAGGACGGTAGAAGAGACGGAGAGCGCACGTAAGCCCGTGTTCAGAGCGTCGTTACCGAGGTCTACGGTGAGATCGGCAAAGGCCTGGAGCGCATCCGTCACTTTTTGGCGTGCACTAAGCACACGTACCAGCGGACTGTTGAGCAGAGCTGTCTGTAGTTCCAGGCTATGACTATATTTGGTGAAGAGATTGTAGGCGATCAAAGGCAGCGCCGCTTTAAGAAACGTTTGGCGCTCTTTCCAGGGCGCTTGCGTCGTGCTGGCAGCAATACTGCTAAGGTCTAAAACGGACGTCTTGGCAAGAATGGCAAGCTTTACCAGCGCGCCGGCGGCCGTCTTCGCGACATCTGCACCCATCGGAAACGGCCAGTTCGGGTCCTGAAGCGCCTTCGTAACGCTGGCTACATAGGTCAACAATCCGTTAATATTCCGGCTGGGAAAATTTAAGATCGAGGGGTCTTCCTGCGCCGTAATATCGACATAGTGGAACTGGTTCGCATTGTTGAGATTGATATCGACCAGTTCAATATAGTCTTGTTTCACGGAGGCGGCATTGTAGCCTAGTGTGTACCCAGTACGCGTGCTCTGCCCCTGGATCTCCGCTTCGTAATCGACTGCGAATTCGAGGGAAGCGCCAGGCACAACGCAAAAGACACCCCATCCTGTTCCGGGTTCGATAGCGATCGGCTGGGTGGAAAAACATCCCGATGTGCAACGGATCGGGCTGACGCTGTTTGTGCGTCCTTGCCAGCGCACGGCGACGAAGTTGCAATCCGGCGATACGCGAAAACCGAATCGGATATTGAAGCGAGGACGGCCGGAACCCCAGGACACGGCGCCATTATTGGCATCCAGGACAGGCATCCAGATCCTATGCTCTACCCCAAATCCGTACCCGGAGACTCCCTCTGTGCCGATATCCGAATACCCGGTTCGTTGGAGTTCTCCAAATGTACATCCAACGTAGTAGTCGCTATTCTGTAAACAGCGCCATGATGGGTTCGATATCGCAGGAGGAAGAAAACTGATCCACTGACCGGCCTGAGATATCGGAATAACCTGACCGGAATTTATGGCGCTATGCCAGATAATATCCCCTCCCCAGTCGCAGCCCGCACAGTTGGGAAAGGGATGATAGTCGGCGGACAGAACAAACGAGGCGAGAGACACACTCACGGTTCGGTCTGCCATGGGGTTCGGAGTGGTGATGGGGGTAAGTTCTATGCCGCTCAACTGTGTGTGCAGCGACAAATCATCGGCAGCGGCCGTTGTGAGGGCTGTCGCAACCTCGAACGCGGTTGCGGCTACGGCTCTCTCCAGAGGAGCGGAGAGAGCGTTTTCTATGCGACCGACAAGGCCATCCAGAAAGCGTAGATGGAGGGGCTGATCTCCCCAGATGAACTGTCGCAGATACTCTGATTTCGGCGAGGTAATAAGCATCGATACGATCAAATCGTCGGGAGAGGAGCCGTTGAGATGCGCTTCCAAACGATCCTGGAACGATTGCCGCTGGACCTCTCGCAGCGCCGGGTTCCAATACTGGCCGTAAAAGAGATCCCAGAAGGAGGTATCCCACTGTTCCACGATCAAAAATCGCATCAGTTGAAAGGGGTTTGATCCAGCGCCGCTGGTAGTTTCGGAGAGTTCGTCGCTGGCCAGGCGGGACATCGTACTTTCCGCCAAAACGGCCGTACGATACTGGAGTTTGATCTCCTCCGACAGGAACATCCCGATCGGTGTGGAAAACAGACGCTCATTCCGCAGCCGGACATCGCTCTTGTACATCTGAATCAGCGCTTTGACGGCAGGAAAGGTGCCGGCGGCCGCTGCCTGCGTTTCGACCGTACGTTTGAGCGTGTAGACCGAGTCATCCTGAATGCTGGAGATCCGTTGAACGCCATAGGAGACCGCTCCCCACCCCAGCAGTTGTTTCTCTTCGTCTGCGGAAGCGGCAATAGTCAGTCCGGTGGATACGATAGCTTTATAGTCGCTCATAGGATTTTAAGAATTCCATTTCGTGTCTGGAGGCTGCTAGGGCAAGCAGAAGGCGATCAAGCGCGCCGCTTCCTAGGTACAAGACGAGGCGAGCATTTCCCTTCCTCTTTTTCGAGAGAAATACTCGCCCTATCAGCGTATGAGGTTCCGACTTATATTCCTAACTTCTCGAAGGTGGCGGTCAGGTTTTTGAGGTGGTATTTGATGTCGAAGGCGTGGTCGATGTCCTGGGCGGTGAGGCGCTCCTGCACTGTCGGGTCGGACTCGATGGCGTTGCGGAAGTCCTGTCCAGACCAGGCTTTGGCGGCGTTGCGCTGAGCGACGCCGTACGCCTCTTCGCGGGAGAGGCCGGTCGCGATCAGGGCCAGCATGATCTGCTCGGAGCAGACGAGGCCGCCCATCATCTCCAGGTTGCGGGTCATGTTTTCGGGATAGACGATCAGGGTGTCCAGGATGTCGGTAAACTTGACCAGCATCCAGTCGACGAGGGTGGTGGTATCCGGGAGGACGACGCGCTCAACGCTGCTGTTGGTCAGGTCGCGCTCGTGCCAGGTCGCCATGCTCTCCAGCATCGGGATCAGGTTGCCGCGCACCACGCGCGCCAGCCCGGTGACCGTCTCGCAGTTCCAGGGGTTGCGCTTGTGGGGCATCGCCGAAGAGCCCTTCTGGCCTGCGGCAAAATACTCCTGCACTTCGCGGATCTCGGTGCGGGCCAGGTTGCGGATCTCTGTGGAGAACCGCTCCAGGGAGGCCGCCAGGATCGCCAGGGTCGCCATCAGTTGGGTGTGGCGATCGCGGGCGATGATCTGCGTGGAGATCGGCGCGACGCCCAGGCCGAGCTGCGTGCAGACATACTCTTCGACATCCAGGCCGATATTCGCGTGGGTTCCGACCGCGCCCGAGACCTGCCCGACGCTGATCGCCGTCTTCGCCTGCTGCAGGCGCTCGATGTTGTGGTTCATCTCGTCCAGCCAGGTCGCGAGCTTGAACCCGAAAGTGATCGGTTCGGCATGGATGCCGTGGGTGCGCCCGATCATCACAGTGTCCTTGAACTCCCGCGCGCGCTTGCGGATGACCTCGTTGAGCTTCTCGCAGTTCGCCAGCAGAATGTCGCAGGCGTCGTGCAGGATCAGCGAAAGTGCTGTATCGACGATGTCATACGAGGTGACGCCGTAGTGGACATAGCGGCCCTCTTCGCCCAGGTTCTCCGCGACGTTCTTGACGAACGCCATCACATCGTGGCGGGTCTCTTTTTCGAGTTCGGCGATGCGCGCGAGGTCGAAGGTCGCGCCCTCGCGGATCTTCTGCGTCGTTCCGGCGGGAATGTGCCCGAAATGCTCCAGGCCGTCGCAGACGGCGATCTCGACATCGAGCCAGCGCTGCGTCTTGTTCTGCGCGCTCCAGAGCTCGCGCATGGCTTTGGTAGTGTAACGTTCAATCATGGAAGGTTCTTCTCTCTCGTTGGATTCTACTTTGGGTTGCCGGAGCGGCGGAGGACGGCTCCGGCGCGGGCCTCGGTCGGGTGGCCGTCGGTATAGGCGATGCGACCGCTGACCAGCACGGTCTCGATGCCGTGCGCATACTGATGGGGCGATGCGAACGTGGCGGCATCGCCGACGGTCGCCGGGTTGTAGAGCGTCAGATCCGCGGCCATGCCCGGCGCGATCCGGCCCCGGTCCCGCAGGCCGAGGCGGGCGGCGGGCAGGCCGGTCATCTTGTGGATCGCTTCCGCTTCGGTGAGGATGCCCAATTCCCGCACATAGCGGCTCAGCACCCGCGGGAATGTGCCGTAGGTGCGCGGATGGATCTGATCCTGCGCATTGGTGCCGTCGGGGTGGGTGCCCACGGCGTCGGAGCCGATACTTGTCCAGGGATAGCGCAGAACGGCGGCGATGTCCTCTTCGTTCATCGCGAAGTTGACCGCGCTGACGTTGCCGCCGGTCTCGGCGATCAGATCGAGGGCGAATTCGAGCGGATCTCGGCCCGCACCGGAGGAGAGGATAGCGAGCGAAAAGCCCTGCGTGTCCGGACGACCGCGACAGACGCCGATCTGGATATTGTGCCAGGGCGAGTGGGCGCTCATGTCGCTCCATTCGGGATGGGCGGCGCGGATCTCGGCGACGATCCGTCGCCGTTGCGGCGGATCGAGCAGGCGCGCGGTCGTCTCCTCCTGGGTGCCGCTCAGCGCCCAGCGGGGAAGAAGCTGGATGCTGAGCGCCGTCATAAAGGCCGTGTAGGGATACTGGTCGAGCTGCACGTCCATCCCGCGCTCCCGTGCCGCCTCGACCATCTGGAGAGTGGTCTTCACCTTGCCCCAGTTGGCCCGGTTCTCGGCCTTGTGGTGCGAGAGTTGCAGTGGCAGCCCGGCGCGCTCCACGACATTGAGCGCCTCCTGCACCGATTCGATCAGCGTATCGCCCTCGCTGCGCAGGTGGGTCGCATAGAACCCGCCGTAATCGGCAACGACGGTGCAGAGTTCCGCGAGTTCGTCCACATCGGCATAGGCCGAGGGCGGATATTCCAGCCCTGAGGTGAAGCCCCAGACGCCCGCCTTCAGAGCCGCTTCCAGCTCGCGCCGCATCTGCGCCATGTCCTCGGCGGCAGCAGGGCGCTCCTCCATGCCCATAAACCGCTTGCGCAGGGTGCCGTGACCGGCGAGGGGAACGAAGTGCGTTGCGAGTCCGTTAGCCTCGATCTGGCGGAGATGTTCGTCGAAGGTGTTCCAGCGGATACGCCCGCCGTGGGGAGCGATCCACCGCTTTTCGAGCGCGAAGTTCGGGCCGTCGTTGGCGAAGCCCATCGAAAGCCCGCAGTTCCCGACCACCTGGGTGGTGACGCCCATCGCCAGCGCACTGGACTGCCCGGTGTCCCAACCGATCGAGACATCGGAGTGCGTATGAATATCGATGAAGCCGGGCGCGATATGCAGTCCGGTGGCGTCGATCCGGACGCCTGCCTGCGCCTGCGAAAGGTCCCCGACCGCCGCGATCCGGTCGCCGCGCAGGCCGATGTCGGCGCGCGCGGCGGCAGCGCCCGTGCCGTCCAGCACCTGGCCTCCGGTCAGGATCGTATCGAAAACTGTCTCTGCACCGTGCTGTTCCGCCACGTATTCTTGCCTCTCCGCGCGGTCACGTTCGCCGCGACACGGCGTCATTATAGCCCGTCACAGGCGACAGCGTCAAGGCAAAAGCCGAATGCGGATGTTGGTGGTATAATGCCTATAAGATATTTTATGGGTGCCGGTAAAACGGCGAACCTTCTTGCCTTCTCATGACGTCTCTCCTTCCCTGGAGCCACAATGAATCGTCTCTTCTCGCAAATCGCCCGGCTCCAAGGTGCCGCCGGGAGACGCAGGATATTGGTTTTATTAGTGGTATTGCTCGGCGCTGCCGGACTGGCGCATGGCTATCGGCAGCGGGCCGAACTGCGCCTCGGCAGGCAACTGGACGGCAGTTTCATCGTTTCTACCGAACAGCGGATCGAGCCCGGCGCCTTCGCGTTCGATGGCCGCCCGATCGATCTGGCCATGCATCCCACCAGGTCGCTTCTGGCGGTGCTGAACCAGACCAGCGTCCTCCTGGTCTCTCCCAGAGACGGGGTGATTCCCGATTCTACGGTGGAACTGCGGCGGGGGGCAGGCTTTCGCGGCACGCTCTGGTCGCCGGATGGCAACCATCTCTTCGTCAGTATGGCCGATGGATGGGTGCAGCAGTTGGACCTGTATGGGCAGAAACTGAGGATGGGGCCGCCAATCGGCATCACGCCGATAGGAGCCCGGAGGAATCCACGCCCTGGCGGAATGACCATCACGCGGGACGGTCTGCACCTGTTTGTGGCGGCGACCGACCGCAATGCCGTGGCGGAGATCGATCTGACCACGAAGCGTTGGGTGCGCGAGTATCCGGTGCAGAATCTGCCGTTCGAGGTGAAACTCAGCCCGGACGAAAAGACCCTCATCGTGACCGACTGGGGAGGGCGGGAAGTCAAAGACGAGGACGAGCAGGCCACCACCGGCGGCGCGCTCATCGTCGTCGATCCTCGTGGGGTCGCCGCCTCCGGCACCGTCAGCTTAATCCGACGCGACACCGCGGAGACGAAACATCTCAAAGTCGGCCTGCATCCGACCGCGATCGCTTTCCAGAACAATCATGCCTTCATCACCAACGCCGGCAGC
>Ga0105239_10004217_pt1 | contig 17268 bp, 11 predicted proteins | sample KBSC44metaG_FD_92761 | JGI IMG/M metagenome (GOLD analysis project Ga0105239, IMG submission 92761) | Corn rhizosphere microbial communities from Kellogg Biological Station, Michigan, USA - KBS C4-4 metaG | ecosystem: Host-associated > Plants > Roots > Rhizosphere > Soil | place: Michigan, USA...
AAGATCTTAACCGGGCGACATTCACGCGGGACAGGTATACGTGCGACCTGCCGACTGGCTACCTGGCGCTTTGTAAAGATCCTTCACTATCGTTCAGGATGACAAAAGAAAGGATGATTAAATAGTTTGTCATCTTGAGCGTGAGCGAAAGATCTTAACCCGGCGATATACACGCAGAATAGGTATGCGGGCTACCTATCCACGGACTACCTGGCGCTTTGTAAAGATCCTTCACTATCGTTCAGGATGACAAAAGAAAGGATGATTAAATTTTTGTCATCTTGAGCGCGAGCGAAAGATCTTAACCCGGCGACATTCACGCAGGACAGGTATGCGTGCGACTTGTCCACGGGCTACCTGTCGCTTTGTAAAGATCCTTCACTGTCGTTCAGGATGACAAAAGAAAGGATGATTAAATTTTTGTCATTTTGAGCGCGAGCGAAAGATCTTAACCGGGCGATATGCACGCAGAATAGGTATGCGGGCTACCTATCCACGGACTACCTGGCGCTTTGTAAAGATCCTTCACTACCGTTCAGGATGACAAAAAACAAGGAAGAACATGAGCGGTTAAAGCATAAAATAACTTTGTCATCTTGAGCGCGAGCGATAGATCTTAACCGGGCGACATTCACACAGGACAGGTATACGTGCAACCTATCCACGGGCTACCTGTCGTTTTGTAAAGATCCTTCACTATCGTTCAGGATGACAAAATATTAGATAAAAAGCCGAAGCGTCTTTCGGACTTCCGGACTTTCCCGACTTACTTCACCAGCGTACCAATATGCTCACCATTGGCAATTTTCATAAAATTACCCGGTTTATTCATGTCGAATACAATGATGGGGAGCTTGTTTTCCTGGCAAAGAGTAATGGCGGTCATGTCCATAACGTTCAGGCCTTTGTCGTAAACTTCCTGGAAGGTAATTTCGTCGTAGCGGGTTGCGGTGGGGTCTTTTTCCGGGTCGGCGGTGTAGATGCCGTCAACGCGGGTGCCTTTCAGCACTACGTCAGCTTTTATTTCGATGGCGCGCAGGGATGCGGCGGTGTCGGTAGTAAAGTATGGGTTACCGGTGCCGGCGCCGAATATAACGATGTGGCCGGTTTCCAAATGATGCATAGCGCGGCGGCGGATGTACGGCTCGCAGATTTGCTCCATTTTGATGGCGCTTTGCAGGCGGGTTTCCACCCCGATGGTTTCCAGCGCGTTTTGCAGTGCCATACAGTTGATAACAGTGGCCAGCATGCCCATGTAATCAGCCTGGGCGCGGTCCATGCCTGATTTTTCGGCGCTTAGTCCGCGGAAGATATTGCCGCCGCCTACAACAATGGCAATCTCCATACCGGTGTCTTTAACGGCCTTTATATCCTTTGCGTACTGTAAAACCTGGTTATTGTCGATGCCGTAAGATTTGTCGCCCATAAGCGACTCGCCGCTCAGCTTCAGAAGAACTCTTTTATATGCCATTCAGAGGTTGTTATAAATCGGACAAAAGTATGGAAAAAAAATATAGTGACACGAATTTATTCGAATTGCACAAATGTGAATAAAGATAGATTTATCATCTTGAGCGCGAGCGAAAGATCTTAACCAAGCGAAATTCCGACAGGACAAGTATGCGTGCGAAATGTCAATCGGCTACCCATCGCTTTTTGAAGATCCTTCACTATCGTTCAGGATGACAAAAATATCAATTCGTGTGAATTAGCGCTTTATAAATTCCCCTTTAAATACCGTTCCCTGCACTTCGTATTTATCATTAAACACTATCATATCCGCATCGCAGCCGGCAGCTATGCGACCCTTAGCGGGCATTTTGGCCAGTTGTGCCGGGTACAGCGAGGCCATGTTAATGGCTTCGGCTAAATCAATGCCCACCTGCTCCACGCAGTTTTTTACCGCCCAAAGCATCGTAAGGCATGAGCCTGACAAGGTGCCATCAGGCATAACATACCTGTCGCCGGTGAACTGGTGTTGATATACGCCTTCGCTCACGGCGGTAACGGCATCGGTAATTAAAAACAGCTTGTCGCCCAGTTCGCGCTTGGCCAGGCGCACCATGGCGAAATCCACGTGGATGCCATCTGCAACAATGCTGGTGTATGGCCGCTCTTCAAAAATGGCGGGAATGTAGCCCGGCTCGCGGTGGTGCATCTGCGGCATGGCGTTAAACAGGTGCGTTACCGCGGGTACGGGTTTATTCAGGAAAGCTTTGCCCTCGGTATAGCTTGCATTGCTATGGCCTGATGATATGATGATTCCGTTAGCATGCAGGTAATCAATTACTTCCTGGTCCTGCAGCTCGGGGGCAATGGTCATCATCCGGAGCTCGCCATCGGCGGTTTCAACCCAGCGTTTTACTTCATCCAGGGTGCCTTTTTTTATCAGGGCCGCTGGGTGTGCGCCGCGCTTGGCTGGGTTAAGGTAGGGGCCTTCAAAGTGCATACCCCAATAATTGCCTTTTGCATGCTTGCGGTATTCTTTTGCTGCCGCGATGCCCCGCTCAAATATAGCAGGCGTATTGGTGCCAATAGTGGCGAAGAACCCAGTAGTTCCCTGGGCCAGCAAATCATTCTCCATGCGCTCCAGCGCTTCCGGTTCGGGCGTTCCGGCAAATAGCTTGCCGCCGCTGCCATATATCTGTAAATCGATTAAACCGGGGGCAACGTACGCGCCCTTAAGGTCAATCTTTTTAACATCGTCGGGGATGGAGGTTTCGTCAGTTATGGCGGTGATTTTATCGCCATTAATCAGGATTACCTTTCCGGCAGATATTTTGCCGTCGGTGATGAGCTGGAGGTTGTGGAGGGCGGTTATCATAATGGCAATGGTGTTTTTTAGCCATCCCGTCATTGCGAGGAACGAAGCAATCCCTGCGCAGGACAGTTAACGAACCCGGATGGCTGCTTGAACCTTATAGCCAGCGGCCACTTGCGTCCCACAATCATTTCGTTCCTTGACTAGCGCGTGCAGAGGTTGCTTCGTTCCTCGCAATGACGGGCGTGTTTATTATTTATTTTTCACAAACATAGCGATGGGTTTGTAAACCCATCGCTATGTTTGAATACAAAAAAAAATCCCCCTCGAAAATCGAGGGGGATTAAATATTTAAGCTCCTAAAGCCACCCGCTTAAACGCGGTAACTGTTAGCCCTTTGTCGACGCTGCTCAGGAACTGGGCAACGTTTTTAGAAGAGTCCTTAACAAACTCCTGGTTTAACAGGGTGCTGTCTTTGTAGAATTTGTTCAGCTTGCCGGCAGCAATTTTCTCAACCATTTCTTCCGGTTTGCCTTCTGCGCGGATTTGATCCTTTGCAATTTCAAGCTCACGCTCGATAGTAGAGGCATCAACGCCATCTTTGTCGATAGCTACAGGGTTCATGGCAGCAATCTGCATAGCAACGTCTTTACCTGCTTCATCAGCACCGGCAACGTTTGCGCTCAAGCCAACCAATACACCTAAACGGAAATTACCGTGTATGTAAGCGATAACTTTCTCAGCTTCTGTAGTAGTATATTTAGATACACCAATTTTCTCGCCGATTTTACCTGTCTTTTCGATAATAAGGTCGCCGATTTTAGCTGTAGTGCTGTCGGAGTCAACGCTGATATCATAAAGCTCTTCGATAGAAGTCGGTTTATGCTCAACCGCAGCGTTAGCAATCTGGTTACCAAAGGCAACAAATTCAGCATTTTTAGCTACGAAGTCAGTTTCGCAGTTCAACTCGATAATAACACCGAATTTACCGTCAACCGATGAACGTGCTATAACAACACCTTCGTTGCTTTCGCGGTCCTGGCGGCTTGCAGCCACTTTAGCGCCTTTTTTCCTTAAAAAATCAATAGCAGCTTCAAAATCACCATTGGTTTCAGTTAAAGCTTTTTTACAATCCATCATACCGGCGCCGGTTTGCTGGCGCAGTTTGTTTACGTCTGATGCAGATATTTGTACTGTAGACATTGTTGGCCCCCTAACCCCCTAAAGGGGGAATTTTAAAGCACCCGGCCTTATAAGGAACGGGTGCATGTTTATTTTTTATTAATATAACCTTGTTCAATTGCCTCCTCACTCCCCCTTTAGGGGGCCGGGGGGCTACTCTTCTGTCGACTCAGCAGTCGGAGCGGCTTCTTCAACAGCAGCTTCTGCTTCTACCGGAGTTTTGCGTGCACGTTTGCCATCAGCAGATGGGGCGCGGTCGGCAACTTCAGGAGCATCAGCTTTTGCTTTTGCAGCAACAGCTTCTTTTTCAGCTTCGTCTTCTTTCTCGCGTTTGCGTTCGTCCAAACCTTCAACAATCGCCTGGATGATGATACCGGTAATCAACGAAATTGATTTGGTAGCGTCGTCGTTAGCAGGGATTGGGAAATCGATGTTCGACGGATCAGAGTTGGTATCAACCATTGCAAAGGTCGGGATATTCAACTTCAACGCTTCGCTAACAGCAATGTGCTCTTTTTTAACGTCAATAAGGAACAATGCAGCAGGTAAACGGTTTAAGTCCGCAATACCACCAAGCAAAGTTTCTAATTTGATACGCTCGCGCTGTATCATCAAACGCTCTTTCTTCGAAAGGATGCTGTAAGTACCGTCTTTAGTCAATTTATCGATGTTCGACATCTTTTTGATCGACTTACGTACGGTTGCAAAGTTGGTTAACATACCACCTAACCACCTTTCGGTGATGAACGGCATGTTCACTGTTTTTGCGTAATCGGCTACAATGTCTTTCGCTTGTTTCTTTGTAGCTACGAATAATACCTTGCGGCCCGATTTTACAATTTGTTTTATAGCTGCAGCAGCTTCTTCAACCTTGGTTAAGGTTTTATTTAAATCGATAATGTGGATACCGTTACGCTCCATGAAAATGTATTGCGACATTTTCGGATCCCATTTGCGGGTAAGGTGACCAAAGTGTACACCAGCGTCCAGTAAGTCCTGATAAGTTGTTCTTGCCATTTTGTTGTCCTCCTTTGATTAACGTTTGCTGAATTGGAATCTCTTGCGTGCTTTCTTGCGTCCTGGTTTCTTACGTTCAACCATACGGTCGTCACGTGTCATGATACCTTTAGCGCGCAGTGAAGGTTTCTTTTCAGGGTCGAGTTCAACAATTGCTTTCGCGATAGCTAAACGAACGGCCTCAGCCTGTCCTTTTACACCGCCACCTGCAACATTTACTTTTACATCAAATTTACCTGTCGAACCAGAAACTTCTGTCGATTGGGTAACGATGTATTGTAAAGGCAAGGTAGGGAAGTACTCTTTGTAATCTTTACCGTTAACGGTAATTGCGCCGCTGCCATCTGTTAAGTAGATGCGTGCAACAGCGGTTTTTCTTCTGCCCGAAGTGTTAGTTGTTGGCATTTCTTTTCTCTTTAATAGTTAAAAGTTAAATGGTTGTTGGGTTTTGTGCTGCATGAGGATGCTCGGCGCCTGCATATACATGCAAATTGCCAAACAATGCTTTGCCCAAACGATTTTTAGGTAACATACCACGCACCGCTTTTTCAATTACGCGTGTTGGATGCTTTGCCATTAACTCCTTAGGAGAAATGAAACGCTGACCACCTGGGTAACCAGTGTAAGAAACATAGCGTTTGTCGCTGAATTTGTTTCCGGTCAGTTTTACCTTGTCTGCATTAATAACGATGACGTTATCACCGCAGTCTACGTTCGGGGTGAAATCTGGCTTGGTTTTTCCACGGATGATCATGGCGATCTTCGTAGACAAGCGCCCCAAAATCTCGCCTTCTGCATCAACAACAACCCATTGTTTGTTGACGGTTTTTTTGTTGGCCGAGACAGTTTTGTAACTTAACGTATTCACTTGCTTTAAATTAAATTAATTAAACGTTTATTATACCCCGCATTTTCGGGACTGCAAAGATAGGCTTATTTGTTTAATTGTCAAATGGTTTTGTGCTTTTATGATTCCACCGATTGGTTTTTTGTGATTTCACAGATTGGGGGAGGGTTTCACCGATTGTTTTAGGCTTTTTTTGATTGATTTTGATGACTACAATGATGGCGATAAGAGGATAGTTGAAGGGATAATTTTAAGGATGTTTATAATTTACCGAAGAGAAATGTGGCATACGGAGGCGGGTTTGGTTGCTTGTGTGAACTAGGATTTGCAAGATTGAAGAATGCCTGTTAGTGGCTTATACAATGTAGCCATTAGCATCTTATTATCGTTTAATCCTACGCATCTTAGTTCAAACAACGGCTCACTACAACGCTAAACTGCCTGCTGGTCAAAGCGACCAGTATCCGTACTATAGCTAACGCAAGAAAAAACTATTCTCTGTTAGAATTTTTTCAAACTAGACTTTTATTTGATAATTTGAAAAAATCGTTTTACTTTCATCGCGTAATTATTGAGAGCCTGGCCTGTAGGTTCTGAACGTCCTGAATCTTACACTCGCGAAAATCGCCTCAGCTTTTTCCCTGTGTATTGTTAAACTGCCCGAAAGGCGGTAACGGGATTGGCTATGCCTCAATTTCTATCAACCTTATAAACAATACATAGATATGAAAACCTTATTTACAACCATTGTCTCAGTCGATCAATTTACTTTAATCTACGGCACACAATTGACCGCCGCCATTAGTAACATAAACCCGGCTAAACGCAATTACTAACCATGGGCTCATTATTAGATTCAATGATGGTAGAGGTCACCAATGCTCCGACAATCGTCAATTATGTATTTAATAGAGGCTATTAAAGGCTACATTAAACATAACAAATACAAGAATTAAAAATAGTTAAAAGTAAATCATATGAAACTTATTCAGAGACGATATAAGTACACCTCTTTCCTGCTACTGCTGGCGATAATTTTAGTAAGCAATAAATCTGCGGCTCAAACTAACTCGGCTGCAGAAAGCGTATACCCCCAGGTATTCACTCCGCAGGCTAAAACACTTGGCTCTGTAGCCTTAACCCCCGTAAATATGTACACCGGAAAGCCGTCAATAAATATTCCTGTTTATACGGTTGATCATTACGGGCTTAAAATCCCCATTTCTTTAACTTATGATGCAAGCCCGTTCATTCCTTCTAAAGTACCGGGCTTAGTTGGGTTAAATTGGTCGCTTGTTGCCGGAGGCGTAATAACCCGAAGCGTTAACACTATTCCTGATGACGAAACGGGAGACGGAACTAACCAAGCAACAATAACAGGGATAAAGGGATTCTTGGTCGCTCAACCTTATAACCTTTACTCGAATTCAACGGTAGAAACTGTAGGAGGCGGGATTGTCAATACAGATTCATATTATCAACCAACGTATGAATTATCGCCGGATCTCTTCATGTTCAATTTCGGTGGCCATTCAGGTAAATTCATGATGGGTCTGGACGGCCAGGTACATGTGCAAAGCGATGAGCATTTAAAGGTGGATATTCAATTGCCGGGTATATACAAAATAATACCATTAAATTATAGCGGAAAAATAACTATTACCACTGATGATGGATATAAATATGAATTTGGGGGAACTTACTCATCCATCGAATTTTCTTATCTGCACCACGACTCGGATTTCGGCACGCAGATTATTAACGCCTGGTATTTAACAAAGGTAACCTCGCCGGAAGGCAATACAACTAACTTTATTTATGCAAATAAAAAGGGCAGCGGCTCCCCGGAATTTTTAAATACGGATGCTGAATTTACTTCGGCACCGGCGCTGACAACGGACGCAGAAAGCATTACTAAAAGCATATGCCTTCGCTCAATAGAATGTCGTAACAACAGTAACACGCTAACACAAAAGGTGAATTTTGTTACAAGCGCGCAAACGTTACCCTTTTCTAACTATAAAAACGAACAACTAGATAACATACAGGTGTTTGACCAGGATAATGTATTAAAAACCTCATTTGATTTCGGCTACGCGCACATCGGTTTCCAATCTTTTTTCGGCAGAAATTTCCTTACTACATTTTGCGAACACGGCTTACCAAATTATGTGTTTAATTATGGAAGCATGTCCGGGGTCGCCGACCCGGGAAATATGTATGTTGATTATTGGGGATATTACAATGGCCGTACAACTAACCGTACCGCAACCACGCCTGCCAATACAACTTATGATGTAAATATGCAGATGACTGATCCCTTGCCTTCAGGATTGCAAACTGACCTGACCAATGCACAGGCCGGCATGTTAAAATCCATTACTTACCCAACCGGCGGGGTGGCAACGTACACGTACGAGGTACAGGATTATAAATACACTTATAATTTATATCCTATAGCAGCACCCGGTTTGATCCTTACCGCATCTGCTCCGGGAGTTGGGGGGGGATTGCGGGTAAGCCAGGTAACGCTTACGGATGGCAATGGCAACACCACAACAAAGCAGTACAAATATGTTGAAAACTATACGCCAACAGCCGGCTCTCTGCCAAGCTCGGGCATTATGGCTTTGCGTCCTAATTTTTTGATTCTATCGGGGCAAACCATCCAGGACCAGTATAAAGTTGAGTCGGAACCATTTGTTACCTACGACGAAGTTGCAGAAGTTACACCCGGAAATGGCTACACCATTTATAAATTTACCTCGAAAGATTATGTAGACGAAGGATACGAGCAAACAACACATCCGTACGCATTGTCATCAGCTCAAAGACCCAACGGAACCTATACATATCCGGTTAGAAGCGATTTCGTAATAGTCAACTTTTACCGAAAACGCTCAAGCCGGGGGCTTGAGCGGGGTAAGCCTAGCCTGGTTACAAACTATAACCAGTCAGGGGTACCGGTATCAAGTGTAACGTATACTTATAATCTTAATCCGGACAGGTATAATGACAGAGTGACCAGCATTTTCTTTCCTAATATTAGCTTGCAAACCAGCGACCTGGTGACCGGAAGAACAATATATAGCCTGATTACCAGCTTTAATACCTATTTTTTTTCGACGAAACTTAAAAGGGAAGACCACAGAAATTATAATGCAGCCGGGGTTGCAGAATTTACGTCTACTACCTGGTATAACTATAACGCAAGCAACCAGCTTTTTGAGAAAATTATTTTAGGCAGCGATCAAAGCCTGGTAGTTGAAAAATCTAACCATGTGAGCGATTATGTATTTTCCGGCGCGTCCACCAATGTTATAAAGCAAATGCAGGATAATAACATATTAGACCCCGTAATCGAAAAACAGGTATTAAAACGCACATCTACCAGTACCAGCCTGCTCAGCGGGTCGCTTACCAACTATCAAAAATGGGGTTCTGTCAATAATATTTTCAGGCCGTCAAATGTCGAGCGCATTGAAATTCCGGGCCCCATAGCTGATACTACATTTTCATCGATAAGTTCCGGCAGTTTGGTAATGCATCCGCGGTACAATGTTAGCAATCCCGCAATGTCTTTTTTAAATTATGATGGTCTTGGAAATTTGTTGAAGGCGAGCTCTCCTTCTACCGCTCCGCCAGCCAGCTATATATGGGGATATAATAACCAATATCCAACGGCTAAAGTAACAAATGCATCAGACAACGATATTTTGTACGAAAGCTTTGAAGAGGGAGCCGGCAATATTGCAGACCCTAAGACCGGGCATTACAGCAAAACCGGCGGTTATTCAAAAACGCTGTCTGGATTGGATAATGGCTCATATCTTTTATCCTATTGGCAAAAAACAGCCGGCGGGGCATGGAATCTGGTAAGTACGCCGGTTGCCGTAACCACCGGGAGTTATCCTATAGGGATATCCGGACAGGTTGATGACGTGCGCTTTTGTCCGGCAGGGGCCCAAATGACCACTTATACATACGACCCTTTAGCGGGTATGACCAGCAGCACAGACCCTAAAGGAGAGATAACTTATTATGAATATGATACGCAGCAGCGGCTTATGAATATAAAAGACAAAGATGGTAACATCGTTAAACACATGGATTACCATTATGCCCAATAAATATTAACCATCAACCTGCTAAAATCACAACCATGACCATCAATCATCAATATATAAAACAAAATATATTACCTGTTATACTCGCCGGGCTGTTATTGTTTTCTGCAAACTACACCTCGGCGCAGGATTCGCTGAAGAAAAAAAGTGGCTTTAGTCCCAACGTCGTTATCCCGCCAACAGGTCCGCCGGCAGTTGCAACGGTAAGCGGGCCTGATAACGTGGCCCAGGGAACTGCCAGCAGTAACTACAGCGAAACCGGGCTAGCCACCGGGTCGTTCGATTCATTTACCTGGTCGCTAAGCAACAGCTCGGCGGGCACTATCAGTAATGGCAGCTACAACTCGGCTACAGTAACCTGGAACCCCGCTTTCCACGGCAGTGTGAGCATTCAGTTCAGCGCCACCAACTCCTATGGTACTACAGCAGGCCATCCGGCGGCTGCCTATGTATATCCGCCACCGGTAATAAGCCCGGCGGCCATCAACATTAATTACAACACTGCGCCAGGCAACTTTACTATGACGAGTGTTGTAGACTCGCACGTGCGTTATCAATGGCAAAGCTCGCCCGATGGCAGCACATGGGCCGATATAAGCGGCGCGACAAGCACCACTTATGCGTCTTCGGCTAACCTTACAACGGGCCTTTATTATAGGCTGCTTGCGATAGCCGACGATTTCAGTCCTTTTTATACCGCAATAAGCAATACGTCTGCTGTGACGGTGTATCCGCAACTAATAGCCGGTACGATAACCCCGGCCACGCAAACCATCAACTATAACACCGCGCCGGCATTGCTTAACGGTACGGCCTCAACCGGAGGCAGCGGAACCTACACCTACCAATGGCAAAGCTCGCCCACCGGCTCAACATGGACCAATGTTGCCAGCGGCGGAACATCTGAAGATTATCAGCCCCCTGCCCTAACGGCAACTACGTATTATCACCGCATTACCACCAGCAATGGGGCTACTGCTACAACGGCTACGGTATCGGTAACGGTATATCCTCAATTAGTAGCCGGAACAGTTACACCCGCTACGCAAAACATTAATTACAATACTACGCCGGCACTGATTAATGGTGCAACATCAACAGGAGGTAACAGCACTTACACTTACCAGTGGCAAAGCTCGCCCAATGGCAGTACCTGGACGAATATAACTTCAGCTACGGCAGAAGATTATCAGCCGCTTGCACTAACGGCAACAACTTATTATCACCGCGTAACTACCAGCAATGGCGCAACTGCTACCACGGCAACCGCCACGGTAACAGTTTACCCGCAGCTGGTAGCCGGCACAATAACGCCTGCCACACAAACCATTAATTACAACACCACGCCGGCATTGCTGAATGGAGCAGCCTCAACAGGCGGAAACAGCACTTACACCTACCAGTGGCAGAATTCGACAAACGGCACAACATGGACAAACATTGCCTCGGCCACCGCAGAAGATTACCAGCCGCCTGCATTAACGGCCACTACCTATTATCACCGTATAACCACCAGCAACGGTGTTACAGCCACTACGGCCACAGCTACTGTAACCGTTTACCCGCAGCTGGTTGCAGGTACGGTTGCGCCTGCCACGCAAACCCTCAATTACAACACTGCGCCGGCGCTGCTTAATGGCGCAACATCAACAGGCGGCAGCGGTACCTATACTTACCAATGGCAAAGCTCGCCCACCGGCAGTAGCTGGACGAATATCGCTTCGGCTACAGCAGAAGACTACCAGCCGCCTGCTTTAACTGCCACAACTTATTATCATCGCATAACTACCAGCAATGGGGTAACCGCTACCACAGCAACCGCTACGGTAACGGTTTACCCGCAACTGGTTGCCGGAACAATTACACCTGCCACGCAAACCATTAATTACAATGCGTCCCCGGCATTGCTGAATGCAACAGCAGCCACGGGTGGTAGCGGTACCTACACCTACCAATGGCAAAGCTCGGCTGACGGCAGCACGTGGACAAATATCAGTACAGCTACTGCGGAGGATTACCAGCCACCTGTGCTTACAGCTACCACTTATTATCACAGGAACACAACCAGCAATGGTGTTACGCTCGCCACACCCACAGCCACCGTAACAGTGTACCCGCAACTGTTGGCGGGTGCCGTTACCCCAGCTACGCAAGCCATCGCGCCAAATAGCGTGCCCGCAGGTTTAACTTGTGTACCAACGGGCGGCAGCGGTACCTACACCTATCAATGGCAAAGTTCTACCGACAATCTAACCTTCACCAACATTCCGGGTGCGACGGCGGCAGGCTACACTCCCCCTGCTCTTGCTGTCACCACCTATTATAAGGCGGTGATAACCAGCAATGGTGTATCTGCCCCGGCTACTCCGGCGACTGTCAACGTAACAGACTGTTTAATACTTAATACGGCTGCAACAGCCAGTGTTAATTATATTGCAACAAGCACATTCCGAAACTCAGGCGTTACATCGATAACCGGACCGGCACAACTGGCGGCCATGAACACCTGTGATGTTATGCAGACTGTTGAGTACATGGATGGCCTGGGCCGCCCTATACAAACGGTACATGTAAAAGGCTCGCCATTAGACAAAGATGTGGTACAGCCTGTAGCCTACGACCAGTTTGGCCGTGAGGCAACAAAATATTTGCCTTATGCAGCAGCAAGCGCCGATGGCAGCTACAAGGCTACGGCACTCACAGACCAACTAAGCTTCTATAATCCGGCGGGTACCCCCGGCACACAAACGCAATTGCCGGGTGGGATACCCCATACCGCGACGCCTTATGGAGTGGTCAATTTTGAACCGTCACCGCTAAACCGTGTGCTTGAGCAGGGTGCGCCCGGTGATGCCTGGCAGCCAAACGCCACTAATCCGGATTTGAGTCACACCGCGCGCATTAGTTATACAGCTAACGACCTGACCGCAATCACTACTGTCGCCAGTACCCTACAAGCATTACAGTATACGGTAGCCGTCGCTGCAGATGGCACGCGAACCCTTACTAATGCAGGAACTACGGCCTATGATGCGGGGACATTGTATGTAACCATAACAAAAGATGAAAACTGGCAGGCTGCCGACGGAAGAGCGGGTACCACGCAGGAGTTTAAAGACAGGCTGGGCCGCGTAGTATTAAAAAGGGTTTTCAACAAAAAAACGGATGGCACCTTGCAAATGCTGTCCACCTATTATGTATACGATGACTTCGGCGAGCTGTGTTTTGTGCTGCCGCCGGGGGCATTGCCCGACAATGGTACCATAAGCCCGACCACGCTTGACTTTTTGTGCTACCAGTACCGCTATGACGAACGTAACCGAATGGTGGAGAAAAAGCTGCCCGGAAAAGGCAAGGAATTCATGGCATACAACAAGCTGGACCAACTGGTGATGATGCAGGATGCCAACCAACGCAGTACAGCCAACCAGCAATGGACGGTAACTAAATATGATGCGCTGGGAAGACCGGTGGTAACCGGGCTTTATACCCATAACGGAAGTGTAGCAAATACAGAGTACCGTACCACTATACAATCGGCGGTGACGGCTAATGCCAACCTCTGGGAAACCCGCATAACCGGCGGCAATGGTTATAATACATCAGCAGGTTTATACGTGGCATTCCCAACCGTATTAGCAACTACGCTTAGCGTGAATTACTACGATGACTATTCAATTCCTAACCTGCCTTCGGCTTATGACAAGCATACGGAAACCGGCATGAGCCAGATGACGCAAAGCCTGCCGACAGCCAGCCTGGTAAAAGTATTGGATGGTACAACCGGAAGTTCAAATATGCTCTGGACTGTAACCTACTATGATGACTTCGGGCGCAATATCCGCAGCTTCGGCCAGCACTTTAAGGGTGGTGTGGTAAGTCTGAATAACTACGACGAGGTTAATTATGTTTACAATTTTACCAACACGCTGGATAACAGTACCCGTACAAATTACATTAATAATGCCGGGGCCAAAGTATCATCGGTAACAGTGAGAACCGACTTTGACTATGACCACATGGACCGCAAAACCAATACGTGGGAAACCATCAACAGTAACAAGATACTGCTCAGTCGCGTAACCTATAATGAGGTGGGGCAGCTGATCGACAAGAAGCTGCATTCGGCAGATAACGGCAGCACCTTCCTGCAAAGTGTAGATTACCGGTACAACAGCCGCGGATGGCTGAAAAGCATTAACAATGCCACGCTGACCAGTGTACCATACATAAACGATGATACAAACGACGCCTATGGCGAAGAGTTGACCTATGATGATTATAGCGTAACCGGGTTGAAACAATATAATGGCAATATCAGCTCGGTAAGCTGGCAAAGCAAGGTTCCGGCAGGTTCGTCGGTAACCCAGATTAAACAAAGCTACGAGTATACGTATGACCGTACCAATCGCTTAACACTAGCCAACTATACCACTGCCGGACTAACCGGGCAATACAACGAAGCGCCGGCATATGATGTAATGGGGAATATCATATCCCTTAATCGCTTCCAGGGGAATGCAACAACAGCCATCGACCAATTGGTTTATACTTATGCTAATAGTGGTATGAGTAATCGGCTAGACACAGTTGCCGACAACAGCAGTAACGACCTGGGGCAGAAGGGCGGGACGACAACTTACAGCTATGACCCTAACGGTAACTTGCACACCGATGACAAAAAATTACTGACGTATAACTATAATTTCCTGAACCTGCCAAGCTCGGTTGTAAAAACCGGTGCAGGGGCCGGCACAATTGCTTATATTTACGACGCGGATGGCAGAAAATTGCGCAAGGCAATGACGGGGGCCAACCGCGATTATATAAACGGCATAGAATACAATGCTTCCGGAACAATAGATTTTATACAAACAGAAGAAGGGAGGGCAAGACCGAACGGCGGCAGCTATTTTTATGAATATGCCCTGAAAGACCATTTGGGAAACACCCGGGTGCTGATAGCTCAGGATGGCACAATAAGCCAGCAGACCGACTATTATGCCTTTGGCATGGAGCTGAGCCGGGGAATGAATGTAGTATTCAGTCCGGATAATAAATACAAATATAACGGCAAAGAGCTGCAGGATGAGCTGGGGATGAATTTGTATGATTATGGCGCACGGTTTTATGACCCGGTGGTGGCGAGGTGGTTGGTGGTCGATCCATTGGCGGAGCAAGACAGGGGATGGTCTCCATACAATTACGTATTAAACAATCCTGTTCGCCTGATCGATCCTGATGGCATGGGGCATTTTGACAAACAAACAGGTAACTGGGTTGCAGATGCCACGGATGACGCAACTTATAAGTTTGATCAGAACGGAGGTTCTACAGTTACAAATAATGGTCGGACCTTTACCTGGATGGGAAAGGACGCCGGGTGGATTGCCGAAGATAAGCTTTCTAACGCGCAGTTAGAAGAAATGTACAATAAATCTGTTGCTGCAGGAGAAGAACCTTTTCAAGGAGCATATGGCAATCAATTACACGAATGGGCTGCTTCATCGGATGGACTGCGGGCTGGGATAAAAGCTAATTCCCGCCAGTTGGATATGGCTGCTGATGTTGCATTGAGTACGGCTTATATAATAGGGGGCGGTGTAGGAGCAGAAGGTTCGACGGGCGGAAATTTGGTGGCAAAGCTATTAAGAAAAGAAGTTGTTAGTCTTGACAACAACGCATTGGTAGCGGCAATAGAGGGCGGTGGAAAATCAGACGTCTTAGCCGCCATAGGAAAGGCGAATCCGATCATTTCCAGGACAGCAATTAAAGAGTTTTTAGTTAAAGGAGATGTTGAAGCATTACGGACTTTCATGAAGGAAATCGGTGCAAAAGTTGGCAGCAATGGGGCGTCAACATCTCAAATAACATATTTACAGAGAATAGCTAACGGGCTAGGACGCGCACTTCAACACAATGACGGGAGTATATTAGGCAGTGCCATAAATAATGGCGCTAAATTAATTACCCGCGATGCTAAACTAACAAATCTAATGAACGCAATGGGGTTACCAGTATCAGGATTTTAATATGGGAATGTATAATATTTTACAAGAAAAGATCGCATGCTCAAGTTGCCAAGAAAAAAATGTGGTAGATATACAATTCAGTTTCGGAGATACATGGCTTTTTAGGTATAAAATAGGAGATAAAATCCGATGGGGAGGAAATGATAAGGGTATTCCGAATCTGTCATTAGTCAAAGTTTATGGCATGGCAGAAAACGCGATCTGCTCGTTTTGTGGCTGGGAAAACACTAAAGAATACGACATCATAATACAAAAGGATATTATCCAAACAACTCAACCAATGGAGTCTTATGACAGCTATTTATCTTCAGATAATGGAGGTGATTATGTGATCCTTAAAAAATAAAAAATTAATTGAACCGATTCTACAGGAAATAAATTTGTCTGCCAACACCCTCACCTAAAATAAATATGTTGTTAGGATATGTGCTTGTTATCTACGATAACAAATGTAATATGTATAAAAACCTCAAATTGAATGAGTGCGATAAATATCGGAATACCTATGCAATTAATAAAATCGACCCCGCAATCAGAATAAAGACGAAGAAAGACTTTTCCAGTACGTATGATAATTTAACAATTGTTACCGAACAAGTCAAATCGTTTTGTGCAAATGAAGGGTATGAAGGACTTGAGTTTATGGAGTTACCAAATTCGCCCGGCTTTTATTGGTTTAAAATTCATAATATCATTGAGTTTGACGCAGAAGCATACGGAACAAGGTTTATTAATTATAGCAGACAGTGCGAAGGATATGAAGAAATAATAGGTGCGACTCCAGCATGCTTAAAGGTCAAAAAAGAAATTTGCGATGGCTTTTATCGTACGGATATTAGCTTTGGCAGTTTTGCAACGAAAGCACCTTTAGAGATTATCGGGACGAAGACAAAAGAAAAGTTAACAGCGGCAGGATTTAAAGGAATTGATTATATCGAAATATATGACAAATATGATTGGCAAAAGTAAATCCTAATGTGCGTAGTCTACTAGATGTCCGTAGACACAGTTCACGGGCAGTCCTGATGTACGTAGTTTAATTGATGTCTGTAGTTTTTCCACCCATTCAGGCGCGAGGTGTGCCGTGAATTACGAGCCTACGATATAAAGGTAAGTAAATGTTGTATAAAAGATGGTAGTAGGCCTGCCCCCCATTCAGGCGCGAGTATGACGGGTAAGGGCCAAAAGCGCAAAGGCTACTCGTGACACGCAGGACAGGTAAAGAACATGCATAACAACCAACAGCCCGCTTGCAAAACAGGCGGGCTGTTTTATTTTATTGAAAGCGGTTTGCCTGCATAA
>Ga0105239_10004220_pt1 | contig 17263 bp, 17 predicted proteins | sample KBSC44metaG_FD_92761 | JGI IMG/M metagenome (GOLD analysis project Ga0105239, IMG submission 92761) | Corn rhizosphere microbial communities from Kellogg Biological Station, Michigan, USA - KBS C4-4 metaG | ecosystem: Host-associated > Plants > Roots > Rhizosphere > Soil | place: Michigan, USA...
AGGAAAATTTACTATTGGTTGTCATTCCACCAGCGTAATGCAACTTACTAAATTCCTGCCCCATTTATTAAAAACCTATCCCAAACTGGAAATTAATATACATCATGATTTTTCGAGAAATATTAGTGAAAAGATTATTGATTTGTCTATTGATATAGGCATTATCGTCAACCCGATAAAGCATCCTGATTTAATTATTACAAAACTATATGACAATGAATTTTCATTCTGGACTATTGATGATCCCGAAATAAATTCAAGTTATAACGCTGGAAATGCGATTCTGATTTGTGACCCTAATATAACGCCATCCATTAAATTAATTCAAAAATTGAAGCGACATAAGATAAATTTTTCACGCATACTCTCGACCAATTCCATTGAATCTGCTGCAAGCCTGACTGCTAATGGATGTGGGATTGGTATCTTGCCATCATGTTATGCAGCATTTATATTTCCAGATATTTTACATAGATTACCAAAATCACCGACACACAGTGATGAAATATGCCTGGTTTACAGAAGTGAAAATCGAAATGTTCAAGCGATTAAAGTCATCACAACAGCAATAAAAATACATTTGAAAAAAAATAAAAATTACAATTGATTAACAGGACTACAAATATGTTTTGAATTATTTGTCATGCTTGCAGCAGGATGCTGCTGCAAGCATACATCACTAATATGGTCTCACTATTACTTTCGTTCCACGATAACCATTTCCGGAATTAGGCCCTTCTACAAAGTTATAACGCAGCCATTTTGCATCTACTACATGCATGCGTACACAACCATGACTGATGTTTCCATAAACAACTTCGTATGATCCATGCAAACCTTGATTACCGTTAAAGAACATGCAATATGGCATAGGAGCTCCGCCATGCGGCAGTGGATAACGATGAGATTTACAGCCAGGGCCTCCTAAAGTATAGATACGAAATGTTCCTGATCTTGTGCGACAAGGACGATGTATGTCGCGACACCAGGAATTGCCTGCCGTCACAGTCCCTGATCTTAGTAGGTTACCATTTGCATCATAAGCGCCAAAAACATGAATATTAGGATCTACAATAATCACTTTCTCACCCATCGCATTGATTTGCGAGGGCATGGATCCTCCATGATTATGTCTATGTTTAGTACCGGCGTATGAGTTGAGAGAGATAAGCGACAAACAGGTGATAGCAATCAAGAACTGTTTCCATTTCATAGTCATAACGCACTCCCCTTATTGATTTTATAGTTATATTTTACCTCAAAATATAATTTGAAATGTTATGTAAAATGTTAATCCTATTTAATGATATAAATCATAATGTTATAAATGATACATAAAGTATTTTGTTCTTAATTACATCACCCCTTATTAAATCAGTCACAAATTCACTCATAGTCTGTTGCAGCGAAAATCATCATGAATGATAAAGGCGGTGGATTATTCGAATGTTTATCCGATACCAGCTTACTGGTATACGTTCCTCAAGGAATACGCGGCAATCATCACTATGCATTGCGAATTATTTTCCGATCTATTGACAGTAAGAACAAGAAAGAGTGATGGTTGAGGTCAAGCTTAGAATTACGCAAGCCGGACCTCTATTCCTAAAACATCACACAGCGCTTTTCATTATTTTGCGTATCGTTTTCTACCGCAGAATAAGCGTTTGTTTGTATTGTTTTTTGTGGGACAAAATGCAATTTATAATCCAACAAAATAGATAATTCATTTGCAGTATTTTCGTAAAGCTTAATCAAATTAGTAAAATGGAAGTTATTCTTGCATTCTTCTTCGGTGAATGGCAGTACATCGTGTATATTTATAAAGGGCATTTTGGTAGCCGCATTGAATTTCTCTTGTAACTGCTCAACAAGTTGATCTTTAGCCAAATCATTTTTTTTATATTGCGTGAGCAATTTACTGATTTCTTGTATATTACCTATTTGATGCATACATAGAAGAATATTATCAGTACATTGTTTTACATTGATTTGATAATTATCAACATTGATTGTTTGATTGTCGTCAATCTGGGGATTTATTTTGGATAATACCGCATTAAGTTTTTTGAATACCTGAAGAAACATAGGCATACGTTTTGAAATAATATGATCACCATCGCCTATAGCTGCCATGACTCGACTATATCCTTCACAAACCATAATTTGACGATCCAGGCTGGGACGTGTTAAATAATTTTGATAAGCGTTTAAAATATTATATTTTTCTACTTCGTTTAAATCATTGCTAGAAAAACAGGAAAGCAGCTCGGTTAAATTATCAGCATTTGCCATGCCGGGACAGGCAATGTGGAAATGATCAAAATGCCCTTTTCGAGATCCAAATAAAAAATTAAGGTGCTTATTTGTTTTACCATGGGCGTAATCATGCATGACACCTTGCCCCATAGAAAGCACACTATATTTTTCTGAGTCAATCTTTTGTAACCACTCAATGCCTTTTTCTACATCTTGTTTGTCTACATAGAAAGTAATGAATGGACCATCTATTTTAATACGTTGGATTAAGCGACCCTCGCGAGGGTCAGCAAATCTCAGAACAAACATAATCTCTCCCCTCGCTACAACCTCGGTTGCAATACATTATCCAGCGCGGAATCCATATTGCTATTAGAACTTTTGCTAAATAATAAAAGTCCTAATGCTGCTGCTCCGGCAATAAACAGGCCAGCACCAACACCTATTGCAAGCTTGTCATCATCAGACAATTCTTTTCCTTTTCGCACAGTAGTATGTTTGACGGTTTCTTTACGCTCTATCACAACTGGCAGATTTAATAATTTCGTTACATTGATTATCCATGCATAAATATTCTTATTTATATAGTCCGTGACCGCAGCATGCTTCATTAATTCAATTTCATTTGTTTTATTTACTTGCAGCAATTCAGATGTACTCTTTTTATTCGCCAATAGCATGGTAGCGTGATTGATTGCTCCAACATATGCACTGATTAATTGAAAGACATTAATTTTATTAACACAATCTTTCCATTCTAATAATTCGACAATTTCGCTTTTAATTTTACCATGCTCGTCAAGCAACTCTACGCAGGCGTGAGTGATAATGTTTTTTTCCCAGGCTTCAAATACCCGTTTGTCATGATTATTAACTAATTCCATCTTTCCATGTGTATCATTAACTTTCGCAATATGTTTTAACAAGCTTTCAAAATTATCCGTAATGGAAAGCAATTCATCCATAGCCATCAAGTTTGGATAATCATCAAAAGCTCGTGTTACCAACCCAGCCTTGATTTTTTGTAAACTTGATTCAATACAGGTTTTTTTGACTTCTGGATTGATAAAATCCTGTTTTAAAATTGCTATAAATGAATCTCTGGTAGATTGCATATGCGTCTGTCCTTAAGTTGAATGATGATATATTATCACAAAATGATGGCAAAATGACGAGTTTGGCTATTCATTTACTAATTCTAATTGGTTTTCCCATATCATGATTGGATGGAATTCAACCTGCAACTGATTATCCGCTTGTATATTCAAATCTTCGGAAGCTATATTCACGTTAAATACAAGCATTCCTGATTCTGCCTGACATTCAAACGTGTTATCTGAAATTTGATTCATGTGCATACTGCTTATATTCATTTGCGCCGCTGTTTCACCACGCTGATTAAATACACGTACTTTAGTAATCATGAATCGCTTATAAGCCTGACCAAACATAATGCCGATTTGTGTCTCGCCCACAGAAACAGGAATTGTAAGAACATAATATCCGCTATCATATAATGGAAGCGCTTCCATTTCTTTATCATTTGTTTGTTGTTGATTTTTGGTAACTACACGTATTCTTTCTCTTAAATATTTAATTACATTTTTTTGTATATTTGGAATTTGATCCTGTAAGGACTTGTTCGCATATATTTTTTCAATAGCATTAGCAAATAAAGTTGATGATTGCACCCAATTAATCCATTGTTTAGCTGTTTCGTTTGCACCTGCATTCAATTGCGATAGCAATTCCCTGTCGTCATGCAAAAGATGTAGATAACGAATGACGGATTCTTCATCATTCGTTTTAGCTACTAATGCATTTACATTATGTTTGATATATTCATCGAAACCAGTGACATCATATACAATTGCCGTTCCACCGCAGTGAAACATTTCTAGCGGCGGACCAAACATTCCTTCTACATAGGATAATTTTACCAGCACATCACAAGAACGATAAATCTTTGGAACTTCACTAATAGACACCTGAGAAAACACCCTGGATACACCAGTCATACTGTCAATCTTTGAGCTTGTTAACAGCCATATTTCACCTACATTGGCACGCCTGCATAATTCTATGGTTCTTTTTACATTTTTGAATGCCGCATTTAAAGGTCCTTCAACCAGAATTCTCAATTGCTGATTAGATTTTTGTGCATAGGCTTCGCCAGTATCTGTATATATATTTTTGATGATGCCATTTCTAACCAGCTCACAATAATTATGATATTCAGATTTTAACACCTCCTGAATCCACTCTGCTTCAGTGATACATGGCAACCCTATCTTATAAGTATTATTCACCAGATGACGCATGAAGGTTTCGTGACCCTCATAAAATCGGGATTCTATGGATTGCACAAAATACACATATGACTTTGAATTGATTTTTTCAAATGAAAACAGCGTTGCCCACCAACTAAAAATAGCAACATCAAAATCGTATGCCTTGGCATCATCTATATGAATAAATGTCAGCTCTTTTATAGCCGGGTGCCAGCAGTCAGGTGAATTTTTAAGCGCCAGAAATTCTTGCGTTTTCATAAATACAAGCGCAATGACTACGTTATATCCCAACTTTTGCATATGATGCGCGTGTTGCAATATGACATATGTACCGCCACTAATATTGGCACTGCCGAGTAAAAATAGAATTTTTTTTGCCATGGGTTTATAACCACACTATGATAGTTGTTGACATAATATTTCCTGAATTTTATTAGCTGCATATCCATCACCATAAGGTGATGCACATTGTGAGGCATGGTGATATGAATCACTATCAATCAAAAATCGCTGGGTTTGTTGTGTGATAGTTTCGAAATGATGCCCCACCATAATAACGCCTCCCAACTCTACGCCTTCAGGGCGCTCAGTCTGTTCCCTAAACAATAACACAGGTTTTCCCAATGCAATTGCTTCTTCCCGAATACCGCCGGAGTCACTCATAATCAGATAAACCATTTTCATCATGTTTAAAAATGAAATGTAATCCAGCGGTTTACATAAAATAATGCGAGCATGATTTCCCAGCATTTCATGTGCGACAGGCTCAATATTAGGATTAGGATGGACTGGATATACTATTTGAATATCCTTGCTATTATCTGCAATAAACCGAATCGCTTTAAAAATTTCACGTATAGGTTTACCAAAATTTTCTCTTCTATGTGCGGTAACAAGAATTAAACGTTTACTTGAATCCAAAGCAAATGGCGTGGAAATATTTTTCTCCATCACTAATCTCACCTGATCCAGCATTTCTCTATGCTGCGCGGTTGCAATGATACGACAATCAAAATCAGGCACAGAACGCAGTGCATAAATCACAGGAATCATTTTAATCGCTTCAGGCCTCGTGCCTATGATACACAGGATTTTTTTCATTCAGCCCTCCTTGACTGCATTTCAGTGTAACTCGATGTTGTTAATATGACCATACTTCTATAAACCGTTATGAGCCATATCAAAACCAGGAATTCCCGCTAAGAAACAATGTTAGCGGGAACCGCTGTATCAAAACAAATATTGCGAGCACAAGTGACTCATGATAAGTTGGTTTTTTGAGCAAGCTCTAGTCAAATGGACATAACTTAGAGGCTATCAAGAACACATCATGATATCTAATTCCGAAAAAAAATATCCTGTTAAAGTCAGTATTGTTCTCCCAACGTTTAACCAGTGCCATTTTCTTTTAAATGCCATACAAACCATCTTGAACCAGACATTCGATGACTTTGAATTAATCATCGTCAATGACGGATCAACAGATGAAACAGCTGCCATACTCGCTTCCATCAACCATCCCAAATTGCGTGTTTTCACGCAACAGAATCAGGGCTTGCCCAGTGCATTAAACAATGGATTTGCTGCTGCACGCGGAGAATACTGGACCTGGACTTCAACTGATAATGCCGTTTCCCCTGTCTGGCTTGAAGAATTAGTCAGAGCACTCGACAATAGCTCATCTGAGGTTGGATATGCTTTCAGCCATTACGCCGTCATTGATGATGCAGGAAAAATACTTTACGTTAACCGCGATCAACGCTTTGATCTCCCTACTCTCCTCATGCGTCATACAGGAAATGCTTCCTTTCTCTATCGATCTGAATTAGCCCGAAAAATAGGCCCTTATGATACATCATTAAGCCATGCCGAGGATCTGGATATGTGGGTACGCATGGCAGAACATACAAAAGCCATTCTGGTGGAATCAGTGCTTTATTATTACCGTCAACACGCACACCCCATGACATCGCAGCAAAATACTGTTCGTGAAGCAACAAAAGGAGTAGTGACTAAATTCCTGGCTAAATCCGGCGGAAAATTTGATATAGACAAGCTGTATCCCGGCATTAATTCAAGCGCTAATCCGGCTTTTGAACGCTGGAAAGCAAGGATCTGGCTTTCCAGCTTAGGCTTGAATGCTACATTTTACTGTCCTGTAGATGCCATTGTGGATCAACTCATCATTGCCTTGCAGGATAAATATGAGCAAGGCTTAATAGGGAATATTGTGCTCCTTTATGTTAAAGCAGGAAATTGGCATGCTGCTGCACAGGTAGTAGCAATGTTCATGCAGGTTGATTCTTCTGATTATATAAAGCATCTTGCTGATATCCTGACAAGACAAGCTGTTAACGAATTGCAAAAAATCCCGTTTTTAACCTTAAATGAATCCTCATTATGCGCTGATTGCAAAGGCCCAAGGACACAACAACAATTATTGAGAAACCTGGCATTTAAATCTTCATCCAGCCTGACCAATGAATTGCATGCCATGGAAACTCTGGTAGCTGACTGGGTCAATCAACTTGAAGATGAAAAAGATCATCCCGAAGTCTGGCAAACACTTTCTTCATATCAATCTACTGCGGATAAAAACACATTGCATCACTTGATACTGTATTTGTCAGAATTAACCAGCCTCCCACAAGAACCTAAAGCGCTTTTATTGCTGCAAATATTGGAAAATATGTGTCTTGCCTATAGCAACAGCAAAGAAGCAGCAAAAACCGGCTTACAACGTTTAAATAAATGTTATCCCAATTTACCTGTTTTAATGGGTGCACTTTTACATTTGTATCATCATGATGAAAATCTAGTGACTTGTTAGGAGGATCTGCATGTTACAAAAGGCAGTTGAATGGGTACAGCGTAATCATCTTCATCATCAATCCATGCCCATCACACACAGAAAAAAACATCCCTATCCTGAAGTGACCGGATATTTTATTCCCACATTATTATCGATAGGTGAAACATCATTAGCCGAACAATTTGCACGCTGGTTAGTCACCGTTCAAAATGCGGATGGATCATTTTCATTAGATAAACCGGAAGTTCGTTATGTTTTTGCTACAGGCCAGGTAATACGCGGATGGGTCAGTATTATTGATAGAATGCCTGAATTAACAGAACCATTACAACGCGCCTGTCACTGGATCATCAATAGTGCTGATCCTGCAACAGGACGCTTCATGTGCCCTGCCGCCTTCGGTGACTGGTGTCTGGGATCAAGAGGTGAAGTCAGTGAAGGGATACATCTCTATGTGATTAAACCATTACAAGATGCTGCAAAAATACTGCATCAACCTCACATTCATGCTGCAGCTGAGAAAGCACTGACTTATTACCTGAAAAACATATCTGTGACTGATTTCACCCGCTCAAATGCATTGACACATTTTTATGGTTACATGCAGGAAGCCTTGTTCGAATTAGGCTGCCTTGATCACGCAAGACGTGGAATGGCAGCTGTTGCAAAATATCAACAAGGAAACGGCGCCGTGCCAGCCTATCATGATGTAGACTGGGTTTGTTCCACTGGTCTCGCACAATTAGCTAAAGTCTGGTATTTGCTAAATGATTTACAACGTGCTGATGCAGCCATGTCATTTCTATCGCAATTTCAAAATGAAAGCGGTGGTTTTTATGGTTCATATGGATTGGATGCCACCTACTTTCCTGCTGATGAAATTCCCTGGGCGGCCAAATATGCAATCGAAGCAGAGCAATTACGCATAGCGCGTCATTTTGATCAAACCGCTCATGAATACTCACACACTATTCCTATCAACGATGGCCGTGCGCAAGCCATAATCAGTGAATTAACAAATGCAAACCGCGTGCTTGATGCAGGTTGTGGAAAAGGACGTTATGCTGCACTGATCAAGCAGCAATTTCCCAATATAGATATTCATGCGGTAGATATCTCCGAAGAAATGCTGCGCCATGTTCCACAAGTCATACGTACTCAATGTGCAAGCATACAGAATTTACCTTATGCAAATGACAGTTATGATTTGGTTTATTGTGTAGAAGCACTGGAACATGTGCCCAATCCGGATGCTGCCATTAGCGAAATGGTACGAGTATTACGTCCAGGCGGACATCTCGTTATCATAGATAAAAACCTTGCAAGAAAAGGAACATTGAAAATTGAAACCTGGGAACGCTGGTTTGATGTAGACGGTCTTGCCAAACAATTACAACAAGCTCATCTGAAAGTACGTACTAAATTTGTAAGTTATGATGGTAGACCTGCTGATGGATTATTTGTTTCCTGGATAGGAAAAAAATAAACTAACACCACAAACCATACACAAAAAAATAATGTCAATTTTTACCGTACACAATATTTCAATGAATTAAACCAGGAATTGATGCAAGCGGTACACTCAAACACAGAAGTATTGCTGGCACTAATTAATATTGCAGAGAAGCAATATCATTCTCGTAAGACCACGAATTTATTAGCACAATATTTATAGCGTTGAATGTCATGTCAGCCATGTTTCCTGCTCTCATCCACCATCATTTTAATTTCATTAATAACAAGCTGAGGCTGCTCTTGTTGTATAGCATGCGCACTATTAGTTTTGGTAATATGTTTCGCAATCGGATCAAAAGAATTTGCTAACTCATTTTGCGAAATTTGTATGCTATTGAATATGTTATTTGCCATATCCTGTGTCACCCAACTTGGCCAAAGCTCCAATTTTATTATTTCTTCGGCAACCGGTTTTTTATCAGCGGTCATAACCACAGTACGAGGGATAGTCAATTTAACACGATTCTTACCTTTACCCATGGCGGTTTGCATTTGATAAAAACTGACATCCATATCCAGCCATTCAAATTCCGGATGTTTATATAATCTTTCATCCGTCAAGATGTTTATTGAATAATCAAAAACAGTCCATTCCTTTCTATTCCATTTATCTTTTAAATCTTCCGTTGTGACATCGAGTAAAATCATACCATCAATATCTTTAGGATGCTTAAATGCATACATTCTGGCAATTAATCCCCCTGCAGAATGTGCAACTATAATAAATGGCTTTGGGATACTCGCAGCTTTGATTAAGGCTTCCAGATCTGCAACCTGTTCATTAACGTTGACTGGCTGTTTAACAGGAGTGCTACGGCTCATTGTGAAACTGTCGTCAGTTGCGATTATGGTTCCTGGCCTGTCATAAGTACAAACCGTTGTGAATTTGCTGACTTCAGAATATACGGTCGGATTGTTGGTTTTTCCTGTCATAGGAGTATTCCAGGCAAAATCACCTCTCATTGGATACCCCGCCAAGAGTATGACTACCGGCAAACCATTACCATTGCATTCCATATACATTTTGCGTTTATCACCTATGTCGTAATTAATGCCATGACTATAAGCAAGATTGAAAAGTAATAATGAAAGAATGACAAATAAAGAAAGTATGCCTGTCCGATAAGAATGTATTCGATTAAATGATTTTATTACCAGATTATTTGTCATATTAAATATCCTGAATAAGAATTAATCAAAACATAGATTAGTAATATAGCATACATTATACTGAATCGTGTTATTTATAGCATTGATTTACCATGTATGAAAAACGAGGCTATACACTACAATGATGAAATTTTCAGGTAAACAGTTATCTATTCCGTTTGCTATTGTTTTGGCGTTCGTGGCAAGTATCATGCCTGTCACCAGCTATCTCATTTCATTATCACTTTTCGGTTTGCCTCATATTTATTATGAATTAAGTTACATTAATAATCGCTGCGGCAATCATATGTCCACGTCATTCAAAACTGCCATTTTGCTTGTCCTCTGTTTACTATGCAGTTGCAGTCTTGTCGCTATTATTGTCCCTATTACGTATTATGTAGAAATGGTATTGGCTTTAGCTTTTTTACTTATTCTTATTACTTATATTTATGTACCATCCATGTTGTGCTTTTCATTACTGCTTGGCTTTGCTGCAGCAGTGACATTCAATCCCATTTTAGTATTTTTTCTGATGGCATTTTTACACAATTTTTCTCCATGGGCTTTCCTGAAAGAACGACAAGCAAGTCAAAATGCATTCTTTATATTTCTAATTTTACCTATATTAATATTCTGCGTTTCACATTACTTATCACTGGATTATTCCATTCATACTGAATCACAAATTCCTGTTTATTTAGCACATTATATTCCACTACCATGGCAGCAATTCAGTTTCACAAAAGCTATTTTTGCTACGGCTGTATATTTACAATTGATTCATTATGATTCCACCATTCGATTATTACCATCGTACATGACGAGCAAGATCAAACTGCCTGTTATTATCATCATGATTTTTGCGATTGCATATATCAGTTTTATGATTAATTTTGCCATGAGTCGGTCATTTTATTCTATTTTTGCAGCATTTCATGCGTGGCTGGAAGTGCCGGTGTTATTAGCATTATTTTCATATAAGATGAAATTTGACAGCTCAGATAAATTGCTGAGCGAAACATATCCATAATCCTCATTGCAAGCACGTAAAGTGGGTCGTCATTGCAATGACGACCTTAGCAAATAATTCTGCTGAATTGCGGACAAACATATTTGCTAATTATGGTGATGTTACTGAAAAGTGAGATTGACCTACTACTTTCGCTTTATTCCTGTTTGCGTGTAGACTACTGCAAATTATAAAAAATTCAACAGAGAAATGATTAATTTTATCAATGAGTTAAGCCAACATTACGTAATACGGCACAAATAGATCCCAGGGATTGCAGTACCAATCGGGAAACACTATACTTCACACGCTATCCGACCCAACCAATATCAAGCGAGGACAATAATGAAACGCTGCATTTCTTTTATTCCATTTATCATAGGATTAACATCCTGCGCATCCCATCTTAGCCTGGAACAATGTCAAACAATGAATTGGAGCAATGTAGGTTATCAGGATGCCATTATTGGAAAAATGCCGCGTGACTTGTCTGGTGCTATAAATGACTGTCAAAAATTCAATCTGACCGTCAACACGGAGTTATATGCAAAAGGCTGGCAGAATGGTGCCAAACAATATTGTACTCCTGCACGTACGACAGGCATCCTCGATGGAGAAGCTGGCAGCCCTGCCAATAAAATCAATGAACGCATGCCATTGTGTGATCGTGCGAACATTCATTTAAATTTGAAAAATTACCGTCCTGGTTATCATGAAGGCTTACGCCGTTATTGCACTTATGAAAATGGTGAAAATATTGCAAGACAGGGTTTGGAATTACCAGATGTATGCACACCAGAATTAAAAAACAAATTTACACAAGGATGGTCTTCTGGAGCGAGAGAATATTGCAATCAGATTGCGAATGCATTTGCACTTGGTAAAGCAGGACAAGGATATCCTGGCGCTTGTCCGGAAGGCTTATATGTTGGTTTTAAATCTGAGTATGATCGCGGAATGCTGATTCATAATCGCATTAACAGCGTTCAGTCAAGAATTAATAAAATTAACGATCGCATCAATGAAAAGAAACATTCTCACAGTATTCATCAAAATTCTGATGGCTTTTACAGCACGACTCATCAATCCAAAGCCGCTGTTGATACCGTCAATGAATTGAATAATCTGGTTCGTGAGCGACAACACCTGGAGCGCGAGGTTTTTAATTTGCAAGCGCAGCGTTAACTTCTCCCAGGCGACGTTACTATTGAAATCGGTCGAGCACAAATCAAAATTCGGGATTTACTGAATTATCAAAAGATTCTATCATTGATCTTAATAAATCTGCAGTCGAACCCGTTGATATTTATGCCATACAACCTTATTTACAAGGCAAGCTAACCGAACAACAAGCATTCGAAAGTTCTATCGATTTATTAAAAACATTCATGCTGTAACAAACCCGTAAAAATGATTTAAAATTATTTAACGATTTATCAAAAAATAAAGCAGAGAATAAAGATAATTATCCTCTGCTGGTATTAATGCCGGCATATATTACGACACCGCAGTTAAAGAAATGATCAAAAATATCATTAATGGAGAAACACATGAGCATATCTATAGTGATAATCAGCGTGCGCAACACCGTTTGCCTGTTTCTTCAAATAATGACTAATCAAGACGTTCGCTGAAATAATGCGTAAATTAGTGGATTTTTATAATTACTGATTTTCTTCTGCAGACATGCCATAGGCGTAACCGCCCAAATCAGACGTGTTGTCCAGATTAGCCTTAATTAACTCAAGGTTGGCTTTGGCATTTTCTCCTATGAATTGCACTCCGATGCCTGGATATACTTGATAAAGTGAATTATGCGGTGTTATCCATACAATCCTGCCTTCAATATGTGTTGGCTCCGGATGGCCAGGCAAATGTAATTCCACATTTACCTGATCGCCTAATGTAAATTCATCATTCGTTGGTACAAATATTCCGCCGCCTTTAATAAATGGCATAAATGAAAAGTTCAATTCAATCTGATTTTGAATTTCATATTTTAATTCTATAATCTCAGTCATACATCTTTCCTCAGGATGGCCAGCATGCCGCTGGTGTTTTTGTTACTGTTCCATTAGAGACAGCCAGCGTTAAAGTAGAACAACTTGTACTTCCTTCAGCATCATCTGACTGAGTGCCCTGACCTGTTGCAGTAATTGTGAATCCTGTTGCACTGGTAGAAGAAATGCTAAGTGAATAATAACCTTGCGGTGATGTTGCTGAACCTCCGATAGCTCCAATCGCACCATATTGCGAATTAGACGATCTATATCTTTCTTCAGCCAATTGAAGTATCAGGATTGCACTGATTCCATCTGCCCTATGACTTTTCAATACATATGGTTTATAAGTTGAAACAGCGATTATTGCTATTATCGCAATAATCGCCACAATGATAAGTAATTCAATCATCGTAAATCCATTGCAGCGTTGAGCATTTTTCATATGCATTCTCAAATTGTTGTTCCCAGCTTGAATATTGGCAGATACATAGCAACAATAAAACATCCCATGATAACACCTAATACAACGATAATAATTGGCTCCAGAATGGTACTCAAATTATCGGCGATATAATCAACTTCATCTTCATAATAATTAGCTATGTTATTTAACATTTCACCTAATGAACCAGATGCTTCACCAACAGAGACCATTTGCACCACCATATTGGGAAATAATCTTGTACTTTCCAGTGAAGAAGCTAACTGATTACCATTGATGATGTCATCACAAACGTTAGACAATCCTTTACTGTATTTTCTATTTCCCATGATAGGAATCATGGACTTCATGGAATCAACAATTGGGAGTCCAGCATCAAGCGTTATCGCCAGCGTTCTTGTAAAACGTGCGATAATGGATTTTTTTATTATTGGTCCAACAATGTAGAGACGTAAAATGAATTCATCCATTTTATTTGCTGCATATTCATTAGTACGTTTAAGAAAATTAATTCCCCATACTACGAAAATAACCAGACCTAAAAACATCCACCAGTAATGACGAAGTGCATCTGAAGCGTGAATAACCATTCTTGTAAATACAGGTAGCTGCACGCCGGCATTCTGAAACATCGTTTGAAATTGTGGAACAACAAATAGCAATAAAATCAGGCTGACTGATAAAGCAATGACAACAATTGTTATAGGATAAATTAACGCGGCCTTAACCTTGCTTTTCAAACGATCAATTTTTTCCAGATATTTAACCAGACGTGCCAATACTTTATCCAGCGTTGCTGACTTCTCACCTGCACTCGTCAGATTTACATATAATTCACTGAAATATTCAGGAAATTTGCTGAGCGAGTCTGACAAAGTCAAACCTGATGAAATATTGTTTTTCAAAGACGTCACCACAGATTTTAATGACGGATTCTCCTGATCCCTGGCAATCACCTCTAATGCTTTCAATATAGGCATACCCGCAGATAACATAGTGGTAAGATAGCGAGTAAAAAGAATAATTTCCTTAGGCTTGATTTTCTTCTGCTGTATAAATGAAAAACTCAATCGTGGCTTTATCTTTAAACTGATAACTTCAACCCCTGACGCTCTCAATTCAGCTTCAGCACTTTTTATATCTGTTGACTGTATAACGCCACGCACACGTGATCCACTCTTGCTCATTCCAGTCCATTGATATCTTTGTATACCTGGCATAATACCTGCCTATTTAAATGTTCTATTTAATTCAGCCAGACTTGTTTCACCATTTTTGACTTTCTCCAGCCCCGCCTCTCTCAAATTCTGTATATGTTCTTTTTTAGCTTGCTCAGATAACTCTATTGCATTCGCACCGCGAATGATTAAAAAACGCATTTCTTCACTAATTGGCATGATTTCAAAGATACCTGTACGTCCTTTATATCCATGTATGCAATGTTCACAAGAACTTGCTTTATAAATTTGAAAAGTACCGAGTTCACTCTCTTTAAATCCTTCCTTGATCATTATATCTCTGGGAAGATCTTCCTTTTGTTTGCAGTGACTACAAAGAACACGTAACAATCGTTGTGCCATCACCAGAATTAAAGAACTTGCGAGATTATAAGATTCAATACCCATATACATTAATCGCGATATGGTTTCTGGCCCACTATTGGTATGTAATGTCGATAACACCAAGTGCCCTGTTTGTGCGGCTTGTACGCTAATTTGCGCTGTTTCCAGATCACGAATTTCACCGACCATGATAATGTCAGGATCTTGACGAAGAAATGATCTCAGTGCCGCAGAAAATGTTAATCCAACTTTTGGATTAACGTGAACCTGATTAATACCTTGCAATGGAATTTCCACTGGATCTTCAACCGTCATGATGTTGTCATCAGAAGAATTCAGGTAATTCAATGCAGAATACAAAGTCACTGTTTTACCTGCACCCGTAGGCCCTGTTACCAGGATAATGCCTTGGGTATGCGCTAACGCATCAACAAGCAGATTTTTTTGGCTTTCAGACATACCCAACTCATCTACACTATGAAAAATTTGTGTTGGGTCCAGTAATCGCAAAACGATTTTTTCTCCATATAAAGTTGGGCAAACACTGACGCGAAAATCTATTGTTTTATATTTTGAGAGTGACATTTTAAATCTGCCATCCTGTGGAATTCGATGTTCAGTAATATCCAGATTGGACATAATTTTGATTCGGGCAAGCAAATAATTTGCCAATTTGACGGGTGGCGTTGCTATAGCGTAGAGAACGCCATGTAATCGATAGCGAATACGGTAATCATTATTATAGCTTTCAAAATGAATATCAGATGCGCCTTTTTCAATGGCATCGATAATTATCTTGTTAACATAATTTACAACTGGCGCACTATCAGCATCATAAGATGTCAGATTTGCACTTTCATCTGCAAAAGTTCCTGATGTAATACTTTCGCTAGCTTTACCAACCGGCCCACTGATTTCAGATATAATCAGCGTGTTTAATACATTGTCAATCGCTTGCCTTAATTTGGCAGCGTCAGTAATTAATAAGCGTATATCCAATCCCGTTAAAAATCTCACATCGTACAAATTTTCAATTGTTGGATCTGTGACAGCTATATATAAAAACCCACTTCTTGAAAAAACAGGAAGAGCAAGTCGTTTGCGAACAAGTTGAATATTTAAAAATTCGTTTGGAATAAGATCAAAATTTAAGGCTGTAATATCACATAGCGGTAACCCATAATAATCTGATATTGCTTTAGAAATAATAGATGCATCAATCAATTTTTGATTAATAAGATATTCGATATATGAAACTTTACTAAGCGCCGCTTGTTTTACTGCATCCAATGCAGCTTCGCGACGAAGAATATTATTTTCGGACAGATAAAATGCGAATCCAGTGATAGAGCTATTGGATGGCAATGTTTCCATAAATAAACTCGCCATAATTTAAAGCAGGTTAAAAAATCCATTTTGGCAGCATTTCTCCTGAAATGCTGCCTTCACCTAGCAATGCTAATCGTTTAGCAAGTACCATTTGCCACACAAGTACCTGTGGTAGCCCATATCAAAACGTTATTTGTTGGGGTTGGGGTCAATATATATGTATCAGCTGGAGCCTTACCGCCACCCGTAGCAGTAATAACGCCTGCGCCAGTCGTTGCAACTGATGCATCATTACCTGATGCAGCAGGTGCTGCCGGCACACCGTTTTGGCCATTGCCACAGTTTGCAACAGCAGCACCACCACCTTGACCCTGATAGCAGGTTTCAACTGCAAGTTTGTAGGGCGCAGTTGCCTGTATCACTTCAGAAAAATAAGCTTTTTTCGTATAAGTAAGGTAAGTAGGTACAGCGATAACAGCCAAAATACCGATGATTGCGATTACGATTAACAATTCGATCAGGGTAAAACCGCTCGATTTACGTTCGAAATATTTCGTTAACATTATCCTTACTCCCTATTAATAATACTAAAATACAAATCCATACCAATGACGAAATAATCCTACTATTATTATACCATTATCCAGTTAATTAAAAAAATATTAAAGCTGAAAAAACTTACGTTTTTTCAAATAGTTCCCGTTGAAATCCACTTTCATGCGCAGATTCCTTGGTGGTAATATTTTTCAATATCAGGTTGGTTAAAGATTGCTCCATCGTACACATGCCTAATTTTCCACTGGTTTGTATGACAGAGTACATTTGCGCTATTTTATCTTCGCGTATCAAATTACGTATTGCAGGTGTTCCTAACATAATTTCAAATGCA
>Ga0105239_10004221_pt1 | contig 17262 bp, 16 predicted proteins | sample KBSC44metaG_FD_92761 | JGI IMG/M metagenome (GOLD analysis project Ga0105239, IMG submission 92761) | Corn rhizosphere microbial communities from Kellogg Biological Station, Michigan, USA - KBS C4-4 metaG | ecosystem: Host-associated > Plants > Roots > Rhizosphere > Soil | place: Michigan, USA...
CGCCAAACCGCCTGCAGGACTGGTCAGATTGTTACGCACGAAAAAGGGCGGAGCAGTTTCGGTATTGAGGTGGTATTGCACGGGAATGAGATCGTAAAAGATGCCGTACGAAGCCCGAATGGAGGTCTTTCCATCGCCTTTGGGATCCCAGGCCAAGCCCAGCCGGGGCGCAAAGTCCTTCCACTGCTTGTTCATCCCGGTGTTGTCGGGAAAGCCCGGATCACCGGGATAAAAGAGGCCGGCAGGGGCATTGGCAAACTGCGAACTCTTGATCCCCGCGTTAAATCGGCCTTGGTCAAACTGATAGATCAAGCCTTGAGCGAAGCGCATCGGGAAGTATGGTTCCCAGCGTAGGCCATAACTCAGGGTAATACGCGGCCTAATCTTCCAAGTATCCTGCGCATAGAGTCCTGTGTACCATTGCCTGACCAGAAGCGTATTCGGAGGCGCTTGCGCCAGACTGAATAAACTCCCGGTGAGAAAATCCGCCAGACCAAAATTCGTGGCTTGCCCGTTGAAGCTAAGCTGCCCCATCGCCAGGACCCGCGCGTAGGTGTTCGAATTCCAGTGAGCTATATTGGCTCCGAAAGAAATCTGATGCTTGCCGCGCACCCAGGAAACGTCTTCTCCCATTTGCAGTGTCGTGGTCTTATAAGTAGCGTCCGTGTCGGTTGCGCCGCCGATATTGAATCCACCCGTAACCGAAAGGGTAGTGTATTTCGGCAAATAGCTGAAAATATTGATTCCCACATCCTGAGGTCCAAAGAACTGCGCTCCGACGCGTGCAATCCCACTGCGATTGAGTGTTGCGCGAAAAGAATTGACGGCATTCGGGCTGATGATGTAGGTATCGCCTAAAGTAAGCGTTTGTACCAGGTCGTCCACTCCCGAACCCGCGACACTACTGAAAGCGGCGGTGGTTAGAAGATTGTCGCCCGAGGAACTAAAAGGAGCCGGCTGAACCAAGTTCGTCCCGATGTAGCGAGCGAACAGCGTATGAGACGAACTCAACTGGTAATCCACCCGGCCTACCGAATCCCGCTGATCTTGAATGTTCGCAGCTCCGTAGTTAACTCGGCCACACTGGTCAATAATCAGATTGCTCGGAAGCTTGGATGCGATGTTAATCGCGGGCTTGCTGAAGCGCGAGACCGGAATCTGATTGAGTGGAGCGAAGGGCTGGCCGGTCGCAGGATCCTTCAAAGTGATTGCCTTGCCGCCGTTGCACGTGGCTGAAGTGGCTGCGGTGAAATCGCCTGCGAGCATGTCCGCAGTGGGAAGGTGCTCCGTACTATTTTGAACTGCGTCCTGGCGCGTGGGAGTTCCCTGATAGCCCACAAAGAAGAACAACTTGTTCTTCATAATGGGCCCGCCGAATGTTCCACCGTACTGGTTGCGCTTCAGCGTATCCCGAGTCTGCGCGAAGAAATTGCGGGCATTGAACTCATAATTACGAACAAACTCGAATGCCGCTCCGTGCCAATCATTGGTGCCGGATTTTGTAATCGCATTGACGGCTGCCGCCGAGTGCATGCCATACTGGGCCGGCAGCGCACTGGTCTCCACCTTGAACTCCTGCAAAGCTTCGGGGAAAGGCAACGGCTCATTCAGGTTGGTGTAAGGATCGTTATGCATCGCTCCGTCGAGTACATAGGAAGCACCCGAGCCCAGCCCGCCGGCAACCGAAACCGAAACCTCGGTGGTTTGGATAGTTCGCGTGGACACGAGATTTGCGTCTCCGCCGGGAACCGCCGCTCCAACCATGTAAATCAGATCGGAGACCTGGCGGCCCACCAGCGGAAGATCAAGCACGCGCCGGCCGTCGATTACGGAGCCGACGCCGGTGCTTTGTGTTTCCACCATGGTTGCCGCGGCCTCTACCCGAACCGATTCGGTCACAGCACCGATCGTCAAGGAAACATCGATGGTTGGGTTGCTCGCCACTTGCAAGATAATGCCAGTCTGTACGAATCGCGAGAATCCCTGCTTAGTGACTTCCAATTGATACGGTCCCACCGGCAGATTCGCAAGAACGTAGGATCCGTCGGTATCCGTAGTTGCCACCCGGATGAGGTTCGTTTCCTTCTGTGTCACCTTAACCTCGGCACCTGGCACCGCGAGACCCGTGGAATCCTGAACGGTGCCTTTGATCTGAGAGGTGGAAACAGCCTGCGACCACGCTGCGGCGCAAGCGAAGAGACAAATGGCGGTAAAACGAAGGATAATTCTCACCCTGCCCCCTTGTTCGCGAAAGCGATTACTGGAGAAGGATTATATTTTGCACGACCAGGGGAGTCAAGGCCCCGATGATCAGCGGCTGGTTTCGCTCGCCAGGCGGCTGGCGACCGGACGGTCCTGACCGGCATACTTGTTGCCGGATTTCTTGTAATAGGGAACTGCTACGCGTGAGGAAAGCTGTTCGAAGGTAAACGAGCAGATCCGCATACCGGGATATAGAGCGACGGGCATGACGCCGAGATTGCTCAGTTCAAGCGTCGCGCGGCCGCGCCAGCCTGGATCGAACAGACCTGCCGTTCCGTGCACGATAATGCCGATGCGCCCGAGGCTCGACCGGCCCTCGAGTCTCCCGAGAACGTCATCATCCAGCTCTAGCGTCTCTTCCGTGATCGCCAATGCGAACTCGCGCGGCTGCAGGATGAACGGCTCGCCCGGTTGCACCTTGATGGTCCGCATCAGGTCCTGGATGGCAGTCTTTTCCTTAAGGTCGATTAGCGCGTGGCGGCTGTGTTCGAATACGCTAAACTCATCGCCCAGACGGAAATCGATGGAGCAGCTTCCGAACTGCTCGGCCGGAAGTTCGGGCGTGATCTTGATCTTGCCTTCCGCGAGATAACGCCGGATATCGATGTCGGAAAGAACCATCTCTTGATGATAATCGGTGATCCCGCTAAACTAAAACATGGCTACCATCAAAATCGGCATCAACGGCTTCGGCCGGATCGGCAGAAACGTATTCCGGGCGGCGATGAATAACCCGGATGTGGAGATCGTCGCCACCAACGATCTCACTGATACCAAGACCCTCGCCCACTTACTGAAGTACGACTCCATCCTCGGTCCCATTCATGCCGAAGTGAAGTCCGATGCCGACGGGATTTTGGTAAACGGAAAACGCATTCACGTTTACGCGATCAAAGATCCGGCCGAGATCGATTGGTCCAAATTCGGTGTTCAGGTTGTGATCGAATCGACTGGCAGGTTCACAGATGCCCAGGACGCCAAGAAGCACCTGCGCGGCACCGTCAAGAAAGTTATCATTTCTGCTCCGGCGAAGAACGAAGACATCACGATTGTGCTGGGCGTGAACGAATCGTCCTACAATCCGGCTAAGCATAACATCATTTCGAACGCCTCCTGCACAACGAATTGCCTGGGACCGGTGGTCAAGGTGCTGCACGAGAAATTCGGCATCGAGAAGGGCTCGATGACCACCATCCACAGCTACACCAACGACCAGCACGTGCTCGATTTGCCGCATAAAGACCTGCGCCGTGCGCGGGCCGCGGCGATTAATATGATTCCCACCACGACCGGTGCGGCCAAAGCCATAGGGCTGGTCCTGCCGGAGCTTAAAGGCAAACTCGACGGCTACGCGATGCGCGTCCCGACCCCCAATGTCAGCGTCGTGGATCTGGTAGCGGTGACTACGAAGCCGACGACTACCGAAGAGGTCAACGCCGCGCTCAAGGCAGCCGCTGAAGGACCGCTCAAAGGGATCCTTGCGTATACTTCGGATCCGGTGGTCTCAACTGACATGATGCACAACCCCAATAGCTCGATCGTCGATTCCGACCTGACCAAGGTGCTGGGTGGCAACCTTGTCAAGGTTGTCTCCTGGTACGACAACGAATGGGGCTATTCGATGCGTTGCGTCGACTTGGTGAAGTACTTGGCTAAGAACGGCCTGTAATCCTAAGGTTACGCAAATACGGGATATCCTCCCGATCCGAGGCTCGCGGGTGGCCGATGGTCAAACATGGGCCATCCGTTTCGATCGGCGCTGGTGTGCAGCCTAACCTTGCTTGCCGCGCCGCTACTTCGGGCGGACGATCCTGTGCCTGGCGCCAGTTCGCAGGATCTAACCGCTCTTACGCTGGAGCAGCTGCTCAACCTTCAGGTGGAAGGAGCGGCTCTCCATCCGCAGAGCTTGCGGGACGCGCCGGCCAGCGTCACCGTCATCACAGCCGCGGATATCTACAAATATGGCTATCTTACTTTGGGCGCGGCCATGGAGTCCGTGCGCGGCTTTACCCTCAATGACAACCGCAGTTATCAATCGGTGGGCGTTCGAGGCTTCGACTTGCCGTGGGACTTTGGCAGCCGCATTCTGGTGATGGTCGACGGCCATAACATGGCCGACCACGTCTTCGATTCCATGCTCTGGTTCGGGGACGATTTTCCGGTCGACATGCACCTGGTCAAGCAGATCGAGATCATACGAGGCCCTTCCTCGGCGCTGTACGGAAGCAGTGGAGAGTTCGCCATCATCAATATCATTACTAAGTCTCCGGAGGAAGCAGGGCCGCCAACCCTATCCGCTGAGATTGGCAGCTTTGGCGAAAAGAAAGCCCAGATGATGGCCACTGTACCGATCGGCAAGCGCGCGAACATGTTGCTCTCCGGCACAGTATTCAACGATGACGGAGAGACCCCCTTATATTTCTCCGGGCTGGACGAGCCCGAAACCAACCACGGACAAGCCATCCGCATGGATGGCCAGAAGGGTTATCACTTCTTCGCCAACGTGACCTGGCGTCACTGGAACCTCACCGCCCTCCTTTCCAATCGAAACAAGATCCAACCGGTTTCCTGGGGCAATACGGTTTTCAACGACCGCGGAACGCATCTGGATGAAAGCGCCAACTACCTGGATGCTTCCTATACGCGGGAGTTCACCTCGGGAACTCTGCTGTGGCGGGTTTACTACAACCAGGATCATCTGCGCGGACGTTTTGACTACCCACTTAGCACCGCCAGCGATTCCAGCCTGCTGGTTGAAGACAATCGAACTGCCTCAGATAGCGACGTGATCGGAACGCAACTGACGTATCGCTTTGATGTGACTCACCTGGGCACGTTAACTGCCGGAGCCGAATCTGAATTTGATCTACGGACGTTCCAGGGATCTCAAGACGTCGCGCCTATCCCAATTACCTTCGTGAGCATCAATCGCCGGGACAAGATGTATGCGGTATTCCTCCAAGACGAGCGCAACATTTCCAGAAAATGGACGCTGGATCTTGGCGTGCGCCTGGACGGTTCCGCCTATCGCCAAAGTTTCGTGTCGCCTCGCGCCGCGGTGATCTATCAGCCCTCCATCAACTGGACCTACAAATTCCTGTATGGACGCGCCTTCCGGAATCCCAGTGCTTTCGATCTGTTCTTCGAGGATGGCCTCGGCGCGGTGGCCAATCCCGCCGCGCGGCCCGAGAAGGTGGATACCGTCGAAGTCAATGTGGAGCGCAGGATCGGAAGCCGATTGAACTTGGTGACGGCGGCTTATGGATACAAGATGCATGATTTCCTGGTGAGCGTCTTCACGCCCAGCGGCTTGGGCCAGACGCAGAACTCGGGAGTCATTCACGCCAAGGGTTTCGAGATGGAACTGCAGGCTAAACCCACGACGTGGCTGGACGCCACGGCAAGCTATGCGATTCAGGCGGCCGATACGGACCTCGCGAACCTGCCAAACTCGCCGCAACATCTAGCCAAGGTACATTTCGCCCTTCCCTTGGGTCGCAAGTTTGATCTGAGCAGCGGCATGCAGTACATCAGCTCGCGAGAGACCCTGGACGGTGCATCGGTAAAGCCGGCGTATCTGGCGGATTTCACGATCTCGTCACGCCGCCTGCTGGCTAATTTCGATGTCCGTTCCGGCGTGAGAAACGCCTTCAACCGCAATTATTCCGATCCGGTCGCGCTGAATCCACGTTTCGATACCATGCAGCAATCCGGACGTACGCTCTTTGTGGAGTTGATCGTTCACGGCGCCCGGTAGCGCCACTACTTCATCGCGGCGATAACAGCGTCTGTAAAGCCCGCGGTGGTCCCGCTGCCGCCCACGTCCGGCGTGGTGTGCTTTCCGCCGGCGTAGACTTTCTCGACGGCCTGCTGCAGGCGCGCAGCCGCTTCCGGTTCCTCCAAGTGGAACAGCATCAGCGCCGAGGACAATATCATTGCAGTGGGATTGGCTATGCCTTTCCCGGCAATATCGGGAGCTGAGCCATGCACCGCCTCGAACACTGCATCTTTCTCGCCCATATTGGCGCCGGGAACCATGCCTAATCCGCCGACCAAACCAGCCGCCAGATCCGAAACGATGTCGCCGTAAAGATTCGGCAGCAGCAGAATATCGAACGTCTCCGGCCGCACTACCAGTTGCATGGCCGCGTTGTCGACGATCAACTCTTTGTACTCGATGTGCGGATGCCGGGCGGCCACCTCGCGGCAGCAGCGCAGGAACAGCCCATCGGCCAACTTCATGATGTTGGCTTTGTGGATGGCAGCCACTTTCTTGCGTCCTGCCTTTTCGGCGTATGCGAAGGCGTACTCGGCGATTTTGATGGAGGCGACGCGCGTAATCACTTTCAGGCTGGTGACCACATCCTTCACGACTTCGTGTTCCAAGCCCGAATACAAGTCCTCCGTGTTTTCCCGGAAGATCACCATATCGATCTTCACATCATCGAAACGCGTGCCGAGTCCCGGCATGGAGCGCACCGGCCGCACATTCGCGAACAGGTCCAATTTCTTGCGCAGCGCCACATTGACGCTGGTGTATCCGCCGCCGACAGGAGTGGTCACCGGTCCTTTTAGACCTACGTGCGTCCGCTCCAGGCTCTCGAGTACGTGAGGCGGCAACGATGTTCCGGCTTTCACGATGACGTCGGCGTTCAACTCCGCTACTTCCCATTCGATGCGGACTCCGGTCGCCTCCACCGCGCGGCAGGCGGCCGCTGCGACCTCGGGACCGATACCATCGCCAGGGATCAAAGTAACTTTATGAGACATCGTTTTATTGTATCGGGAGTGTCCGAAAGTGAGCAGGTTTTAACGTCCTTCGGCGAAACTCCCGATTCCCTGGGGGTTTGAACAGGCAAGGAGGCCTTTTCAAGATGAAACGAGTAATCATCAGCATTATGAGCGGCGCGCTTCTGGTCGGCAGCGCCACGACGTCATTCGCGCAAGACGCGACCAAAGAAGGCAAGATCAAAGAGCGCAAAGAGAACCAGCAGAAGCGCATCGCGCAAGGCGTAAAGAGCGGGCAACTGACTCCCCACGAGACGGCCCGCATCGAGAACAATGAATCCAAGATCAACAAGGAAGTGCGTCAGGATCGCAAGGCGAACGGCGGGAACCTGACCAACAAGGAAAAGGCCCAGGTCAATCGCCAGCAGAACAGAGTGAGCAAGGAGATCTACAACCAGAAGCACGACGGCCAGACTCAGTAGTACGCGCCGTTCGCCGATACCCAGCCGCCATTGGCCGAATTCGGCGGGATAAGCTCCGCGAGTCTTGCTAGGATCGCTTACGGGAAGACTTGGGCGACCATGGATACGGAGCGCTGGGAACAACGAAATCGGGAGCGGATGGAGCGCCACCGGCTCCGCATGGAGCGCCGCCAAGCGCGCTGGGGCCATGGCAGCTCATGTAGCGGACCGAATGCCACCGGCGGGCTGATCATTGGGCTCGCGGTGATCGCCGTGGGAGTCCTTTTCCTCCTTAGGAATGTCGGAGTCCTATATTTCGATGACATCGGAAGGTACTGGCCGGTCATCCTTATCGCCCTTGGAATTTCGAAGCTGGCCAACACGCACAGCGCTTCGCAGGTCACCTCGGGGATCATCATTGGGGGACTCGGAACCGTCTTCCTGCTGCGAAATCTTGGCTACATCTACGGCAACATCTGGGAATATATTTGGCCCGGCATTCTGATCGCCGTGGGACTTTCTATCCTGGTGAAACATTTGGAGAGGCAGGGCCAGGGTCTCGATCCCGGCCCGCCTCCGCCCGGCACAAGTAACCCCTTTTCCTCTCCAGGTAACCCTTTTCCGCCTAGTTCAGGGTTTAACGCCTCGACTTCGGGAGCCAACTACTTGCACGCGGAATGCGTCTTTAGTGGCACCCGCCAGAAACTCGAAACCCAAGATTTTATAGGCGGCAAAGTCACCGCAGTATTCGGCGGCGCCGAAATCGATCTACGCAGTATCGGGACGAAACGGGAGGAGGTCTCGATCAAGGCCGAAGCCGTATTTGGCGGAATCGAGATTTGGGTGCCGGCGCACTGGCAGACGATAGTGCGGGGCTCGGGTGTATTTGGAGCTTTCGAGGATAAAACGTTCCCAGCGGCTCCCGGTTCCAATGCCAATGCACCTCGTCTGATCATTACTGGTGCGGCCGTCTTTGGCGGCGTCGTTGTAAAAAACTAAGCCGTGAAAAACTGACAATCGCCAATGCATCCCATCTTCCGGAATACCGCCAGGCTGGCCGCGTACATGGGACTGTGGACCATACTGGCGGCCGCCATCGCAGCGTTGATGCGGGTTCCCGGCGACCTCACCTGGAGCCAGGCCTTATCCACCTCCGTACCCCTGTGCATGCTCTACGCCTTCGTTTGCCTTACCCCGTGGTACATTTGCCGCGGACTCCCATTAGGAACGGCGCGAGTGACACGATTGCTGATCAACCAGCTGGCAGCGGCTATTCTAGCCTGCACGCTGTGGATCGGCGCTGCACGGTTGCTGGCGCTGGCGATGGACATCGGCCCGTTGCTCAATCCCGCGGTTCCGCAATTAGTTGTGCTCGGCTTGTTGCTCTATCTGATGTCGGTCGCGCTGCACTACGCACTGCTGGCGGTCGAGGCGTCGCGTGAAGCGGCTGTCCAGACGCGGGATGCCGAACTGCGCGCTCTTAAGTCTCAGATCAATCCGCACTTCCTGTTCAACTGCCTGAACTCGATTAGCGCGCTGACCAGCAGCGATCCCCTGCGCGCCCGGGATATGTGCGTGCTGCTCTCGGATTTCCTGCGCAAGACGCTCGGGCTGGGCGAGCGCGAGAGTATCTCCTGGCGCGAGGAGATTGAGCTGGCACGAACCTATCTGGAAGTGGAACAGGTTCGCTTCGGGGCGCGCCTGCGAGTGGAGATGGAAGTGGACGATGCTTGCGCGGATTGCCAGGTTCCGCCTCTGGTGCTGCAGCCACTGATCGAAAACGCCATCAAGCACGGTATCGCGACCATGGTGGATGGAGGCATCGTGCGCCTGGAAGGTCGCGTCGAGAACGGCAACCTAGCCGTGCGCGTCGAGAATAGCTTTGATCCCGACGCTCCCTCACCGCGTCGTCATGGACTGGGGCTCCGAAACGTCCGCAGCCGCCTGGCGACGCGCTTTGGGGACGCAGCGCATCTGCACCTGGCGGCTGAGCACGACCGCTTCAGTGCTGAAATGGTGTTTCCCTGCCACAAGGCTACGACATGAAACTACGCGCCATCATTGTGGACGATGAAGAACTGGCTCGCCAGATCCTGCGGGAGTATTTGGACAAAGCCGGAGAGGTAGAAATCGTGGCCGAGTGTGCCAACGGTTTTGAAGCTGTCAAGGCAGTGGGTGAGCAGCGGCCGGACTTGCTGTTCCTGGATATCCAGATGCCTAAGCTGGACGGGTTTGAGGTCCTGGAGCTGATTGAGCCCCCGGTGGCCGTGATTTTCGTAACGGCCTATGACCAATACGCGCTCAAAGCCTTCGACGCGGCTGCGGTGGATTACCTGCTGAAGCCGTTCTCGACGGAACGACTGGGAAAGGCGCTGGAGCGTGCGAGAGCATTGTTGAGTGACCCGCAGCCACGCGCGCTCCAAGCTTCAGACTTAGCTGCGGCGGCTCGGCCACCTGGGCAAACGCTGGAGCGAGTGGTGGTTAGAGACGGCACGAAAGTGCATGTCATTCCCATCGCCAAGCTGGATTACGTCGAGGCGCAGGATGATTACATCGCGCTGCACAGCGAGAAAAAACAGTATCTGAAGCAGCAGACGATTTCGAGCATCGAGGCGCAACTCGATCCGGCGCGCTTTGCACGCGTGCATCGTTCTTATATCGTGAACCTGGAGCGCATCGCACGCATCGAGCCGTACACAAAGGACAGCCGTGTGGCGGTGCTGCAGGATGGTTCACAGCTCGCGGTGAGTCGGTCAGGGTATACGAGGTTGAAGGAACTGCTGGGCGAAAATATCTAAAAACCTCTTGCCAGATCTTGGCTCTTGTGCTATTTTTAGAAATCCCTTTTATTTGTCGCGGAAGGAGGTATGTCTTTGCATAACTATCACGATCATTTAATGACTCTGGTCCTTACGGACGTAAAGCGGGACTGCCTATCTTTCGGCGATCCTGCCTGCGTTTAAGCCAATCACCCAGTTAACAAGCCGCCGGATAAGTGTGTCTGGCTCCGGTGCATTCACGGCCCCAAAGGCCGAAGTGTATCTAAAGAAAAAATGATAATTCAAGAGACAATATTTACTCCGGTGCAACAAACCGCATTCGGCCGGCTGCTGGAGGCGATTCCGGTGGGCAACGTGTTTGCGCTGGAAGGCGAAGCCGGGTCGGGAAAGACGCTGATTCTTGGGGAAGTCCATCGTGCCTGTGGCGGAGCCTTGCTTGGCATGCGAGAGTTCGTCGCGTCGCTCCAATCGCATGCGCCTGCCGCTATCGAGGAAGCATTTGTAGGGATGATGGAGCAGGCGATGGCCGACCACGAGCTGGTTTTGGTGGACGATCTGCATCGGGTGATGAACATCGTGGAAAGCTGCAATTATCCCCGGTCGGAACTGTTCGATGCGGCTCTCACGGCTGTATTGGACCAAGCCGCTTCCTTAGGAAAAAAACTGATCTTCGTAGTGCAGAATCGCGTCCCAATGCCGATTCAACAGCGGGCTTATACCTCTAAGATTGACGACTTTACTACAGCCGACTTCGAATCCATTTGCCGCGTTTACTTGGAAGTGAAACCGGCTTCGTCATTGAATTTCGCGGAGATCCATCGCTTTGCGCCCAACTTGAATGGTCACCAGCTACGTAAGGTTTGTACGTGGCTGCAGAGAACTCCTGACCTCAACACCGGTGCGTTCATCGAGTACCTGCAGGCTCAGCACATGGTCAGCAATGTGGACCTCGATGAAGTTCAGGCGGTCGATTGGAATGACCTGAAAGGTGTCGACGAAGTGATTCAGGCACTGGAAGCGAAAATTGCGTTTCCGCTAGAGAACGGGACACTGGCGGCAACGCTCGGCTTAAAGCCCAAGCGTGGAGTACTGCTAGCTGGCCCTCCCGGCACCGGGAAGACAACCATCGGCCGGGCCTTGGCCCATCGCCTGAAGAGCAAGTTCTTTTTGATCGATGGGACTGTGGTGGCAGGCTCCGATAGCTTCTATCGCAGAATATTCCACGTGTTTGAGGACGCCAAGCGGAACGCCCCGTCCGTGGTGTTTATCGACGATGCCGACGTGATCTTCGAGGAAAAGGACGAACGGGGATTCTATCGCTACTTGCTCACGATGCTCGATGGTCTGGAGAGCGCCAGCGCCGAGCGGGTGTGTGTCGTGATGACCGCGATGGATGTGAATAGCCTGCCCCCGGCGATGGTACGCTCGGGCCGGATCGAACTATGGCTTGAAACCAAACTGCCGGATGAAACGGCACGAGCCACTATTCTGAGGGAGAAGCTCACGAAGCTGCCATCTCCTATCCGCTCGGCGGATATTGCGACACTCGCCAATGCCAGCCGTGGCATGACGGGCGCCGATCTGAAAGCGGTGGTGGAGGACGCCAAACTTCTGTATGCACAGGATGTCGTATTGAACGCACCGTCTCGCCCACCGGAGGAGTATTATCTGGAGGCGATCGCCACGGTGCGCGCAAATGGCCGAAGGAGGGCACGCCGCACGTCGGACCGTCTGATCGGCGCAACCCAGTTCGGTTTTGGAGTGGAGGAAGTTGACGTGACCTAAAGCAGCGCGGCTTACCGCACCACTCCGGCCATCGGACTACTCGCCGATGCGTACAGTTTCTTCGGCATCCGGCCCGCTAAGTGCGCGTAGCGGCCCGCCTCGACCCCGAGCTTCATCGCCGTAGCCATGGACACCGAATCCTCGGCTGCGGCGATAGCGGTGTTCATCAGCACGCCGTCATAGCCCAGCTCCATGGCGATGGCCGCGTCGGATGCCGTTCCTACGCCTGCGTCCACAATCAGCGGGACCTCGTGGATCAGTTCACGCAGAATCCGCAAATTGGTCAGGTTCTGGATCCCCAGGCCGCTACCGATGGGCGCCCCCAGCGGCATCACTGCCGCCGCCCCAGCGTCGATCAACCGGCGGGCATTGATCAAGTCGTCGTTGGTGTAGGGCAGCACCACGAAGCCTTCTTTCACCAGAGTACGGGTGGCTTCGAGCAAACCGGCATTATCCGGGAACAGCGTGCTTTCGTCGCCGATCACCTCGAGCTTCACCCAATTCGACATCCCCGCTTCGCGACCCAGGCGCGCCGTGCGGATGGCCTCGTCAGCGCTATAACATGCCGCCGTGTTGGGCAGCAGAAAGTGTTTCGACGTATCGATGTAATTCAGTAGAGACTCTTGGCTGCGATCAAGATTTACCCGCCGCACGGCCACCGTGACCACCTCCGCTCCCGAAGCTTCGTGGCAGCGAGCCATCTCCTGAAAGCTGCGGTATTTGCCGGTCCCCACAAACAGCCGCGACCGGAACGTGCGTCCCGCAATGGTCAAACTGTCCATACGTTTATTGTAGATCCCGGTCACCCTATCGAAGAATCTAGCCTATGCCGATTATCGGAGATAAGGGAGCATCACGCACGACGCCCGATTAGGCGGGCCAAAGGTCTAACAGGATGAAACAGAATAACTTAGCCAAGCTCTTAGGAATTGCCCTGGTCGTCGCGATTATCGCCACCGGCGTCTTTTATGGCTTGTTCGTGAACAAGCTCAGCAGCAGTACCGGCAGCGGAAAGATGGTAGTGGTAGCCGCCAAGGCGATTCCGGTGGGAACCGTCCTGGCCGAAACCGACGTTCAGTCCATCCCTTGGCCGGTGGATGGAACGCCTGTGGGCGCCTTTGAATCCGCGCAGCAGGTCGCAGGACATACCGTTATCGTGCCGCTGACGCAGGGCGAACCGGTGCTGGCTGCAAGGTTAGCTTCGACCGAAAAGGGCGGCGGATCAGGAGTGCCCGCGGGTATGCGGGCAGTCTCGGTGCATGTGTCCGACTCGAACGGCGTTCTCGCGCAGCTTGGCCCCGGACAGAAAGTGGACGTCCAGGTCCTCATCACTCGCAAGACAGGCAACTCCGAGCCTCAGCTCCGTACCATCCTCGAAGGCGTGCCGGTTCTTTCGGTAAATCCGCAACCCGAACCCGGCTCGCAGGGATCGAACCTCCCGGCTGTGACATTGCTGACGAATCCCGCCGATGCAGACATTCTGGCGCTTGCCGATTCCGGGGCACGGGTACGTCTGGCGCTGCGCAATCCTTTAGACAAGACCACGCGTCCGCGGACCGCTGTCACGCTGGATACAGTCCTGCGCGCCACCGGCGGGGCAGAATCGCAAACTCACTAGAGACGCGGGCCGTATGCTAATCCTGTCAGTTCTGGCGTTCTTTGCCGCGATCTTCCTCCTGGCTGCGATAACCGTGGCAGTGGCTTGGATGGGTTTCGTGAAGCAGACTGCCGAGGCCGAAGCCGCGCAAGAGGATAGCAGTTCGACGCTGTTCCGCGACGAGCGGCTCAGTAGCTTGAATTTTTGGGACAGCCTGCTGGCGCGCTTCGACTTCATCGAAATCCTAAAACTCCGCATGGCTCAGGCGGAGCTCGAATGGTCGGTGGGCCGCGTCACGGCTCTGATGCTGCTGTGCGGAACCATCGTGGGTTTCCTGCTTTTGCGGATTTTGCCCGTTTGGGCTGCTTTCGCCGGCGCCGTCGGCGTCGCCTTCCTGCCATACGGATACATTCTGCGTGCCCGTGAGAAAAGATTTCGCGCATTCCGCGAAGCCTTTCCCGATGTGCTCGATTCCATGTCGCGCGCACTCCGGGCGGGCTATGCTTTGCCAGCCGCGGTGGACATGGTGGCGTCGGATGCTCCGGAACCCATTTCCACAGAGCTCAAGAAGGCATCCGCGGAGGCCAATCTGGGTATGGGCTGGGATAGGGCGCTGGAGAATCTGGCCCGGCGCATCCCGATGCTTGAAGTGAACATTTTCATTTCCGCTGTGGTGCTACACTCCCGCACCGGTGGAAAGCTTGGCGAAGTGCTAAGTGGCGTCGCCGAGAATATGCGCGAAGCCATTTCGTTGCAGGGCGAAGTGCGGGCCTTGGCGGCGCATGGAAAACTCACCGGCACGATTCTGACCGCTCTTCCGGTGCTGATCGCCATCATGATGATGGTCTTCAGCCCCGGCTATATGCAGACTCTGTATTACCACCCGTTGGGCAAGACCTTGATTGCCGGGGCCATCGCGTGCCTGGTGCTGGCGCAGGTGGTGATTCGTAAGATCGTGGACATAAAACTTTGAGACAGGACCTATGACTCCCGCATCGCTGCTGATTGTATTCTTTCTGTTCACGCTAGCGGCTGTGAGCGCCGCAGGCTATGCGTTCGTACTGAAGCCTTCGCGGACTGCGGGCCAGAGCGGGAATGCTCCATCACCGCTGTCGTTCAATCAACCCGACCTGCCCGCTGCGCAAGCGGCGGCGGTGGACGTGTTCCGGATGATGGGAGAAGCTCTGCCGGCCTGGGCGGCGCGAACTTCTGAATTGCGGGCAGAACTGGCCGCGGCCGGGTATCGCTGGCCGTCGGCGGTATCCGTCTTATTGGGGATCAAGTGCGCCAGCGCCCTTATGCTCGCCGCAGTGGGTGCATGGGCGGCGGTTACCTTCGGGCAACAAGCTTCAGGAGCTTTGCTGCCAGCCGCGTGCGGCCTCGCATTTGGCTATATGATCCCGGATCGCTTACTCACCCGGCTCGCACTCCGCCGATCCGTCTTGTTGCGGCGCGGTTTGCCGGCCGCGCTCGATCTGATGGTACTGGCCGTCGAAGCCGGACAGGCGCTGGATGCCTCGATTCTCGACACCAGCCATGGCCTGCGCATCAGCCACCCGGATCTGGCATCGGAGTTTACTCAGCTGCATCTGGAACTCCGAGCCAACACCTCCCGCGAAGACGCCCTGCGCAATTTTGCGCGGCGCACCCGCGATTCGGAAATCCAGAAATTCGCCGCACTAATGGTCGATACCGACCGCTTCGGCACCAGCCTGGGACCGGCGCTACGAGTACACGCGCGCTACCTGCGCACGCGCTTCCGGCAAGCGGCCCAGGAAAAGGCACGCAAGGTCAGCGTGAAACTGATCTTTCCGGTGTTCTTCCTGATCTTCCCCTCAGTGATTCTGGTGACCCTAGGACCCGCGGCTCTGCTCATCTTCACGCAGATGAAGAACCTGCTCGGTCAGTAAATCGAAGGTTGGGGTCCACTCCCAATCGGCGCCCAGAACGCGGGTTGCAAACCCACGCGCAAGATACAAAGCCTGGGAAAGAAAAAGAGGACAGGCAGCTCTGTCCACTCCCACGCTGGCAGGCGAAGTCAGGAGCTTACTGGAGGGGACAGAGTAGCCTGTCCACTTTTTCAGCAAGCTCTACAATCCTGCCCCACATCAAGATGGTGTTTGCGGCTATTGCTCGGGCGTGGGCGAGGCGGGAGTTGTGGCAGCGTCGCCGGGCGCTGGAGCGGCGTGCTTCTGCAATCCGTCTACGATCATCTTGCTGAGTCCCAACCCGCCCTTTGAAGACATGGCGCGCGCGAAGTATTCGTTGGCGAAATCCATGGCGGTGCCTGATGCCGGATCCGCTTCGCCGCCGAATGCGCCCTCGTCCGAGTCGCCGTGCGCGGCCTTGAGAATCTGCCCGATCATCAGGGCTTCAAACTGTGACGCAGCATCCTTGATCTTCTCCGGACTGTCCGTCTTGTGCGAGCTTCGGACGCTCGTGAGGTTGAGCGCAGCATCGGTGACCGGCGGTATCGTCATTAGATTACTTCCAGGTCGGCTTCAAGCGCGCCGGCCGCCTTCAGGCTTTGCAGAATCGCGATGATATCCCGAGGGGTCGAACCGATCGAGCTGAGAGCCTGCACCAGTTGCTCTACCGTGGCGCCATCTTTCAATACCAGATTGCGAGCCTTTTCTTCGCCGCTGGTAGTGGTCTGCTGCGGAACAACTTGAGTTTTCCCTTGAGATAGCGGCTCGGGCTGGGAGACCTGGAGAATCGTCTGGATTTCCACGGTAAGGTTACCGTGCATAATCGCCACGGGGGATACGCGCACTTCCTTGCCCATGACGATGGTGCCGGTGCGTTCATTGATGATGACGCGGGACGCCCGGTCCACATCCACTTCCAGTGCTTCTATGTCCGCCACGAACTCGGTTACGCGCGACGTGTATTCCGGGGGAACGTTGATCCCTATCAGTGCGGAGTTCTCAGGCTTGGCGAGCGGTACTGCGGAGGGGAATTTCTTATTGACGATATCGCTGACCCGCACCGCGGTCGTGAAATCCGGCTGGCGGAGTTGCAACTTCAGCCGTCCGGTGGGTGTAAGCGATGGTGCACCCCGTTCGACGATCGCTCCGGAGGGTACCCGGCCCACGGTGGGATGATTGACGGTCTGGGTGTTCCCGGATTTCCCGGCTGAAAATCCGCCGGTGACCACGGGACCTTGCGCGACCGCATAAACTTGTCCGTCGACGCCTCGCAGGCTGGTCAGGATCAGTAATCCGCCCTGAAGATTCGCGGCGTCGCCGATGGCGGCGGCGGTAGCATCGATGCGCACGCCTTCCTGCGCGAAGCCCGGCAGCGTGGCCGTCACCATCACAGCGGCCGTGTTGCGCACCGTAATCGCGGTCGGGGGGACGGATACGCCCATCTGCTGGAGAAGATTGGTCAAGCTCTGCGCGGAAAACAAGGTTTGTTTGCGGTCGCCGGTTCCTGCTAAACCAACCACCAGGCCGTAGCCGATGAGCTGGTTATCGCGCACGCCTTCGAGCGATACCAATTCTTTCAGCCGCGTTGCGGCTTCGGCGGGAGCGGCCAGCAGCCCGGCCAATCCGGCCCAGGCTACGAATGATGCGGAACGTATTCTCACGGATTTTTCAAGCTCCTACGGCAGTATGTCCATCAGCAGCCGGTACAAGATGAATGGCCG
>Ga0105239_10004222_pt1 | contig 17259 bp, 17 predicted proteins | sample KBSC44metaG_FD_92761 | JGI IMG/M metagenome (GOLD analysis project Ga0105239, IMG submission 92761) | Corn rhizosphere microbial communities from Kellogg Biological Station, Michigan, USA - KBS C4-4 metaG | ecosystem: Host-associated > Plants > Roots > Rhizosphere > Soil | place: Michigan, USA...
GGCGCGCCGCGATCGGGTCGCGTGCGAGCCGAGGGCCGATCCGAGCAGCCAGGTATCATCCAGATCGCCGGAAGTCGCTTGACTGTCGTTGGTTTGGGCGAACATCGGTCCCATGACGAATTTTTCGTGATCGATTTGGGTGGCCTGGGTGCATCAGCGACATGACCATCTCGACGACGCGGCATCTCTGGCTCGGACTCGCGGCGACCTGCCTGCTGGCCTGCGGCGGGACAGAACCACCTGCTTCCGGCGGTTCGGGAGGTTCGAGCAGTAGCACAGGAGGGCACGGCAGTTCCTCCGGCGGGACGACAGGCTCCGGCGGTACCACCAGCACCGGCGGTACCACCAGCACCGGCGGCACCACCAGCTCCGGCGGCACCACCAGCTCCGGCGGCAGTACCGCGTCCGGCGGCGTCACTGCTTCTGGCGGCACCACCAGCTCCGGCGGGACTATCGGCTCGGGCGGCACTACCGGCGCGGGTGGCACCACCGGGTCCGGCGGCACTACCGGCGCGGCGGGGACCAAAGGCTCCGGGGGCGTCAACAGCTCCGGCGGCACGTCGAGCGGTGGGATGAACGCAGGCGGCAGGCCCGGCGGGACGGCCGGCCGGAATGGTAGCGGGGGAGCGACCGGGACCGGCGGCTCCGGTTCGGGCGCCGGAGGCTCGGCGCCTGCCCCGGGGGGAGCGAAGTCGGTCGCGTACATCGGCTGCTCGATGGCCTACAACATCGGGACTGGCTACAAGCGCGTCGGCGGCAAGGTCATGTGGAATTCGGACAGCTATCAAACGAGCGCCATGGTGGTTCAGAACTGGACCAGCAGCAGCAGCAGCTCCTGGAGTCTGTTCGACCAGAAGATGCAGTCCATCGGTGGCAAGGACAAGGTCACCGCGGTCATGATCCAGATCTGCATCTTCAGCAGCCGCGCGACCGACGACGAGATCAAGCAGATGATCACGTCAGCGCGCGCTCACACCAACGCAGGCACGAAGCTATACCTGGTAGGTCAACCGCAATACGAGGCGGGACATGAATGCAGCCTCGCTGGAACCGGTGGCGCCAAGTGGACCGACGACGAAGCGAAGAAGATCGCCGCCGATACGACCCAGAACGTGACCTACTTGGGCCAGTTCATCCTCGACAGCACGAAGGGCGAGGTCTCGTCCGATAGTTGCCACGCCACTTCGACTGGAGAGGACGTGATGGGAAAGCAGGCGATGGCGTTCTTCGGCGGTTGATGGCCAGCAGACCGCCCCCCTCCGAATGATCCGCACTTTCCGCCTCCGGGCCCCTACACTCCTTCTCGCCGTCGTTGTTGTCGCCCTGGCCATAGCGGCGCTCGGGTGTGGCAACGGAGGCGGCGAGCGGTACGACGTCGCCCTGGTCCAGTCGCCGAAGGACGAGGCGGCTGACCTGACCTCCGCCGATGTCACCGACCTCGTCTCTCAAGCGGTTTCGCGGGCGGGGGGCCTGGATTTCATAAAAGACGGACAGACGGTGGTGTTGAAGCCGAACCTGGTCACCTTCTATCAGGACGATGGCGAGAACACCGCCAGCGACACCGTCAACGGCATCTCGACCGACTGGCGGGTCACCAAGGCGGTCGCCGCGCTGGTGCGGGCCAAGAACCCTGGCGGAAAGATCCTGGTCATGGAGGGCTCGACGATTTTGACCAGCGACGTTTACCCCGTGCTCGGCTACACGGCCGCCAACTTTGGCGCGACGGTGGACGACTTCCTCGGCCTGGAGGCGGTCTCGACGTCCTGCGCCGACGGCTCTACCTCCGGGCTCGAGCAGCGCACGGCGCATAGCGGAAAAGCATATTGGTTCAATAGCCGCTATGTCTCGGCGGACGTCATCATCGCCATTGGCACCCTGGCGACCGATGCCTGGGCCGGCATCGGCGGTGCGATCGAGAGCATGGCCATCGGGGGCACGCCCGCCGAGCAATACGGCAGCGGTGATAATGCGATCGACTGCACGCGCACGAAGATCGATCGCAGCAGTCCCGAGGCGCTGGGCGACTTCATCCGCGATTACTACGGCGTCCGCCCCGCGGACTTCGTGGTCATCGACGGTTTGCAGGGACTGGAGCACGGGCCCCTGCCTGTCTGGGACGACAGCGGCACCTACGACTATGGCGCGTCGATCGAGAACATGCGCGTCGTTCTGGCCGGCAAGAACGCCGTCGCCGTCGACACCGTAGCGGCGCTGGTCATGAAATGCGATCCGACGAAGGTCCCGCACCTGACCAAGCTGCGGTCGGATGGACTCGGCACGACCGACTCGTCCGCGATCACCGTGGTCGGACAATCGGTGACGGACGTGACGAAAGCGTTCACCGGCAAACAGACCGGCATCTGTCCAGGGAAGTGATTCCGGTCGGGCGACGCCCCATGATCTCGCTCGCTCGTTGCTCTGTCGTCCTCGGCATCGTGGGACAGCTACTCTTGGTTGGCTGCAGGACACCTCCGCCGAAGCCGCCCAGCTGCAAGGCTCTGCGGGCGACCTGCGGGCCAACCGGACAAGACGATTGCTGTAGGACGTTGCCGGTCCCTGGCGGAACCTTCAAGAGGAGCTACGACGGCATCGACTTTCTGGACCCGAAGTTCCCCGCGACGGTGAGCGACTTCTATCTGGACAAGTACGAGGTGACCGTGGGCCGCTTCCGCACCTTTGTGAGTGCCGGCCTGGGGACGCAGGCGCGCCCACCTGCCGCCGGGGCGGGCGCGCACCCGAAGATCGCCGGCTCCGGCTGGAGGTCCACGTGGAACGTCAGCCTGGCGCCCAACACTGCCGCGCTCGCGGCGGCCCTGAAGTGCCACGCCGCCTATCAGACCTGGACGGACTTCGCGGGCGACAACGAGAACAAGCCGGTGAACTGCCTTGATTGGTACACGGCCTTCGCCTTCTGCGCGTGGGACGGAGGACGGCTCGCCACCGAGGCGGAGTGGAACTACGCGGCCGCCGGTGGCGACCAGCAGCGGTACTACCCGTGGTCGAACCCGCCCCGCTCGACGCTGATCGACGACAGCTATGCCGTGTATTGCGGCGGCAGCTGTGGCTTGCGAAGCGTCGGGACGAAGTCCCCGAAGGGCGACGGACGATGGGGCCAGTCCGATCTCGGCGGCAATGCCTGGGAGTGGACGCTGGATTGGAACACCGGCGCCTACCCGATGCCCTGCGTCGATTGCGCAGATTTGACACCGAGCCCCTATAGGGCTTTCCGGAGTGGCAGCAACGACGACATCGCGGCGACCCTTCGATCGGCCGTCCGCCACGTGTACTACCCCACGTACCATGGCGTGGTCGGGGTACGGTGCGCCCGCAGCCGGTGACACCGTCCAGTTCCGAGCGGAAGCGGACAGTCGCCAGATTTTTGCGCGTCCTTTGATCGATTCGCGCCCGAGCCTGCATTGAGTACGCACAAACTCCTTTCCGCCAAAAAAACGGGGACGTCTCGCTGTTCGGCCCCGACCGCTGTCCCACCTCTTCGAAAGGCTCGAGGCATGGCGCACGACCGGTCCGGTTCGTCTTCGATCGTCGATCTCGGTGTTTTCACGATCTGCGGGAGGAGCCCCCGCGGGCGCATCCTGGCCGTGGCGGCCGCGCTGTCCCTGGGCGCGGCGACGGCGCGCACGTCGTGGGCGGGGAACGACACACCTCCGGCCGAGGAGATCGCGCCTGCGCCCGGCCCCTCGACACCACCTTCGCCCGCGACGGCAACCGCCTCGCCCGGACCGACGCAGGGTTACGACCCGAAGGCGTTCTCGGCCGGCGCCTGGATCAGGATCGGGGGACGGCTGCAGAACCCGTCGGCGCCGGACCGTCTGGACGACGCGTTCATGGATCAGGTCTACGTGATCGTCTCGTCACGCGGTCAGTTCACGGACTGGTTGAAGTGGCAGATCAATCTGAACGCGAACGTGCCACCGACTCAGGTGAACGGCGCGGCCCCGCCCTCATATCCGAGCGTGGGCGTCCAGGACTTGATCGCCAAGATCGAGCCGCATCCGCTGCTCAACGTGTGGGTCGGACGGATGCTGGTGGCCGTCGATCGCTCGAACCTGTCCGGTCCGTGGTTCATCAACTTCTGGCTCTATCCGGGATTCTTCGGCAATCGTGCCGGTCCCCCCATCGGCCTCAAGACCGGCCAGAACGGACGCGATCAAGGCGTGACCCTCTGGGGGCAGGTGGCGGCGGGCCGCTTCAAGTATTACCTGGGCGCCTTCAACCTGGACGCGCACGCCGCCGAGATCAGCCCTCTGTACTCGGGACGGTTGAACATCGACTTCCTGGATCCGGAGCCCGGCTACTACCACCAGAGTTCGTATCACGGGGACAGGGACATCATCTCGCTGGGCGGCGGATTCCAGTATCAGAAGAACGGCTCGTTCACGGTCGTCACGGCGGCCATGGGAACGACGCCCCCGGTTCTGGATGTCGGCAACTACCACCTCATCGAGGGCGACGTCCTCATCGACAAGAGGCTGGGTACGAAGGGCGTAGCGACGCTGGAGGCAAACGCGTATTTCTATGACAGCCGACAGCCGGTGCGCCGCTACTACAGCGTCAACGGGGGCTACGTCTTGCCCTGGGCCGTCGGTCCGGGGCGGCTGGCTCCCTACGTCCGCTATCAGTTCACGCAGCAAACCGCCTTCAAACAGATCGACGGGTATGTCGAGTACCTGATCAAGTCGCATTTCGCGAAGTTCTTCGCCGGGTACTTCTACACGGACTTCGGCAACGGGGTCACGAACAAGGCCGTGCAGTTCGGCGTGCAACTGGTTCGCCTGTGACGGCAAGGAACCTGGCCATGTCCTCCATCAAACGTCGTCTGTCGCCGTTGGCGCTCGCCGCCGTGGCGTCGCTGTCCGCGCTCGGCTCCCCGGCGGCGGCCGAGGATTCGATCAAGGTCGGTGTACTGGTCGAGCTGTCCGGGCCCTTCGCGCCGTTCGGCCGCCAGATCACCAACGGCATGAAGGCCTACCTCGCCGCCAACGGCGATCATGTCGCGGGAAAGAAGCTCGAACTGGTGGTCAGGGACACCACCGGCGCGGCTCCCGACGTCGCGCGCCGTCTAGCGCAAGAGCTGGTGACCCGGGACAAGGTGCAGTTTCTGGCCGGGTTTGGCTTGACGCCGAACGCGATGGCGGTCGCCCCGGTGGCGACGGAAGCAAAGGTGCCGATGGTGATCATGAACGCGGCGAGCTCCGTCATCACCACGAAATCGCCGTACATTCTGCGGGTGTCGTTCACGCTGCCGCAGGTTACGGCCCCGATCGCCGAGTGGGCGGCCAAGAACAACATCAAGAGCGTGTACACGCTGGTCTCCGATTACGGCCCCGGGCTAGACGCCGAGGCGACGTTCAAGAAGGTCTTCACCGCGCACGGCGGCCAGGTGGTCGGCTCGCTGCGCGTGCCCTTGAAGAACCCGGAGTTCTCGCCGTTCATCCAGCGCATCAAGGACGCCAAGCCGCAGGCGGTGTTCATCTTCACGCCTGCCGGCGAAACGGCGGTTGCCTTCATGAAGGCCTTCTCCGATCGCGGCCTGGACAAGGCCGGCATCAAGCTGATCGCCACCGGCGACATCACGGACGACGACGTCATCGACGCGATGGGGGACGCCGCGCTGAACGTCATCACCACCCATCACTACTCGGCGGCGCACAGGTCTGCCGAGAACGATGCCTTCAAGAAGGCCTACGCCCAGGTGGCAGGCGCCGCGCGCCCCAACTTCATGGCCGTCGGCGGCTGGGACGGAATGCAGTTGATCGCGGAGATCACCAGGAAGCTGGGCGGCCGAATTGACGCGGACAAGGCGATCGCCGCCGGCAAGGGGCTGACCATCCGCAGCCCGCGCGGCCCGATCACCATCGACCCCACCACCCGGGACGTCGTGCAGGACGTCTACGTCCGCAAGGTCCAGAGGATCGACGGGAAGAACTACAACGTCGAGTTCGACAAGTTCGCCCAGGTCAAAGATCCGGGGAAGTCATAGGCAGTCAGCAGGGCGAAGGTTTCGAGCGATGATCGCGGCATTCGTAGGGGTGGCCTTCGACGGCATCGCGTATGGCGGCCTGCTGTTCCTGATCAGCCTCGGCCTCTCCGTGACCTTGGGGCTGATGAACTTCATCAACCTGGCCCATGGCACGTTCGCCATGATGGGCGGCTTCCTTTGCGTCGAGCTGATCCGCCGCGCCGGAGTGCCGTTCCTGGCCACGCTGCCGCTGGTGTTTCTGGTCGTGGGCCTGGCCGGCGTGGTGCTAGAGCGGCTGCTGTACCGCCGCCTCTACCGCCGCGGTCACCTCGATCAGGTGCTGTTCACAATCGGCCTCATGTTGATGGCTCAGGCGGCGGCCGCGCGGATCTGGGGGCCCTCGCAACAGCCTGTGACCTTGCCACCGGCTTTCCACCACCAGATCAGCCTCCTGGGCGTGGACGTCGGCGTCTACCGGCTGTTCCTGATCGGGTGCGTGGCCGCGGTGACCACCGCGCTGGGCCTCTTGCTAGGCCGCACCCGCTTCGGCACGCAACTGCGGGCGGCGGTCGACCACCGGCAGGCGGCCGCCGGGTCGGGCATCAACGTCGAGCTGCTGTTCAGCATCACGTTCGCGGTCGGCTCCGGGCTGGCCGGGTTGGGCGGCGCGCTGGCCATCGACGTCCTGGGGCTGGATCCCACCTTCGGGTTCAAGTACCTGGTCTACTTCTTGATCGTCGTCGGCGTGGGTGGCGTCGGCTCGCTCAGGGGACCGCTGCTCGCCGCCCTCGTACTGGGGATGGTCGACATCGGCGGCAAGTACTACCTCCCTCGCGCGGGCAGCTTCGCCGTATACGCCGCGATGGTGGCGCTGCTGGCTCTCTTTCCGGCTGGTCTGTATGGTCGCCGTGCCTGACAGCGCCGGCCGCATCCCGAACCTGCCGCGCCCGAACTGGCACGGGCTGGAACTGGGATTCTGGGCCACGCCCTTTCTGGCCTACTTCGTCGCGCCGGATCGCCGCCTGCTGCTGGTGCAGATCTTTGTCTATGCACTTTTCGCGCTGTCGCTGGATCTGATCCTGGGCTATGCCGGCATCCTGTCGCTGGGCCACGCGGCCTTCTTCGGGACGGGCGCGTACACAGCCGGCCTGCTGGCCCGGCACGGGTGGGTCGAGCCATTGTCCGGACTCGGTGCGGCGGCGCTGATCTGCGCGGCCTTCGGTTACGCCGTCAGCTTCCTGGTCGTGTCGGGCCCGGACCTCACGCGCCTGCTGGTCACCTTGGGCGTTGGCCTGTTGACGTCCGAGGCCGCCAACCAAGCCTCCGCGATCACCGGCGGGGTCGACGGGCTGTCGGACATGCAGCCCGCCCGCCTGCTCGGCGTCTTCAGATTCCAGCTGAACGGCAAGACCGCGTTCGTCTACAGCCTGATCGTCCTGTTGCTGGTATTCGTGTTCGTGCGCCGCCTGGTTCACGCGCCGTTCGGCCTCAGTTTGCGCGGCATCCGTGAAAACCGGCGCCGCATGCCGGCCATCGGGGTCAACGTGCGGGGGCGGCTGCAGGCAGTCTTCGCGCTGGGCGCCGCCATCGCCGGCATGGCCGGCGCGCTGCTGGCGCAGACCACCGGCTTCGTCGGGATCGACACCCTGTCCTTCCAGCGCTCGGCCGACCTGCTGATCATCCTGCTCATCGGCGGGACAGGACGCCTGTACGGCGCGCTACTGGGCGCCGCGGTGTTCATCCTGGCGCAGGACTACCTGTCGGGGATCAGCCCGGAATACTGGCAATTCTGGCTGGGCGCGGCGCTGGTGCTCTTGGTGCTGGTCGCGCCTGGCGGCGTGATCGGCGGCGGCGAAGCGTTCTATCGGCGATGGAGGCACCGTTGGCAGGTGCGCTGACGACCAGTGGCTTGCGGCGCAGCTTCCGCGGGTTCACGGCCATCGCTGACGTGTCGCTGGACATTCCAGCGGGGGCGCGGCATGCGCTGATCGGCCCCAACGGAGCGGGAAAAACCACGCTCATCAACCTGCTGACCGGCGCGCTGCGGCCGGACGATGGCGAGGTGATGATGGACGGCAACCGCATCACGCACCTGCCCCAGCATGCGCGCGTGAAGCGGGGCCTGACGCGTACGTTTCAGGTGAACACCCTGTTCGCCAGCCTGACGGTGCTCGAGTCGGTCGCCCTGGCAGTATGCGAACGACTGGGCCAGGGCGCCGACTGCTGGCGCCCGGTCTCGGCGCGGGAAGACGTGCTAGACGAGGCGTACGAGCTGCTGGGCTCGCTTGGTCTCGACGGCGACGGCGGCGCCGTCACGCGCCAACTCCCCTACGGCAAGCAGCGGCTGGTGGAAATCGCGCTGGCGCTGGCAGCCCGGCCCAGCGTTCTGCTGCTGGACGAACCAGCAGCCGGGATTCCGTCCGGAGAAAGCCAGCAGCTCATCGCGACGATCGAACGGCTGCCCGCCGAGACGACGATCCTGCTCATCGAGCACGATATGTCGCTGGTGTTTCGATTCGCCCAACGGATCACCGTTCTGGCCGCCGGCAGCGTCGTGACGGAAGGAACGCCCGACGCGGTCGCCGCGGACGCGCGTGTGCGCGAGCTGTACCTGGGGGGCGAGGGCCATGCGTGAGCTTCTTTGCCTCGACGGCGTCAGCGCGGGCTACGGCGACGCGCTGGTCCTGGAGGACGTGCGGCTCGCGCTGGACGCGGGCGCCAGCGTCGCGCTGCTGGGACGGAACGGCGCCGGCAAGACCACCCTGCTGCTGACGATCATGGGCCTCACACGCCTGCTGGGCGGCCGGGTCACGTTGTACGGCAGCGATCTGAGCGGCGTGCCGACGCACCGCCGCGCGCGGGCCGGCCTGGGGTGGGTCCCGCAGGAACGCTGGGTGTTCCCGTCGCTGACGGTCGAGGAGCACCTGACCTCCCTGGCGCGCCCCGGCCAATGGGATGCCGCCCGGGTGTTCCGCCTGTTTCCGCGGCTGCACGAGCGGCGACGCAACGGCGGTAACGAGCTGTCCGGGGGCGAGCAGCAGATGCTGGCCATCGGCCGCGCGCTGACCTTGAACCCGCGTGTCTTGCTGCTGGACGAGCCCATGGAAGGACTGGCGCCGATCTTGGTGCGAGAGCTGGGCGAGGCCATTCGCGGCCTGGCCCGCGACAGCGGGATGGCGCTGGTGCTCGTCGAGCAGCACGCGCGCCTGGCCCTCGAGCTGACCGCGGAGGCCCTGGTGCTGGAACGGGGACGGGTCGTTCACTCCTCCTCGAGCGCCTCCCTGCTGGCGGATCCGGCGACGCTGGCGCGGCTGGTGACCCTGCCGGCGGAGGCGCGCTCCTGATGCCGATCGGCGACGCAGACGTGCATATCACGGGCATCTCGTCGATGGCCACGCGCAACGTGCTGGCCGAGCTGGCGGTCCTCTACCAGGCGCGCACCGCGCGCCTGGTAGAGATCCAATCGGTCGGCGGCGTCGACGCCGCCAAGCGGGTGCAGGCGGGCGAACCCTTCGACGTGGTGATCCTGGCCAGCAGCGCCATCGACGATCTCTCGCGCCAGGGGCACCTGGTCCCGGGCACGGCGGTGGAGCTGGTTCATTCGGGAGTTTCGGTCGCCGTGGGAACGGGCGGGCCCCGCCCGGACATCAGCAACGAGGAGCGCTTGCGGCGGGCCGTGCAGTCGGCACGCGCGATCGGGATCTCCACGGGGCCGAGCGGCGTCCACCTGACCAAGCTGTTTGCGCGCTGGGGTCTGGCTGACAGCCTGCGTGACCGTCTGGTCGTGGCCATGCCCGGCGTACCCGTGGGCACGCTGGTCGCGCGGGGCGAAGTCGAGCTCGGTTTTCAGCAGCTCTCCGAGCTGATTGACGTCGAGGGGTTGGTGGTGCTCGGCCCCCTGCCCGCGCCCATCCAGATCGTCACGACGTTCACCGGCGCCATCGCCCTCCGCGCCCAGCACCCCGAGGCCGCCCGCGATCTGCTGGATTTCATGGCGTCGCCGGCTTGCGCCGCCGCCAAGCGACGGCAAGGGATGGAGGCACCTTGAGAGAGCGCGCGCGGACGCAGGTGGCCATCGTCGGCGCCGGGCCCTCGGGCCTGTTGCTTGGGCAACTTCTGGCCCGGGCGCGAATCGACGCGGTCATCGTCGAGCGGCAGACCGAACAGCACGTCCTGGGACGCATTCGCGCAGGCGTCCTGGAACAGGTTTGCGTCGATCTGCTGGACGAGGTCGGCGTCGGGGCGCGCATGCGCCGCGAAGGGCTGGTACACGGGGGTTTTGCGATGTTGTGGCAGGGGCGACGGCACCGCATCGACATGCAGCGGCTGACCGGCGGCAAGAGCGTCATGGTCTACGGCCAGACCGAGCTGACTCGCGACCTGATGGACGCGCGCGCCGCTGCCGGGCTACCGACCATTTACGAAGCCGCCAGCGTCGCGGTGCACGACTTCGATGGGCCTCGACCGCGCCTCACGTACCAGAAGGACGGCCAGACCCACGAACTGAGGTGCGACTTCATCGCCGGCTGCGATGGGTTCCACGGTGTCTGCCGGGCCAGCGTGGCGCGGGACGCCATCCGCGAATACGAGAAGGTCTACCCGTTCGGCTGGCTGGGCCTGCTGTCGGACACGCCGCCGGTCTCCCACGAGCTCATCTACGTCAACAGCCCGCGCGGCTTCTCTCTGTGCTCGATGCGCAGCCCCACACGCAGCCGCTATTACCTCCAGGTACCGCTGACCGAACGGGTCGAAGATTGGTCGGACGAGGCCTTCTGGCAGGAGCTACGCCTGCGCCTGGACCAGCCTGGTCGGGACGCGCTGGTCTCCGGTCCCTCGCTGGAAAAGAGCATCGCCCCCCTGCGCAGCTTCGTCGCCGAACCGTTGCGCTTCGGCCGGCTGTTCCTGGCCGGCGACGCCGGCCACATCGTCCCTCCCACGGGCGCCAAGGGCCTGAACCTGGCGGCGACCGACGTGAAATATCTCGCGAACGCGCTGGTCCAGCACTACCGCGACCGCAGCGACGCGGGCCTGGACACGTACTCCGAGCGTTGCCTGCGCCGCATCTGGCGGGCCGAGAGGTTCTCGTGGTGGTTCACCTCGCTCATGCACCGGTTCCCGGAGGACGGTCCGATCGCCGCCAAGCTGCAGGACGCAGAGCTGGACTACCTGTTCAATTCCGAGCACGCCGCGCGCACCGTGGCCGAGAACTATGTCGGCCTGCCACTGGACTTCGGCGAAGGCCCAAGGGGAGACACATGATCATCGACGTCCACGGCCACTACACCACCGCCCCCAAGGCGCTAGAGACCTGGCGGAGCCGCCAGATCGCCGGCATCAAAGCCCCTGCCGAGAAGCCACGGGCGTCGGAACTGGTGATCACCGACGACGATATCCGCCAGACCATCGACGCCAATCAGCTCGCGCAGATGCGCGCCCGCGGATCGGATCTCACCATCTTCAGCCCGCGCGCGAGCTTCATGGCCCACCACATCGGCGATTTCCAGGTGTCGTCGACCTGGGCGGCGATCTGCAACGAGCTGTGCTTTCGCGTGTCCCAGCTGTTTCCGGATCAGTTCATTCCCGCCGCCATGTTGCCGCAGAGTCCGGGCGTTCCGCCCGAGACCTGCCTGCCGGAACTGGACAGGTGCGTCCGCGAATACGGCGCGGTGGCCGTCAATCTGAACCCCGACCCATCCGGCGGGTACTGGACGTCGCCCCCCTTGACGGATCCGCACTGGTACCCGCTTTACGAAAGGCTGGTCGAGTACGAGCTGCCGGCGATGATTCACGTCAGCACCAGCTGCAATCCCGCATTTCACACCACCGGCGCGCACTACATCAACGCCGACACGACCGCGTTCATGCAGCTGATCCAGGGCGACCTGTTCCGGGACTTCCCGACGCTCCGCTTCGTCATCCCGCACGGCGGCGGTGCGGCGCCCTACCACTGGGGTCGTTACCGAGGTCTGGCCCAGGAGCTCAAGAAGCCGCCGCTGCGCGAGCACCTGCTCGCCAACGTTTTCTTCGACACCTGCGTCTATCACCAGCCGGGGCTCGACCTGCTGGCGCGGGTGGTACCCGTCGATAACATCTTGTTCGCGAGCGAGATGATCGGGGCCGTGCGGGGCATCGATCCCGAGACCGGACACCATTACGACGACACGCGCCGCTACGTCGAGGCGTCCGCGCAGCTGACGGCGGCCCAGAAGCAGCGGATCTACGAGGACAACCCGCGGCGGGTCTACCAGCGCCTGGACCGCGCCCTGAAGCAGAAGGGGAAGTGAGCCATGTACGAGATCGGAGTGGTCTATCGGAACTTCCCCCGCGCGGATCCCACTGTCGCGGAGAAACTGGGCGCGTTCGGCACCGCTACCGTGCACGAGGCCCTGGGGCGGGTCGGGCTGCTGCACCCGCGTGTGCGACCCATCTACCCGGGCAGCCAGATCTCGGGGACGGCTGTCACCGTGCTGCTGCAGCCGGGCGACAACTGGATGCTGCACGTCGCGGCCGAACAGATTCGCCCCGGCGACATCGTGGTCGCGGCCGTGACGACCGAGAGCACCGACGGCTTCTTCGGCGAACTGCTGGCCACCTCGTTCGCGGCACGCGGGGCGCGCGCCCTGGTCCTCGACGGTGGTTGTCGGGACGTCAAGGCGCTCACAGCGATGTGCTTCCCGGTCTGGAGCCGCGCCGTCAGCGCCCGCGGCACCGTGAAGGCCACCCTCGGCTCCGTCAACATCCCTGTGGTCTGCGCCGGGGCGCTGGTCCATCCCGGCGACGTGATCGTGGCGGACGACGACGGCGTGGTGTGCGTGCCGCGGGCGACGGCGGCCGCCACGCTGGACGCCGCCGCCCGGCGCGAAGCCAGTGAGGTCGAGAAGCGCGCCAAGCTCGCCTCCGGCGTGCTGGGCCTCGACATGTATCAAATGCGCGCACCGCTGGCGGCTGCCGGCTTGAGGTACGTCGACTGATGGCCCCCGCGCTCATCGCACTCATCGGCTACGGCGAGGTGGGGCGCATCCTGGCCGAGGATCTTCGGGCGGCGGGACGCGCCGTGGCGGCGTACGACCTCGAGCTTTCCACGGGCCTGGCCGAGCCACTGCGGGCCCACGCGCGGGCGCACCAGGTGACGCTGGCCGACTCGCATGCCGGCGCCGTCCGCGACGCCGAGCTCGTCATCTCGGCCGTGACCGCCGGCCAAACCATCGCCGCCGCGAAGGCGTGCGCGCCCGCCTTGTCGCGGAACGCCTTCTTCCTGGACCTCAACTCTGCCTCACCGGGCGCGAAGAGGCGGGCGGCCGAGCTGGTCGCGGCCGGTGCAGGCTGGTTCGTGGAAGGGGCCGTGATGACGTCGGTCCCGCCGCACCGCCTGAAGGTGCCGCTGCTGCTCGGCGGCCCCCACGCCGCGCAGCTCGCGCCGCTGCTCGACGAACTGGGCTTCGCGCCCCGCGTGGCCAGCGCCAAGCTCGGCATCGCCAGCGCCACCAAGATGTGCCGGAGCGTGGTGATCAAAGGGCTGGAGGCGCTGGTGGTCGAGAGCCTGGTGGCGGCCCGGTGTCACGGCGTCGAGGACGCCGTGCTGACCTCGCTGGACGAGACCTTTCCCCAGGTGGACTGGGAGAAGCAGGCCGCCTACTTCTTTCAGCGCGTCATCCAGCACGGGCGGCGCCGCAGCGATGAGATGCACGAGGCGGCCGCCACCGTCCGCGAGACAGGCCTGACGCCGTGGGGCGCGACCGCGTCGGCGCAGCGCCAGAGCTGGGTCGCCGACCTGGCAGACCGCGGCGTGTTCGGCGACAGGGAGAGTCCCTCCTTCGCGCGCAGCCCCGACTGGCGCGTCGAGGCCGATCGCCTCCTCGAGGCGCTCCAGGCCGAGAAGGCGGACTGAGGTCGACCATGCCGCGCTTCGAGAAGACGCCCGGATGGCTCGATTGGTGCCCGGCTCCGGGCGTGCCGCGCTTCCGACCGCCCCAGGGCTCCGTGGACGCCCACTGCCACGTGTTCGGTCCTGGCGCGCAGTTCCCCTACGCGGCCGAGCGGAAGTACACCCCGTGCGACGCCAGCAAGGCCCAGCTCTTCGCGCTGCGCGACCACCTCGGCTTCGCACGCAACGTGATCGTGCAGGCGACCTGTCACGGCGCGGACAACGCCGCCATGATTGACGCCTGCCGCGCCAGCGATGGCCGGGCGCGCGGCGTGGCGACAGTCAAGCGGGAGGTCACCGACCACGAACTCGAGCGGATGCATGCCGACGGCGTGCGGGGCGTTCGCTTCAACTTCCTGAAGCGGCTGGTCGACTTCACGCCGCGGGACGTGCTGCTCGAGACCGCGCGCCGCATTCAGGGTCTGGGATGGCACGTGGTGGTGTACTTCGAGGCGCAGGATCTCCCGGAGCTGTGGGACTTCTTCACGGCGTTGCCCACGCCCGTCGTCATTGATCACCTGGGGCGGCCCGACGTGACGAAGCCCCTGGATGGTCCCGAGTTCGCGCGGTTGCTCCGGCTCATGCGCGAGCACGAGAACGTCTGGACCAAGGTGAGCTGTCCAGAGCGTCTCTCGAAGAGCGGACCGCCTGCCGTCGGCGATGGGGGCGGGGGCCCTCCCTACCGCGACGTGGTGCCGTTCGCCCGCCGCGTGATCGAGAGCTTCCCGGACCGTGTGCTGTGGGGCACCGACTGGCCCCACCCGAACCTCACGGACCACATGCCCGACGATGGGCGGCTGGTCGACTACATCCCGCACGTCGCGACCACGTCCGCGCTGCAGCGGAAGCTCCTGGTCGTGAACCCGATGCGGCTCTACTGGCCCGAAGAAGGACCTCCGTGATGGCGCTGGCCAAGCCCTACCTCGACATCCCCGGCACCACCATCTTCGACGCGGAGCAGTCGCGCAAGGGCTACTGGCTGAACCAGTTCTGCATGAGCCTGATGAAGCCCGAGAACCGCGCGCGCTTCAAGGCCGACGAGCGCGCCTACCTGGCCGAATGGCCGATGACCGACGCACAGAAGCAGGCGGTGCTGGCGCGCGATCTGAACCGCGCCATCGCGGAGGGGGGGAACATCTACTTCCTGGCGAAGCTGGGCGCCACCGATGGCCGTAGCTTCCAGCAGATGGCCGCCGGCATGACCGGCCTCACCGAGGAGCAGTACCGCGACATGATGGTGAAGGGCGGCCGCTCGATCGAAGGCAACCGCTTCGTCGGGCAAGGAGGGCAGGAAGACGGCACGAAGAAGGCAGCGCGCACCCCCACGACGGCGCCGGCGCACCCGGCGGCAGCCCGCGAGGGCGTGACCTCGATGGCGCGCATCACGGCTTCCGTCTACACGAGCCACGTTCCGGCGATCGGGGTGGCGATCGACCAGGGACGCACCAACGAGCCCTACTGGCGCCCGCTCTTCGCAGGATACGAGCCCTCCCGCCGCTGGCTGGCCGCCCGTCCCCCCGATGTCATTTTTCTCGTGTTCAACGACCATGCCAGCGCCTTCAGCCTCGAGCTGATCCCCACCTTCGCCATCGGGACGGCGGCCGAGTTTCTGCCCGCCGACGAGGGTTGGGGCCCCCGCGCGGTGCCAACGGTGATCGGCCATCCCGAGCTGGCCGCGCACATCGCCCAAAGCGTCATCCAGGACGACTTCGATCTCACGGTGGTGAACCGGATGGACGTGGACCACGGTCTCACCGTTCCACTCAGCCTGATGTGTGGGCAGCCGCCGGTCTGGCCCTGCCCGGTCATCCCATTCGCGGTGAATGTGGTCCAGTACCCGGCGCCTTCCGGCCGGCGCTGCTTCCAGCTGGGCCAGGCCATTCGCCGCGCCGTCGAGAGCTACGACCGACCGCTCGACGTGCAGATCTGGGGCACCGGCGGCATGAGCCACCAGCTACAGGGACCGCGCGCTGGACTGATCAACGCCGCATGGGATCGGCGCTTCATCGAGCGCCTGATCGACGAGCCGGCGGCGCTGGCCCAGATGCCGCACATCGAGTACATGCGCGAAGCCGGCAGCGAGGGGATCGAGCTCGTGATGTGGCTGATCGCCCGCGGCGCCATGGCCGACGTGGCCGGCGGTGGCAAGCCCCGCGTCGCCCACCGCTTCTATCACGTCCCCGCCAGCAACACGGCGGTCGGTCACCTGATCCTGGAGGAGCCAACACCATGAGCCCGACGGTCATCAACGTCGCGCTGGCCGGGGCCGGCGCGTTTGGCATCAAGCACCTGGACGCCATCCATGCCATCGCCGAGGCCGAGGGGGGCGTGAGGGTCGTCTCGCTGGTCGGCCGCGAGCGCGCCAAGACGGAGGAGGTGGCGCGCGCCCACGGTATCCCCCACGTGACCACGGAGCTCGGCGAGGCGCTGCAGTTGAACGCCGTCGACGCCGTCATCCTGTGCACGCCCACCCCTTTGCACGCGGCGCAGGCGGTCGCCTGCCTGCAGGCTGGCAAGCACGTGCAGATCGAGATCCCGCTCTGCGATGTCCTCCGCGACGGACAGGCCGTGCTGGCCGCCGCCCAGACCAGCGGCAAGGTCGCGATGTGCGGCCACACCCGGCGCTTCAACCCGAGCCATCAGTGGGTCCACCAGCGCGTCATGAGCGGCGGGTTCAACGTCCAGCAGATGAACGTGCAGACGTTCTTCTTCCGGCGGACCAACATGAACGCGCTCGGGCAGCCGCGCAGCTGGACTGATCACCTCCTGTGGCATCACGCCGCTCACACCGTCGATCTGTTCGCATACCAGACGCGCAGCTCCATCGTCAGGGCGTGCGCCGTCCAGGGCCCGATTCACCCGACGCTGGGCATCGCGATGGACATGGGGATCCTCCTGCAGGCGAAGAGCGGAGCCATCTGCACGCTCGGCCTGTCGTTCAACAACGAGGGCCCACTGGGCACGTTCTTCCGCTACATCGGTGACACGGGGACCTACATCGCGCGGTACGACGACCTGTTCGACGGCAAGGACCAGAAGATCGACGTTTCCAAGGTCGCCGTCTCGATGAACGGCATCGAGCTGCAGGACCGCGAGTTCTTCGCCGCGATCCGGGAAGGCCGCGAGCCCAACGCCAGCGTCGCGCAGGTGTTTCCCTGCTACGAGGTCCTGCACCAGGTGGAACAGCAGCTCCTCTGAACCGGACGGCGAGGTGCGGCACTGCCGCGCAGCTCCGCTAGAGAGGCGAGCAGGTAAAAGTCACGCGGCCTTGAGGGTTTGGAGGTTGGCGACCGCGGCGCAGCGGCGAAGGTCGAGTGAGTTCTTGCGAATACCCTTGTAACGGGCCCGTGGTCCC
>Ga0105239_10004225_pt1 | contig 17248 bp, 16 predicted proteins | sample KBSC44metaG_FD_92761 | JGI IMG/M metagenome (GOLD analysis project Ga0105239, IMG submission 92761) | Corn rhizosphere microbial communities from Kellogg Biological Station, Michigan, USA - KBS C4-4 metaG | ecosystem: Host-associated > Plants > Roots > Rhizosphere > Soil | place: Michigan, USA...
AACTCCGGTTGCAGCACCGGCAGCGGCGCGCTTGCGCGTGGTCCGCTGTTCGATCCGTTTCTTTGCCGTTCCGACTTCGATGATCCGTTTGACGAAAATACCGGGGGTATGGATGTGGTCGGGATCGATTTCGCCCGCAGGCATCAGATGTTCGACCTCGGCCACCGTGATCTTCGCCGCCGTCGCCATCATCGGATTAAAATTCCGTGCGGTCTTGCGATAAACCAGATTGCCGGCCGTATCTCCCTTCCAGGCATGGACAATGGCAAGGTCGGCAAACAGTCCGCGTTCCATCAGATATTTCTCGCCGCCGAATTCCCGTACTTCCTTGCCTTCGGCAATGAGCGTGCCGACGCCGGTCTTGGTAAAGAACGCGGGAATGCCGGCGCCGCCGGCGCGAATCCGTTCAGCCAATGTCCCTTGCGGGTTGAACTCGAGTTCAAGCTCGCCTGCCAGATATTGCTGGGCGAACAGCTTGTTTTCGCCGACATAGGACGAAATCATTTTCTTGATCTGCCGTGTCTCGAGCAGACGACTCAATCCGATCCCGTCCACACCGGCATTGTTGGAGATGAAAGTGAGGTTCTTCACGCCGGCTTCGCGGATGGCATCCGAGAGGGTTTCCGGGATGCCGCAGAGGCCAAACCCGCCCGACATGATCACCATGCCGTCCTTCAGGATGCCGTCGAGGGCCGTTTTAGCGTCCGGATAGACCTTCTTCATGGCGGCAACCTAGCATGGGAATTTTGTGCGGATAGTGCACCTGCGAAATTAGGCGAATTCTTCGCGGTGCGTCAATGACTGTGCCGCGAGCCGGACCTACCGCGGCGTGACCGCGAGCCGCACTGGATAGCGGCCTTGAAAGCGTCAAGAAAACCGATCAAGTTGGGCCTCGCTGGACGGATCCTCCTGCCCGTCGCGGCGGGTGCGGATCGGCGGTCACAACTTGGCGGGCGCAAGCCCGAGCGGTTCCCCTTGAACAATAATCGGACATTTCGGTCCGGTCCGTTGCAAAACTTGGACTAGTCATTGACGATGGCCTTGGGAATGAAGCGCCTGGGTATACCGATTGCGGCGCTTCTTGGCGTTGCGCTGCTCGGCATGATCGCGAACTCCTGGTTTATCAACCGGGACGCCTTGCGTCAGGCCGTCGAGTCCCAGATCCGTGCCGTGACCGGCCTCGACCTGGTCGTGAAGGGCAATATTGAGATTTCCGTTTTCCCGGGCAGCTATGTTTCGTTTCATGATGTCGGGCTGCGCGGCGGTGGCACAACCGTTCCGGCACTTGCCGTCGACGTCCTTACCGCCAATCTGAGGCTGCTTCCGCTCCTGATGCGTCGGTTCGAGATCGCCGACGTCATGATGCTGCGTCCCCATATTCGCGTGGTCCGCGATGCCTCCGGCGAAAGCAACTGGACGCCTTTTGTGAATACTATTGCCGGCACCATGAAGCCTGGCGCCGACAGCCAGCTGTCCTTCTCGGAAATACGCATTCAGGACGGCGAAATGTCCTATGAGGATGCCGCCAATCACCTCTCGGAGTCACTTGGCGACATCGATTTTTCGCTGGCCTGGCCCTCTATCTCCCGCTCGTTCGCCGCGACCGGCCAGTTCGACTGGCGCGGCGAACGCGTCGATGCCAGCATCGGCATCAGCGATTTTCTGGCCGCGTTGTCTGGCGAGCGGTCCGGCCTGCGGGCACGGTTGACCAGCGCACCCCTGAAAGTGGCGTTCGACGGCTCCGTCGCCAACCGCACCAGCGCCATGATGGAAGGCACGCTGACCGTCGACAGCGCATCCTTGCGAGACGCATTGCATTGGACCGGCCAGGCTACATCGGGAAGTAGCGGATTCCGACGATTTGCGCTCAAGGCGCGGGCCAACATCGTCGGTGCGTCCATCGCGCTGACCAATGTCAATGTCGAGCTCGATGGCAACGTGGCGGAAGGCGTGATGACTTACGCCAATAACGGCCGGCAGACGCTGCAGGCCACATTGGCGGCCGGGACGCTCGATTTCACACCTTACATCTCGACGTTCCGCTTGCTGGCAAGTGGAGCGCGCGACTGGAATCGGCAATTGTTCGACCTCAATATGCTCTCCACGACCGACCTCGATATGCGCCTGTCTGCCGCCAAAGTGACGATTGGCTCGTCCAAGCTGGGGCGCACTGCGCTGGGTGCCAATCTGCGAGGAGGAACGCTCGCGCTCACGATTGGCGAGGCCCAGATTTACGGCGGCATTGCCAAGGGTTCTTTCGGCATATCGCGGTCGGACACCGCCGCCGACGTCAAGGCGCAGCTGCGATTTACCGACGTCGACCTGCAATCCTGCGCCAGCGAATTATTTGGGGTCACCAAACTCACCGGCCGAGGCGATCTGAATGTGGCGCTCGTGGCCTCCGGATCGAGCCCGTTTGGCTTGGCGCAATCGCTGGACGGCTCTGCCACGCTGACCGGACATGATGGAGCCATCAACGGCTTCAATGTCGAACAATTGCTCAAACGTCTGGAACGCCGGCCGCTCTCGGGCGGCGGCAACTTCCGGAATGGCTCCACCCCCTATAACAATCTGACCGTCGCCGTGAAATTCAGCGATGGCACGGCGACAGCCGAGGATATCCGCGTCGAAGGGCCGACCGCGCGCCTGACGCTGACCGGCACCGCCTCCGTCCCCGCGCGGGAATACGACATGAAGGGTGTCGCCAGTCTGCCGTCGTCCGGCAGCGAGCCGGGGTTCGAATTGCCATTCGTTATCCAGGGCCCTTGGGATGACCCTCTGGTCTTTCCGGACCCAGAGAGCCTGATCCGGCGTTCACCGGCGTCCGCGCCTTTGCTCGACGCCGTCAAGGATCGCAAGGCGCGGGACGCCGTGAAGTCCGTCATCGAACGATTTACGGGTATCCGACAGAAATCGGCCGAACCGGATCAGCCCCTGCCGCCGCCCGGCGCCGCAACCACCGAGTTGCCGAAACCAAACTGAGAAAACCGGCGGCGCGAGTTACGATCACAACGGCGCCGCGCTTTCACCCCGTGAACTCGTCAGTTTCGAGGCAAGCGAAGCGATCACGATCAGCCCGGCGATCAGTGCAATAATCAGTGTGCAGATCGCGTTGATCTCGGGCTTCACACCGAGCCTGACCTCCGAATAGATCCGTATCGGCAACGTCACCGAGCCCGGACCGGTGGTAAAACTTGCGATCACAAGATCATCCAGCGAGAGCGTAAAGGCGAGCATCCAGCCTGCGGCGATCGCGGGCAGGATCAGAGGCAGCGTCACGGTCACGAAGGCGCGTGCTGGGGAGCAGCCAAGGTCCATCGCCGCTTCCTCAAGGCTGCGGTCGACCGAGCCGAGACGAGACTGTACCACGACGGCGACAAAACACAGCGTGAGCGTGGTATGGGCGGCCGTCACGGTCCAGAAGCCGCGCTCCACGTTCAAGGCCACAAACAGCAGCAGCAACGACAATCCGGTGATCACCTCGGGCATCACCAGGGGCGCATAGAGCATCCCCGAAAACAGAGTACGTCCGTTGAACCGATCACCACGGGAAAGCCCAATCGCCGCCAGCGTGCCCAGCAGGGCTGCCAATGTAGCCGACACCGAAGCGACCTTGAGACTCATCAAGGCAGCCTCGATCATGGCGCGATCGTTGAAAAATTCCACGTACCAGCGCATCGACCAGCCGCCCCATACCGTGACCAGCCGAGAGCTATTGAAGGAATAGATCACCAGGATCACGATGGGCAGATATAGAAACGCAAGCCCGAGCGCCAGCGAGGCGACATTGAACGGTGAGAGCCTTCGGGACAGGCCCGCCATCACCGCCCGCCCTCCAGTTGACGGCGCTGCAAACGGTCGTACAGCAACAACGGCGGTATCAGCAGTATCAAGAGGACCACCGCGGCCGCAGAAGCCACCGGCCAGTCCTTGTTGGTGAAGAATTCAAGCCACAGCGTCTGCCCGACCATTAACGCATTGGAGCCGGCAAGCAAATCCGGCGTAACGAACTCGCCGACAATGGGAATGAAGCAGAGCAGAATGCCGGCGCCGACACCGGGGAGCGACAGCGGGAAAGTGATAAGCCAAAATGCCCGCCACGAAGGCGCGCCGAGATCGGCCGCAGCTTCCAGAAGCGCCGGATCCATCAAGGCAAGCGTCGCATAGAGCGGCAGGATCATGAAGGGCAGATACGAATAGACAATTCCAAGATACATCGCGCTGTCGGTGGAAAGCCATACCACCGGGGTCGAGACCAGATGCAGCGCCAGCAGCATTTTGTTGAGCAGGCCATCGTGCTGCAGAATGTTGATCCAGGCATAGATGCGGATCAAAAACGAGGTCCAGAACGGAATGATCACAAGCACCATCGCGAACGGCTGCCAGCGCGCCGGCAACCGCGCCATGCCGTAGGCAATAGGATAGCCGATCACGAGCAGGATTGAGGTCGAAATGACGGCCACGACAAGGCTTCGAAAATAGGACAGCACATAAAGATTGTCGGAAGCGAGCAGCCTGAAATTGTCGAGCGACAACATCGCGGCGGCGTCCTTGATGGCCGCAAGTCCCTGCGAGAGGTCGAATAGCGGCAGATAGGGCGGTTGCGCGATCGCGGTCTGTGACAGGCTGATCTTCAGCACGAAACCGAAGGGCACCATAAAAAACAGCAACATCCACAGATAGGGCGCGATCGCAGCCAGCCGCGCAGGACGTGTGAAAACGCGCCGGGCGCTCATTGCGCAAGCACCACGCAATCTTCCGGCGCGAACCAGGCGATCACTGGTTGGCCCGGCGAATACGAATCGACGGCCGCACGCGTGGCGTTGGCAACCGAGGATTTAAGAATGGCACCATTGTCGAGCCGGACACTATAGATGCTTTGACCGCCGAGATAGCTGATCTCGACGATGCGGCCCGAGAGCTGATTGAAGGGATGGCGTGAACCCGTTTGCGCGGGCCGATCGGAAGGCGACAACCTGATCTTTTCCGGCCTAATCGCAACCGAGACCGTGGCGGCTGGGAGCGCGCCGCCGTGAACGGCCTTGATCGCCATGCCACCGGTTGCAACCGTCACGCAATCCGCATCGCGCGACGTCGCCGCCCCTTCAAACAGATTGATGTCGCCAACGAATTCGGCGATCCACCGCGAGACCGGTGCCTCATAGAGCTCGCGGGGGGTGGCGACCTGTTCGAGGCGGCCCGCCTTCATGACCCCGATGCGGTTCGCCATGGTCATCGCCTCCTCCTGGTCGTGGGTGACGATGATAAAGGTCGTGCCAAGCCGGCGCTGCAATTCCATCAGCTCGATCTGGGTGTTTTCACGAAGCTTCTTGTCGAGTGCGGCCAATGGCTCGTCGAGCAACAATATCTGCGGACGCCTGGCGAGCGCGCGTGCCAGCGCGACCCGCTGTTTCTGCCCGCCGGACAACTGATCAGGCTTGCGCTTTTCGAACCCTTCGAGGCGGACCAGCGCCACCATTTCGGCAACGCGCGTTTCAATGTCCGCGCGCGGCAGGCCTGCCCGCTTCAATCCAAAGGCAATATTGTCGCGCACGCTGAGATGCGGAAACAGCGCGTAATTCTGGAACATCATATTGACCGGACGGCGGTGCGGAAGCACAGAGCCGATTTCGTTGCCGCCAAGCAGAATTCGCCCCTCATCCGGCGTCTCGAAGCCTGCCAGCATGCGCAGCAGCGTGGTCTTGCCACACCCGCTAGGTCCGAGCAGCGCAAAAAATTCGCCGGCTTGGATTTCAAGGGAGAGCCGGTCGACGGCGCGATGATGACCAAATGATTTGACGACCGAGTCGATCCACAGCAGCGCCTGGCCAGGTGCGCGCGGCGCCGTCGTTTGCTCCTCAGCCAACTCGCTCTCAGCCATATTCCCCGCCATGGGCGAAGTAGTACCGGCCGAGAAGGAGCGGCGCAACGCGGAACGTCGCACAGGCGGCCAGCTTGATCTATCTAGGCAGTGCGCCTTGCCATGAAGCTCGCCAGCGCCTCGCGATCGGCGGCCGGCAGCGAAAGGCCGAGTTTCGTGCGCCGCCATAATACATCGTCAGGAAAACGCGCCCATTCCTTGTCCATGAGATAGCAAACTTCCGCGCCCGTCAGTTCGCCAAAGGAAGCCCCGAGGTCAGACCGCGTTCGGGCGTGCCTCAGCACGTCACCGATCCGGGTGCCATAGCGGGCGACGAGCCGCTCGGCTTCGCCCTCCGAAAGAAACGGCCAGCGTCGACAGGCGCTGTCCACTTGATCTGCAAAGCCGCCGAGCGTGAAGTCTCCGCCTGGCAGCGGGACGTCGGCGGTCCAGCGCGGACCCAAGGGATAATAGGGCGTGAGCTTCGCAACCGTCCGTTCGGCGCGCAGTCGCGCGGTCGTCAAATCGCCGCCAAGAACCGTGAGCAGAGGGGCCTGGTTTGGCTGATGGTCGAGCGTAACGGCGCCGCGATAGGCAAAAGGTCCCGGCGGATGCTGGACGCTGTTGGCGCCAGCAACCGCCTGGATCACATCGGAAGGCTCGATCTGTTGGCGAAAGTAGCGGTTCGCTGCTCGACAGAGATAGGCCACTTCGTCACCGGAGACTGAGACGATCGCCGGATCGCCGGTGAACTTTCCCGGAACGGATCCGATCAGCGTGTAGTCACGCTCATAACGCGACGCGAAAATCAGCCGCTGATCATCGTTCTGGAGAATATAGACCTGATCATCATCAAATAGCCGGCGAACGATGATCTGGCTCAGTTTGACGATCCGGGCTGGCGGAGGCGCCATTCGCAATATCGTTTCGGCGACCGATCCCGCCCAGGCGCCGGTAGCATTGACCAGGGCGCGGGCCGTGATCACGCGCCGCTGGCCACGATCGATCACGGCTAACCGCCAGAAAGTCTCGCGATCAGCGCGAATGCATCGCGAGCCCGTGCGTATATCGGCGCCACGCTCGGCGGCATCAACGGCATTCAAGACGACGAGCCGCGCATCATCGACGACGCAATCGGAGTAATCGAAGGCGGTTCCAAAGGGCCGCTTGAGCGGCACCCCGACGGGATGATGGGTGAGATCGATTGCGGATGACCCAGAAAGCCTGGGGCGCGCGGCCAGGCGGTCGTACAGCAGTAGCCCGGCTCGTAACAGCCAGGGAGGCCGGGCGTCCGCCAACACCGGAATGACAAATCGTTGGGGCCGAACCAAATGCGGCGCGATCCGCATCCAGGTCGCGCGTTCTTTCAGTGCCGTCCGCACCCGCCAGACATGGCGGCGTTCCAGTTCAGCCAAATCGCCATGGATCAGCCTTGGCGTGGCCGAAGACGCCGCATGACCGAGATCGCCCTGTTCGAGCAGGATCACCCGCAACCCACGGCCAGCGGCATCGCGGGCGATGCAGGTGCCGTTGAGCCCGCCCCCAATGATCGCCAGGTCGTAATCGGACATGGCCTAAGCTATAGCGGGTTCAGCCCGAATGGACACGCCTTGGCGAACGCACGTCGACTGATGGGCTAGCCGGTCAGGCGGACCAGACCGGGGGAATCTGAGAGCGTCGCGTGTCCCACAAGTCCGGAATATTGCTCGATCGGCGCGGGCTTTCCGATGAAATAGCCCTGCACCACATCGCAGCCTTCCTCCGCCAGGAAAGAGAGCTGCTCCTGGGTTTCGACGCCCTCGGCCACAATCGCGATATCGAAATTATGTCCGAGGCCGATGACCGCGCGGACGATGGCCGCGGACTGCGGATTGCGTCCGAGATTGACGATAAAGGTACGATCGATCTTGATCTTGTCGAACGGAAAGGCCTGCAGATAGCTCAGCGAGGAATAACCGCTGCCGAAATCATCCATCGATATCTTCACCCCGAGCGTCTTCAGCCGGCGAAGGGTAGCCAGGACCCGGTCAAAATCCTCGATCAGCACGCCTTCGGTAATCTCAAGCTCAAGGCGATCGGGGGCGAGCCCCGTTTCCAACAAGACGCTATGAACCAGGTTTACCAGGTCGCCGTGCACGAATTGGGCCGGCGACAGATTGACCGCGACCTGAAGCGGCAACGGCCATGATGCGGCCTGACGGCAGGCTTCGCGAAGGATCCATTCGCCAATTTCGACAATCAGCCCGCTTTCCTCGGCCAATGGAATAAAATCACCGGGCGAGACAAAGCCGCGCAGCGGATGCTGCCAACGCGCCAGAACCTCGAAGCCGATGACATCGCAGGCGGCGGCGGTTTGGCGGGGAACAGCCAATGGCTGGAAATGCAGCCGCAATTCGCTCTTTGCGATCGCCATTGAAAGGTCCTGATGCAGGACGCGTCGATCCCGGATCTGGCGATCCATTTCGGGTTCGTAGATTCCGATCGCTCCGCGTGATTTTGCCTTGGCTCGGAACAGCGCCGCGCCGGAATTGGCAAGAAGCGCCGCGGCGGTATTGCCATTACGGGGGAATATCGAGATGCCGGTGGTGATGCCGGTACGAACCGACTTGCCATCGATTGTGAATCCCTGACTGATCGCCGCGGCAAGCCGCTCAGCCAGGTTCTTGGCCGCTTCGGGCTGCCGACCGTCGATGATCAGGCCGAATTCATCGCCGCTCAACCTGGCAACCACACCGCTGCATGCCGTCGCCTGGAGGCGCTGCGCCACATCAATCAACAGCTGATCCCCCACGGCAGGCCCGAAGACATCGTTGATCTCCTTCAACCCGTCGAGATCGACCGACAACACGGCGAATTCCTCGCCAGTTTCTTCGCAAGCCTCGATCATCTGGGTCAGCGCCTGCAGGAACGCCGGACGGTTTGGCAGATCTGTCAGACCATCGTGATAGGCCATGTGCGCCATGCGCGACTCGGTCTGTCGGCGGGAGGTGACGTCTTCGTAGGTTTTGATCAGATAGAGCGGATTGTCGGCCTCATCGGCGACCGTCTTGCGCCGTGTGAGATAGAGCCGGAGCCCGTCCTTGGTGCTGATCGGATATTCCTCGGTGCGCACCTGGCCGCCTTTGACCGCGGCCTCGTCGCGCGAGACGATCAATTGCGCTTCTTTGGCCGAAAAGACCTGCTCCGCGGTTTTCCCCAGAACGGCCTCGCGGGGCTGATTCAGAACGGTCTCGGCCCTGCTGTTGGCGAGCAGGAACTCGCCGCCTTGCGCCCGACTGACGGTGAGCGCAATCGGGATGTTCTCGACCACGAGTTCGAGAAACTTCTTGGTGCTGTGCAATTCCTTGGACAGAGACTTCCGATCCGTCACGTCCTCGAACGAACTAACCAAATATTCCGGTGTTCCTTTTTCGTCATGCGTGACAACCTGGTAGACCGAGAGCACCCGCGGTTGCGAAGCGCCCTGAACGGTAAATTCGCTGCGGAATTTGCCATTGGTAATCGCCCGCTGGTCATTCTCCGCGATCAGTTCTGCCATTGCCGGCCCGAATACGTCTTCGATACGCTGGCCGATGACCTCCCGTCGGGATCGGCCAATAAATTTCTCGAAGGCACGGTTTGTGAGGATATAGCGATCATCCGAAATGCGTTTGACAACCACGCAAACCGGCACGTGATCGAACATGGCCTGGAGAAACCGAGGATCGGCTGCTTTGACGCCAGCGTCCGACGCGTTCGTCGCCCCGTCCCTAACTTGCGCGCTGTGGCTGGCTGCGCGGGTACGCCCATCGCGAAGCGCGGCAAACCACAAAATCACGGCAGCAGCGAAGCAACAGACGACGATGCCGCCGGTGACGATCTCTCCCATGCGGAGAGAAGCTACGGCAGCAGCGCGGCCTTGAGGCAATTGATCAGCCCATGCCAAGCTCGCATGCGCGAGGGTCGCGATCAGGCACAGGCCGGCCGTCACGGAAAACAGAATTCTGCCGCTTGCCTGCCAAGTCCTGTCGGCCATTATTCACCCGCAGATTGCGGCGGGAGTTTCTGCAGCCGGCGTTTGAATCGGGTAAACGCCGCTCACAGGCATTCGGAAATATGACTAAAATTACGGCAATCAGCCGCTATGATTAATGTAAGCCTAATGGTGCCTCACCTATCCAGCCCCTTAGATTCCCTGCGAGAGCCTGGCCGATGAACGAGGTGGATTGCGTCGTGGTTGGCGCAGGGGTCGTAGGCCTCGCCATCGCGCGCCGCCTGGCCGAAACGGGGAATGAAGTCGTCGTTCTCGAAGAGGCCGCAACCATCGGCAGCGAAACCTCCTCGCGCAACAGCGAGGTCATCCATGCCGGTATCCATTATCGCGCTGGCAGCCTGATGGCCCGCATGTGCGTGGCGGGAAAACAGGCACTCTACGCCTATTGCGAGAGCCACGGCATTCCACACCGCCGCTGTGGCAAGTTGATCGTGGCGACAGGCCGTGACGACCTCGACCGGCTCCGGTCCATCCAGGCCCAGGCCGCCGCCAACGGTGTATACGACCTGGAATTGCTCGACGCTAAGGCCGCGCGGGACCTGGAACCTGCGCTCCGTTGCGAGGCCGCCCTGATATCGCCTTCCACCGGAATTCTCGACAGCCACGCCTTCATGCTGGCGCTGCGCGGGGATGCGGAAGCCGCCGGGGCTGCCTTCGCGTTTCAGGCTCCGTTCCAAAAAGGCCGTCTGGTCGAAGGCGGTATCGAGATCGAGGTCGGCGGCCGCGAGCCGACAATTTTGAGATGCCGCCTGTTCGTCAATGCCGCAGGATTGAACGCGCCGACAGTTGCTCATCGCATCGAAGACATGCCGAGGGACCTCATTCCAAAACCATATCTAGCCAAGGGGAATTATTTCAGCTGCACGGCCCAGGTGCCGTTCTCACGTCTGATCTATCCGGTGCCCGAGCCGGGGGGCCTCGGCGTCCATTTGACGCTCGACATCGCAGGACAGGCGCGATTTGGCCCCGACGTCGAATGGATCGATGCGAAAGACTACAACGTTGATCCGAGCCGCGCGAAAATGTTCTATCCGGCCATTCGGCGATACTGGCCTGCGCTTCCGGATGGCACGCTTGTCCCCGCCTATGCCGGAATCCGCCCCAAGATCGTACCCCCCGCCGTCGGCGCGCAGGATTTTGTGATCCAGGGACCGCAGCAGCATGGCGTTGAAGGTCTGATCAATCTGTTCGGCATCGAATCCCCAGGGCTCACGTCTTCGTTTGCCCTGGGCGATTATGTCGTGGAACTGGCCAGTAATGGCTCCGATCGCGGATGACCCGATCCGCTTGCAGCTCTTTTGATCCTAAAGGGATCTAATGAAGGGTTGTCTGTCTCAGACGCTCGATCTCATCCTTGACCAATAGTTTCCGGCGCTTCAATTCGGCAATTCGCAAATCATCGGTGGAAAGATGCACGAGAGCCTCACGCAGTTCATTTTCCAAATTCCGGTGCTTCCGCTCAAGCTCAACGAGATGTGCTTGAATTGCCATTCGAAACCTCCTCGGTGTGGTTAAACCTCAGATCGATCCGGACCTCGAAGTGTACATCAGCGCTAACGGCTGTCGACTGGAAACGGTAGGAGCCGTTCATATTTTTGGGAAACGTCTGTAATGAATCGTGAGCGGGGGGTGAATCGCGCAACTGGACGTGCTTTATTGTTTTGCAACCGTCCGCTTGATGGCTGAGACCGCTAAAATCGGCTAGCATCGGAACCGCTCTCGGCCGTTCGCCTGGTAGGCGTCCGGCCCTACAATGATCGCGCTTAAGTCGAAGTGACCATGACCAACGAAGATGAGCGCGAACTTGAAGCTGAACTTGCCCGCTTGCAGCAGGAGCATCGCGACCTGGATGCGGCGATCGACGCCCTGCATCATTCGCCGGCTCCCGACCTGCTGCGTCTGCAACGGCTGAAAAAGCGCAAGCTGCAGCTACGCGATCGCATCGCCTTCATCGAAGATCAGATTACGCCCGATATTATCGCCTGAAGCGACCGGCCTTATCGGTCGGTCTCGTTTCGCCGCTGCAGCTTACGCCGATACATCGCGTGATCGGCTTCCTGCAACTGCCTGGCGGCGTCCGACTGCGGATCGAGCAGTGCCACGCCGGACGAGGCGCCGGCATTGACCTTCCGTCCGTCGAACTCAAAGGATAATTGATCAATCGCCTGTTCTAGCGCCGCCGCTTTGGCAGCCGCATCCTCGGCGGTCAAATTCCACAACAGCAGAACGAATTCGTCGCCACCGAGCCGCGCGATCACGTCCGACGCCCGGGTCTGGCGCAACAGCTCCGCTGCGACTGCTTTCAGGACCTCGTCGCCGGCGGCATGGCCGAACGTATCGTTAATGGGCTTCAGCCGATCCACATCCAAAACGATCAGCGCCCCGCTCGCCCCATATCGCCTGATGTAGGCCACCGATCGCTTGAGCTCACGTTCAAAACCGCGTCGGTTCAGGATACCGAGCAGAAAATCGGTCTCGGCATGAGCCTGAAGTTCCTCGATCTTCGCCAATGCCTGTGCAAGGCGCGACCGCAGCTGCCTTATGATAGTCTCCGGCTCCTTGCCGTGAATCTTGTCCAGATCCTCGTTCTGATCCTTAGGGCGCTTAACCCGGCGCTGTTTTCCGCGCCCGGAGGGGCCGGAAGTGCCGGCCCTGGACTTTTTATGCATGGGTCCTGCAAGGGAGCTTGAAGCGATTCACCATGACAGGATAGTCCATTCCCCTCGGCTTGCCATGCCTTGCCGAAGCCCGAGCCCACCCTATAATTCTGCGATGCATCCCGAGAAGAATTTGACCGCATGACCGCCCCCGTCGCCATCATCATGGGAAGCCAGTCCGATTGGGAGACGATGCGTCACGCCGCGGACACGCTGGCAGCGCTCGGCGTGATCTGCGACAGCCGGATTGTTTCGGCGCACCGAACCCCCGAGCGGCTGTTTGATTTCGCGAAAGGAGCCCGCGCGGCGGGCTACAAGGTCATTATTGCTGGCGCCGGTGGCGCCGCCCATCTCCCCGGCATGACCGCCGCCTTGACCGAATTGCCCGTGTTTGGAGTGCCGGTGGAATCGAAAGCACTTTCGGGACTCGATTCGCTTTATTCCATTGTTCAGATGCCGGCGGGCATTCCGGTCGGCACCCTGGCGATCGGGAAGGCGGGCGCGGTTAATGCCGCCCTGCTCGCCGCCAGCGTGCTGGCCCTGAACGATCCGGCGCTCTCCGACCGATTGGTCGCCTGGCGACAGCAGCAAACCGACGGGGTGGCCGAACGCCCGGAGGGCACCTCGTGAACAGCTCACATCAGGTGAAGCTGAAACCGGGCGACACCATTGGAGTTCTGGGCGGCGGGCAATTGGGCCGGATGTTGGCTTTGGCGGCGGCGCGGCTCGGCTTGCGGTGTCAGGTGTTTTCGCCCGACCCCGATTCTCCGGCCTTCGATGTCGTCTTAAATGCCACCTGCGCCGAATATGCCGATGTCGAGGCGTTGGAATTATTTGCCAATGACGTCGACGTCGTCACCTACGAATTCGAGAATGTGCCCGCCGCCTCGGCAATGATCCTTGCCGCAAGGCGGCCGGTCCTGCCCGATCGCAAGGTTCTGGAGACCACGCAAGATCGACTGATTGAAAAGGACTTCGTGAAACGGCTTGGAATTGGCACGGCCGATTACGCCGACATCTCCTCCGCGGACGCGTTGCGTGCCGCCATTGCCCGTCTCGGATTGCCCGCCGTTCTGAAGACCCGGCGTTTCGGGTATGACGGAAAGGGCCAGGTCATTATTCGCGACGGCGACGATCCGGATCGTATCTGGGAAGAACTGGGCACCAAGTCCGCCATTCTGGAAGCCTTTATCCCCTTCGAACGGGAAATCTCCGTGATCGCTGCCCGCGGCGCCGATGGCACGGTGGAGTGTTTCGACGTCACCGAAAACGAGCATCGTGACCACATCCTGAGAATTTCGCGCGCGCCGGCGGCGATCTCCGAAAAGCTGGCTTCTCAGGCGCGGCGTATCGCCGAAGCCATCGCCACCGCACTCGATTATGTTGGCGTGCTGGCGGTCGAAATGTTCGTGGTGAGCGACGGCAACGAGGATCGGCTTCTGGTCAACGAAATCGCGCCGCGTGTCCATAATTCAGGACATTGGACGCTTGACGGTGCATCCATTTCCCAATTCGAGCAGCACATTCGCGCGATCGCCGGCTGGCCGCTCGGCAAGCCGGTACGCCACGGCGCCGTGACCATGACCAATCTGATCGGGGACGAAATTGACCACTACGAGGGGTGGCTAACGGTCCCCGGCGCCACGGTTCATCTCTATGGCAAGGGGCCACCGCGGCCGGGCCGTAAAATGGGTCATGTGACCCAGGTAAACGCGCTTCCCACCTCAGGAACCTGAACCAGGGCCCCGGCCGGTGTGCAAAAACCACGGGGACCCCCCGTGGACATTGCCGTGTTGATCTGATACATCCGCGCCCTTGAGGTTAGGGGCTTGGCCTTTGCCAGCCTTTTGCTTGCCCAGAATTTCAATCCGAGCACTGAAAGAGGATGCCGCGTGCAGGTTCTCGTCCGCGATAACAATGTCGACCAAGCCTTGAAGGCGCTGAAGAAGAAGATGCAGCGCGAGGGCATTTTCCGCGAGATGAAGCTCCGCGGCCATTACGAAAAGCCGTCCGAGAAAAAGGCCCGCGAAAAGGCCGAGGCGGTACGGCGCGCTCGCAAGCTCGCCCGCAAGAAGCTGCAGCGCGAAGGTCTGCTGCCGATGAAGCCGAAGCCGGTATTTGGCATGGGCGCCGAGCGCGGTGGCGCTGGTGGACGGGGCGGAGCTGGCGCAGGTCCGCGCGGCCCCCGCTGAGTGCAGTCTATCTGACGTTCGACGTTTAACGCGGGCCTTGTGCCCGCGTTTTGCTTTGACCGTTGCTTCCGGCGCGGCAAGATGCCGTTGGACAATGATCTTTCTGCTGGGGAGCTTATGCCTTTGCCCGGACCAAACGCGCAAGTGTTCGGCTGACATGACCGCGCGGTTTCAGCACGGCTGTCGCGGAAGCGCGAATTTCCCCGCGCGAGCGGGGGCCGTCATCCTGATCACCGCAGTTGCGCTCGGCGGCTGTTCCATCAATTTGGGCTCACTGTTACCGGGCTCCGAGCCCAAGGAAACTCCGGCTTCGCCTTCCGTCCCACCGTCAAGTCCGTCGCCAAGTCCGGCGGGCGACCGCGCCGCCGCTGGTGACGAAAACGCCGCGGATGCCATCGCGCGCGGCCAGTCATTGGCCCGTTCAGGAAAGACCGAGGAAGCGCTCGCCGCGTTCGACCGGGCCCTGGATCTCGATCCCTACAACGCGCAAGCGTTTTACCATCGCGGCCTGCTTTATCAGACCGAACGGCAGCATCCGCAGGCAGTCGCCGATTTCACCTCCGCCAACGGCCTGATGCCACAATGGGTGGACCCCCTTGTGGGGCGGGCGGTCAGCTATCTTGCGATGGAAAAGGTGAGGGAAGCGGCTTCGGACCTCGATGAGGCCGTCCAGGCCGATCCGCAGAATGGACAGGCCTGGGTCACGCGGGGTCTTGCCTATGAGCGCCTCGGCGACAAAGCCAAGGCGGCCGGCTCATTTGCTCGCGCGCTGGCGATCCGCCCGAAGGACGAAGCCGCACGGGTCGGTTTCGCCCGGGTCGGCGGCAAGTCCGACCAGACTTACAATCCGTTTTGAAGTGCCGCGGCCACGCGCGCTAGAGTTATTTCGGATCTGATTGAACCCGAACCGAAGCTCTAGCTGTTTGTTTTTGAGGCGTTTTCTTCACGCGAACCGGTATCCACTTTGCTCGAAAACGCGATAGGCTATTTCGGCAGCACCGCGTGGAAGACCGATTTCGCCGCCGCCAGCATGTCATCGGCGACGTTGCCACGGTCTTGAGCAGCCGCAGTGGCGGCTTCGGCATGAAGCTCCAGCGGATGCGAAGGTATATCCGCTGGCGGCGTCGGGCGGGCGGGGTCTGCACCCCCAGCAGCAGCGTAGGGTGCTCCGCCGATCGAGGCGGTGCTGGCTTCGTTGCCAGGGGCAGAAACGACAACGGGAGGCGGCAGTGGCTGGACGACGGCGGTCGTGCTCGGGGCGACCTCTGCCCGCGCGGGATCAGCCTGCTTGGGCTCGGAGCGCGGCGCTTCGGGAAGACGCGCGACCTCGGAGGGATGCGCGGACGCAGAACCTGATCGCAAGCGCTCGATGGCCGCGCGCGCCAGATCGTTGGCATCGTGGCGGTCCTCCCCTCCCGCGACTTCGGCCGACGGCGTCGCGCCGGTCGTGGCGCTCGGCGCCGTTTTCGGAGCCTTGTCGGCGCCAATAACAGGTCGTCCCCGCCCCATCCACGGACGGTGCCGGGGTTCGGCGGGCAGGCTCGCGGTTTCGACCGGCGTGTCCGCCGTCTTTTCGATTGGCTTGTCATCCTCGGGCTTGGACGGCGCTTCCGCCTGGATCGCCTTTTCGGGAATACCCTTCGCGCGTACACCGGGCTGGGGGATATTGCTGGTGTCGGCTGTTGCCTCAGGCGCGCTCGTTGTAGCGGAAGGAGCCGCAGCGACAGCGGCCGGCGCCTCAGGGGCGGGCTTGGCAACGATATAGTGGTTGACGATGTAGGCCCCGATAATGGTCGCAATCACCGAGGGGAAAATATCCAGCGCAAATTTGGAAAGAATCTTCATCATGACCGGCCAACTCCCCGCCCAGCTTTTGATGAGGAAACTTTGAGGCACATTGAGGGATCAACTGCGACGGATCGATGGCAATTCCGCCGCATCCCCGCCTCAGCCGTCATCAAACCTTTAAAACGGGTTGCCAGCGCGGTTCTGGCGGCGCTGGCAGCGCTTAGGCGGACGTTTGATGAGCTTTACAAACATCGGCCCTAATGCCCGAGGGAACGGTGCGGCATCCGCAGGCAGTCGGCAGGCGCGGCGTGCCAGCCGATGCGCTGTTGCCGCGTTGCCTTGGGGGGCATGCGATGGGCGAGATGTCACTGCCTGTTCAGGACCACGGCCGCCTTTTCCGGTGACTACATGCCCTTGACGATGTTCTCGGTCATCTTCTTGGCGTCGCCGAGCAGCATCATGGTGTTGTCGCGATAGAACAGAGTATTGTCGATACCGGCGTAGCCCGAGGCGAGCGATCGCTTGATGAACATCACGGTGCCAGCCTTCCAGACCTGCAACACCGGCATGCCATAGATCGGCGAGGATTTGTCCTCTTCGGCGGCCGGATTGGTCACGTCATTGGCGCCGATCACGAAGGCGACGTCGGCCTGGGCGAATTCGGAATTGATGTCCTCAAGTTCGAACACCTCGTCATAGGGCACGTTGGCCTCTGCCA
>Ga0105239_10004226_pt1 | contig 17245 bp, 16 predicted proteins | sample KBSC44metaG_FD_92761 | JGI IMG/M metagenome (GOLD analysis project Ga0105239, IMG submission 92761) | Corn rhizosphere microbial communities from Kellogg Biological Station, Michigan, USA - KBS C4-4 metaG | ecosystem: Host-associated > Plants > Roots > Rhizosphere > Soil | place: Michigan, USA...
ACAACGGCTGCCGCAGCAGGAGAAACACCTGATGAAACCTGCCATCGGTCGGGCCGTTGCGTCTTGGCTGCCCTCGCCGGTGCTTGGCTGGCTTCGGCGCGCGCGGAATGCCCTGTTCCTCGCCTACGAGCGTCGCCGGTACCGGTTCACCTACTCGCGAGAGTTTTACGAGGAGGGCTACCATGAGAAGCTGGCCGAGCACACGGGGAGCACGCTGGGGTATTGGGAGGCGCAGGGTTATCGGGATCGCCTCATGCGAGTGTGCGATATCCTCGATCGCTACGTGACATTCGGGCCGCGTACCCGGTATCTCGAAATAGCGTGCATGTACGGGAAGACCGCCTTTTGGATGGCGGAACGCTACCCGCACCTCGACGTGTGGGCGTTCGACTTTTCCGAGCGCTTCGTGGAAGCGACACGCGCAGTGAATCCGATCGGGGCTCGGTTGACGGTTTGGCGGGGAGACGTCACCGACATCCGCCTCGACGCGCAGCGATTCGCGGCCTTCTTTGACTTCGCAACCTGCCTCGACGTCACCGAGCACCTGCCTGACGATGTGTATAAGCGGATGCTCGCGGAGCTGGCACGTGTGATCCGCCCCGCCGGCCACCTTCTGCTCATGCAGGGCAACACGCTTGCCGTCGAGCATATCCACGTGCTCCCGGAAGACGAGTTGGTACGCGACGTCGAGCATGCCGGGTTCGATTTGGTGCGGGAGCTGCCCGACCGGCATTACTTGTTCCGCCGTGCGCAGTCCTGAGCTGGATGAAGGAGACGCCGCCCTCCGCCTTCATGGCCCGAATCAAGCGCACGTGGCTCAATCCGTTCCACATCGTCCAGGCCACGCTCGAGCGAGGCCTCGCGCGCCACGGCGACCGGATTCGTGGCAGGGTTCTCGACATCGGCTGCGGCACGAAGCCGTACCGGCGTCTCTTCCCCGGGGCAACGCAATACGTCGGCACGGAAACGAAGCGCACGTTCACTCCCGGCAATCAGGCCGACGTCACCTGCTTCGGCGAGGCCCTGCCCTTCCGCACCGGCACATTCGACGCCGTGGTCTGCACGGAGGTGCTGGAGCATGTGGCGGAGCCGAGCGATTTTCTCCGCGAGGTCGAGCGAGTGATGCAGCGAGGAGGGGTGTTGCTGTTGACAACGCCGCAAACCTGGGGACTGCACGAAGAACCCTACGACTTCTACCGCTACACCAAGTACGGCCTGCAGTATCTCTTCCGTAAGGCCGGGTTCGAGATGATCGAGGTTGCACCGACGACCGGGACGCTGGGCACGGTAGGGCAGCGCCTGAGCTCGTTCTTCTACTATCGTCTAGGCGGTCGTAACCGTCTGCTGAAGCCGCTCGCGGTCGTCGTCTGTGCGCCCATACAACTGGTGTTTGCCGCTGCAGATCGACTGACGGGACGCCACGGCGACACCATCAACTGGATCGCCCTGGGCCGGAAGCCCTCCTAGCGCTTGACCCCGATGCGGGCCGTGTAATCCACCCGGTTGAGCAGCAACGGGACCCGATGGCCCGCGAGATACTCGTCCGTCGCCTTCCGGGCTCCCTGCCAGTGCCCATAGTCATCGATGATGATGACACCGCCGCTCACGAGGCGGGGATAGAGATGCTCCAGCTCGTGACGGGTCGATTCGTACCAGTCGGTGTCGAGGCGCAGGAGGCCGATCCGTTCTGGCGCTTGGCTCGGCAGCGTGTCCTCGACTTTGCCCTTCACGAAGTGGACCCGTGAGGGGTCGAATCCGGTCCCCAGGACCGCCTTCCGCACCTCGTCGAGAGGCGCATACGCCCAGACTTTTCCGCCTGGACCTCGGTTGGACTCGTGGAGCTGCGCGGCGGCCGGCGTCCCCCGAAAGTCGACATCGGCGTCCGTCGGCGGAGCCATCCCCTCAAACGTGTCGTACAAGTAGAGGTGTCGTTCCCGGTCGCCCAGCTTCATGAGGGTGAGGGCGAGCGCCATCATTATCCCACCCTTCCAGACGCCGCATTCCACGAAGTCGCCCGGGATTCCGTTGCCCACCAGGTACTCCGCCGACCGAAGACAACTGAAGATCCGTTCCGGCGAGGTGAGCGTATAGGGCCGTACCCGCTCTAAGAGCGCGATATCGTCGGTTGAAAAGTCTCGCGGCACGCGAGGCGTCAGTTGATAGCCGGCAGCCGCCAGCATTCGCTTGACGAGTTCTTTCATGCGGATTCCTTGCGATGACCCACTGCTCCGACCCCGACAGGTCGTGGCGACGCCACGTAGAGCAACGTCTCGTATCCGGCTTTGGTCGCCAGGCTCTGCAGCCGCCGTCGCAGGGCGGGCCACCCCGCGGCGAGGTGAATGACACCCGCAGCCACACGACTCGCCGGCAGAACCAAGTTGTCTATCGTTTCGACGCGATGCAGCGTCGCGCCCGCTCCCTCGATCAGGCCCTGTACTTCCCCAGTGCTCAGCTCACGCTCGTGGCTTCGCTCGCACTTGAGGCCCAGCAGCCGTTTCCACACGGTTATCCGACCGTTCGGCGTGCTCAATATCAGCAGGCCGTCAGGCTGCACCACCCGGAGCAACTCGCGCAGCACTGCCAGTCGAAGGGCCTCGGGCACGTGCTCGATGACCTCGAGGCAGACGACGGCGGCGAAGCTATGGTCTCTCCACCCCATGCGGGTGATGTCTTCGACGGCGTAGGCCGCCCATCGGTTGACCGCGTGGGCGCGCTTGAGCCTGACAAGGTTGAGATCGGCGCCAACGTAGCGAAACTCCCTGAACATGCCGGCCTGCGCTGATACGCCGCAGCCAATGTCGAGGATCCTCGCTCCGGGGGTGACGCCCCAGGTGCTCAGGGCCTTGCAGGCCAGCACATAGCGCGCGTCGGAGTTTTGCCGCGAGTGACGCAGCAAGTTCGGAGGCACAACGACCCGATCGCCATCAACTTCCTGGGCCCAGTAGAGCTCGCTCAGCTCGTCCTCGGTGAGCCCGCGACACTTCCCGCAGATGTCTCGCCACTCCGCCATCGTCTTGCGCCGCCTGGCATGACGGCAGAACAGGCAGGGCAGCCGGCCGTGGAATCGGCGTCCATCGAGCAACATCAGCCGACCGCCGGCTTTCGGAACACGACCGCGAGCGCGGCGCCGAAGCCGTAGTTGCGCTGGCAGTCGAGATCGGCAATCCGCCCCATGACCGCGTTCACCCGCTGGAGGGCAGCCGCGCGCGACTGCTGACCCGGGATGAGTCGCGTCGCGCGCGACAGCACGAATCGGACGTAGGTACCCCAGAATACGGACCACAACAGAGCTGTGCGATGAACGGCGGTTACCTCGAGCCCCGGGAACAGGTCGATGATCTGCCCGGCTCGATAGTGCCTGTGCTCGGGGTAGTGCGGATCGAGAAAATTGAAGAGCCAGTCACCCGGCACGGTGATTACCAGCCGTCCGCCGGGAGCCAGAACTCGCTGCGCCTCTGCCGCGGCTCGCGGCGGTATGTCAACATGCTCCAGCACATCCATGCAGTAGACCAGGCTAAAACAGTTGTCCGGCAACGGCAGCGACTCCGCCGAGCCGATCAGGAAGTCGGGAACTGCCCCGGAGTCTGGATGCGCGACGGCATAGGCCCGCGCGCGTGCCAGATCCTCGGGGTCAATATCGAGGCCAACCGCTCTCCGAACCCGCTGACGCAGGTACAGGTTGACCATATACCCCTGGGCGCAGCCGATCTCGAGCGCGGAATCGTCGGCGGACGGCTGGACCAGCTCTCGAACAATCCGGTGGCGGCCGCGTAGATCCTCGAGCCGGTTGTGCTCCATCAGGCGATGAAGATCCACCGCTCGAAAGTCGCGGGGCCGCCGCTGATTCGACGTCACGACTTCGAGCCCAGAACTTCTTCGCGAAGTGGCCGTAGCACTTTCATGCGTTGGCCCCATCCGAAGTCGGCCGCGAAGGCGCGCCTGCGTTCCGAATCTCCCGCGCCACCGCCGAGATGTCTTTCCGCGGCGGCTACGAACCCTGACGCATCTTCGGCCAGATCCAGCCAATCGGCGTAGGGCCGTAACGCCGGCACCGGCCGCGCCACGACCGGCTTGCCTCGCAGCAGGTACTCGAAAAACTTGAGCGGAAAGCTCGACTCCATGACCTTGTGTCGCGCCGACGGCAGCAGGGCCACATCGAACCGGTCGATCACGGCCGGGGCGAGCCCGTGGGGCACCTCTCCCAGCCAATGCACGTTGGTCGGCGATGACCGGTTTGCGACTTCGGCCCGCACATCGCCGCGGTTGGTCGGGCCCACCAGGGCCAGCGTCCAGTCCGGCCGAAGCCGTGCGATGTCCTCGATCAAAACGGGATCCACCTTGTACCCAGCCAGATTGCCCAGATAGCCAAGTCGTGGCCGGGGTAACGTATCGAGCGCATCGAGCACCGGATGGTGGACCCCGGCGAAATCACGGCCGAAGAGCTCGGTATCGGCCACGTTGGGAAGAACCTCCACCTTCCGCGCAGTCGCACGCAGGCGCGCGGCGAGCGGCTCGCCGGTCGTGATGGTCAGCCCGGCGCGCCTCGCGAGTTCGCCCTCCATACGGCCGATCGCAGCGGCGTCCACTCCCGGATTCGCTGCGTAGTCGTCCACGCAGTAATAGATCAGGCCTCGGGGCGCCGCGGCTACCGCGGTTCCGAGGCCCATCGGATGAAACACCCAGCAGGCATCCACCGACCACCGTTTGAGCCCGAGCACAGTCGCCACCTGGCGCCCGACCCAGCGGCTGTTGACTTCCGCGCCCCGGCCGTACGCCGGCAGCGGAAGCGGCGAGTAAATCCATAGTTGCGGCGTCACCTGGCGCAGCGGGCGAAACGATCGGGCCAGCCGGGGGACGATTCGCCGCCACTCGTGGGCCCGCGGGGCGCGCGCCCCCACCGATTCGACGTAGAGGACGGACCTTTCCTTGGCGAGCCGGTCGGTGAGATGATGGCAGTTGACCCGCGACTCCGTGAACCAGAGGGCCGACCCGTAGGCTAGGTCCACGCGCCACGCCCCGTCCCATCCGCGCGGGCCCGCGCGATCCACTGCTCCAGCTCCGCCGCCATCGACTCGTAGCTCCGCCGCGCGCCGGGCGCCTCTCGCCCAGCTCGCCCAACATCGCAACGCCGCGGGTCATCCCATGCGTCCGCTATCGCCCGCGCCAAGCGCTCCACAGTCGGCTCCGCGAGGTACCCGGTTCTGCCGTGGTCGATCAGGTACGGCAAGTTGCCGACCCGAGCAGCGACGACGGGAACTCCCAGAGCCTGAGCTTCGACCACCACGATGCCATAAGGCTCATCGCGCGACGGCACGATGGTGAGCGCCGCATGCTCCATCAGCCCCAGAACCTCCGGGTGGGGGATCGGGCCGAGAAACTTGACTCGCGGGCCCAGCTCGAGTTCGCCCGCAAGCTGCTCCAGGTTGCGCCGTTCCTCCCCATCGCCGGCGAGCCAGAGCGGCGCGGCGATACGAGACCCGAGCGTTGCCCAAGCGCGGATGAGGAGATCGAATCCCTTCTTTCGCACCATGCGCCCGGCGGCAAGCGCATATGATCCGCGCTCAACTCCTTCCGGGACTCTCCGCGGTACCACAGTGACCGCATCCGGGAGGACACCGATTGAGGAGGGGCGGCCGCGGAACCAGGGCGTAGCACGCCCCACCTGCTCCAGCCAGGGCGAGCAGAAGAGGTTTGCGTCCGCCGCACCGGTCAAACCCGAGTAGATCCGGCGGGTGGCAATGCTCCGCGGCGCGATCCCCATCACGTCGTTCCCCCGGAACGACAGCAGCAGCGGGGCCTTGGCGAGGCGAGCGCAGTCCCGGGCATACAGCGCCGACACCGTGACGAAGTGCACGTAGAGAGCGTCCGGCTTCCACTGCAGCACTGCGTCGCGAACCTGACGACGCACTCGCCAGGCACGGAGTGGGAACGAAGTGCGCGGCTTGAGACCCCAGGAGAATCGACGGACCGGGAGGCCGTCCACCTCCTCCACCGAAGGCGAGCCGCCCGGCTGAGAGGTGAGTACGAGCGGCAGGTGACCCCGCGCTCGGAGCGCCTGGGCCAGGCCGCGCACCGCCGTCTGAACGCCTCCGATCGTCGGCCAGTAGTCGTTGGCAAACAGCGCGAGCCGCACGCCGTCAGCCGCGGGCCACGACCCGCCGCGCAAGCTCGAGGAAGCGGCGCCGGAAGTTGGGGGTTGAGAAGGAAAGCGCCAGCCTGCGATACTCGCTGCGGTCTGCCTGCGCGCTCGACTCGAGCAGCGCCATGCCGCGGGCCAGCGCCGGAGCGGTTTGCTCGCCCACCACCACGCCACCCGGCTCGGCCCGAACCGCGTCGCCCAGGAGCGCACCACTGCGAGAGCCCAGCACGTCCAACATCCCTCCGCGGCCCAGGGCAACCACCGGGATCCCCGTCGCCAGCGCCTCCACACCCACGATTCCGAAATCCTCCTCGCCGGGAAACAGAAGCGCCCGCGCTCCGGCGATCACCTCATACTTGGTGCGGTCGGACACCCAGCCCATGAACTCGACCCGTTGCCCGCGCGCCAACGCCTCGAGCCGCCCGCGCTCCGGACCCTGGCCGATGACCACTAGCCGCCGGCCGACCAGCCCCGCGGCCTGGACGGCCAAATCAAGCCGCTTGTAGCTGACGAGCCGGGAAACGGCGACATAGTAGTCGCCTCGGGTTCCAGTGCCGGCCGGGATCGCGTCCACGTCTACCGGCGGGTGCAGCACCGCAGCGCGGCGGCGATAGGTTCGCCAGATCCGCTCCGCGACGACCCGCGAGATGCCCACATAGCGGTCCACTCGATGCGACATCGCCACGTCCCACACCGCGAGCTTCCGCAGCACACCCCGAATCCAGGGCCGGAGCGGACCGGGCACGCCGGCCAGGTATTGGGGCATGAGATCGTGAGCGTACCGCATCGGAGAGTACACGTACGAGAGATGCCGCTGATAACTGCGATGAGGGATGCTCTTCGCGACCGCGTGCGAGCTCGAGACGATCAACGGCGCGTCGCCCACGTCGAGCGTCTGGACTGCATCCGCAAACCACGGGAGCAGCGCCTTCCGGAACCGTACTGCGTTCGGCACGCCGCCCAGATAGCTCTGGGTTACGCGGGCGGGATCGATACCCAGCGCCGGCAGGACCCTGGTGTCGGTGAAGAGCGTGAGAATGGGAGCGGTCGGGAACAGTGTCGCCAGCTCGCGCAGCACCTGCTCCGCCCCGTGCACTCCGCCGATCCAGTCGTGCACCAGCACGACCCGGGGACCGTCCCACGCTTCCGCGGCTCCCGCCTGCTGCGGCACCGGGTCCGCCGAGGGAATGGCCACGGAACTCACGTCGCGCGAACCGACCGGAGCACGCCGAGCGCGCGCATGCGCTCATGAGCCGCGGCGGCTTCGTTGCGAAAGCCGGGCTCGGAAACAGCCCAGGTGACGTATTCCCGCACGGTGTCCGCCAGCGGTTCCTGTACCGACCAACCCAACGATTCGAGCGCGGAGACATCCGAGCGGATGTGGCGAGTATCGCCGACCCGGTAGAGTCCCGGCACGAGCGGTTGACGAGCCACGTCGGCAACTTTGGCCACTTCAGCGGCAAGCTCGAGCACGGTCACTGAACGATGGCCGCCCACGTTGAACGCTCGATACGCCATCCCCGGTCGATCCAGCGGGAGCAGATTGGCCCGGACCACGTCCTTGATGCTCACGTAGTCCCGCAGCTGGCGGCCGTCTTCGTACACCAGAGGCGGCGCATCGGAGGCTAGTTGGACCGTGAAGCTCCGGAGCGCGCCCGAGTAAGCATTTCTGAACGACTGGCGCGTGCCCTGAACGATCGAATAGCGAAACGCAACGCTGGGGATGCCATAGCGGGGGGCAAGCAGCGTCGCGATGTCGTCCTGATCCCGCTTGGACAGCCCGTACGGATTGTGCGGCCGCATCACCGCCTCGTCGGTCCACTCGGCGCTGACCGGTCCCCGGCAGGCAGGGCAGGTCTGCTCCCATTGGCCCAAGGCCAGCCGCTCTTCCGGGCGGGGGCCAGGATAGACCACCCCATGCGTCGGGCACTGGTAGCGGCCCTCGCCATACACTGCTTGTGACGAGGCCACGACGACCAGTGCAACCTTACGGAACTCGGCCGCGATCAGTTCGTACAACAGGGCCGTACCGGCCGCGTTGGTGTTGAAGAACGTGCTGAAGTCCGGGAGATAGTCCTGGTAGGCCGCGAAATGGTAGACGATGTCGACCCCGTCGAGGGCCTGCCGCATGGTCACCGGATCGCGCACGTCCCCCCGTATGAAATCGACCTCGCGGGGCAGGTAGCCCGGAAGCGTGCCGTCGTGCACCGGCGGCAGCAACAGATCCAGCACGCGAACGTCCATGCCCCGACCGAGAAGCGCGTCCACGGTGTGCGAGCCGATGAAGCCCGCCCCGCCTGTCACCAGGACGCGCGTCACCGTGGCCCCTTCACCGAGCTTGCCGCGACGACGTGCTCGACCACCCGGCGCACACCGTCGTCCAGCTTCACCGCGGGCGCCCACCCCCACGTGGCGTGAGCCAGGCTCGCGTCCAGACAGATTCGCGCCACTTCACCCGGACGCGCCGCCGCGAAGGTCGGCGGTCGCTCGTAGCCGGTCGCCTTGGCAACTGAGCGGAAGATCTCGATGTCGGCGACTTCTTTTCCCCACCCCAGATTCGCGACCACACCGGCGGGGCCACGGGCCGCGCGGAGGTTGGCTTCTACGACGTCGCCTACGTACACGTAGTCTCGTGTCTTCGTGCCGTCGCCAAAAATGAACACCTCCTCACCCCGAAGCATCCGGCCCGAGAAGATCGCGATGACGCCGGCCTCTCCGTCGGGACGCTGCCGCGGCCCGTACACATTGGGAAAACGCAGCGCTACGTACTCGATCTCACCCCGGCTCGCGTAGACACTCAGATAATGCTCGAGCGAGAGCTTGCTGGCGCCGTATTCGGAGATCGGATAGGCCGGCTCCGTTTCCTTGACCGGGAGCTTCGCGGGCGCGACGTCGCCGTACACAGCACCCCCGGTGGAGGCATAGACGATCCGACGAACTCCGGTGCTGATCGCTTCCCGGATCAAACCCAGCCCGCCGAGGACATTGACCCGCGCATCGAACTCGGGCTCGCGGGTCGAACGGCGAACGTCCATTTGAGCCGCGAGATGAAAGATCACCTCCGGCCGAAAGTCCCCCAGAATAGCGCGCACGTCGGCCCCGTCGCACAGATCGGTTTCCCAAAACGTGACGTCGTCGGCCACGTTCATCCGAAGGCCGGTCGAGAGGTCGTCCAGCGTGCCGACCTCGTAGCCCTCGGTCAGCAGCCGATCCGCGATGTGCGACCCGATAAAACCGGCGCCGCCGGTGACAAGTGCTCTGGTCATCGTGCTCCCGTAATCTGTACTGGGGTCAAACAGCGCCTCGGCCTCGCACCACCGCTGCCGGCGTCCGCAACGCGATCGTGACGTCCCGGCCGAAGCGCCAATGCTCGATATAGTCGAGATCCATCCGGACCCGCTCCGGATAACCAATTTCCTGCCGCCCGGATATCTGCCACAAGCCCGACAGGCCCGGGCGGACCGAGAACAGTCGCTCCGCGTTGGGGCCGTACTTGGTCAGCTCGCCCGGCGTAATCATGCGGGGCCCGACCAGGCTCATCTCGCCCCGAAGCACGTTGAGGAGCTGGGGGAGCTCGTCTAGGGACCACTTGCGCAGCAACCGCCCGATTGGGGTGACTCGCGGATCCGTTTGGAGCTTGTAGTTGCGCTCGAAGGCCGCGCGGAGCTCGGGATTCTCTGCCAGAATGCGGTCGGCATCGGCCACCATGGTGCGGAGCTTGAAGGCGTCGAACTCACGGCCCCCGAGACCGATGACTCGGCGTCGGTGCAGGAGTGGGCCGGGGGAGGTGACGACGACGAGGAGCGATGCGACCAGCAGCACCGGCGACGCCGCGATCAGCACGAGCGTCGCGCCTACCAGATCCATCAGCCGCTTGCAGGGATGCCCGACGCTGGGATGGCGGTTGGCGGCCCCGGTCATCCGTGCTCGGTGCGCGCCACCTCGCGCACCGCGTAGGTGAGAGCGTGGTGCAGGACGACGTGCGCCGACTCCACCCAGCCGTAGTCGTCGCACGGCACCAGAACGGCGACGTCCACCAGGTCCCGGACCTTCCCCCCGGTACGGCCCAACAACCCTACCGTCCGGATTCCCAACGACGGCGCTGCCGAGACGAGGGTCATCAGGTTGGGTGAGCTGCCGCTGACGGACACAATGACCAGCGAGTCCCCGGGTCGGCCGAGTACTTCCAGCTGCTCGGCGAACACACGGTCGAAGTCGGTGTCGTTGCCCCACGCCGTCACCAGGCCCATGCTGTCGGACAGGGAGATGGCCCGCGTGCCTCTGCCGCCAGGTGCGCGTGCGGCCTTTTGCAGGTCCAGCGCCAGATGGGACGCAGTGGCCGCGCTCCCACCGTTGCCGGCCACGAAGATGGTCCCGTCGCCGTTCCGGGTCTCGACCAGAATCGCCGCGGCCCGTTCGACCGCGCCAGCGTCGATCCCGCGAATCGCCTCCGCAGCCTCCCGCAGCCACGTGCCCACGGCGGGACCCGCTGCCACCTTTCCGGGCACCAGCACGCCTCCACTCACTGGTCGGATCCCGCGTAGCGACCGGCGACCGGCGACGGAATGCCAAGGCTGGGCGACAAACGGCGCAGTGAGACGGGCATGACGGCCTCCCCCTCGGCCGGGGCCGCAGGGTGCTCAGGGTGCCAGCGAGCCAACACCCCGACGGTGCCGAGCATACGGCCGGCGAGGCCGCGCACCGTCAGATAGAGAATCTGCGCATCGAGGGCGAGCGAATAGTTCCGGACGTAGTACACATCCAGCGCAACCCGCTCCTCGACCGTCAGATTCCCCGTGTAGAGTCGCCACAGGCCGGTGAGACCTGGCCGCATGGTCGCGAGACTGCTCCACCAACGCTCGTGCGAGCGAAGTTCGCGGGGCTCGATCGGGCGCGGGCCGACCAGACTCATCTCCCGGCGCAGCACGTTGAACAGGGCCGGGAGTCGAGCCACGGCCGGTGACCGCACCAAGCCGCTATGAAGTGCCATGAGCTCGAACGCGCCGCTCGCGCTCATCACCCGCTCACGGTCCACCATGGGGACCCCGAGCCAGCGAGCCTTGAGCCACCAATAGATCCACGCAGGTGCAAGCGCCGCGGCGAGCAGCAGAGCCACTCCTGCATCGATGAGACCCTTCGCGCCGGCGCCCCAGCCCCGAAGGCGGGTGGGGTGGAGGTAGAGTAACGGGACATGGCCTACGTGCGTCATCTCGGTGGACGTCGTCAGCAGATCGTAGAACGTGGGAGATACCCAAGCCTCCACTCTCTGATCGGGCCGGGTCACCAACTCGGCCAGATGCCGCTGGCTCTCCCAGCTCAGCGCGCCACCGATGATGATGATTTGCTCCACGTCGAGACGGTCCGCCACCGGGGCGGCCCGGAGTGGATGGTCGACAACGGCTAGGCCGTCGGCCACCTCGGTCCCCGGGCGCTGGTAGTCGTCCAGGAACCCTACTACTTCGGTGCCGTGCCGCGGGTCGCGGAGCTGGCGTGCAACTGCGATCCCGTGCTGGTTCGCCCCGGCGATAAGCACTCGCCGCAGCCACTCGCCCCGCCCGAGATGGCGCTGAATCAAGCGCCGCCAGAGAAGGCGATTCCCCACCAACCCCACCATGCTGCCCAACCACGCCATCACGAGCCAGGAGCGGGAGACGAACGGCGGACCGCCGAGGAAGTAGCTCAGCATGACCACGCCCACCACGCTGTACGTCGCGGTTCCAATCAGGCGCGGATAGACCGGGTACGTGCCGAGCAGCGCCCACCGTCGGTATAGTCCCTGGCCCCACCCCAGCGCCACCGTGATCAGCGCGATCGACGCGGCGAGAATGGTGTAGACTGGCCAGACGCGACCGCCGAGTTGCCGGGCGAGGAGCTGCTGGTGCGCGATGGTGGCCAGGGCATACCCGGCTAACACCGCGATCGCATCGGACGCGAGAATGCCTAAACGGACGCGACGCCAGACCCGACCCATCGTCCCTCCGGATACTCCAGGCCGGGAATCTCCGGCATGGAATTCACCAGTACCTGTGCCCCGCCGTCGTCGAAGTGGAACGTCATCCGTGTGAGCCCCTCGGCTTCGAGCACCTGCGTGACCGTCGGCTGATGCTCGGGCTCGCAAAACAGAAGCAGGAATCCTCCTCCTCCCGCCCCGGCGATCTTGCCGCCGCTCGCGCCATGCTCCAGCGCGAGCTGATAGAGGCGGTCGATACGCTCGTTGCTGATGCCGCTGGCCAGCCGCTTCTTCCGCTGCCACGACTCGTGCAGAATCTGACCGATTTGCCGAATGTCCCCAGCGCGGAGTGCCTCGCGTGCGACCTCGGCGTCGCGCTTGATCCCGTGCAGGCTCTCGATCACCGTCGCGTCCTGCTCCTGCGATGAGGCCCGCTGCTCACGCAGAATCGTCGCGGCATTCCGGGACGCCCCGGTGTAGAACAAGAGCAAGCTCCGTTCGAGCTGATCCCGGATGAGGAGCGGGAGCTCGAGCGGACGAACCACCGTGCCCGCCGCCGAGAACTCGATCGCATTCACGCCACCGAAGGAGGCGGCGAACTGGTCCTGCAGTCCAATCGGCCGCCCCAGCTTGCCGATCTCGATATAGGAGGCCAGCTCGGCCACTTCCTGCTTGGTGGCGCGCCGCTGGCAGAGCGTGGCGAGGGCCTTGATGAGCGCGACCGCGACGGTGCTCGAGCTGCCGAGACCGGTGCCGGGCGGAATCTCGCTGGCGGTGAAGACCGAGAGCCCCTGCGTTACGCCGAACTCGTGCAGGATGGACTTGAGGTAACCGAGCTCACCGTCGAACGAGAGCGCCACACCGGCGGCCTGTCGCTCGAACACGCGGAAGTCGGATGAGGTGATCTGGACCGCGTCGTCGATCGTGCGGGTGGCGAGCACGTAGAAATAGCGATTGATCGTCGCGCTCACGACCAGGCCGCCATACCGGGCGTAGTAGGCCTCGAGATCGGTTCCGCCCCCGGCGAACGAGATGCGCAACGGCGCTCTTGCGATCAGCATTTCAGGCCGCCCGGGGAGCGACCAACCGCCCGCTCTCCACCAGCGAGCCGGCGGCGGCGAGCCGTTCGTGCGATCCGATGTCGATCACCAGGGCATCCGACGGGACGCCGAGCACACGACCGCCGGCGTCGAGAAGGGCGGGAAAGAGATTGAACGCAAAGTCGTGAAAGCCCTCCGCCGGGACGAAGTCCCAAACCCTCGGCCCAAGCACATAGATACCGGCATTGGCCCAGGCATCTGCGTGGGGCCAGTCGCCCGGCTTCTCGATCAGCCGTCGTACCCACCCGCCGTCATTCAGCTCGACCATCCCCGCTCGGCGCGGGTCGTCCACCTTGGTCAGCACGATGGTCGCGTCGGCGCCCGCCTCGCGGTGGGCGGCAAGGACGGGCTCGAGCCGGAGATCGGTCAAGACGTCGCCGTAGGCGATCACGAACGGGTCGGGCCCGTACAAGAAATCCCGCAGCGGCGCCAACGCGCCGGATGAGCCGAGCATCGTCGGCTCCGGGGAATAGCGCACCGAGAGACCGAACGCCGAGCCGTCGCCCACGAACCGGATGATGGACTCGGGTTTGTAGTGCGTATTGATGGCCACCTCGGTCACGCCATTGGCCCGGAGCCAGGAGAGCCCGTACGCGATCATGGGAGTGCCGGCAACCGGCACCATCGGCTTGGGGCGGTCCGCGGTAAGAGGGCGAAGCCTTTGCCCTTCCCCGGCGGCGAGGAGTAGTGCCTTCACGCAGCCACGGATCCGGCTTGCTCGATCTCCGCCCGGAGCGAAGCGCCCTGGGGTACCCAAGTGGCTTGCTCCGTTGCGCAGTCCAGGCGGACGCAGGAGGCGTTGGGAATAGAGACGCGCTTATACGAGCCGAGTGGGCAGGCAACGGTGGACAACACCGCAACCCTGATGGGCGCGACGTGGGTCATCAACAGGGTCGGGAGATGGGTCGCGCAGGCGTCAGCGACGGCGGCCATCGTCCGGGCTGCAACCTGTGTGAGGGTCTCGCGCCCGGCGACCCGGACCTGGTCCGGATGGGTGAGCCACAAGCTGTAGTCGTCGGGAAATTCGCGGGCCAGTTCCGCTTCGCTGCGACCCTCCCACGGCCCGAGCCGCATTTCATCGAGGCGCTGGTCCACCTTGAGCGGCAAACGCAAACGATCGCGAAGCAAAGTGGCCGACTCGAGCGCCCGCCAGACCGAGCTGGTCCAGATCTGCCGAATGCCCAAGGCCTTGATCTCATCGGCGAGTCGGATGACCTGCGACCGGCCCTGTCGGGTCAAAGGATCGTTCCGGCGCCCCGCATAGATGCCGGCTCGATTGGACTCCGTTTCGCCATGACGGGCGACGAACACGGGATTTGCGATCAAGGCCGTTCCTTTCAGGAAGGGCGTTCCTTCTCGCATCCGTCAGAAATAGACGGGCGGACGGTTTCTCGTTCCCATTCCTGCTATGAAATCAGAGTACGCGCACCACGCTCAGCGGTTGAACAAATTGAGGTCCGCTGCGTCCGCCGCACGGATAGCTCTGTCACCTTGGGAATGCACGAGAATGCAACGTCCACACATCCCGCTGTCTCGTTTCGGTACAGCATAGCGGCATAAGTAAAAAGGGTAACTCCCTGTCCGGCAAGAGAATGACCCGACGAGCCGGGCTCGAGTCACCTATGGCCCATTCAGCCACCGAGAGCGAGAGCGCTTGTCGGCGGGCAAGAGCGATACCACTCCGGCCACGGCACCGGCCGGATCGACATGGGCTGCAATGGTTTCACCAAGAGCCAACGGCGCGATGCGGGCAGCATCACGCCAGCTTTGGCGAACGCCACTGGCGCTGCTCCCTGCCGATTGCTATGTTGTGAAATAATTCACAACCTCCCGCGCACCTTAGGTCCGGTTCGCTGGCGGATCTTTTTTTCTGAGCCCCTTGCGGAGAATCCGGCATGGCGACGACTGCTCCGGTATCCCCCAATGCCACGTTTCCTGCCGATGCGATCTCCAAGCTTTTCGCCCCGCCCGAACGGGAGCACCCGGCAGACAAGCTTCGTCGGCTCCTCAAAGAAGCCAAGGCGAAGGGGTCCTGCCTGCACACCGCTGGCGCCTACGACGCATTCTCCGCGGCGATTATGACCCGGGTGGGGTTCAAGTCCCTCTATGGAAGCGGCTGGCAGCTCGCCGCGACCAAGAGCATGTACCCCGACATCGGCATCTACCAGTCGCACCAGATGGTTGAGCTCGTCCTCGAGATTCGAAAGGGCATCGAAGGGGCTCGGAACACCCATTGGTACGACACCGAGGGCCGAGAACTCCTGGGGGCGCCGCCAGCATTTGTCGACATGGAGGCGGGCTTTGGTGGCCCCACTCAAACCTTCGCTCTTGCAACCGAGCTGATCAGGGTAGGCGCTGCCGGCGTGCACCTTGAAAATCAGGACCCGACCAACCGGACGTGCGGTCACATCGTCAACGTAGGCAAGGCCAAGCGGGACAAGGTCCTGGTGCCCCGGAACACCTGGCTCGCCAAGTTGAAAGCGATCAAAGCTGCCGCTCAGGCCACGGGGATCGATGTAGTCATCATCGCCCGCACCGACTCGATTGACGGCGCTCTTCCTGGAAGCTCCGCCGGTGGGGTCAAAATGGCGATCGAGGATGCCTGGGAGGCGGCGGAGCTCGGCGTGGATGTGGTCTGGCCGGAGTTCAACAACACCGAGATCACCCAGCCTCAAGAGTTTGCGGAGGGGGTCCGGAAGTACTATCCCAATCAGATGCTCGGCTTCAACCTGTCACCCTCGCTGTACTTCGGGCGGGCCAAAAAGGCAGGCACGCTGATCACGAACCAGCAGCTCGCCGATCTGGGTTACACCTTGCAGTTCTCCACCTTGTTCAACTTCCGTACAGCAGGGATGGCGATGGAACGAGGCCTGCGGAAGTTCCTTGTGAGCGGCATCGACGCGTTGGCGGATTTGCAGAACGAGGAAGATGAAATGTCGCCGCCGCCGACCACGAGGATGCACCAGAAGTTCGCCGGGATGAACCGGTGGCTGATTCTGGAGCAGGTGTTGTCGGGGACGGAGTAGCGATCCGAAAAGCGTGAACGGTGAACAGTGAACAGTGGGGTCCCGATGATCCACGGACCTCCTGTTCACTGTTTACTGTTCACGCAGTTTCTTTTCGAGGCGCCCATTCTACAACCCTGCCTCCTGCTCTCAGCTTCTCCGCCCGCCACGGCTCGAGTCGCACGGTCACCTCCTGCTCGACTCCATCGGCCCTGACGCCGACCACTTCGCCGTCCCGATAGAGCGCCGCGAGCTGAGCGCCGTCGGATATCGGGACCCGAACCACGACAGTCACTCGTCCGGCCCGCTCGAGGTCGCGGAGCCGTGCCTTGAGCGCCGACAAGCCGTCGGTTCGCATGGTCGTCGCCATGACCGCGCCGGGGTGCAGCTCCCGAACCCGCACGGCGAACTGGGCGGGATCGGGCAGGAGATCGATCTTGTTGAACACGACTACCAGGGGGCGGTCCGAGAGGTCGAGCTCGCCCAGCACGCCCTCGACCACCCGCATCTGCTCCTCCCATTCGGGGTGGCTCGCATCAACGACGTGAAGCAGTGCGTCGGCCGCCCGCGCTTCTTCCAGCGTCGCCCGGAAGCTCGCAACCAGATGGTGGGGCAGTTTTCGGATGAACCCGACCGTGTCACTCACGCGGGTCCGTACGCCCTCGCCCAGCTCGACCTCGCGGGTTAACGTATCGAGCGTCGCAAAGAGTCTGTTCTCGACCAGAATGTCGTGCTCTCCTGAAAGCCCCCGGAGGATGCTCGACTTCCCCGCATTGGTGTATCCGACCAGCGCCACGCTCAGCATCGGGTCTCGACCGGCCCGGACGTTCTCCCGGTGACGCTCGACATCCTTGAGCTTCGCCTTGAGGCCCTGAATCCTCCGCCGGATGATCCGTCGGTCGGTCTCGAGCTGCGTTTCGCCCGGCCCCCGGAGCCCGATTCCGCCTCGGATTCGGGACAGGTGAGTCCACATGCGCGTGAGCCGCGGCAGCAGGTATTCGAGCTGCGCCAGCTCCACCTGGAGCTTTGCTTCGTGGCTCCGAGCGCGGGT
>Ga0105239_10004227_pt1 | contig 17244 bp, 14 predicted proteins | sample KBSC44metaG_FD_92761 | JGI IMG/M metagenome (GOLD analysis project Ga0105239, IMG submission 92761) | Corn rhizosphere microbial communities from Kellogg Biological Station, Michigan, USA - KBS C4-4 metaG | ecosystem: Host-associated > Plants > Roots > Rhizosphere > Soil | place: Michigan, USA...
CGAGAACGTGTAGGCCACGCCGCGGTCCGAGGCGGCACCGATGGCGGTCCCGGGCGCGCCGGCCACGATCGTGTCGCCGTCGATCGCCACGGCAGCGCCCAGGCGGTCGCTGGGTCGTCCCGCGGAGCTGGTCAGCGACGCGGTCTGGGTCCGAGTCGCCGGCCCGGTGCGCGCGAACGTGTACACGACGTCAGCCCCCGGCGCTCCGGCGACGACGGTATCGCCGCCGATCGCGACCGCTGCGCCGGCGTGATCGCCGGGCGCGCCGCCGTCAGCAGCCAGCTCGGCGGTCTGGCCGGTGCGGTCAAACAGCGCGACAGCCCCGCGGCCGGCGTCATGGCCGGGCGCGCCGGCGACCACCGTGTCACCGTCGATCGCGACGGAGGTGCCAAGCGCGTCGCCGGGCGCGCCAGCGCCGGCGGTGAGCTCCGCGGTCTGTGAACGATCGGCACGCGCGAACCTGTAGATCGCGCCCTGGTCGCCCGCATGCCCGGGGGCGCCGGCGACGATCGTGTCGCCCTGGATCGCGACGGAGGCGCCCAGGCGGTCGCCGGCCGTCGCGTCCGCCGGGATCAGCGTGGCCGTCCGCGTCCAGGTGCCGGCCACCCAGTCGAACACCTCCACGGCGCCCTTGTCCCCAAGGGCGCCGGGGTCGCCGACGACGACCGTGTTGCCGTCCGTGGCCACTCCGTAGCCGGCTTCGGTGTTGGGACCTGCGCCCAGGGTGGCCGCCGAGGCGGACCCCGTCGCGGAGAGCGTCGCGAGCGCGGCGAGGGCGGTGGTGAGCGATGCGATGCGTCGATGGGTGAAGGAGGAGAGCACGGTGGGCGGATACGCGCCCTCCCAACGCCACGTTGAGTGACGCTGCTCACGTCCGCCCTACCGGGTCAGGCCACGCGCTCGGACTCGGCCTCGAGCCGCGCGTAGTGGCCACCGGCTGCGCGCAGCTGCGCGGGTGAGCCCTGCTCGACGACGCGCCCGGCCTCGAGCACCACGACGTGGTCGGCGCCTTGGATGGTGCTGAGCCGGTGGGCGATGACCAGCGAGGTGCGCCCCGCCATGAGCCGCGCGAGGCCGCGCTGGACGCGCGCCTCGGTGGCGACGTCGATGCTCGACGTGGCCTCGTCGAGCACGAGGATCCGAGGGTCGATGATCGTCGCCCGCGCCAGCGCCACGAGCTGGCGCTGCCCCCCGGACAAGCGCTCGCCGCGCTCGCCGACCTCCGTGTCCAGACCGTGGGGCAGGCGTTCGAACACCTCGAGGGCGTCGACGGCCTCGGCGGCCGCGCGGACAGCCTCGTCGCTCGCGCCGGGCCGGGCCCAGGCGATGTTGTGCGCGACGCTGCCGGCGAACAGGAACGGCTCCTGGCTGACCAGCGCGACCTGGCGCCGCACGCTCGCGAGGTCGAGCTCGGCCAGGTCGATGCCGTCGTAGCGCACGCAGCCGTGCTGGGGGCCGTAGAAGCCGACCGCGAGCTTGATCAGCGTGCTCTTGCCCGAGCCGGAGTGACCGATGAACGCCACCGTCTGACCGGCCGTGATGTCGACGTTGACGTCGTCGATGATCCAGCGCTCGTCCTCGTAAGCGAACCGGACGTCCTCGAAGGCCAGGGCCCCGCGCAGCGCGGGCGCCGCGGGACGGCCCGGGAGCTGGCCTGGGTCGGGCGGCTCGGCGAGGATCTCGTCGAGCTTCTCCAGCGCGGTCGCCGCCTGCTGGAAGCTCCCGATCAGCGACGTCAGCTGCGGCAGCGGGGCGAGCGCCTGGCGCAGGTAGGCGGTGAAGGCGACGATCAGCCCGACCTCGATGCCGCCGCCCACGGCCTCGCGCGCGCCGTAGACGATGACCGCCGCGATGGTCACCGCGATGAGGAGCTCGACGACCGGAAGGATCGTGCGCCACAGGGCGTTGGACCGCATCACGTGAGCCTGCGTCTCCGCGTTGTGGCGCTCGAAGCCGGCCAGGTGGCGCTCTTCCTGCCCGAAGGCGCGCACGACGGCCCGACCCGACAGGCCCTCGGCCATGTACGTCGTCGTCTGTGCGAGTGCGTCGCTGGCCTTGCGCCACGCCGGCCCCGCCACCCGCTGGAACGCACCCGCCACGATGAGGACGAGCGGGAAGACGAACGCCGCGACCAGGGCCATCCGCCAGTCGAGCAGCAGCAGGACGACCACCGTCCCGACCACCAGCAGCGCGTTCGATACGAGCTGGTTCACCCCGCCGGTCACGACGGTGTTGAGCGCCTCCACGTCGTTGGTGACCCGCGACATCACGCGCCCAGCGCTGGCCCGGTCGTAGTAGCGCATGGACAGGGTCTGGAGATGGTCGACGAGCCGGATCCGCAGGTCCATGAGCGCCCGCTGGCCGAAGTCGCCCACGAGCCACGTCTCGGCCGTCTGGGCCCCCCAAGCGATGGTGAGCGAGACGACGAGCGCGATCGCGATGAGCACGAGGGTGCGCGTCGATCCCGTCCGTACGACGTCATCGACCACCAGGCCGGCGAGGTACGGCGGCGCCAGCTTCGCCGCCGTCGACAGGATCGTCGCCACCACGGCCAGGATGACCCGCCGCCGGTACGGGGCCAGCAGCGTGCGCAGCAGCGCCGTCGGGCCCTGGCCTGCGCCGCTCACGGCGTCGGCCCTCCAGGATCGACGCCGACGAGCCGGCGGTAGACCGCGCTCGAGGCCAGAAGCGCGTCATGGCTGCCGCGCTCCACGATCCGGCCGCCGTCGAGCACCAGCACCTCGTCGGCGCGGCGCAGCACTGCGGGCCGGTAGCCGACCACGATCCGCGTGGGTGGGGCCGCCGTGCGCGTGGTGCCCAGTTCGTCGAGGACGGCGGACTCGGTGAGCGCGTCGAGGTTGCCGGTCGCGTTGTCGAGCAGCAGGACCGCGGGTGCAGTCAGCAACGCTCGCGCCAGCGCGATCCGTTGCCGCTGGCCTCCGGACAGCCCGACCCCGCGGTCGCCGAGGACGGTGTCGTAGCCGTCCGGCAGCTCGGCGATGAAGTCGTGGGCCTGGGCCGCGCGCGCGGCGGCCTCGACGTCCTCGAGCGGGGCGTCCGGACGCGCGAAGGCGATGTTGTCCCGCACCGTGCCCGAGAAGAGGAAGTTGTCGTCGGTCGCGGTCCCCACGGCGTGGCGAAGCGACCCGATCTCCACCTCGCCCACCGGCGCTCCGGCGACCTCGACGCTTCCGCCACCGGCGTCGCGCAGGCGGTTGACCAGGGCGAGGAGCGTGGACTTGCCGGAGCCGGTCGTCCCCAGCACCGCGACGGTGCCTCCGGCGGGCACGTCGAGGTCGAGGCCCTCGAGAATCGGATCGCCTTCGGGGGAGTCGGCCCGCACGCCGCGCATCCGCACCGCCGCCGGCGCCGCCGGCAGGGATGGATCGTCAGGCGATCGCTGGACCGGTTCCCGGAGGGCCTCGAGCACGCGCCGCAGGCTCGCGAACGCGGGCTGCGCCTGGCCGAGGGTCATGCCGACCGTCTGCACCGACGGGACGAGCATGACGACGTAGGTGTAGAAGACCGAGAAGGCGACGACCGAGAGGTCGCCGGCGATGGCGAGGCGCCCGCCGACGATCACCACCACCGCCGAGCCAACGAGCGGGAGCATGTCGACCGCGGTCAGCGAGCGCGCGCCCATCCGGTTGACGGTCAGCGAGGCGTCCAGCACCCGCTGGGCTGAACGGGCGAAGCGCTCGCGCTGCTCGGACTCGCGCGCGTAGGCACGCACGGTCGCAGCGCCGGCGATCGACTCCTGGAGCGCGGTGGTGAGCGCCCCCATCGCCCGGCGGGCCTCGAGCAGCTTCGGCCCCGCCCGGCGCGTGTACAGGGCCAGGATCGCGACGCCGACCGGCAGCGGCGCCAGAGCGAGCAGCGCGAGCAGCGGCTCGAGCCAGACCATGATCACCGCCGCGAGGACCATCGTGACGACGCCCTGGAGACCGCGGGCAAGCCGGATCCCGAAGAAGTTCGCGATCGGGATGAGGTCGGTGCTGGCGAGCGACACGAGGTCGCCGGTCGGACGCGTGTCGAGGACGCGCGGGTCGACGACCTGGTAGTGGCGATACAGCCGGGAGCGCAGGTCGGTCTCGATCACCGCGGAGATCCGGCTGTTGACCACGCCTGCCGCCGCGGCGAAGCACGCCGCAAGGAGGCCCGCCAGGGCGATCGCGAGCGCGGCGGTCAACGCGCCGTCGCTGCCGGTGAGGTCGTCGGCGTCGATCCGCGCCACCGCCCAGCCCGTCAGCAGCGGCGTGATCAGCGTCATCGCGATGAGCCCGAGGTTCAGCACCGTCAGCAGAGCCACCGCCCCGCGCTGGCGGTGCAGCAGCGACGCCACGAAGCGCATGGGGCTCATGGCGTGCGCAGCGAGCTGAAGCTGAGGCTCCAGGCCGCCAGGTCGGGATCCAGCACGCCCTTGACGTCCGCGGAGCGCAGGTTCGGGTCGCGGTTCCACACGATCGGCACACCCGGCGCCAGCTCGGTCACGCGCCGGTCGACGTCGGCCCACCGCTGCGCTCGATCCGCCGCGCCGGTCGTCGTTGCGGCCTTGCCCATCAGGCGCTCCAGCGTCGGGTCGAACAGGCGCGACACGTTGGTCCCCGCCTGCAGGCCCTGGGCGCCGAACAGCGGCGGGAGCACGGAGGCGGCGTCGTTGAGGTCACGTTGCCAGCGGTAGCCCAGGCAGGCCGCCACGCGCGGCGCGCGCGAGCAGGCCGCGGTGAACGGCCCGAAGGCGAGGAAGCGCACGCGGCTACGCAGCCCGAGCGCCGCCAGCGCACGCCGGGTCGCCGCCGCGAAGGCGGCCCCGGACGCCTCGCGGCGGGCAACGAGCTGCAGGACGGGCGCACCGGTGACCCGCCCGCGGGGGTAGCCGGCTTGGCGCAGGTACCGGCGCGCGAGCGGGAGGTTTCCGCGGCGCGAGGCGAGGAAGTCGACGCCCGGCCCCTCGAGGCCTCCCGCCTCCTCGAAGCCGGGGACTCCCGGTGGGATCCAGTGGGTCGGAACCGCACCCACCGCCGGGCCGCCCAGCGCCGCCCGCACGGCGTCCTGGTCGAGCGCCGCCGACACCGCCCGCCGCACGTTGGCCTCGTTGAACGGGGCAAGACGCGTGTTGAGCGCGATGAAGGTGATCTCGCCCGCCAGCGGAAGCGCCACTTGGGCGCGACGCGTGCTCAGCGCCCGGTCCAGGTCGGCCCGCGGGGGCTCGCTGCTGGTCACCGCCGCGCCGCCGCCGAGCACGCGCTGGGCAACGGCCGCGGGCCCGGGCGCACGCTGCTCGAGCACGATCCGGTCGACGAAGGCGGGACGGAAGTCCTCGTTCGAATCCCAGCGCGGGTTGCGGTCCAGTGTGAGCTCGGGGGCGTCGGCGGGCGGGAGCAGGCCGCCGGGGCCGGCGGCGATCCGGTACGGGCCCGTGAACACCTGGTGGCGACCGTAGGTCGAGCGCGGGAGCTGGTCGAAGCGGCGGGCGTACTCGGCCGGGACCGGGGCCGCAGCGGGAAGCGTGAGGGCATCGGCCACCAGCCGGCCGGTGGGCGCAGTCAGGTGGATGTGCAGCGTGCTGTCGTCGGGGGTCACCAGGCCCGAAGGGATCGTGCGTCGACCGGCCGCCACGTCGGCGACGCCCTTGATGTCGGCGAAGTACAGGTGAGCGGCGGGCGAGTCGACCCCGGGCAGGAAGCCGCGCGCGATCCCGTATGCCACGTCGTGCGCGGTTACCTCGCGGTTGACGGGCGGCGAGAAGTTGACGCCGGAGCGGATGGTGATCGTCACCTCGCGGCTGTCATCCGAGATCTCCGGCGTCCCCTCCGCGAGGTCCTGCTCGAGCTCCCCGTTGCGGTCGGGCCTGAACGTGTAGGGCGAGCGCTGCGTCGCCCGCGCGATCATCGTCCCGTAGACGTCGTTGATGCGGGCGGGATCGAGGTCGGGCGAGCCCTCGAGCGAGACGACGGTCAGCGTCCCGCCGCGCTGGCCCTCGATCTCGTGCACCCGCGAGAGGACCGTGCCGGTCATCGCGAGCACGGCCAGCGTTATGAGCGCAGCGGTACCCGCGAGAGCGCCCAGCAAGACCGCGTTCCGTCGCAGCCACAGCACGCGAGATGTATATCGGCCGGACATGTTGCCCGGACGATCACGGAAGGAGGACGCGGTGCAGGCCGAGAGACTGAGGGGTCAGTCGTCGCGGACGAGCGCGGCGACCGTCGCGAGCGCCTCGAGCTGGTCGAGGTAGTCGTACATCGGGTTGAGGAGGAGCTCGCCGGCTCCGGCGGCGACGAGGCCGCGCAGTTGCTCGGCGCATGCCTCCGCCGGTCCGCAGACGGCGACGCGCTCCGTCAGCCCGGGGACGTCGTACATGCCGTCGAGGATCGGGGTCAGGCGACCGCGTGCGCGCTGCTCGGTGTCCTCGACCGCCAGGTACACGCGCTTGCCGGTGGGGAACGTCTCGGGATCGCGTCCCGCCTCGAGCAGCGCCTCCGCGAGGAGTGCTCGCTGCTCCGGGAAGGCGCTCGTGGGCGAGGAGCCCGCGCCGAGCCATCCGTCGGCCAGCCGCGCCGCGCGACGGAGCGCCGGCGGCGTGCCCGCGCCGAACCAGACCGGCGGCCCCGGCCGTTGCAGCGGCTTGGGCTCGAGGGTCACACCCGCAAAGCGGTAGTACTCGCCGTCGTAGGCAGCGGCGCCGTCGGCCCAGAGCACGCGGAGGACCGCGACGCCCTCCTCCAAGCGCCGCGCGCGATGCCCCGTCGGCAACCCCAGCCCCGCCGCGGTGGGCTCCTTGCGTCCGACCCCGACGCCCACCGTGAGCCGGCCGCCGCTCAGCCGATCGATGGTCGCGAGCTCGCGCGCCAGCACCGGCGCGTTGCGAGCGGGCAGCACGATCACGGCGACGCCGACGCCGATGGTGCTCGTCACCGCGGCGGCCGTCGTCACCGCGTGCAGGCCGTCGAGCAGCGGGACGCGTGCGGTGGCGGCGCCGGGCACGGCGTAGAGCGTCCAGAGCCGGGCGAAGCCGAGCTCCTCGGCCCGAGCGGCGTAGCGTCCGACGACGTCGGGCGTCTCCTCGTAGAGGAGCTGGGGCAAGCCGACGGAGATCCGCACGGGGTCCACGCCGCGCATCGTGCCAGAGCCGTCGCCGCGAGGCCTACCGAAAGTGCTCGTCTCCCGCGGTCGTGTTCCAGGCGTACCGCTGCAGCGCCGGAAGCGACGAACGAGCGAGCGAGATCCCGTACTCGGGCTCGCTCCGCTTGCCGACGTTGGGACGGTCGGTGAGCGGGGGCGACGCCCTACGCCACTCGGTGCTGGGCACGAGGTACACGTCGGGGTCGTCCGCGTCGCCCAAGAGCACGATGGCCGCGAAACGGCTGCTCGCCGGCTCGAACCGCCGCTTGGTCCAGAAGACGTACCCGCCCAGTCGCTGCGTGGACACGAAGACCTCGAGCGAGCGCCCGGACGCGGTCCGCACGTCGAGCTTGCCGGGGGCTCGGCGGCTGGGCGTCGTCACCGTGCAGCCCAAGTGCTCGAGCCGGTCGGTGACGATCCCTTTGCCCAACGCGACGAGGTCCTGCCGGCCCAGATCCGACCACCGGTCATCGGTCTTGCTGTGCGATGCGCTCATCGATCCTCCCCTTCACTCCATCGTGAGGACGACCTTGCCGGGTCCGTGCTGGCCGGACTCGGCGGCGCCACCTTGCTCCAGCGGGAACTGCTGGCCGGTGGCGGCCAGGTCGGCCATCGCCGACGCGGCGCGCGCTTCCTCGAGGGGGAAGGTTGCGGCGATGGTCGGAACCAGCTGGCCGCGAGCGGCCAGGTCGGCCAGGGCCGCCATGCCGACCTCGTCGGCTTCAACGATGACGCCGGCGACGCGGATGTCGCGCTGCGCCGCGGCGTCGGCGACCGCAGCAACGCTCGGCGGCTGCGTCGAGACCAGCATCCCGCCTGGCTTGAGGACGTCGAGCGCCCGCGCGGGGTAGTCGCCCCCGACGACGTCCAGGACGACGTCCTGGTCGCGGACGGTTGCGGTGAAGTCGGTGGTGTAGTCGATCGCCTCGTCGGCGCCGAGCGAGCGCACGAAGTCGAGGTCGGCGGCCGACGCCAACGCGGTCACGTGGGCGCCGCGTGCCTTGGCGATCTGCACGGCAAGGTGCCCGATGCCGCCTGCTGCACCGTTGATGAGCACGCGGCTGCCCGCGCCAACGCCGGCGGTGTCCACCAGCGCCTGCCAGGCCGTCAGCCCCACCATCGGGATGGCGGCGGCGTGGACGTGGTCGAGGCGATCCGGCTTGCGGACGAAGACGCGCGTCGGGCCGACGGCGTACTGCGCGTACGCTCCGTGGCCCTGCGGGAACGGCAGCATGCCGAACACCACGTCACCGGGCTGGTAGAGGGTGACCCCCGGGCCCACGGCCTCGACCGCGCCACAGAGGTCCCAGCCGAGCACGAACGGGGGCTGGCCGACGAACGCGCCGGTCTGCCGCTGGGCGCCGTCGATCGGATTCACGCCGGCCGCGTGTACCCGGATCAGGATCTCGCTGATGCCCGGCTCGGGCGTGGGCACGGTGACGAGCTTGAGGACGTCGGGTCCGCCGAGCTCGTCCTGGCTCACCGCCTTCATCGTCCCGTTCATCGTCTCGGTGGCGGGGTCCATCGTGTCGGTCATGGCGTTCCTCCGGCGGTCACGCGGCTGGCACTGTCAGCCGGTTAGAGCGCCCCGCCGCCGACTTCTTACCGGCACGTACGGGCGCGGTAAGAAACCGCCCTCACCATCGCTCTCATCGGGCAACGGTCGTGCACGACCGGCCGGCGACGCTGGGAGACGACATGACGGCATATCGGACGATCGACGTCGGAGGCACCGAGATCTTCTACCGGGAGGCGGGGGATCCAGCTGCGGCGACGCTGCTGTTGTTGCATGGCTTCCCGAGTTCGTCGGCGCAGTACGACCGGCTGATGGGGCGCCTCGCCGCACGCCACCACCTGATCGCGCCCGACTATCCGGGCTTCGGCCAGAGCCCGGCGCTGGCTGGGAGCACGACGTTTCACCGCCTGGCGGATGCGATCGACGCGTTCACCGCGGCCAAGGGGCTGGACCGCTTCGTCCTGTACCTGTTCGACTTCGGCTCGCCGGTGGGATTCCGCATCGCCACGCGTCATCCGGAGCAAGTTCAGGGGCTGGTGCTGCAGAACGGCAACGCCTACGAGGTGGGCCTGGGCCCGGGGATGCGGGCGCTGGAGCCGTACTGGAAGGATCGGGCCGGCAACGAAGCCGCGATCCGCGGATTCCTGACCGTTGACGCCACCCGCTCCCAATACGTCGATGGGGTCCCGGACCCCACCCGCGTCAACCCGGATCTCTGGGAGCTCGACCAGCGCTACCTCGAGCTACCGGGCCGTGACCAGGTCATGCTCGACCTGCTCTACGACTACCAGAGCAACGTGGCGCTGTATCCGACGTGGCAGGAATACCTGCGCACCCATAGGCCGCCGACGCTGCTGCCGTGGGGCCGCAACGACAGCTTCTTCCCGGCCGAGGGCGCACGGGCGTATCTCGACGATCTGCCCGACGCCGAGCTGCACCTGCTGGACACCGGCCACTTCGCCACGGCAACGCACGACGCCGAGATCGCGGCGATGATCAGCGCGTTCTTCGCGACCAGGGTGAACGTCAGCCCAGGTTCGTCACGCGATCGTCCGAGGGTCGGGGGATGGGCAGCTTGACCTGGACGGCGGTCCCAGCGGCCTGAGGGCTCTCGATCTGGATCGTGCCGCCGATGGCCTCGACGCGGTCGACCAGACCGGTGAGGCCGGAGCCGCTCGACGCGTCCGCGCCGCCCCGTCCGTCGTCGCTGACCATCAGCTCGAGCCAGGCCTTGCGGTGGCTGGCCGTGAGCTTGGCCCGCGACGCACGCGCGTGCTTGGCGGCATTGGTCAGCGCCTCCGACGCGACGTAGAAGGCGGCCACCTCGACGGGCTCCTCGAACCGCTCGTCGTCGAGGTCGACGTGCACGTCGACGGGAACCGCCGACCGCCGCGCCAGCGAGCGCAGCGCCGGGCCGAGTCCGCCCTCCGAGAGCACCGCGGGATGAAGGCCCCGTGATAACTCGCGCAGGTCGTCGAGCACGTCGCTCAGCCCCGTTCCGAGACGGGACAGCAGGCGCCGGAGCTCACCCAGCTCGGGCGGGACGGTCGCCTCCGCGGCGCGCAGCGCGAGCCCCAAGGACACGAGCCGCTGCTGCGCACCGTCATGCAGGTCCCGTTCGAAGCGGCGGCGAGCCTCGTCCCCGGCCCGCACGATCCGCGCGCGCGATTCCGCGAGATCGGAGCGGCTCTTCGCATTCGACACCGCCATGCCGGCGACCTGGCAGAACTTTGCCAGCCGCGCCTCGGTATCGGGCGGCAGCGGGTCCGGCTTGCCGGACAGGACGGTGATGATGCCCCAGGTCGCTCCGTCGACGACGATCGGGCTGGCCACGGCAGAGCGAATGCCGCGCGCGCGCATCCTGGCGGCGCCTCCCCGCGGCGCAGCGCTGTAGTCCTGCTTGCGGGAGGGCATGCCGGTGCGTAGTACCTCGCCGGCCAGGGTCTCCCCATCGACAGGGATGGGCTGGCCGCGCTCGAGACGTATCACTTCGTCGCTCCAGATGGCAACCAGGGTCGCGTTGGCGTCGTCGTCATAACGCACGATCCCCGCCCCATCGACACCGAGGAGCACGCCGACCTCCTCGGCCAGCGTGGCGAAGAGGTCATCGGGAGAGTGCTCGCGCGCCACCAGCGTCGCCACGTGCCGCAGCGCGGACTGCTCGGCCGCAAGGCGCTCCACCTGTGCTCGCGATTCCAGGTTCGAGATCGCCGTGGAAACGAGCTCCGCGAACTGCGCCACCCGCTCCTCGGTCCCGGGCGCCAGCCTCCGCAGCGACGACCCGACCGCCATCGCCCCCCAGAGCTGCCCGTCCACCAGGATCGGACCGCCGGCGCCGGAGCGGGCGCCTTCCTGCCGGAGGATGTCGCCGACCCGACCGGCGACGTGCGCATAGCCCTCGACACGGGCCGGCCTGCCCGTGCGAAACACCTGGTCGATCACGGTCCCGCGCGGGAGCGGGACGTTCGTACCGGGGCCCAGCATGTCCTCGCCCGCGCCGCGTGAGGCCAGGATTGTCGCGCTGCCGTCGGGCTCGAAGCGGACGGTCCGGACCAGGTTGACGTCCAAGAGCTGGCTGAGCTCCTCGGTGACAAGCGCGAACATCTGCTCGGGCGGTGCCTGGCGAGCGACCAGCTCGGCCACCCGGCGGAGGGCGGACTGCTCGGCCGCGACCGCCGTAAGGGCCGCAGAGGCCAGCTCCTCACCGACCGGGTCGAGGTACACGCGCCACTCGGCGATGCGACCGCCCGCTCCGCGGTAAAGGCCGCAGCCAGAGGCCTCGACGGTGCCGGGTTCCTCCGCGGCGGTGTCGACCATGCGGATCTCGGTCACGAGCGTGTCGCCGGTGTCGGCGAACACCCGCAGCGGCTCGATCCGCAGGCTGGGGCGCGCACGCGCGGTGACGGCGATGAAATCGGTCACGGCCGCAAGGCCGCGGACCGCCATCCCGGACATGACCAGCTCGACGTCCTCGTCGAGCAGCTCGGCGTAGGCGCCGAAATCGCGCGCATTGAACACCTCGTAGGTGCGAGCCACGATCGAGCGCAGTTCCGACACCGAGGAGGCGCTAGGCCGAGCCCCGAGGGGCTCGCCGCAGCCGATGTTCGGGCCGATGGGACAATGATCGCCGCCGGCCATGGGAACCATCCGCGTGGTGATCGCGGACGATGATCTTCTCGTGCGCGAGGGCATCGCCCGCCTGCTCGAACGTCCGCCCTTTGCGGTGGTGGGTCTGGCAGGCGATCCGACCGGGCTGATGGGGCTGGTGCGCGAGCACGTCCCCGAGCTCGTGGTGTTGGACATTCGCATGCCGCCCTCGCACACCACCGAGGGCCTCGACGCGGCCCAGGCGATCCGCGCCGAGTTCCCGCAGATCGGGATCCTCGTGCTCTCGGCGCACGTCGAAGTGCACCGCGCCATCGATCTGCTGGCCGAAGGACGGGGCGTGGGCTACCTGTTGAAGCGTCGTGTGACCGAGATGGACGATTTCCGGGAAACGCTCGAACGGATCGCCGGGGGCGGTTCGGCCATCGACCCCGTCCTCGTGAAGGAGCTCGTCGCCGAGCGCCGCGCGCATGACCCCCTGAGCGACCTCACGCCCCGCGAGCACGAGGTCCTGCGGCTCATGGCTGAGGGCAGGTCCAACGCCGGTGTTGCCCGCCGGCTGGTGGTGACCGACGCCACGGTCGAGAAGCACGTCCACAGCATCCTCGCGAAGCTGGGGCTCGCTGAGACGCAGGACGATCACCGCCGCGTGCTCGCGGTCATCGCTTTCCTCGACGCGCATTAGCGCGAGCCAACAGCCGGCGGATCGCCGTGGCCGAGAGCTCCGTCTTGGGCAAGAAGCCGATCGCTGGGCTGGCGGCGATCAGATCGCCGTAGTCGGCCTCGTCGTGCGTCGAGATCAGGATGACGTCCGGCCCTGCGCCGGAGCGGCTCTGGCCCAGCCGACGGGTCAGTTCGATGCCGCTCTCCTGGCCGAGCGCGATATCGACGAGGATCACGTCCGGCGCGCGCTCCTCCACCAGAGGCACGGCCTCCCCACTGGTCGCGGCGACGCCGACCACGGCGATGCCCTGCCCCGCGAGCAGGTCGCTCGCCGCCCGCAGCACGTCCGGGTTGTCATCCACGATCACGCAGCGCAGCGTCATTGCTGCGGGCTGACCGGATGCCCGGCGGCCGCCATGCTTGCGCGCAGGCTGCGCCGCGCGTCGAACAGGTTCTTGTAGAGCGCGTTGCGGTTGGTGCCGAGCTTCGCCGCCAGGACGTCGATCGGAACGTCGTTGAGCGCGACCGCGACCAACACCTCGCGCTGGCGTCCGGTCAGCCCGCCGATGGCCCGCGACAGCGCGTCGAGTTGCGCGCGCTGCTCGAGCGAGTCCTCGGGTCGGTGCCCGAGGGGACCGGGCAGCTGGTCCCACGCCAGCTCCGCGACGCTCGGCGCCTGTCGGCGCCACGCGTGGCGCGCAACCTTGGCCGAGACTTCGAAGATGACGAACTTGCACGCCCACGTCGTGAAGCGGCTCAGCCCGCGGAAGTCGTCCAGCCTGTCCAGGATGGTCACGAGCGCATCATCGGCGGCCTGCTGCGCAAGGTCATCGAGCTCCGGGCCGTTCACGGACCCCAGCTGGCGGCCGGCGCCACAGCTCGGACAGTGCGACCCGCCCGAGCACCCCATGAAGGCGCACGACCGCCTGATCGTGTCGAGGGTGCCCCACCCGAAGCTGCGCGACCCATTGTTCCGAGTCCCGGTCGGGAACGGCTCGCGTCGCGGTCGCCTCCATGGCCGACATGGTCCCTCGGGAGGGCCGCCGCGTCTGCCATGCCAGCGTCCATCTTCACCTTCGTGCTAGCTGGAAGGGCCCAGCCGCGTCTTCATCACCTTGCCCATCGCGTTGCGCGGCAGCGCGTCCACGAAGCGGATCTCGCGTGGGCGCTTGTGCGGCGTGAGCAGGCGGGCGACGTGGTCGCTGAGCTCGTCCGGATCGGGCGAGGCGCCCTCCGCGGGGACGACCCAAGCCACGATGCGCTCGCCGAGGTCGGGGTCGGGCGCGCCGGTCACGGCGACCTCGGCGACGGCCTCGTGCTCGAGCAGCGCGCCCTCGATCTCGCCCGCGCCGATCTTGAAGCCGCCGCTCTTGATGAGGTCGGTGGCGCGCCGGCCGACGATGCGCACGTACCCGTCGGGCGCCCGGGTGGCGAGGTCGCCGGTGTGGAACCAGCCGTCGCGGACCGTCTCGGCGGTCGCGTCCGGGCGGTTCAGGTACCCGAGGAAGAGGTTGGGCCCGCGGACCGCGATCTCGCCGAAGGTCTCGTCGTCGCTCGTCTCCAGCGTGTCGCCCTCGTCGTCGACGAGGCGCAGCTCGACGCCCTCCAGCGGCAGGCCCACGTAGCCGGGCCGGCGCTCGCCGGAGGCCGGGACCGACGTGTTCATGAGCGTCTCCGTCATCCCGTAGCGCTCCACGACCCGCTGCCCGGTCAGGCGCTCGATGCGCTCGTGCTCGACGGCCGGGAGCGCGGCCGACCCCGAGACCAGCAGGCGCGCTCGCCCGAGCGCGCCGGCGACCCGACCGTCGTCCTCCGCGTCCTGACCGAGCCGGTGGTACATGGTCGGCACGGCGAAGAGGACGGTCGCGTCGTCCTCGAAGGCCGCGGCCACCGCCGCGGACGAGAAGCGCTGCAGGTGCCGAGCCGTGCCGCCGCGCCGGACGGGGCCGAGGATCCCGAGGATGAGCCCGTGGACGTGGAACAGCGGCAGTGCGTGCGCGACGACGTCGTCCTCCGTCCACTCCCACGCCGATGCGAGCGCATCGAGGTTCGAGGCGATGGCCCGCCGGGGGAGCACCGCGCCCTTGGGCGGGCCGGTGGTGCCGGACGTGTAGACGACGATCGCCGGCGCGTCGTCGTCGGGCTCGGGCGGGAGGGTGCTCCCGCGGGCGTCGAGGTCGACCTCTGCCCGCGGCAGCGTCGCCACGCCCTGGGGCAGGTCGGCGCCGGGCGGGCTCAGGACCAGCTCCGGCGCGCTGTCGGACACGATGTGGGCGAGCTCGCGCTGCCCCGACTTCGGGTTGATGGGCACGGCGGGCACACCGGCCAGCAGGGCGCCGATCACGCCCACGCAGGTCTCCGGTGCCGGCGACGCCCACACCGCCACGCGCTCCGCGCCCTCCACTCGGGCGGCCACGGCTGCGGCCGCGTCGCGCAGCGCGCGGTACGAGAGCGTGCGCTCGGGGAACCGGATCGCCGGCTTGTCGCTCGGGTCGGAGAGCGCGGGGAACAGCACTAGCCGCGAACGCGCCGCGCGCCCTCGACGAGCGCGCGCAGCTTCGCCCGAGCCGCGTCGCGCGGGAGGTACTTCATCCCACAGTCCGGCGCCACCTGCAGGCGCTCTGCGGGCACGAACGCGAGCGCGGCCTCGATGCGGCGCGCCACCTCGTCCACGCTCTCCGGCGTCTCGTCGGACAGGTCGAGCACGCCGAGGATGATCGTCTTTGACCCGAGGTCGCGGAGGAGCGAGAGGTCCAGGTGCGGTTGCGCGGACTCGACCGCGATCTGGTCGACCGCGCAGTCGTTCAGCTCGGCGAGGAACGAGTAGCCGGCGGGCCGGTCGCGCACGATGTGGGCGTACCCGAAGCAGGTGTGCAGCGCCGTCGTTCCCTCGACGCCCGTGACGGCCCGGTCGATCGCGGCCAGCGCGTATGCGCGCGCCTGCTCCGGGCGCGCCTGCAGCCACGGCTCGTCGAGCTGCACGACGTCGGCGCCGGCCGCGAACAGGTCGCGCACCTCCTCGTTGACGGCCGCTGCCAGGTCGAGCGCGAGGTCGGCCGGGTCGTCGTAGGCCTCGTTCTCCGCCTGCTGGCTCATCGTGAAGGGCCCGGGGAGGGTGATCTTGATCGTCCGGTCCGTGTTGGCGCGCAGGAAGCGAAGGTCGTCGACCTCGACCGGGCGCGTGCGGCGGACCGGGCCCACCACCCGCGGCACCGCGTTGACCTTGCCCGTGCGCCCTTCGACCATGGCCGGGTTGTCGATGTCCAGCCCCGCGAGCGCCGTCGCGAACCGGTTGGAGTAGCTCTCGCGGCGGATCTCGCCGTCGGTGAGGATGTCCAGCCCGACCCGCTCGAGGTCGCGGATGGCGAGCGCCGTGGCGTCGTCCTGGGCCTGGGCCAGGTAGGGCTCGGGAACGCGCCAGAGCTCCTGGGCCCGAACGCGCGGCGGCAGGCTGTCGAGCAGGCGGTCGCGATCGATCAGCCAGTCCGGCTGCGGGTAGCTGCCGACGAGCGTCGTGGGGATGAGCGGCAGCATCGCCGGGACGATAGAGCGCGCCTACCCGGCCAGCTCGCGGTACGGGCCGCACCACACGACGCCGTCGTCCACGAGCGCGCGCACGGACTGAAGCGCCTCGCGCAGGACCGCGAAGCGGTCCGCGGGCTCCGTGAGGAAGGGGTGGAAGACGAACGACACCTGCCGGCCGTGCTCGACCGCATCGCGCAGGCCGGCGTCGAGAGCCGCCCCCAGTCGGCGCGCGGGCAGCACGTCGGCGGCGCCCTCCTCGCGCTCCCGGAGCGGCCCGAAGCGCGGCAGGTAGTAGTAGGCGTCGACCATCGCCCACGCGAAGGGGAGGGTGACGATCTCCTGAGCGTCACCCTCCGCGGGCGAGCAGTACGTGAACCCGAGCTCGCGCAGCGCTGTCGCTGAGGTGCCGGTCAGCCGCCCCCCCGGCGGCCGGAAGCCCCGCGGCCGTAGCCCGAGCGCCCCCATGGCCTCGACGCCGCGCCGCAGCAGCTCCACCTCCCGGCGCGGGCTCAGCTCCGCCCACTGCTCGTGGCACCAGCCGTGGTAGGCGACCTCGTGCCCCGCCGCGTCGAGTCCCACCAGCGCGTCCGGATAGAGCTCGGTGTTGCGGCCCTCCACGAAGAACGTCGCGCGAAGGCCGAGCTCGTCGAGCAGCCCCAGAATGCGCGGGAGCGCCCGCGTGACCGAGAAGTGCCGTCCCAGGGGCTCGTCGGCGGGCCACTCGCCGCGCGCCAGCTCGGTGACCTCGCCCAGGTTGTCGAACGAGACCGTGAGCGCTGCCCGGCTCAACGCTCGGCGGCGACGGGGTTCTCCAGCCGTCCGACGCGCTCGATCTCGACCACGACGCGATCGCCGTCGCGCAGCAGGACCTTCGGATCGCGCCGGTACCCGACGCCGCTCGGCGTCCCCGTGAGGACGACGTCACCCGGCGCCAGCGGGACGAACTCCGAGATGGTCGCCACCAGGGTGGGCACGTCGAAGATGAGCTGGCTCGTGTTCGCGGACTGCATGCGCTGGCCGTTGAGCTCGAGCGCGATGTCGAGCCGGTGGGGGTCGCCGACCTCGTCCGGGGTGACCAGGAAGGGGCCGAGCGGCGTCGACGCCGCCCAGTTCTTGCCCGGCAGCCACTGCGCCGTCTTGTACTGGTAGTCGCGCATCGAGATGTCGTTGCCCAGCGTGTAGCCGGCGACCGCCTCGAGCGCCGACGCACCCGCGGCGCGCCGGGCGGGGCGGCCGACGACGAAGGCGAGCTCCGCCTCGTAGTCGACCGCCGAGGACTCCGGCGGGAGCAGGATCGGGTCGCCGGCCGCCAC
>Ga0105239_10004233_pt1 | contig 17233 bp, 14 predicted proteins | sample KBSC44metaG_FD_92761 | JGI IMG/M metagenome (GOLD analysis project Ga0105239, IMG submission 92761) | Corn rhizosphere microbial communities from Kellogg Biological Station, Michigan, USA - KBS C4-4 metaG | ecosystem: Host-associated > Plants > Roots > Rhizosphere > Soil | place: Michigan, USA...
AAAAACTAAATAGGATATTTGAGTTGGGGGCTGTTATTCAACCCGATATGGAGCTATGACCCCCCTTCCCCTCCGGGCCACTTGGTACGCCCCTGGCTGGCATTCGCTTCAGCCTCCCACTTCGCATGACAAACATGTTGTCCAGGGAGAGTGGTAGTTGGTGGACACCATCCACGCTGGCCACATCCCTTCCAATCCCCGCCAGAAAAGAGAGAAAGGAGCTTTTGTGATTTAACGACGCAATCAGAAGAAGCTGTGGACTTCCCACACAAGCGCTCGATTGCCAACGGCCACGTTGCTTCTCTGTTAGGAAAACTTCCACCGATTTCCACAATTCATGCACTCGCAAAACGTCGTCATCGGTTCATCAGCGCTGCGAGTCTGCGCTTGAGAGTAGCTAACTTTCTTTTGATGGCATTTACCACATTCTAGACTGGTACTGACACTCTTCTCCTCCTGGGCCACCATCGCATTGTTCATGTTTTCCTTTGCGATCTTCATATCCTCATCTCGCTGTTGTTTCGACTTCATTTCTTCATGTGACATGGTGACAAACTTGGCCGGCGCCACATCACCGGAAAGGATGCGCTTTTTGAGCCCGGGGTTTGATTTGTTCTTCAGGTTCTGATATAGAGATCGCATCTTCTCCTTATATACTGGGGAGTTGGAGGAGCCCTTTGCATCTGGCAGGTTGAGGGCAGCAGACTCGACTTGTTTGGCGAGATCAAGGATTTGTTTCATGGGAAGAGTTGACCCAAGACATAGCCCATCATATATCAAGCCTATACAGTTGTTCCGAGCAGTATCATTTGTCAATTCATCCCGAGGAACTTTGTCAACCTTCCAATTTCGTTTGTCTGGTGCTATCCCGGGACTTGCAGCTTTTGGTGTAGGTGTGGAAGCCTTGGGTGCCGGGGAGCTTGTTCCATTGGATCTTGCGCCATTGGGTGTCCCTGCTCCACTGGCGAGCTTCTGTTCATTGACGATGTGCCTCCATCGACTGATAATTTCGGAGGCCAGTTGAGTAATTTGATGGTCAAGTCCGGACATTCCTTTGACTTTATTGACGATCTTGCCTATCTGAGTGGCACGTAGAAGTTCTTCGCTCGGACGTACGTTCGTTTTGAGATCGCGCAGGATGGTCAGCACATTATCGGTAGGTTCTTTTCCCTGAATGGCCTTCTGGAGAGCAGACCCCTTAGACTGAATTTCGCGTCGATCCATCGTGGCTGAAAAGCGGACGGTCAAGGAGCGGGGAGTCTGATGGGTTGATCGCAATTCAGAGCCTGGTGTGGAGGCTTGATCTCTTCTGTTTAGTTAGCCTGTATCCTTCTACGAGGAGAAATCAACGAGTATCAGCGTGCCTGCTGATGCGGCTCCTGCAGTAAGGGCGTGCGACGGATCTTTGCCTGCGTATTCCATGCTCACGAGGGCTGTCTCTCGAATAGGACATCCTTACCTCAAGATCAAAGGGCCTAAACAGGTGGAAGCGGGCGGCCAGGTTCGGACGCAGTGGATCTTGCGAGTGCGGTAATCGCGATGGAGATGTGGTGACACGAAAGCAAAGTAGGCTGGACAAAATACTCGAGGAATGCGTGAGTGAGGCCAGCGAAAGAGGCGGAACTGCGCAGATGAAGTTGGAGTTGCGCAAAGGCCACGCTAATTTAGCGGCTTGTTACTACTGGGCAGGCGCGCGTCATTCCGCGTGTTTGGTATTTTTCGACTGCACTTGCCCATCGTCACTCGCTCCAACCAACATCAATAGACAATCGAATGGCAAAATAGCTAACAGAACACGATGGTGCCAGAGATTCAATATAATGTATTTACTATATAGGGGGTAGTAGTAGTCGTAGCCGAGGTCCGCAGTCATGGTACAGTTGGTGGAGATTTACTCCTTGCAAAAAAAATCCATTTTATACCACGCTCCGCGCCTAGTACTCTAACCGAACTTCCTGGCCTGCAACACGTCCAATGACGATGTCAGCGGCGTATTTGGGAATGACCTCATCATCGTGAAGCATCTCGAATTCTGTCAAATCAGTTAGGTGTGGTTTGAATCATGGTTTGAGGAAAGGAAGCTTACCTTCTGAGGCATCCTTGCCCATATGGCTGAAGAGCGCCTGGGGACCACCTGGATGCTCATCTAGCCAGTTTGTTACATCCATCACAACACCCTTGACTGCGATCCACAAGTCATCTTTCTTGTTGTGTTTTGCGACCTCTTCAAGAGTGAATTCCTTGTCCGGAACCTTGAAGGCACTGATATCATTGCCATCCTTCTTCTTGGCAGGGTCTTGAGACTTGTTGCCATCCATTACAGGGGCAGCCGTCTTTTGAGCTTGCTGGCCAGTGTTGGCCGTGCCGACGGAGGCTTGTTGGCCCGAGCCACCACTTCCCCATTCCACTGAGATCTTGCCCGGGACATTGGGGTCGATGTGAAGTGAGATCTGGCCAGCACGTTGCGAGGCTGTTGTGACACCTCCTGAAGTGAGTTTCTGGAACAGGTATTGAGAAGCAGATGCACCGGCAACACGACCATAGACGACACAGCCTAGGAGTGATGAACCACCCAGTCTGTTGGCACCGTGAACACCACCTGCCAACTCACCACAAGCGAAAAGGGCCTCGAATGGCTGCTGCTCCTTGCCAAGAACTTGAGCCTTGTCATTGATCTCCATTCCACCCATGGTGAAATGTAGTACAGGCTCCATCAAGGCCACGTGGAAATCGTCGTTGATCTCAAAAGGCAAGTTGTGGAAATATTTCTTGCCCCAAGCATCCTTCTTCTCGCCTTTGGCAATGGCATTGTATTCCTTGAATTGCTTCTCAAGGGCCTGCTCGCCACAGCCGATTTCCTTGGCCAGCTCCTTGCCGGTCATCTTCTTCATCAGGCCACGACCGGAGTAATGTCTGGTGTGGAAATCGAGGATGTTGGAGGCTTTGGAGTTGAGGACAAGTCGGATGGGCCACTTGCCCTTCTCCTTCTCCTCCCACATCTTGCCGGAAACATAGTCACGATGGCCGAGATCATCACAGAATCGCTGTCCATCGCTGTTGAGGAGGATACCGCCTTCACCGCGCAGGGCTTCAGCTGCCAAAAACTTCCATTTGGAGCCGGGATCTTTGGGATCGACGAGGCCAGTGGGGTGGACCTGAACTTTGTCCATATCGATGTCATTTGCACCAATTGCCATCAACATCTTGTGACCATCACCAGTGGCATGAGTACCATTGGTTGAGGATAGATCGAAGGTATCGGGTCGGTGTTTCTTGAGGAGTGAGGTTTCAGTGAAATCGGCGGCGTATCCACCGGTCGCCAGGATGACCACACCATCAACCGAGTGTGTTTCGCCGTCATATTCGTATTTCACGCCGGTAATTACGTTGCCCTCCTTGTTCAGAGAGACAACTTTGGCCTTCTTGATCACTTGGACTCTTTCTGGCTCTGCCTCGGTGAGCTCCTCTAGCCGCTGCATTAGGGCGTATGTGATGGCCATGCCGGGGAATTTGGCATCGTGGCCTCGGTGGGTTCGGGGGAAGGAATGGCCACTATGATCTCGTCAGTCAGTTTGCATTGAGAAAGCTGATTACATGGCTCACCCGAGACGAGAAACAAGGGTCAGGTCAAGGTTGAAGACATCCTGCAGCCATTCGACAGCAGCTGCAGATTGGTATGTCAGAACTCGGATGAGATCTGGTCTGGCCTTGTCACGGGCGGATTTGAGAGTGTCCTCGTAGAATTGTTTGACCGAATCTCCGATATTGAGGTCGACTTGTGTGCGGGTGAGAGCGCCGTTGATTCCAGAGGTAGCTTTGGTTGAGTTACCACCGAAGAAGTCTGCCAAATTGTCAGATCAAAGGGTCTCTCTCGGCTCAGCGGGATGTGACCTACTGTTCTTATCCAGAACCAGCACGTTGCCACCATTTAGGTAGACAGTATGGGCAGCGCTGAGGCCAGAAACTAGATTTCATGGTCAATTGAGGCCTACTAGAGATGGAGAGGGCACTTACGGCCACCACCAACGACAATAACACGAGGAGGGGTCATGATGAAGAGTTCAGAGAGTGTCCAGGCTGGATGGAGAGTGCGGTAGAAAGATTGAGAGAGCGAAGGGAAGGGAGACTGAATAAAAGGATCACCTGCCCGACTAGACTTTGAGAATGAAAAAGCGGATTGGACAAATGACAAGAATGGATGATGGCAAGATGAAGGGAGTCTCGTCGACCAGATGAATTGGACCTCGGCACTGGCGGCTGATGCAGATGCAGGAGGATGGAGGAAGTGGTTGTATGGTGGATAGGGTGCGGTAGGCTGAGCAACAGGCCTGTGCTGACACTGAGACTGACTGCAAATATGCTTCACCTGACTGGTGCCCACATGCAACACGACTAGTTAAACAGAGTCCAAGTCAAACCTCCCCCAGATGAATTGATCTACCCAGGAGTTAGGTGATTATTATTCTCACCACACGATTAGTCAATGTGCCCAAGGTCCTTGACTATATATCTAGGGAACGGTCGATGGACCGATCGGTATTCTCAATTCCTTGCCAATTGAGCAGCACTGGGGCTTTCGCAGTTCTCTCCCACGGACTTCCAGGCTCGAGGCGGGAGTGGATCCCTGTTGCTTTAGCCAACGTACCGGTAGCTTACCCGTCACGCAGAGCCAATGTCCAGGTGGCAGAATGCAGTCCCCAGGTGCTCCAAAGGTTCAAGTGTCATCTCCCCGGTGCCCCTTTCTCCCCACTGTCCCTCTACGGGGCCCATCCCGGGGGTATAAATGCCCCCGAGGCACGAAGGACTGCGAAATGCGCACTTCACATGCTTTTCCCTTCTTCCCAGAGGGATAGACTTGGCCCCTGGCCTCTGTCTGGTCTCTCAGGCACCAATTCCCCATTCTCACATGTGAAAATCATCGATTTCAATAGTAATATTGAGAACATGGTCACTTGACCCGTCCAGATTAGACGTACATCGTCATTGACTGTTCTTGGTATGTATGTACATGCATCCGGCTTATGATTCGAAAAAGCAAGCAAATCTCCATTCATAATAGAAACATCTGATATACTCGCCTGATGTTGTTGTTCGGAAACATATGCACCAAATCCCTATTGTCGGCTATCGCACCCGCAATTCCGACTTGGTGTGGAATTCCGGCCGATTCCTGCGAGACACGGAAGTGATCCTGTATGTGTCTATTCCACGATGCTGCGGCTGCGGATCGAGATTCTTCAAATATACCTGTCCTTTCGTGATTCCTTTTCAATAATAATCATAGGGACTCCTCAGCCTGGGATTTTGAACCTGAACCATGGCCATCTCCTTGACTCTTCACTCCTCAAACTTTGAGACTTGGCGCTGGGACATCACGCCACGCGCTTCAAGATGTACAGTATTGCTGCTTGCGTTACTTGCGTTGCTTGCGTCCTCTCGACAGATCGTGTTCTCCGTGACGGGGTACCGAGTTATACCTACCAAGGTAGGTAGTCCGTAATTTCGCACGTAATCTTCCACCAAAGTGATTTCCATGCTCGTGGGTGAGGATATATCCTACAAGTAATGTTCAACTGGTTCGTTGAGGGACTTTTGTACACTGCGGCGTTTCCCCGCACACCAGTAAGCCAGGGCAAGCCAGGTCTGGAAACCCGCACAGGGAGCGATGGAAGAAGGCGTTCTGCAGCCAACCCTGGTGCTTTTTCAGCCTCAGTATATGATTGATCAATATATTAATCGTTTTCTCATGATTATTTTCTCGTTGTTGGATCTCCAGCTTGCCCTTGGGTGCCAGCCAAGGACGTTGTAGAATGCCGCGAGAGCAGCGACGCATTCGAATCAAGGGTTCGCAAACTTGAATTGGACGATACGGGATTGGACGATCGCACACTGTGTAAATGTGCATTTTCGCTTTTAGGCTCCTTGTAGAACATGGTAAATCGAAGTGTTTGGTATCTCATGATGAATTATAGCTGGAGTGCGATCGCCAAAGGTGGTTTCTATTGACAGGACGGGCAAGAGTTGCATCAAGAACGAAGGTGACGGTAAGGAATAGGTGTTATAGATGGAAAAAGAACATTAGGAAGCAGAAATGAGGGCGCAGTGCCAACTCCCGATTCACATTATGTACAGAGAACTCTCTGCTCTTATGAGTCCCAAATAATAGAGAACATCTTGACTCGGAAAACAACCGTCTGTGCCTCGCCTGATGACGACCAAAGGCCTACGATTTGCGGAGGGGAAGTGAGGACAAGACTGCCCAGCGGAGGCCTCGGAGAAATTCGGAAGAACTCAAGCACGTGATTTGCCCCATCAATGCTGCAGTTAAGGCCTCTATGCTTCACCCTTTTCGTTGTACTAAGCCGAGTATAGTCCTCCGTACAATCCCAACATCTAATATTCAAAACACTCACTATTTGTTTGTAAACAGAATTCCCATCTCGAAAAATCACAAAATAACGTTGTGATCAGTTTTCAAGCCAATCAAGCCCAACCCTCTACTGCATCGCGGATCGAATCTGCCAAGCTTGTCCAGCCTGGTCTTCCGAACCGCTTGACAATCTCCTCTGCCCTCTCATTTGAAACTTTGCTCAGGTCTCGTCCGAGGTCCGGGATATCTTCAATGAATTTGTGATCAGGATACAATTTCCTGAAAATGGCAAGAATATCATTCCAGTTGTATGGGGCCGCCCAGGCAAATAGTCGTTCATTGTTCACATCTGGGTACAGAAGTGCTCCCACATGAACCCTTGCTGTGTCTTGGACATTGACGAAATATTGGGGTGGATTTTCCTTGAGGTCTTCCTGGCCTTCAAATCCGTTCCAAAGAGCCTTGATCCAACCCACGGTGCTTGGTGCTCCTTGACCTTCTGGACTGAGTACCTTTCCCATATTGGCGTTGGGTAGAACGGCATTAAGCACGAAGTTTGGTTTGTTTTCCTTGACCCATTTCCATGCAGCCTTCTCGCTCTCGGTTTTAGTGGCAGTGTAGACATCCAGTTTCTTCTGCACACCTTCGTATGGTGGCTTCCATGCTTCCTTCACCACTTCGTCATTCCACGTTTCGGGGGTCACGCTGAACTCCTTGTTTGGTTGAGGACTGACCGCCGCGGTGGATGAAGAGGTCATCACAAATCGCTTGATGGAAGGTTCACTCGCCGCCGCTTTCAGGCCATTCAATACACCGTTGACTACATTTGGCACAGCCACATTGGGGTCATAAGACTCCATGACCGGTGTAGCCATCTGGATGTAACCAGCCGCGCCCTTGACCGCTTCGTCAAAAGCTCCGTCGTCACCCATTTCGGGCACCTCAATGATTTCGTATTTCCCGGCTCCATATTTTCCATTGAAATAGTCCACCGTCCAACCGCCTCGTTTTGCATTGCGCACCGTACCCCGGACCCGAAATCCTGCCTGGAGAAGCTGATCCACTACATGACTGGCAATGAAACCGTTGGCCCCCGTAACCACGATCAGGGATCCTGGTGCAACTGTGGACTCGGCTGGGGACATATCTGCTTTCGAATGTTGGTCGACCTTTGTAAAGACGTTGATGTAAACGATGCAGACCAACCTAGATTCTCCTCTGGGCCATCCTCGATTTATGTCTGCAACAATTTCTATAGCATCATGCCCGTTCCCATCATGAAGACCAAGCAACGATGACAAAGCCTCCATTATCCATTCTGCATGAATTCTATTGTTTTACATCATGGAGCAATACGAATGTCCCGCGTCCTGCAATTCACGGCTGCACCATTTTCGCACCTGCCCAACCAATCGGGTGCAACAAAAGTTTCTCTCAAGACGGCTAGCTGCCTGCTTTTGGCCTTCCGACTGCTGAGCAAGGCTGAATTGAATCGTATCGCATTACTCATCCAGGGGAGATCGCCCAAGCACCTACCAGACCTAGCGCCAGCTGTCTTGGCTGTAATCAAATACTAGTACCAAGCACGCCTACGTCATGCGGTGTTTGTGAATCCCAATAATGTTGCGAAGTCAATTTCTCATGAGAGGGGGTATTTGCCAGGAGATATATACGGGGAGGTGCGTCATTCTCTTGATAATCCATCAGATCACTTCTAAAGTCGGATTCATCATTGTTCTGCCTCTGAAGGTTTTTGCTCGACGTTTGTCTAAACCTTGGTCGTAAACACACTGGCTGTCCTAAGCTTCTCCGATTGTCAAAAGAGTAGGGGCGTAGTTCCACCGGGTATCCATATCCACTGGCTTAATGCACATCACAGAAACTAGATCAACTGGAGAGTTGGCAGCATTCTTTAGTCTCTTCGCAAGGGCCTTGCCTATCCTCCCAAGTGTTGTCGCAAAGCTGATAAACGGTGAATCTATTTGCAAACGCATTTCCTCGTTCAGCAAAATCGGCACGGGTAAAAACATGGGAAATCCTTCAACTGTCCCTGCAGAGCGCTAGTTCATGAAAGCGCAATAAATTCTGAATTAAATTCTGGTACTTGTGATTTGGACAGGCAAATGAAAGAAACCCAGTAGGATGGGCTTGGGTTCATATTATTTAACTCCGTTCGCTTAAGCCGGCTAGGTTGAGCTTGTAGTAGGGCACAGAGGGTTGAACATCCCGTAACACCATGCATCTCACCGCGCACCGAGTCAACCCCGTTATTGATTTCAATACGGGAGGTACCAAACTCGGGTCCCCGGGGCGCTGACACCGAAGGCTATAGATTGTGGTGATCGTCGACCTTGCCAGGCATCCCCATTGGACAATCTCAGTAGCCTTACGGACCATTCTAACCATCCTAATGGTGGTTTGATCCATCCGATTGAATACGAGTTTACATCGGACCACGCTTGCCAATATGCTGCCAAATTCGTCGTTAATTCGGCCATTGCCAATGTGTGGGCCGAGATAGCGCCAGATTGTGGCCCTCGAGGCTGAACCTTAGAGGGGCCATATCTACCCTTCTCCCCCAGACACCCGACGAAGGAAAAGCTCTTCCCACCACTCGAGTCACGAACTAATGGATTCTCAACATTGACTCATGCAGCTCGCGATAAGTCCCTTCGTACAAGCATCCTCGCCTACCTAGTATGCGTTTCGCTCGTGCACTATTACAAATACTCGCCCCCAAAGCCTCATACTTTAAGATTTTCATTCCTAGAGCGCTGACCTAACACAGCCCTAGAATATTCTCAAATTCACATGGTGCTAGCGTAGAGTCTCGGGCTTTTCCATGTCATATATATACACCTCGAGCTATCACCCAGGATGCCGCATGACAATTGTGACACCGATGGCGGGAAGAAATCACCTGCATCAGCCGGGCGCAAGGAAACAGGACAAGTCACGAAGCGCGAGTCCGAGTCACATCTTCATCCAGCAGAATCCCTCCTCCTATCCCCGGGGAGGGTCTAAGATTGTCTCGAGCCAGGCGCGAAGGTTCCAGAGCGCGGGCAAACGCCGACGACAGGAGGTGTTGGCGCACCAAGGAGCAGAGTATGCGAGGAGTCTCGTGGGATGGAGGTCGACCTCGGGCACCCCCGTCTCGAACGAGGAAATCCCTGCCTCAAGCTCAGCCACAAGCTCAGCGGCGCTTCGGCAGATATATCTGCTCAACCCTGTGCCTGCTCCACGGGGCCCTGACACAGCTTTGGCGACCAGAAGTCCGCCTCTGCTGGAAGAAGGAGCGACACCCAATGAAGGAGATGTCGCTCGGCTGACAATTGCTGTTGGTGGCGGCTTGCGCATTGATCCTTTCAACGCTTTTCCCACCTCCAACAGTAGGACCGTCATGCACATGGTTGACTATCGTGAGTCCATATCCCTGTCGTGCCGCCCTAAAATCCTTTGCTGACTCGCGAAACCATAGACATTCACGTATGGGGCCCGCATATGTCTGGATTCTTTGATTCCTGCATGGGCTACAACACGCAATTGGATCTTTGCTGGCCAATAGCGATGCAAGATGAAATGCTTTTCGACGCGACCATCGCCGTGAGTCGCTCAGCATGGTTGATCAGCCACGGATATTACGCCGCAGACGATCCCTTCATGCTGTATCACCGTGGTCTGGCGTTAGCCAAGCTGTACGAGCGCGTCAACTTCACGACGTCTTTCGCTGAGGTTGAGGTCATTTTCACTATTGGTAGAATGCTCAGCATCTCTGTAAGTGGCTTCTCATCAATCATGTTTGCATTTTCGGTATCTGACGAACCTGCACATAGTATATGACGAACGAGCGTGATGCTTTCAATCTCCACATTGAGGCCTACCAAAAGCTGGTGGAGCAGTATATTGACGCGAATCCTGAAACGGATATCTCCCGCATCAATTCAAATCGTCTGAGATGGTATGTAGTCCATTCTCATCCTCCCTGCAAGTCCAAACCCGCTGATTGCTGTACAGTTGGAAAGCCGTGCATGCGTACAGGAGTGAACGAGACTACCTTCGAGACCCTTCGATTCAGGCATCTCCATCTTCCGGTGGAAACTCGCGGCAATCAACACCTTCACAGCTAGAATCCTTCAAGCAAAACGAGAAGCTAACTCCAGCATATCCTTTCGTTGAGGCGGAATTGAACCCCAGCACTCTGTACCTTGCAGGAATGCTCAACACATTGCTGGTCCAGCAGATATCACAAGTTTCCCTCTCTAGGGCGCGGCTGACAGCAGAACTCGCCAGCCTGGGTGACCAGATCAGTCAAATACTGGTCTGTGAAGACCTATCCGCAGTTGAGTCGCAAATTTGTTGTGGTCTCGTGGCATTCTGCCTGCAGCTCCGCTATCAGAGTTCTGGTTCCGGATTGGGCGGTCCTGGCATGAGTAGTGCTGCGTTAGTAGATGAAACATCAATCACCGATTTCACCACACCTCCTAATGTCCCGCCACTAAGCGACCTTGCACAAACATTCCTCAACAAGAAATTGAGCGGCTTGTCCGACGCTTCGAACCTCAATATCCTTATAGCATGGTCAGCGCTCGTCATGGGCAGCTACCTACTACAGCATCTCGACGGTTATGTTCGGCGGAAAGGGCACATCATTTTGGTCAGTCTCGATTTAGCTCTTCGAGCCGCCAGTGGCGACGAGCAACGCATTGAAGACAATAGTTACGTCATCAACGGTTGGAACGTGCTAGAGTCAAATCTAAAAGACCAGGTGGGCATGTTTTGGCACGAGGAGCTCGCTGAACGATGGAAGGATGACTGGACGACAACCATCGCCAGACAGCAGCGATGGGCTGGAACAGGGCTCTGGATCATAGGCGCGCCGAATACACTCTATGCGGATGGTCGTCAAGGTGGCAATGAGAAGGTTGATGTCGTAGAGCATCTGATTTTGAAAGATGCCAGGGATACTTTGCCGTTTGTAGAACGTTCTCCTTCAGGATAGGAACACTCTACTTGGAGTAGTCATTGGTCCGTTGGAGGAAGCTGTGGGTAGTTATCGAAAACGACTCTCGAATGTACATCATATCACTCGATGCCTCTTTCCAACTTGGAGCGTACCGATGCAAAATAGAACATGATTTGCACTGGAACGTCGCCTGTCATGGGGCATTCTGAGGCAGCATTTGTTTAGGGTGTTAGGATAGGGTTGTTGAGTCTGGGGTAAGCCCCGGCACCAAAATATGGCAGTGCCAAGACTTCGTTTGCACTAGTCCTAAAGAAGCATCTAAACTTCACTTCGATTTCAATTGCGCTTCACTTGAGGCTCTTAGGGCATCACTCATTCACTTCAGGCGGACGGCCTTCACTTTCTGCCAGTCCTATTTCACCGCTTTTCTTTCCTGTTTACTTGATACCCCTCTTCCTATTTCACTCCTGCTGCCTCCCCTCTCCCCTCCTCCATTCCTCACCACCAACAACCTAACCGCAATCATGGTTCACACGCGTGGACAAGGATCGAGGCCCGAGGGCTTCATTGAATACGCTCCTCCAAGACGTGAGAAAAAGATTCCTTCTTCTATGAATTATGATCCCCTTCGTCGTTATGACCGCCGCCCTCGTGCGGATCTCTCCTATCTTCTCCCCAAAACTCAGGATAAGGGCACCGACCCAATGCCACCTCGTTACAAGGATGCGGGTACCCAGACAGACATAGATCTGACAAGTTTCCCAGAGACTCCCACAGGAAAGCGCCGTCGAGAGGCCGAGGAGGATGAAGCTGAGGCTTCAGCCAAACGCGCCCGCAACGCCGTCACTCCGCAGCCCAGACCAAAACCTTTCTTCTCCTCCACTTGGAAGACCCGATCTGCACTCTCAGTTCCACCAAAGATCTCAATCCTGGACTCTCCAACTGGTCGCGTTCATAACTTTCGCACCATCGAATCACTTCGCGAGTCGCCATTCTACGACCAGATCCTGAAACCCACTGCGGACGATAAGATCGATCCAAAGGACAAGGACAAGAACGACGAAGCGGTCGAAGCCCCTCCACAAACCCCGAAACGAGACAGCACTCCTAGCCAAGCCCAAACCCAGGACCAGACTGGTATTTTCGGCAGTGTCAAGAAGATCTTTGGACTCTTCAAGGGTTCCTCTCCCGCTAAACCTAATCCTCAGGCAGCGCAGGGAGTGAAGAACACCACACCACCCCCACCTTCACAATCCTCACAACCTTCGAAGCCCGCACAACCTATTTTCTTCACTGGCTTTGATGATATCCCTCCACCAAAAGCACCAGAAGGTCCAATACCTGCCCATGTCCACCAAGCAGCAGCCGATCAGTTCTTCAAACGCCGTCGTTACGGTGAGACCAAGTCTGGACAAGCCTTTTTGGCTGCGAAGGCAAGAGAAGAAGACGCAGAGTACGAAGCGATGCCAGGTTCTAACAAGAGAAAGCTAGCATCTGTTGATGGCAAGATACCAAGACCCCAAGCAGGTGGCTATGGAATTGATGACAGCTATCTCGATGTTGACAATGATGTTGATGATGTTGACGTGAATTTGGGTCCAAGCACGCCCTCCAAATCTACACTTCAACCTCAAACTCCACTTCGCTCAGCATTGAGACAGAATGCAAACACTGCACGCTCTGGCAAGTCTGTCATGTTCAATCCCGAAACAGCAGTCAAGCATGTCTACGGTTCATATGGCCCAGCTGGACAATATCATGGCAGTGTCTTCTCTGATCAGTCTCTCACTTCTGACTCAAGTGTTTCGTCTGGCGATCCACGCAGCATCCTCTCCCCAACAACTCTGAACAATACCCGGAAGAATGAGACTCCTCGATTTGAACTTGACCGCAATGTCTTCGATCCGAATGACAAGAATTGGCGTCCATCTCTCGCAAACCCAACACCTGGAAGCTTCCGTCTCCCAGACGCCGATGAGTACGATGATTTCGATAACACCGAGTTGTCATTGCTTGAGAAAGAACAGAGACAACGTGAAGCTGAAGCAGCCTCCACTCCACAGCCAAGCACCCCCAGAATGTCTCATGCCGAGTTACAACCCTCAGCCTCAAGCACCATCTCATCTGCTACAGGTCAGGCTGACAGTATTCTCGTCAATGACACCCAAGAGACCAGACTCAACAAGGCAAGATCTGATGCACAGAAGTACAAGCCTGTTCGATCATCACGTCTCTCACACGGCGAGCCTGCACGATCACGATCTTCTTCCCCTCCATTGGCCGCTAAGGACACCATTGGTGATTTTACGGAATCGAATATCATGGTCTCGACGCCAGGCCCAACAAACTATAGACGCTATGACCTCGAAGATTCTACCATCATGGAAGAACCTGCCTCATCTCACAAACCACTCAGCCGCGAAGAGCTCGACAACACGACCGTCGGCGAAGACGGCATGACCGACTACGAGCGCGAGCACCAATACGATGACTGGGCGAAGAACATCTTCGACAACGTCACCGCGCAAACATATGAGGAAGCAGGCGTCGCAAGCTCATACATTGCAGAATTGGTCCGACAGAACTGGACCCAGAAGGACACGGACGACTCAATCGCGTTTTGGAACAAGGAGTTCGACGAAGGAATCGAGGCCGATAGAACGGCGCGCGCTGATGGAAAGCGCCTTGTGTGGGTGACGGATCCCGCACAACTGAAGGCATAATTTTTTTTAATTTCGCGGAACAAACTGGCTTGGGAGAGGTTTGACCGTTGTGAAGGGAGGGGGTTTGAGCTCTATTCGTTAGGTGTCCTCGCCCCCTCCCTTCACTTCTGGTCCCGGAACGTGCTGTGCTTAAGAGGGGGGGTTGGCAGTTGGGTTCGAGCTCTATTCGTTAGTGTGTCCTCGCCCACTGCAACCCCCCCGTCGTCTATCATAGGGAGCATGCCGCCAGCAATCAATCAATCAAAAAAAAAAATACAATCAATCCGTGCCTTTTCGTTCAGTGATTTTCGCTCATGTTACCGTAGAGGACTAACTATCCCACGACTCATTCTCCCTATAGTGCGTCTTCATCCACATCGAAGGTTGCTGTGGCACATGAGAACGACGTCGATAACGAAGTAAGTTGGAGGCATTGCGCTCTACTTATAGCAGCGTATCCTGGTTGCTGAACCTCTTCCTTTACTCCAGGCGTTCGAACGATATTGGCGAAGGGGGTGGGAAATGGAACTCGGGTTCGAGCTCTACACCAACAGCAAAAGCCCAGATAATGCTCATTCCATTCCCAGCTCTTTCTGTGTTCTTGGTGAACTCCCTCAATGTACGGTAGGTAGACCGACTTGTTTTCCAGATATATATATACATTATATATACCCCGAACTGTGCTTTGTCCCTTACCCTTTCCTGAATGGAAAGGGAGCGAGGCCGCTTTAATCGGGCACGTGACGGAGCATCGAGGAGACTCGGCCGAGCATGTTCATGCTCCCCTCTTGTATTAGCGAGTCATTGCGCCACGAAGGTCAATTTTTATCTCTTTGAGGTCTGCTCTCATTGAGGAGACACGGCGAAGGATCCACCTCCGCTCACTTTCCGATCATATCAGAATGTAAAGCAAAACCTTCAGTACTGAAAACTCACAGGAATGATAGATAAGTCTTTCGGGATGTAAAGCGTGTCACAATTTCGTCGGCCTCAGCTTTGTATGACCACCACCACAGAATCCGGTTTTTAATATCCAAAACTCGCGTCGTTGTAGAACCATCTCCAATAAATTGCATTTTCCTTTTGATTGATTCTGCTCTCCTGATGTCTCCTTCCGCAGCTTTCCAGGTATCGATAATGTGCTTGCGTTCCGGTTCTCCCTGTTTAATGAAATCAGTGCGGGACTTTAATTGAAGAGCCGTATGAATTACTCTGATCTCAAAGTCTTGAACAATATCCTCAAAATGTTTAAACTGGTCAACGAAATTCCGCTGCTCCACTAGAAACAATTCAAATACCTTTGGAGCAGAAAGAAAGACATTGTAGATTGCATATTGTGCAAGCGCCAAAGCAACAAATGTTGTAAGGAAGCCTGTAGTGCTGGTGGCGATAGCAAGTGGGGTATCGCTGCAGCTAAGAACGGTACAAGAGGTATTAGACATATTGAGCACCACCGGAATAGAATCTGACAATGATATCTGGGAGGAAAGGCGATATTGAAATCAACAGCGCACCTTCTCGGCGGTTAAATCATTATCGTCCCTCGGACTCTTGCCAACACATACTTGTAGCCTAACTACTTTCGATCCCCTGCGACTGGCAGCACGCAAGCGTCTCATCCCCCAACGACGGGATGCGACGGGATTCTAGCCAATGGCCTAACATGGTGAATTTTGTTCATGCGGAATAGGGTCAGCTAGGTAACTTTTGGACCAGGAGGTGATTCATGGTGCACACCTAGGTGGCGAAGACCTAGAATGAATGGCACTGAACGTTGGTAGGATGGCTGACTAGGCGAACCGGTGACAGGGGGATTACCGCAAAGCAAGCGACCTCTCGGGGTGGAAGTGAAGGTATAAGTCCCCGTCAATAGAACCTTTAAATTCGAATGACGTGGAATTAGGCCCTCCAGACATTAAAGGACTAGAAGCGATACCCCTCCTACACCCCGGCCGCCGGTGATGGAGGCAATAAAGATAATAACGACGTTGACTATGAGAGTAAGAGCGGTGACCTTCTATCTCTCTAAGAGATCTTTAGGTAGACTAGAGCCTAAACGGGAGCCTCACCGGCACGTGAGGGAGTAGGGGAGGAGCGGGCTAGAGCCGTCGAGAGCCGTGAGGGAGCAGGAGGGAGTGGAAGGGAGCGCGAAAGAGAGGAAGGGAGCAGAAGAGAGCGGACGAGGGAGCGGATCGACTAAATAGTCGCTAGCGAGAGAGCAAAGCGGCGGGGGATGAGTCAGCGAAAAGGTCGTCGGCGACGATTGTATGGGGACATTATATATATGTATGCCTTGCGAGCAATTCCAGACGGGACGGGACGCAAAGGTGACGTGCGATGTAAAGACTCGGCGCCTCCTCCCCCCCCCCCCCCTCCTCCTCACTGAGAGGTTTGAGGGGTGCGCCTCGAGCGACTGCGGTCCCAACTATTGGGGGGGGGGGTGTTGCATGGAAAACCAAACTTCAACTCCCCTAACGCTAAAGACTGCGCAAGCAACGCCATGGAAAGCATGCTAATATTCTGTTTTGCCTGGCTAACTTTAGCTTCTTTTTGGTTCAGGTACATAATACGAAATCATGCGATCCTCAACAGCCGTCTGCACGACCAGCACGCCGTCGAAATGACTCGGATGTGCACTCGGTGATTAAAATCCAAATGTTTCATTGTTCGTTATTCATTCTAGATTCCTTAGTCTATCGGCCCTGGTCGCCGTTGTCCAACCAACCATCTTCTCACCTCCCGGTCGTTGAGCTTGGTGACTCTCATACGGCCTACCTAGGTCGACCCATCCGTCTCGGTTCCCGTGGCGGCAGCAACGGGCTCATCACTCTCAGCGACGAAGCCGATCTCAATCAAGCTCATCATCGTCCCTGGCGGGGTCACGATGTTCTTGATCTCCAGTCTCTTAGTTGGGGCAAGTGCCGGAACGGGTGGAGTGGTGATGCCGTTTGTCGCCGCTGGCTCAGCAACCGGTTCTGGCTGCGGGATGGGTGCGCCGTTTGCTTCCACGGCGGCTTTTGGCTCTGGTTCTTCGGCCTTGGGCGCCTCAGTCTTCGGTGCCTCGATATCGGGTTCCGTGGTTTTGGGTTCCGGGATCTTGGTTTCCTCAACTTTAGGCTCCGCGGTCTCAGACTCCACAATCTTGACTTCCTCAATCTTCGGCGCCTCGACCTTGGTTTCCGTGGTCTTGGACTCTTC
>Ga0105239_10004235_pt1 | contig 17232 bp, 19 predicted proteins | sample KBSC44metaG_FD_92761 | JGI IMG/M metagenome (GOLD analysis project Ga0105239, IMG submission 92761) | Corn rhizosphere microbial communities from Kellogg Biological Station, Michigan, USA - KBS C4-4 metaG | ecosystem: Host-associated > Plants > Roots > Rhizosphere > Soil | place: Michigan, USA...
AACATCAGGATCCCTGTCGCGGCCTACCTGGCCGAGGCGTGGTAATGAGGATTCTGTTACTTCGCCAATGGTTTTTACATAAACAGGCGTGCCCTTTACGTTAGTAACGACTATATTTTTTATTTCGCTGATGTTGTTCAGTAAGCCAATACCGCGCACCACGTAAGCCTGGCCTGCCTGCTGTATTACATCACCGCCAACATTTACGTTGCTTTTTGATACTGCATCAAAAAGCTGCAGCGGGGTAATATTGTATTGAACCGCCTTTTCGGGATTAATGGTGATTTGGTAAGTTTTAACCTCGCCGCCAAAGCTGTTTACATCGGCCACACCCGGCACAGCCCTTATTTCGCGACTTACAATCCAGTCTTCAAAAGTTTTTAATTCCCTTACCGAGCGGCGGTTGCTGGTGAGCGTAAAACGATAGATTTCGCCGGTTGGTCCGTAAGGCGGCTCTATTTCAGGAGCAATGCCATCCGGCAAGCTGGCATCATCAATATGGTTATTTACCTGCAGGCGGGCGAAAGCGTAATCCACGTCATCATCAAAAGTAATTTTCACCACCGAAAGGCCAAAGAGCGACGAGGAACGCACACTTACCTTTTTCTCTGCCGGGTTCATGGCCAGCTCAATCGGGCGGGTTACAAACTTTTCAACCTCCTCTGCCGAGCGGCCGGGCCATTGCGTAATTATGGTGACCGATGTATTAGTTACATCCGGGAAAGCGTCGATAGGGATGCTTTTAAAGCTCAGATAGCCTGCTACCGCCATCAGCGCCGTTATGAAAAAGACAAACACCTTATTTTTGAGCGCAAACGACAGCACTCCTTTAATGAACTTGTTCATAGTGCTTAGTCTTTTAGTGATTCAAACAGGTACACCTGCCGTGATGCTACTATACGCTCGCCCGGTTTAAGGCCACTGCTGATGTACGCCACGTCTTCCACGCGCTTGGCAATGGTAACCGGCTGGATATGTACTTTGCCCGGCCCGTCGATAACGATTACATAGTTTTTATCATTATCAAAAACAATAGCATTTGCGCTTACGGCAGGCAAGTTTGTTCCTGATTTTGCGCGAACCTTTATGTTTGCAAACATGCCTGGGGTAAGCATATTGCCCGGGTTTTCAATCTTTACACGGGCACGCATTACCTTGCTGTCCGGGTCGAGCATGTCTATCAGCCTGTCTATTTTGCCGGTGAATATCTTATCGGGATAGGCCAGGGTTGTAATGGATACAGGGTCTCCTATTTTCACTCCCGCAATATCGGCCTCATACATGTTCACCATTACATAAACCGACGATAAATCGGCAACGGTAAACAAGCTCTGGCTGTTATCGGCGCGTACCTGCATATCATCGGCCACACTCTTCTCGATAATGAAACCGTTCAGCGGCGAGGTTATCTCGTATTCTTTTCCGTTTGTTTTGTTGATAGAAAGTACCGACCCGGCGCGGCTATTTTCGGCCACGGCTTTTTGGTAGTCTGCGTTGGCCTGCTCCAGGTCTTTACCCGAGGCCAGCCCGCTTTTATATAAGTCCTGGGTTGATTCCAATACGCGCTTGTAGCTCCGCATGTCGGCTTGTGAGGCTGTAAGGTCTCTTGTATAGCCGGCAATTTCCGGGCTTCTCAGCTTTGCTAAAACTTCGCCTTTGCTCACGCGGTCACCTGTTTGCACCTTAACTCCTTGCGCCACGCCGCTCACCATGGGGTATAGCTTCACCATTTTGGCCTCATCGGGGGCCACGCTCCCGGTAAGCGTAAGCACCGATTGTGCATCAGCCGATCGCACAGTATCAACCAATAAGCTTCGAAGTAAACTGTCGGTCACCCTGAAGCGACCATCGCCCGCGGGTGCCTGCTCGATGTGAGTGCAACCTGCGAGGATAGCCGCCGTAATGGTGACTATGCCATAAATAGTTGTTCTATTGATAAGCATACGTTATTTAGATAGGGGTTTATTACAATTTAAAGAGATCACCCTGGAGCGGCCATCGCCCACAGGTGCCTGCTCATTATGAGTCCGGCCTGCGGGGATAGCCGCCTTAACGGTGACTATGCCATAAATAGTTGTTCTATTAATCAGCATACGTTATTTATATAGGGGTTTATTGCACATTAAAAACAGATGATCCGGTTACGTAATTCAGTTGTTCTATTGAATCAACGCGATCCATCTGCAGGTTATTAAATTGCAGCACGTTGGATTTATAGGAATCGTAGAAATCCAAAAACTCCAACAGGCTGATGTTATGTTTCTGATAATTTTTCATCACTTCGCCAATAAGGTGACTGAAATCGCCTTTAAACTTTGGGTCGAAGCTGTTATAAAGATTTTCCAGGCGCAAGGCACTTTTATAGCTGCCGGCTACATCGCTTTCTACCTGGTCCTGCTGAGATTGCAGCTGAGCTTTATTTTGGTCGATGGCGATGCGGGCCTGCTTAATGCCACCCTGGTTACGGTTAAAAAGCGGTAACGAAAATGCCAGCCCTGCGCTGTTGTAGTTGCGGATATAGCTGCCCTGTTTATCGTAAGCCAACTGTACGGATACATCCGGAACGGCCATGCCTTTTTGCAGCTTAAGGTTAACGTCGCTATAATCAACAGCCAAATGGGCCATCTTTAAATCAGCACGGTTGTTATAAGCCGAGTCTAAAAGGCGTTGGTATGGCACATCGGCAATAATCGCTTTGCCGTCTGCATTAAACTCAAATTGCGGCGCTATGTCGGCTGTTACCGGTGCCCTCATCAGCAACTTAAACTCACTTTGCGTATCTTCAATTTGCGAAAAGAGGTCGTTTTGTTCTGTCTGGAGCGAATACAGCTGCGACTGGATGCGGAGCACTTCTTTCAGCGCAATGTTGCCTTTCTCGTATTGTTCCTTAAATACTTTCAGGGTAGTTGCAAGCGAGCTGATTTCCTGCTGATAAACTTTTACCGATTGTTGCTGAAAGTATATCTTGTAAAAATCAGTGCGAAGGGTGTACCGCAAGGTCCGCAGCAGATCATACAGCTGGTATTGGGCCTGCTGTGCATTAATTTGCGCAAGGCGGATATTGCTGTTGCGCTTGCCGGCTGTTTGGAATAGTTGAGAAACCTGTGCCGAATACTCCCCGCCGTTATGGCTCATATCAAAAATCCTTTTTGTTTGGGGGTTATACAACACATTGGCGAAGCTTACATCGGGGTTGTTGAACAAACGGGCGGTAATGATACCGGCCTGCGCAATGTCGACCTGGTAACGCTGCACAATCAGGCCCAGGTTATTTTTCAGGAAACGTTCTTCGGCCTGAGGCAAAGTTAATTTAAGCGTATCATCCAAAGGGTTTGCGTAACAACAGTTTCCTATCCCCAAACACGAAAATGAAATCAATAAGAACCGAAGGATTACGACAAACTTATGGCGCATAGCAAATCTTTAAACACAAAGCTAGGGCAGCGTCATTAGAGCGGAATTACAACGATATTAGAATACCGTTAGAATTGGGAAATAAAGGTAATTTGGAAGGTAGTGCCGGCATTTATAGCCGAACGGATATCGATATCGCCATTAAAAAGCCTGATAATCTTAAAAGTTACATACAGGCCGATTCCATTTCCGGCAATACTCCGCGAGTTGGCTCCGCGATAAAAAGGAGTAGAAATTTTTTCCAGCTCGGCATCGGGAATGCCGATACCGTAATCCTGTACGGTAATAACAATGCGCCCGCCGCCGGCATTTAAGGTTAAGTCGACCTGCTTGCCGTTTGAAAATTTAAAGGCGTTGCTGAGGATATTGTTGAGGGCAATCTTTAACAGGTTCCGGTCGGCGCTAACCATCAGCGCCTGCTGATCGTCCGGCAGACTGACTATTTCGAAGTTAAGCGGGTAATGCCCCCATTGTGCCTGCAGTTCCCATAGCAAATCATCAACGGGGACGGGTTCGGTGCGCGCCCTGGTGTACTCCATGTCGGTATGCGCCAGTTCCATCAGGCTCGATATTGTTTCAGTAAGGCGCTCGGCATCCGCCAAAACAGATTGCAGCAATTGCTCATATTCTTCGGCGCTCCTGCTTTTATGCAGCGCCACTTCAATTTCGCCGGTAATACTGGTGAGGGGTGTCCGCAGCTCGTGCGAGGCATTTGCCACAAAGGTTTGCTGTAGCTCAAATGAGTTTTGAAGATGCTCCAGCAGGCGGTTAAAGCTCCGGGCCAGGCTGCTGATCTCATCTTTGCCGTTACCCTCATCCACCCTGAAAGACAGCTGACTGGCCGATATCAAACGCATATCCTTTTCCAGCCGTTTGATGGGTAAAAGCGCTTCCTGCGCAAACCAGCGGCCTATAAAAAAGAGCACGCTGTTAACCAGCACAAAAATAACCGCCATTACCCGTATTATTTCCAGCAGGCGCTGCTTTCCCTGCCCGTCGACCGCTGTGGCAAGGATAACAAAGTTTCCCTGGTTATCCGGGTAATAGATGCCCACTGTTTGCCGTGTGGCTTCCATAAAGGCCAAATCGCCGGCTTTACGTACCCGGTTGATTACCTTGCTGTTCCAATACCGCGACTCGTCCTTAATAAACGACGCCCGGTTTTGGTCGTTATACACGCGGATAACTTCGCCGGGCAGCTTTTCGAGCATCCGCTCCTGCACGTGGTTTAGCGAGTCGATAGATATTTCATCAGCCTCGAGGTAAAGCTGCGCGGTCACTTTAGCCCTGTCTCGCAGGTGCCCGTAAAAATCGGCCTTCAAAAAATAGGCGAAGGAAAGATACACGCAAACCAGGATAATCAGCAACAGGCCGGAGCTCAGCAGCGTGAAATAGATGGCCAGCCTGTTCTTAATTTTCATGCCTGTTTTTCTTTTTTCAGGATGTATCCCATGCCTATCACCGTGTGGATGAGCTTGCTGCCGAGGCCTTTTTCAATTTTGTTGCGCAGGTAATTTATGTACACGTCAATAAAATTAGTCCCGGTGCGAAACTGTATGCCCCACACCTTGTCGGCAATGTCATCGCGTGAGAGTGTGCGGTTGGGGTTACGCATAAACATTTCCAGTAGCTGGTATTCCTTGCTGGTCAGGATAATTTCGGTACCGGCCCTTTCTGCGGTCTTGCTTAAGGTATTTAGCTTTAAATCTTCGAAAGTAAGCATGCTGGCTGGTTGCAAAACGGCGCCCTCGGGCTGCGTGCGGCGCAGCAGGGCGTTTAGCCGCGCCACCAATTCTTTAAAGTGAAATGGCTTAACCAGGTAATCATCAGCACCGGCTTCCAGGCCTGATACCTTATCGTCCACCCGGTTGAGGGCGGTAAGCATCAGTATGGGGATAAGGCTGTTGCGTTCCCTTATCAACCGGCAAATATCCACTCCACTGGTATCGGGAAGCATAATGTCGAGAATCACAAGGTCGAAATTATTGTCGGCCAGGAACAGGCGTTTTGCGGAATCACCATCCTTAGCATGGGTTATCTCAAACCCCCGTTCCTGCAAACCTTTTATAATAAAAGCTGCAACTTTTTCTTCATCCTCGACCAGGCAAATATGTGGCATGTTAAAAAATATACTGCAAAATTACATATTGTAGGGAGAAAAATGGTGTGATTGATCGGTTGGGGGGAATTGGTTTTATTTTCGATGCTTTTTGCGCAGGCCGGCGACCTGGGCTGGGGGGTGTCGGCCCCTTGGGCCTTTGAAGGGATGAGACTAAATTAGAGGAAACTGGGATGTTGCCTGAAACGCCATAGATCGAAGTCATGCTAAACTTCAACTAAGATTAGATAGGCTTTAACTCATAAAATTCAGCTAAAACAGCTTCGCCCAACGACCGCGCAAAATTTATACTTTTATGCAATCAGCCGGAATGTATACAATCCTAATTTAAACGATATAGCCCAATGAGTTTAGACCTTAATGTTTATTGCAAAGAACTATCAGATGATTTAATTCCCAGGATTGTAAAACGTCTTAATCAGTATGAGATGGTAGTTGAAATACATCCTGATTTTTCATTTGAAACTCAAACAGGTTTTTTGCCTTTTAAATTTCGCCTCACAAACCCTCCTGTTGAAACGCTTAACGAAACGGATCTGATAAGTGGCTTTGAGGTATATATAAGCGATTTTAACTTATCTTCTGAAAAAAAAGCTTTGAAACCTAAACCTGGTTTTTTTGACAAGCTTTTCGGCAAGACAACACCGGATGTTCCTTTTGCGCCACCTGAAATTGAAAAGCGGTTAGCTGAATGCAAAAAACTCGTTTCGTTTGTCTGGCACGTGGGCGACAGCTTTGAGCTTCGTTTTGCATCACTTACGAGTGCCATTTTAACCGAGTTAACTGGTGGCGTTTGCAGTTACCCTGCCGATGATATCTGGTACGACAATAAAAACATTGTTGAGGAAGCTTTCGCAGAAATTAAAGGCTATGAAAAATCATTAAAAGAAAAAGATATTAAATATCACGAATTTGAAGGGTGGTCATAAATAATCCCGTTTTTAAGGGGACTACAATTTCCGATAGCCTTAAAATTAAAAAGCCTTCAGATTTTCATCTAAAGGCTTTTTAATTTTTAAATGTGGTCCTTAGACTACAAAACCCGAACTCTTTTATAGCTGATTTGCACATTGCAGTGGATTTAGAGGGCAATTGGTAAAGTTGTTTGAAGCAACAAAAAAAACCTGCTTCCTGAAGAAACAGGGATTTGAAAGAAACTTATACACTGAAAACAATTTTATTAGTGCGTAGTTGGCGAAACACCTTCAACCAATAAATCCGTCCCATTGCCTTTCATTTTTTTCTATGAATTTAAAAACCATACATACCACCCGAAACCGAAATTTGCTCTCCCGTGATCCAGGCGGCATCATCTGAAGCAAGGAATACGGCAGCTTTGGCAATATCCTCGGGCCGGCCTCTGCGGCCAAGCGGCGTGTTGGCAATAAACATTTTTTCATATTCACTGCCAGCGGTAACGCCCGCTGCTGTTGCACCTTCCGTTTCGGTAGCGCCCGGTAAAATAGAATTGATACGAACGTTTTGGTTCCCCAACTCTTTGGACAAAGCGATCGTTATGGCATCTAATGCCGCTTTGGTTGCAGAATATAAGGACGCTCCCGGAAGCGGCATTTTGCTGGCGCCCGAACTGATATTGATCACATTGCCGCCCTTGTCGCCGAATAATTTCAAAGCTGCCTGGATCGTTAGTATCGGCCCCAGCACGTTGACATTAAAGCCTTGATGGAAAGCGTCAACAGATATTTGTTCAATTGTTCCGTAGCCCTGAGCGACCGCGTTGTTGACCAAAATATCCAGGCCGCCAAAAGCTTTATTAGTTTCTTCAAATAGCCGGGTTACATCCGCTTTGTTCGATACATCGGCCTGCACCGCAATAGCGATGCCGCCATTATCGGTGATCGCCTTAACCACATTATCTGCAGCATCCTTACTGGAGGCATAATTCACTATTACTTTCGCGCCAGCAGCCGCGAAATGTTTGGCGATAGAAGCACCTATGCCTTTTGCTGCGCCGGTCACCACAGCAACTTTGTTATTTAAATTGCTCATTGTTTCTGTTATTTATTTTTAAAATTTTACTAAATCCTGGAAGATCAGTCGACCCCAGGTATCTCCTTGTGCCTGCACCAGCTGCCCCCCTTCGGCAAGGCTGCCCAATTTAACCGGTGCGAAACCGAGCTCTTCTGCAAGCGCTGCGATCTCCGCTGTGGCGTGGTCGTCGTCGCTCGAAAGGAATACAACCCTTCGGCCACCCTGTACCGCCGGGTCCTGTTCAAGGATAGCGTCGCCCAAATGGTTGAAGCCTTTAACGATTTTCCCACCGGTGAATGCTTTCGCTACAAATTTGGCAGAGGGCAACCCGGCCAGTTTTTCAGGATCTACGCCGTAAGCATTAGTCACATCGACGATGATCTTTCCCTGCCAATTGGGTAATGCGTTAGCGACATCCGAATGGGATTCAAAACGCACCGCTAAAAAGATAACGTCCGCCTTTACGGCATCCGCAAGTGTCGCAGGAATGATTCCGGGCCCAATCTCGGCCGCGGCTGATGAAAAGCTCTCCGGGCTGCGTGTGGTGGCAACGTATACTGCGATACCCTTACGGGCGAATGCTTTGGCCAAGGCTTGGCCGATCTTGCCGAAGCCGATAATGGCGTAGCTTGCTGCTTTATTTTCTGAATTGCTCATTTTAATTTTAATTATTTTGATAAATATGTCATACCGCCATCCACCAGGAGTTCGGCGCCCAACATAAACGATGAATCATCAGAGGCCAGGAATACCGCTGTTTTACCGATATCAGTTGGTTGCCCGATTCTGCCTATCGGCATTTGATCAGCGAAGTGTTTTTTGACCGCTTCCATTTGCTCTGCGGGAACGAACTTGTCAAAGGCTGGGGTATCTGTTGTGCCTGGTGTGATCACATTTGCCCTGATCTTCCGGTCTAAAAGATCGCTTGAAAACCCTTTGGCTAAATAGATCACAGCTGCTTTTGCAGCGCCGTACAACGTAAAATTCTCATAAGCGCGATGGGCAGCATTCGACCCTATCAGAATAATTGAACCACCATCATTCATATGGGGTAGTGCTTTCTGAACCGTGAAGTAAACACTCTTCAGGTTGAGATCAATAGCCTGGTCAAACGCCGCTTCATCAAAAGTCGCCACAGTCCCTACCGCTCCGGCACCCGCATTGGCTACGATCACATCTATTTTACCAAATCTTTCAGCTGTTACAGCAAACACCCTTTCCAGGTCGGCGAGGTTGGTCACATCGGCATTAATGGCTATAAAACCCTCGCCAAGCTGAGCGACGGCACGATCTAAAGTTTCCTGGTTTCTGCCAACTATAACCCCTTTAGCACCTTCGTTTTTAAATTCCCGGGCAATGCCCAACCCAATGCCACTATTACCCCCTGTAATCACGGCTACTTTATCTTTTAATCTGCTCATTTTTTAATTATTACTAAATTGTTTCACAAAGATACTATCAATAGTATATATTTGTAACCAATAGGGTTTATTCTGGTTACCCCCGGGTAACTACAAAATTTAAAATATGAGAGACGAAAAATTTTGCGCTTCGAATTGTTCATTTACCAGAGCTATTGGCACGATTGGCAATAAATGGAAGCCCATTATCATCAATGTTATCGGTACCCGTACCATTCGTTTTGGTCAACTGGATTCCATTATACCACTCATTTCAAGGAAAGTACTAGTCGAACAATTAAAAGAATTGGAAGAAGATGGAATATTGGAAAGATTGGCCTATAAGGAACTACCGCCCAGGGTAGAATATAAGTTGTCTGAAAAAGGCTTGGCTTTTTTACCAATCTTAGAAAGTATAAAAGAATGGAGTTGCAAATATGAGGTAACTCCAATGCCCGGTGAGACTGATAAAATATTCAGGATAAATTATGCCGGAACAGTATAAAATCGAAACTTGACAATAAACGGAAATGAAAAGTTCAGATCATCCCATCAAAGCCAATTCTGAATTTGTCATCTAACAGATTGGGGAATTGTACACCGAAAACATATTGGGTGCCGGCTTACAATATAGCGGCCGGTGTTATCACTACAGTCAACAAAAAAAGCCTCCAGATTTTCATCTAAAGGCTTTTCAACAATCTTCCCATGCCGTTCCCATGGATGGGTTCTAAGTGGTCCCGACGAGAATCTAACAAAACCCCTCTAATATGCTTTAAACACGGTTTTTGGCGTGTTTTTAGTAAAAATTGCTTTCTGACTCACCAAATTTTTAGTCGTTTTTGGTTGCAAATACTATAGTAAATATCGTCAAATTAAACCTGTTTAGCAAGAAAATTAAATCAAATTCTTCGAATCAAAACTATGCAAGCTTCATTAGATATGTTTATCCAGAATGCTCTTAAAATTAATAGGGTAACTTGAAATTGAAAAGTCGAAAAAGAATATAGAAATGAGAAACAATTTGAAGTTTTAAAAACTGTATGCGATTGTGATTGTCTCTATATAAAGTCGGTAACACTTATAAACTCCCGTTTAACCTGGATAAGAACAACAAAATTGTTTTGAAAACTTATTAGATAAAAAAAGTCGTTTGTATGTAATATGCCGTCTGCACCTATCCCCATGGCAATGGCTTATTGAAAATAATTACATACAATTAAATGGACTCAAATACACAATCAATTGAAAATTTGGGGATTAAAACAGTAAGGGTATTGTCGGCGGATGCCGTAAAAAAAGCAAATTGGGCCATCCGGGGACACCTATGGCGCTTGCCCCGGTGGGGCATGTACTTTGGACAGAGTTTATGAAAAATCCGCAATGGCCAATGCGCGACCACTTTATCATGTCAAACGGACATGCGTGTATGCTACAGTACAGCTTTCTTTATCTGACAGGGTATGATCTTTCGCTTGATGACATTAAGCAATTCTGCCAATTGGACAGTAAAACGGCCGGTCACCCGGAATATGGTTTAACACCCGGCATAGAGGCAACTACGCGTCTATAGATCAGGAACAATAGTTTCCGAAGTTAGGCTTCCCTACTATCATCATTTTAACATTTAATTATAAAAGTAATGTTTACAAATTTTAATGAAGCAGAACGCGCGATACGTTTCCCACAGGATAGACGGATGTTTATAGGTATTAAGCTTTCCGCAATAGTAATTCTTCTCATTCTTCTGCTTGCAACAGTAGGACTTGCATGGTTCCAATACCTGGTATTTGGTTTGCCGCGCGATCCATCCTTATCCCTACCTTCAATAACCCCGGCTGATCCCAAAGGGTTTCCGCTGTGGCTAAGTCTTAGCCATTGGGTTAATTTCTTTTTCCTTATACTTATAATCAGGAGTGGGCTTTCCATACTAGCTGATCACGCTCGCTTATATTGGAACAATGGCTGTGCGCCTGATTCGGAATGGTTACGGTTTACACCGGTGAAAGTGCCGGATGACAGGGTTTGGACGGCAAAAGAAGACGCAAGGTATTTAACCCCTATAGTTGGCTTGCCAGGTTACCGCCACTCTATAGGGCTGGCGCGACACTGGCATTTTATAACCGTTCCTTTTTTTCTGTTCAACGGTGCAGTATTTATTGCACTACTATTTTTTACTAACCAATGGAAACGTCTTGTTCCGATGTCCTGGCAGGTATTACCAGATTCATGGAATGTATTTGTACATTATGCAACCTTTCACATGCCCATCGAGCCTAATGGTTTTTATCATTTTAACGCCCTGCAGCAAATATCTTACTTCGCTGTAGTTTTTTTACTGGCGCCTGTTGCAATGGTTAGCGGCATGGCCATGTCGCCTGCAATTGAAAACCGGCTGCATTGGCTCCCTAAATTATTTGGTAATCGTCAGGGTGCGCGGTCTATCCATTTTTTGGTCATGTTATCTTTTGTGGCCTTTATTATTATCCATGTGGCCATGATAGCAGTTACCGGAATTACACGTAATATGAACCATATCACTGTTAACACAGATAATCCTGTCAATCACTCGGGGATATATATTGGTTTAGGTGTTATCTTATTGACGATAGCATTTGGTTTTCTGGCCCACTGGATCTCCTGGCAAAGGCCCCGGTCGTTGCAATATGCAGATGCAGCTATCAATGGCACATTGTGGAGCATGTCTATCAACAAATTCAAGCCGAAGGATTATTATAAACGTAAAGACATTTCACCTTATTTCTGGGTAAATGGCAAAATGCCCGACTCAGACGAGTGGCGCAAACTGGCGGCAAATAAATTTAAAGATTATAAGCTGCAAGTTGGCGGACTGGTTGAAAACCCGGTCGAGCTATCACTCGAAGACCTTAAACAAATGGATCTGGAGCAAAACATAACAATGCATCACTGCATACAAGGCTGGTCGGGAATTGCCGAATGGGGTGGATTACCCATAAAAAAACTCGTGGAATTGGTTAAACCGCATCCTTCAGTAACAACTGTAGTTTTTTACTCGTTTGGTGAAGGGATGTATGGCGGGACTTATTATGACACTCACAGTTTGGATAATTGCCTGAAACCGGAATCCATACTTGCCTGGGAAATGAATTATCAGCCCCTTTCCGAAACACACGGCGCACCCCTAAGGCTGCGGGTGGAAAATCAACTTGGATATAAAATGGTAAAATGGATCAGCAAAATAGAATTCTTAGAAACCCATAAGCATACCGGCAAAGGATTTGGCGGTAAAAATGAAGATGATGAATACTTTGACTTGCTGGCGGATACTTAGCATTAAAAATAACCATTTTATAGATTACTAAAATAGCGTTGAATTATACTTTGATTAATGTGGTCACTTAACATACCAATATAATTGTCCGGCCTTACTAATATATACAGCTTCTGCTTAAGTTGCTGTGTGCAGCAGGTCTGCGACTTGCTGCGTCAACATGTTATTTTACTGTTTCCTAACTAAAATCATCGCATAACATGATTTATATCATATTTTGAACCCATTTACATGTGCATTTTTGCGTGATGGAACTTACAATTAACGCGCAAACTAAGATCAGCCAACTGCTTGAAGTTGACCGCGACCTGGTGATCAGGACACTGGTCGGTTTGAATAAAAAATTTTCAAGACTTAAAAACCCCTTGCTACGGAATCTATTGGTTAAAAGGGTTAGCATCGCCGATGCCTGCAAAATATCAAATACCGAGATCTCGGATTTTATGTGGAGCATGAAGCAAATTGGGTTCAAGGTAACTGCTGACGCTTCCGTTGAAAATAATATAGCCGTGCGAACTGCTTCTTTCCAGGAACCTTTGGATTACCTTGAACTTGATGTACGTCCTGTACTGGCACAGGATAAAGACCCGCTAAAAGAAATATTAGCTGCTATAAAAAAACTCGAAGAAGGCCAGGGACTGAAACTTATCAATACGTTCGAGCCGTTGCCATTGATCCATTTGCTGGCAGACAAAGGATTTTCCTTCCGTGTGGAACATCCCGAACCAAACCTGGTCGTAACTTATTTTAATAAAACCGGATCTATTGCGGACGAAACGGTTACGATTCTCTTAACAGACCCAGCTGCTGACAATGACCAATTCGACCGGCTGCTGAAAAGATTTGACGAAGCCAGAATTACTTTTCTTGATGTTAGAAAGCTGGAGATGCCTAAACCGATGCTGGCCATCCTGGAACAAACGCCGAACCTGGTTGCCGGCAGCGCCCTGTTTGTGTATCACAAAAAGATACCGGTATACCTGTTGCCGGAGCTGGCGAAACAAGGATTGACCTATGTCTTTAAAACAATCGGCCCTGCCGATATCAACATGCTGATCTATAAAAAATGAGCGGGATCAAGCAGAATCCTGGCCTTTATAAAATCGTGGTTACCCATTATGTGACTGCCGCGTTTTGTTTTTTGGTACTTTCTGTGATGATGTTATTTTCGGTGAAAGCATTTACCGGGCATTATTTTCACCCGCAGATTCTGGCTATTACCCATATGGCCGCGCTCGGCTGGGGAACGATGATCATCCTGGGCGCGTCCTACCAGCTGATACCGGTGGTATTGGAAACGGACTTGTATAGCGAAAAACTTGCCTGGATTAGTTTCGGGCTGTTCTTGCCGGGGCTAATAGCACTTGTCTATTCATTTTGGGTATTCGTGCCGGGTATCCATATGCAATGTGGGGCAATTTTATTGCTTTTAGCGGTTGTCCTGTTTACGGCCAATGTATACCTGACCGCTAAAAAGAAAAAGCAGGAGACCATTCAGGAGGATTTTATCTTCAGCGCCTGTATCTGTCTTTGCCTGACCGTCGCATTAGGCGCGGCTTTGGCCTTTAATTTTACCCTTTCCATATTTCCCCAGGATCAGCTGCACTTTCTGAAACTGCACGCGCACATGGGGCTGATCGGCTGGTTCCTGCTCATGCTGATCGGGGTGAGTTCCAAACTGGTACCCATGTTCCTGGTTTCCTCGTATCAAAGCACCAAATTACTCACCTACAGTTATTACCTGATCGTTGGCGCGCTGCTTTACTTCCTGGTAGATTCCTATCTCTTCGGGCTTAGCCTACGGACCTATCTGATATTCACAATAGGTGCCGCCGGAATAACCTGCTATTTTATTTTCATTTTAAAATGTCTGCGGTCACGGTTAAGAAAACACATCGACCTGCCGATGATGAACAGTTTCCTGTCGTTTATCCTGTTAAAGATCGCTACCCTGACGGTGCCGTTCATTATTTATTTTCATTTCAAAAACAACCCGATTACTATCCGATTTTCCATGATCTATGGCGAATTCATGCTGATGGGCTGGATCACCGCGCTAATATTGGGGCAAACCTTTAAGACACTGCCGTTTATTGTTTGGGTTAAACACTACGAACACCTGACGGGCAAGTTCAAAACGCCTATGCCCGCAGACCTTTTTGCTGATAACCTCCTGAAGGCACAGACGGTGTCGTACCTTATCTTTTGCCTGACCTTTATGCCAGGCTGTTACCTGCTGTTCCTGCCGCTGATCTATATAGGCATCGCAGCATTGATGGTTACCGCCATGCTGTACCTGTCCAACATCTTTATCGTACTATTTCATAAAACAATAACTTATGGCAAGCTTTGATATTACCGACCCCAATTCCTTTTTAAAACAACAAATGATGGAAACACTGCGGCTGGTGATGGATCCGGAATTGCACATTAACATCATCGACCTTGGGCTGGTTTACGGTATAGAAATAGAGGCCCCGAAAAAACGGGTCAAGGTTGAAATGACCTTGTCCTCCTCGTATTGTCCGATGGGAGAAAGTATTGTATTCGCTGTAAAAAATTGTATCGAGGGCCATTATGAAGGTTATGAGGCCACGGTCGACCTTGTTTGGGAGCCGGTTTGGTCTTATGATAGTATTACGGATGAAGGGAAACGATTATTAGGCCTGTGATGAAATGGTATCAAAGCCTGAATTATCCACGGTGGGCGATCATTAATTTTATCGTGCTGAGTATTTTCGGCGTGTTACTGCGTTATATGCAGCTTTACGATGTCCCAAAACTTGACTACCAATTCATCCTGCATGCCCACTCGCACTTTGCTTTTTCAGGCTGGATGTTTTTCTCCATCGCATTTTTGATCAAATCGTTATGCAATGAAGGGAAAATAGGTTCCGGTTTCAAAACTATATTTTTGCTAACGCTTTTAAGCGCGTACGGTATGCTTGCCAGTTTTTCATGGCAGGGCTATAAACTGGTTTCCATCAGCTTCTCAACTCTTTTTGTATTGGTGACTTTTCGCTTTACCTACCTCGTGTTCCATGGAAACTTGCTTAAACAATGTGTGAATGAACCAGCATATATCCTGCTCCGGGGAAGCCTGTTCTTATTATGCCTTTCGGCGCTGGGGCCATTCGCCTTAGGCCCGCTGGCTGCATTGGGGCTAAAAAACACACCGTACTACCAGGACGCGATCTATTTTTACCTGCATTTTCAAATGAACGGATTTATGTTACTGGCTATTTTAGGACTATTGGTTGCTACTTTACCGACAAAGCCATTAGTAAAACGTTCAAGATTATGGTTATATTTTTTTATCTTTTCCGTGATACCGCTCTATTTTATCTTCACCTTATGGAGCAAAACGAGTAGCCTTAGCTGGATATTGGCTTGCTCAGGTGCGGGCTTAAACCTGGTCAGTTGGGCTATGCTCTGTTTTAATTTCAGAACGCAATGGCTCAATTTGTCGTTTTTAGAACGAGCGGCTACCATAGGCCTGACTTTCAAATGCATTTTTCAACTATTGGTGTGTATTCCTGCCGTTGGTGACTGGACATTCCTCAACCGCAACCTGATCATTGGTTATATCCATTTGCTCACCCTGGGAATAATCATGCCGCTGCTGATCGGGCAATTTTTAAGAAAAGGGATGATCAGGTCCTGTAAATTAGTTGCCACCGTAAACATCCTCTATGTCATCCTCGCCGTGACTTACCTCTGCCTGCTCTTTTTACAACCCTTGTTAGCGCTGTTTGCCATTGTGATCCCATCTTATCAGTTCCTGTTGTTTTTACTTTGCCTATCCTTTCTTCCGGTCGGCATTCTATTGCTTTTTAAGGCTAAAAGGCAACGCTCATAAGTATATGTGACGACGATCACTTTTTTAATAAACAATAAAAGATAAATTTGTCTTTTATTATTTAACAATTTAGAAAATGGAAGTATTAGACATTCTGGACGTAACCGTGATCGAACCGCGGTTTAAGCATCCAAAGATTTTTGACAAGTTCGATTCCCTGTTATCAGGCGAGGCTTTTATTATTCACAATGACCATGATCCTAAACCTTTGTATTATCAGCTTCTGGCTGAAAGAGGCCAGGTTTTCATTTGGGATTATCTGGAAAGTGGCCCGGAAGTATGGCAGGTGAAGATCGCCAAAAAGACTGAGGCCGAAAACACAGAAACCATTGGAGAGATCGTGGCTAAAGACTACCGTAAAGCGCAGGTCTTTAAAAACTTAGGCATCGATTTCTGCTGTGGCGGCAAAAAAACCATCGCTGAAGTTTGCGAGAAAAAGGGTATCAACCCTGAAGAAGTGGAGCGACAGCTCGGAGCAGTTGAAGGTGAGGCTACTACGACCAGCGAAAACGATTTTCAAAACTGGGACCTGGGTTTCCTGAGTGACTACATTATTAATACCCACCATCGTTATGTACGCGAGAATACTCAGTTTATTAGGGAGATCGCTCAAAAAGTAGCTCGTGTTCACGGCGAAAGACATCCTGAACTGATCAAAGTGGCGGAATTATTTGAACGGATCGGAAATGACCTGACCCTGCATATGGTCAAAGAAGAAAAAATACTGTTCCCTTTTATCAAGGAACTGGCACAGGTTTACAACTCAGGCGGTATGCTCCCCTCTGCGAACTTTGGGAAGATCTCCGTACCGATACAGATCATGGATTCTGAACATGAGCAGGTAGGCGGCGATTTTGAAACCATACGGAAAATCACTTCAAATTACCAGTTGCCTGTAGACGCCTGCAGTTCCTATACTATACTTTTCAAGAAATTGGAAGAATATGAAAACGACCTGCACCGTCACGTACACCTGGAAAGCAATATCCTGTTCCCTAAAGCCATTCAGCTCGAAAAGGAATTATCTTAAAGGATAATTATATATTTAGGTTTGTAAAATCAACAGCACAAAAAATGATACTATCCAAATCATGTGAATACGCCATCAGGGCGACGGTTTATGTCGCCCTTAAAA
>Ga0105239_10004236_pt1 | contig 17228 bp, 12 predicted proteins | sample KBSC44metaG_FD_92761 | JGI IMG/M metagenome (GOLD analysis project Ga0105239, IMG submission 92761) | Corn rhizosphere microbial communities from Kellogg Biological Station, Michigan, USA - KBS C4-4 metaG | ecosystem: Host-associated > Plants > Roots > Rhizosphere > Soil | place: Michigan, USA...
AAGCGCCGCCGGGCGTGAAATGGAACCTGATGCCCGTTACGAGAAGATTGCGCACGGCCTCGAGAAAAACTTCGAGGAGTGCAATGGGATTCTGGACAGCCTGGCTGCCAACTCTCGCCGGCACGGCGGATGGTCTGACCAGGATTTCCGCAATGTTGCGCTTTTCCTGAGGGCTAGCGCCCAGCTGGCCAGCGTGATGGCCCGCGTGGAGAGCATCAAAAATCGCGGTTCAAATACGAAATAAAATGCCACTGAAGCGCGGCGCTCCTAAAGGCAATACCAACCGGCTAAAGCACGGGCGCTATACGGCGCAGAACCTCGCTTACCATGCCGAGCTTCGCCGCGCCTTGCGCGGATTCCGTGCGGCGGTTGCCGAAGCGAAAGCTTTTCTGGCGGAACAGCGATTAATTGACGGTCATTTCGCAACTGCGATAATCCGGCCGTCCGGAGGAAAGCATGAGCGACAAAAACCCCGAAGCGTGGGCAAAACTGGCGGCAAAGGAGTTGCGCGACCGGCCGCTTGCGAGCCTCGACTGGGCGACGCCGGAGGGCTTTGCCGTCAAGCCGCTCTACACCGCCGCCGATCTGGAGGGCATCGGGGAGGCGAACTCGCTTCCCGGCCTCGCGCCCTATCTGCGCGGCGTGCGCGCGACCATGTATGCCGGCCGCCCCTGGACCATCCGCCAATACGCGGGCTTTTCGACCGCGGAAGAATCCAACGCATTCTATCGCAAGAACCTGGCCGCAGGTCAGATGGGATTGTCGGTCGCCTTCGATCTCGCGACCCACCGCGGTTACGACAGCGATCATCCGCGCGTGGCGGGTGACGTCGGCAAGGCCGGTGTGGCGATCGATTCCGTCGAGGACATGAAGATCCTGTTCTCCGGCATTCCGCTCGACAAGATGAGCGTGTCGATGACGATGAACGGCGCGGTCATTCCAGTGCTGGCGAGCTTCATCGTTGCGGGCGAGGAGCAGGGCGTGCCGACCGAGAAGCTGTCGGGCACCATCCAGAACGACATCCTCAAAGAGTTCATGGTGCGCAACACCTATATCTATCCGCCCACGCCCTCGATGCGCATCGTCGCCGATATTATCGAATACACGGCGAAGAGGATGCCGAAGTTCAATTCGATCTCGATCAGCGGCTATCACATGCACGAGGCCGGCGCGACGGCGGTGCAGGAGCTCGCCTACACGCTGGCCGACGGCATCGAATATGTGCGCGCGGCGCTCGCCAAGGGATTGGACGTCGAGGTGTTTGCGCCGCGCCTGTCGTTCTTCTTCGGCATCGGCATGAATTTCTTCATGGAGGCGGCAAAGCTCCGTGCCGCACGGCTTCTGTGGTCGAAGATCATGGCGGGGTTCGGTGCGAAGAACCCTGAAAGCCTGATGCTGCGCACGCACTGCCAGACCTCCGGCGTGTCGCTGACCGAGCAGGACCCCTACAACAACATCGTGCGCACGGCGTATGAGGCGCTGGCGGCGGTGCTTGGCGGTACCCAGTCGCTGCATACCAATTCGTTCGACGAGGCGATCGCGATGCCGACGGAGTTCTCCGCTCGCATCGCGCGCAACACCCAGCTCATCCTTCAGAACGAAACCCAAGTGACGAAGGTGGTCGACCCGCTCGGCGGTTCGTATTACGTCGAAGCGTTGACCCATGCGCTGGTCACGCATGCGCAGGCGATCATCGACGACGTCGAGGCGATGGGGGGCATGACGAAGGCTGTGGAAGCCGGCATCCCGAAGCTGCGCATTGAGGAGGCGGCCGCGCGCCGCCAGGCCCGGGTCGACAGGGGCGAGGACGTGATCGTCGGCGTCAACCGCTTCCAGCTCGACAAGGAAGACGCGCTAGAGGTTCGCGACATTGACAACGACGCGGTGCGCGATGCGCAGATCGTGCGGCTGAAAGACGTGCGTGCGAAACGCGATCCCGGGAAATATGCCGACGCCATTGCGGCGCTGGAGAAGGGCGCCGCGTCGGGTGAGGGCAATCTTCTTGCACTTGCGGTGGAGGCGGCGCGTGCGCGCGCAACCGTCGGCGAGATCTCCGACGCGATGGAGAAAGCGTTCGGCCGTCACCGCGCCGAGATCCGCTCGATCAGCGGCGTCTATGGCGGCGCCTATGAAGGCGACAACGAGTTCGCCGCGATCCAGGGCGAGGTCGAGGCGTTTGCGAAAGACGAAGGCCGCCGCCCGCGCATGCTGGTCGCCAAGATGGGGCAGGACGGTCACGACCGTGGCGCCAAGATCATCGCCACCGCCTTCGCCGATCTCGGCTTCGACGTCGATATCGGCGCGCTGTTCCAGACGCCGGATGAAGTGGCACAGGATGCCATCGACGCCGACGTGCACGTCATCGGCATCTCGAGCCAGGCCGCCGGGCACAAGACGCTGGTGCCGCAACTGATCGAGGCGCTGAAGAAGCGCAAGGCCGGCGACATCTTGGTCGTGGTCGGCGGCGTGATCCCGGTGCAGGACTATCCGATGCTCGAGGACGCCGGCGTCGCCGCCATCTTCGGCCCCGGCACCAACATCCCCGACGCCGCCCGCAAAGTCCTGAAACTCATCCGCACACGGACCAAAGCGGCGGCCTAGTTCCCGATATTCTTCTGCAGGAACGCCTCCGTCTCTTTCAGGAAGCGGATACGCGTGTCGGCAAGCTGCATGTAATGGGAATCGCCGTCGAATTTGATGAACTGGACCTCTTTGCCCGCCTTCTGAAGGGCGTCGCGCATCGCCTCGCTCTGGTCGATGCGCACCGTGCTGTCGTCGGCGCCGTGCATGAGCAGCACGGGACATTTGATCTGGTCAGCATGCCGCGCGGGCGAGGTCGCCTCGAGCTTGTCGGCGTCGTCGAAACGATCGCCGACGGATTTTGTCCACCCAAGCCCGTAGTGCCTGTTTCCCCGTAGCGCAACGCCATCCCGCCAGAGGAGGAAGAGGTCGCTCACGCCGGCGAAGCTGACCGCGCAGGCGTAGAGATCGGGCGTGAAGGCAGCGCCGGCCAATGCGGCGTATCCGCCATAGCTCGCGCCGACGATGCAGATGCGCTTGGGATCGGCGACGCCGTCGGCGATCAGCTTCTTCACGCCATCGGTGACGTCGTCCTGCATCTTGAGACCCCATTGGCCGTAGCCTGCACTCTCGAATTTCTCGCCGTAGCCTGTCGAGCCGCGGAAATTGGGTTGCAGCACCGCGTAGCCGCGATTGGCGAAGAACTGCGCCATCCAGTCAAAGCCCATCGCATCGCGCGCCGACGGCCCGCCATGCGGCAAGATCACGACCGGCAGGTTCTTCGCTGCCTTGCCGGGCGGAAGCGTGAGATAGGCGGGAATGTCGAGGCCGTCTCGCGCCTTGTAAGGCCAGGGCTTCACCTCTCCCAGATCCGCGTCCGTCAGATGAGGATAAGCCGATACGATTTGCATCGCCTGATGTGTGGTACGATCGAGGAAGTAATAGGTCTTCGGCTTGCCCGGATCCTCGACGTCAATGATCAGCTTGTCTTTGCCGTCGTTCCACGACGCCGCATACACGGACTTGCCCGGGAACGCCGCCTCCAGACCGCTCTGGAGATTCTGCCAGGCGGGATCGAAATAGTGGTATTGCGTGCGGTCATCGACGTAGGACACGCCGATCACCCGATCGGTGCGCACGTCTGTGAGGATGTCGGCGACATCGTAGCGATCGTTGCCGTAAAGCGGACTTTCCTTGCCTGTCGCGGGGTCGATGAGCGTCAACCCGTCGGTCTTCGTCCTGTCGTCCTCTGCGTAGCGGACAATCCCGTCGCCTTTTTCATTAAGGCCGATGATCGACGAGCCGCGGCCACTCGAGAGGTCGTATTGCCCGACGGCCTTCCAGTGCTCGCCATCGCGATAATCCAGTTGGGCGTCCGTGTCGCCGAGCGCGCGGACCCGGGCGACGACGTGGCCGGTGCCGTCCGTGATGAACTGCATCGTGTATGGATCGCCGTGCAGCAGGGGCTCCGCCTTGCCGGTCGTCACATCGACACGGTAGAGCGTCACCCCGTTGGGTACGATCAGCGGCATCAGGATGTGTGTTGGATCGCCGTTGTCGAGATCGGCCACGGCCGATGTCGACATGTTCATGCCGGACCAGACAGTGTCGCCAAACATGAGCGTCGGATGATCGCCTTCCGCGTCCACGGTGAGGGCCTGGAAATAGGCCCGGACGAAACGATCGCCGCCGATCTTCGTGTTCGTGTTGATTTTGATCAGCAGGCGATCGTTCTTGGCCCATACGAAGCCCGCGATCAGATCCCTGCTGTCGCCGACAATTGCGGGTGGGTTTTTGGTGTTCACCGTGTAGATCTCAACGGCGGGGCGGCCTGCGACGTCCTGGATGACCGCGAAATGCCTGCCGTCCGGCGAAAGCTGCGGCTGCGCCAGAGGCAGGCTGCCGAAGGCTTCGGCTGGCGGCAGCGCTTTCGTGGCCGTACCGGCAAGGGAAAGCACCGCGGCGGCTGCCACGACCCTGATCAATAGCTGCATTGTGAAACGCCCCAACTCACACACGAACTTACAAACAACGTCGCGGGCAAACAACGTCGCGACGCGTGTCATTCCCCAATATTCTTCTTCAGGAATGCTTCCGTCTCTTTCAGGAAGCGGATCCGGGTGTCGGCGAGAAGCATGTAGTGGGAATCGGCATCGAACCTGACGAACTCGACCTGTTTGCCCGCTTTCTGAAGGGCGTCGCGCATCTCCTCGCTCTGGTCGATGCGCACGGTTGTGTCGCCCGCACCATGCAACAGCAGCACCGGGCATTTGATCTTGGCAGCATTCTCGGCCGGTGAGGTGGCCGCGAGCTTGTCGGAATCGTCGTAGCGATTGCCGATGTAGCGCGTCCAGGTCGAGATCATCCAGGAATCGCTGCCATAGTCGCTCGCGCGCGTGCGCAGGAATTTTCCGAGGTCGCTCACGCCGGCAAAGCTGACCGCGCAGGCATAGAGGTCCGGCGTGAACGCCGCGCCTGCTAGCGCGGCATAGCCGCCATAGCTCGCACCGACGATGCAGATGCGTTTGGGATCTGCGATGCCGTCGGCGATCAGCTTCTTCACGCCGTCGGTGACGTCGTCCTGCATCTTGAGGCCCCATTCGCCATAGCCGGCCTCTTCGAACTTGGTGCCGTAACCGGTCGAGCCGCGGAAATTGGGTTGCAGCACGGCATAGCCACGATTGGCGAAGAACTGCGCCATCCAGTCGAAGCCAAGCGCGTCGCGCGCGCCCGGTCCGCCATGGGGCACGATGACGACCGGCAGATTTTTGGGTGCCTTGCCGGGCGGCAGGGTGAGATAGGCGGGAATATCGAGTCCGTCGCGCGCCTTGTACGGCCAGGGCTTCATCTCCCCGAGATCGGCCTCGTCAAGGTTCGGATAGGTGGATGCGAGCTGCGTCGCCTCGTGCGTCGTGCGGTTGAGATAATAATAGGCGACCGGCTGGCGCGGGCCGTCAACCACGACAATCAGCTTGTCCTTCGCGAGGTTCCACGACACCGCGTGCACGGAGAGTCCGGGGAACGCCACCTCCAGTCCGCGCTGCAACTTCTCCATCGCCGGGTCGAAATAAACGTACTCCTCCTTGTCGTCGGTAAAGGCCGCGCCGATGACCCGGCCTGTCCATGGATCGTGCAGAGAATGGTCCACATCGTAAGTCTCGGTCGCGAAGAGACCGCTTTCCTTGCCCGACGCGATATCGAGGCGTCCGAGGACGTTCATTCCGGTCTTGTCGATAATGCTTCGCTGCGCGAGTCCCGTACCATCCTCCATCACGCCGAGAATGCCGGAATCGTGTCCCCCGGTGGCTTCATAGCTTCCGATCTCGTTCCAGTCGTCCTTGACGAGGATCTTCAGATGATCGGTCAGCGGATGTTGGGTCTGATCGATGCGCGCCACGATATGGCCATGGCCGTCCATGATCCATTCGTTGGTGTCCTTGCGGCCACTGGCGAAGCGTTCGGCATCGCCGGTCTTCACGTCGATACGGTAGAGGTTGAGGGCAAAGTCGTCGTCGAGGTTGGGAACCCAGAGCGGCATGAAGACGTGCGTGGGATCGTCGAGATCGTAGTCGACGACCTGTGAATTGGAGTAGTTCAGGTCGCGCCAGGTCGAGTGGGCGAACATCACGGCCATGTTCTTGCCGTCGGGATCGACGCCGATCGTGCGGTACCAGGACTGGACTTTCGTATCGCCGCCGGCCTTCTGGTTCATGTTGACGGTCATGAGCAGGCGGTCGCTCTTCGCCCAATGGATGCCGACGATGATCGCTTCCTCGTCCGAGATGATTTTGGGCATCGTACCCGGTGCGGCGTTCACATCGTAGATCACCACCGCCGGCCGGCCGTGCAGCGACTGGATCATGGCGAAGTGATTGCCGTCGGGCGCCAGCATCGGTTCCTCGCCGAACGGCAGGCGGCCGAAGGCTTCGACCGGCGGCTGACCAGCGACGGTGGCTGATGACAACAGGAAAAAACATGCGGCGACCGCCGCGCAAAAAACCGAACAAGCGCGCAGCATCGCGTTGCCCCTTAAGCCCCGCTCAACTCTAGCAGGCAGAGGTGCGCGCGATCAAATGATGCGTGGTCGCATCACCCGGAATCAGTTCCCGATATTTTTCTTGAGGAACGCTTCCGTCTCCGCCAGCACGCGAATGCGCGTGTCGGCGAGGTTCATGTAGTGGTCTTCGCCCGGGAACCGGATGAACTGGACGTCCTTGCCGGCGCCCTTTAGCGCCGAATTCATCAGTTCACTCTGCTCGATCGGCACGGTGGTGTCGCCCTCGCCGTGCATCAGCAGCACGGGACATTTCACCTGATCGGCATGACGCGCGGGGGAGGTGGCGCGCAGCTGATCGGAATCGTCATAGGGGCTTCCGATGCGCGAGATCCAGAACGACACCACGCCTGAATCCTTGCCGTAGCGCGAACGTTCGGCACTGATCGCGCGCGGCAGATCGGAGATGCCTGCAAAGCTCACCGCGCAGGCATAGAGAACGGGCGTGAAGGCCGCACCCGCGAGCGCGGCGTAACCGCCGTAACTTGCACCCACGATGCAGACGCGCTTGGGATTGGCGATGCCATCTGCGATGAGCTTCTTCACGCCGTCGCTGATGTCGTCCTGCATCTTGAGGCCCCATTGATGCAGGCCTGCCTCGGTGAATTTGTGGCCATAGCCGGAAGAGCCGCGGAAGTTGGGCTGCAACACCACATAGCCGCGGTTGGCGAAGAACTGCGCCATCCAGTCGAAGCCGATGTAATCGCGGTAGTCCGGGCCGCCATGCGGCATCACGACCACAGGCAGGTTCTTGGGCGCCTTGGCGGGCGGAAGCGTAAGATAGGCAGGGATGTCGAGCCCGTCTCGCGCTTTGTAGGGATAGGGCTTCATCTCGCCCAGATCAGCAGCGGTGAGATCGGGGTAGGCCGAGCCGATCGGATCGGCGGCGTGGGTGGTGCGATCGAGGTAGTAATAGGTTGGCGGCTGCTTCGGTGAATCGATTGCGACGATGACGGCCTTCATCTGCGTGTCCCACGAAACCGCGCGGACCGAGACATTGGGAAAGGCTGCTTCCAGTCCCTTCTGCAGCGCGACCATCTTCGGGCTGAAGTAGTGATACTCAGGCTTGTCGTCGATAAATGCCGTGCCCACCACGCGGTTCGTCCATTCGTCGGTCAGCGCATCGTTCGAGTCGTAGGTGGAATCGGCGTAGAGGTCACTCTCTGCACCGGTCGTCAGATCAACGCGAGTGAGAACCGCCAGCTGATTTTGGTTATTCACCGAACGCACCAAAGAGGTTCCGTCGTCCGCCAAGCCTACGATACCGAGGCCGCGATCTGCCGTTGCGTCGTAGTCGGCGACTGTCTTCCAGTTGCCGTCCTTGTAGACCTGCAGGCGATCGACCAGGGGATTTTTGAGTTGATCCTGACGCGCCAGAATGTGGCCGTGACCATCCATGAACCAGTTCTGGGTACGGTTGGTGCCGCTCTCGACTTTCTCTTCGTGGCCTGTGCGGACATTGACGCGGTAGAGGTCGTAACGAAAATTGTCGTCTTGATCGCGGCCCCTTTTCGAATCCAGCGCTTCCTCCTCCGGGCTGCGCATGTCCGAATAGACGAAGAGCGGCATGTAGATGTTGTCGGGGTCGTCGAGGTCTCGATCGACGATGACCGCGGCATTGGTGTTGTTGTTGAGATACGGATTGTTGCCCAACAGCGCAACGCCGTCGCCGCCCTTCAAATCGAGCGAAAGCATTCGTGTCCAGGTGTGCATCAGGTGGTGCACATCATCGACTTTCTTATTGACCTTGATGATGACGCCAAGGCGATCGTTCTTCAGCCAGGTCAGGTCTTCGACGATCCAGTCTCTACCCGCCGCCACCGCCGGCTGCTCGTCAGGCGACGCGTTGACCGTATAGATCACGATCACGGGTTTTCCGCGCATAGACTGAATCGCAGCGAAGTGCTTGCCATCGGGCGAAAGAGTCGGGTGCTTCATAACTGGCAGATCGCCGAAGGCCTCGACCGGCGGCAGGGCCGCGGCACGGTCCATGACGAAAAGTGCGGCCAAAACGACCGCCAAAATCGCGCGTTGCATCATACCGCCCCTGATCCCTGCACCTGTTCTAGCAGGGCGCAGGCAGCGATCAAATGATGAGGTTAGGCTGGAGGCGAGGCCGCGCTCTACGAATTCCAGAACACACCATCCGGCGGACTTCGACGTTGCTGGCGATTTTGAGTGTGGTCTTAACGGCGGTGACTCGATCTTCGGCCCGGCACCAACACTCCGGCGCCGTGCGCAAGGTCCGGAACTCATCCGCCTGCGGACCCAAAGCGGTGGTCTGACTCACCGGTCTCAGTCGGCCCCGTTTTCAGGGTGGTGCATCTTACGAGCGGCGGAGGGCTTGGTGCCGGTCCATCGTTTGAAGGCGCGGCTGAAGGCGGCAGGATCGGAGTAGCCGAGGCACGAAGCGGTTTCAGCGACCGACACGCAGCCCCGAAGCAGGCGCAACGCCTCCCGGCGCCTGAACTCACCGACGATATGCGTGTAGCTCGTACCTTCGTTCTTGAGTCGGCTGTGCAGAGCTTGGCGGCTTATGCCGAGCCGCGATGCGATGGTTTCTGCCGTCGCCAGCGGCTTTTGCGGTTCGCCTACAACGAGTGCCTTCACGGCCGCGCCCGTGCTGTCATCGACGGGCAGTGCGTTCAACAGCCGGTCGGCTCTTTGCTTGAGGATGCGCAACAGATAGGGCGACGGATTCGGCGAGGGCTGCCGATCCCATGCGGTATCGCAGAACAGCAAGGCGTTGCGACCACATCCGAAATGGAGCGGTCCCCGAAATATGCGCTCGTACTCCGCTCGGTAAGAGGGCATGGCGTGCGAGAAATACGCCGCCTTAATGTAACCGTTTCCGCCATCTAGCCGGCGCAATGCGCCCGTCATCCTGGCAAAGCTCGATTCCGTCAATTCGGGGAAGGCATTGGGGTCCTTGCGCCTATCGATCAGCAGCGTGCCCTTGGCTGTCTGGGTGAGCGCGTAGCGCTTGCCGTCTGCCGCGTTTTCGAGATCGACGTCGGCTATCAAGCGCGAATAGCGGTCCAGTTCGCGCGCGGCGTCGGCGGTGCTGCGGCACGACAGTCCGATCAAACCGACTATCGAGAGTTGGTCGGTGGTGAAGCTCTCCCCGAAATGCAGCGCCAGAGCGACATCGCCCGTCATCCCCTTCGCACCCCGCATCAGCAGGACAAATTTCGCGAAGTCGATCCGGCGCTCCGGGTCCATGAGTTCGGCCGCATCGATCCCAGCTATTCGCAGCAGCGTGCGCCGATCGGCGCCCTTTTTCGTGGCGAGCCCGACGAGGGCACGGGCGTATTCCGCGGCAATGCTCGGCCAACACGCCCGCGCCGCGCCGTCTTTACCGGCGATCATCCCCCTTTTACCGCCGATCATAGGCGCCGCCCGGTCCATTCCTCATCTTAGATAGGGCGTCTCATCGTCGAAAGCCCGTTCCGGGCGAGGAAATTTCATGGCAGCGAAAGCGTATTCCACGACCTCTCCGAGTCAGGGGGCGCACCTTGCCGGATTGCTCTACCTCATTGTCGTCGCGGCCGGCGCGTTCGCCGAATTCTATGTGCGGGGAAAAATAGTGGTGCGCGGCGACGCGGGAGCGACCAGCCACAACATATTGGCCAACGAGCTACTCTATCGCTGGGGATCGGTTGGCTATATCGTGGATATCGCGCTCTATGTCTTCGTATCGGTCGTTCTCTACGAGCTTCTAAAGCCGGTCAACAGGAGCCTGTCGCTTCTGGCGCTCGCGTTCAGCCTCGTCGGCTCTGCCGTTGGCGCAGTCACGGTCGCGTTTCATCTCGCGCCTTTGGCGCTTTTGTCCGGAGATACGTATCTCAACGCTTTCTCTGCCGATGAGCTGCAGAGTCTCTCGCTGCTTTGCCTCAAGCTGCACACGCTGTCCTATCATCTGTGTCTGATCTTTTTCGCTGTGCATCTCGCGATTGTCGGTCAGATGATCGTGGCGAGCGCGGTTCTGCCGCGCTTGATCGGTGCGTTGCTGTTTGTGGGTGCCGGTTGCTATCTGGTCAACAGCTTTGCGAATCTGATGTGTCCGCATATCGCAGCGACGCTCTCGCCTTATATTTTGATCCCTGCGGTGGCGGGGGAGATCTTGCTTGCGCTCTGGCTCCTGCTGTTCGGCGCGGCCGGGCGCAAGTCGGATAGCGAGCCGCAGGCGGTTCGCTGAAGTCGATTAGTTGGCCGGTGTCTTGCCGTCGATCTTCAGCGCCGTCGCAACAGCCGCGACCACGCCGTATTGCGTTTCGGCCCAGACGCGCAGCGGGATGACGTAGGTCCGGCCCGCGATGCTGCTCGGGAACGTCGCTATCCAGGCGTTGATCTTCGGGAAACTCTCGTTTTCTTTGATGATCTTCGGCTTGAAGCCGGCGAGTTGCCGGTACTTCATCTCGCACACTGTCACGCGGCCGCTATAGAGGCCGTTGTCCATCTTCTTGACGTCGTCTTTGACCTTGGTGAGCTCGATGTTGTAGCGGCGCCGCCCATCGAACACCGGCGCGGTCACGCCGCAGGGATTGCCCGGGCTCGCGCCGACGCCGGAGGCGATGTAGACCACCGCGCTCAACGGATCGAACGTCGCCTTCTGCTGCTCAGGCTTTACCTCGTAACCGTTGGTCGGGAATTTCGGATTGGCATACATGCGCACCGGCGTGTCGCCCTCATAGGTGAGCGAGACTTCCTGCTTCTTGCCGGAGTGATTGGTGTCGAACGAATCGTAGAGCATCGGCTGGAACGTCTTGTCGCCGATCTTGCCGTTGGAGGTCGCCTGGATTTGCGCCTGCCAGAAGGCGTTGACCACGCCGCTGGTCTCGAGATTGGAAACCACATGGTATTCGCCGCTGCGGATCGTCGCGTCCATGTCGACCTTGCCTAGCGTGATGCCGCCGGCATAGAGCGTCATGGCGAGGCTGAGCTGCGAGGCGGGCGTGCTGTTGGTGCCTTCGCCGCCGGCCGCCCATGCGATGCCGGGCAGGGCGATCAGGACTGCGGCATAACGGAACGTCTTCATGCGAACTCCGGGGATGCTGGCGTGACGCTGCCCATCCAGTATGGTGCAAATATGGCGCGGATGAGCGGGAACATTAGCGGTCTTCCGGTTAACGATTTGGCCGCCGGAATCGTTGCAGGCGAACGGCCCGCGCTCGCGCGCGCGATCACGCTGGTCGAGTCCACGCGCAACGACGATCGCGATCGTGCAGAAGCCCTGCTGACGCAGCTGCTGCCGCGCACGGGCAATGCGATGCGTATCGGAATTTCCGGTGCACCCGGTGTCGGTAAGTCCACCTTCATCGAGGCGTTCGGTCTCCACCTGACGGGGCAGGGCAAGAAGGTCGCCGTGTTCGCGGTCGATCCGTCGTCGCGCCGTGGGGGTGGCTCGATCCTGGGCGACAAAACGCGGATGGAGAAACTGTCACGCGATAGCAACGCCTACATCCGTCCATCGCCGGCGGGGACGACATTGGGCGGCGTGGCGCGGCGGACGCGCGAATGCCTGCTGCTCGCAGAAGCCGCGCGCTTCGACATCGTCCTGATCGAGACCGTGGGTGTGGGCCAGTCCGAAACCGCAGTTGCCGATATGACGGACCTCTTCGTGCTGCTCGCGAGTCCCGGCGGTGGCGACGACCTGCAGGGCATCAAGCGCGGCGTGATGGAGCTCGCCGATCTCGTGCTCGTCACCAAAGCGGACGGCGATCTGCTTGCCGCATCGCGCAGAGCCGTCGCCGACTATCACGCGGCGCTGCATCTCATGCGGCCGAAGCACAAGGGGTTGCAGCCTGCGGTTCTCGGTGTCTCGGCGTTCGAAGGGCGGGGCATTGCTGAGGCGTGGGAGGCGATCTGTGCTATTCACGGGAAGCTCTTGGGAGGTGGACGTCTCGCAGCGCTTCGCGCGGCCCAACGCGAACGCTGGTTCCAGAACGAGATGCAGGAGATGGTTCTGGAAGCGTTTCGCGCCGATCCCCGCATGGCGCGTCGCGTCGGAGAGCTTGAAACGGAGGTCCGGGAGGGATTAGTCCTTCCGTCGCTCGCCGCGCGCCGATTGAATAGCTCTCAGCCCTAGCAAGATCTGGAGGACCGCATGAGGTGGCACACCTGTCTTTTGGGAATGGCGTTTGTGATCGCCTGTTCGGGGCCGGTTCTGCCGATGACACCGGACCAGCGCGAGACCGCGATTCATGCACTGCAGGCCGGAGACCGCGACGCGAAAATCGAGACGGAGAACCTCCAGTCCTACATGAAGCTCAAGCCCGGCTGCCTTAACGACCGCGATGTCGCCGACTTCTATGACCGGCGAAGGGCATTCTCCGATCTGCGTGAAAATGCCGGGTCATGGCGCGACGCCGACGACGCTGTGCTGCACAAGGCCCTGGTCATGATGCGGGACAACGCGAGGGCCGACGAGCAGCTGGCAGCCAAGATGAAGCACCGGGCGAAATCCCCTGATTGCTGACCTTTTCCTGGGCTACCCCCAAAAAGGCCAGAAATCCCGGCTCCGGCCGGGACGGGTGGGGCACCGGGGCGCTTGACCGGGGCGGACCGCCCCCTTATGAGAGCCGCTCTCTGAATCGAACCTGACGAGATTGCCATGTCGCGCCGCTGCGAATTGACCGGAAAAGGCCTGTTGGTCGGCAACAATGTGAGCCACGCCAACAACAAGACCAAGCGCATCTATCGCCCCAATCTGCAGACCATTTCCCTGGCGAGCGAGGCCCTGGGCAACTCCTACAAGCTCAAGATCTCGATGAACGCGTTGCGTACCGTGGACCGTTCGGGCGGACTCGATCCCTTCCTGATGAAGTGCAAGGACGCTGTGCTGTCCGACCGGGCTTTGAAGCTCAAGCGCGCCATCGCCAAGAAGCTCGCCGCCAAGGCCGCTTAAGCCAGCTTCCCTGATTCCGCGTTTGCCATAAATCGCTTTGTCCGCGGCATGGCGGCTGCACAGCGCCGTGCTAAGACGCGGCGCATGCCTCTTCCGTTCTCCAGCTTCGACAGGCGCAAGTACCGCACCGTTGGCGTGCGGGACGGTTATGCGGAATGGGCGGCGACCTATGAAGACACCGTTCTGGACCTGATGGATTTGCGCCTGCTGGCGCGGCTTAAGGCCGTGGACTGGCAGGGCGCGCCGAACGTTCTCGATCTCGCCTGCGGCACCGGCCGCGTCGGTGTCTGGCTGAACGACAAGGGCGTGCGCCATCTGACGGGTCTTGATTTCACCGAAGAGATGCTGGGCCAAGCGCGCAGCAAGAATGTCTACGACACGCTCGTGCTCGCCAATGTCTCTGAGACGGGATTGCCGTCACATGCTTACGATCTCATCGTCGAAAGTCTCGCCGATGAGCATTTCGCGCGTCTCGAACCGTTCTATGCCGAAGCGGCGCGGTTGTGCTCAGCGGACGGGCGGCTGGTCCTGGTGGGCTACCACCCTCATTTCGTGATGCTGGGCATGCCCACGCACTTCAACAGCGCGACCGGCGAGCCGGTCGCCGTCGAGACTCATGTTCACCTGATGAGCGATCACGTCTCCGCGGCGCACCACGCGGGCTTTCGTCTTCTCGAGATGGTGGAAGGCGTGATCGACGACGACTGGCTCGCCGCGAAGCCTAAATGGGAGGCCTTCCGCGACCACCCGATCAGCTTCGCGATGGTGTGGGAGAAGACACCCTTCGGGGGCCGCCGTGCGGCCACCTCAGGGTGACGCAATGGATGATTCCTCGTCATCCTGAAGTGCGAGCGCTGCGAGCCCCGAAGGATGCTACCGCGCCGCGACGTGCGGGTGGCGCTCGTGGCGGACGCGGGCGAGGCGTGTCGGTGTGCCGGTGCGGCCGTGGTCCTTGTCTTCGGCGAACAGGCCGATGAGCTGTTCGGTCATGGCGCCGCCGAGCTGCTCGGCGTCCACTATGGTCACGGCTTTGCGGTAGTAGCGCGTCACGTCGTGGCCGATGCCGATGGCGGTCAGCTCGACGCTCGACTTGTCCTCGATCTCCTCGATGACATGACGCAGATGGCGCTCGAGATAGTTGCCGGCGTTGACCGACAGCGTGGAATCGTCGACGGGCGCGCCGTCGGAGATGATCATCAGGATCTTGCGTTGCTCGGGGCGTCCGACGATGCGGTTGTGCGCCCACATCAGCGCTTCGCCGTCGATGTTCTCCTTCAGAAGCCCCTCGCGCATCATCAGGCCGAGATTGCGGCGCGCGCGCCGCCACGGTTCGTCGGCGGCCTTGTAGACGATGTGACGGAGATCGTTCAGGCGGCCGGGATGAGGCGGCTTGCCGTCGGCAATCCACTTCTCGCGCGACTGTCCGCCCTTCCAGGCCCGTGTCGTGAAGCCGAGGATCTCGGTCTTCACCGCGCAGCGTTCGAGGGTGCGCGCCAGAATGTCGGCACACATCGCCGCCACCATGATCGGCCGCCCGCGCATTGAGCCCGAATTGTCGAGCAGCAGGGTCACGACCGTGTCACGGAAGGTCATGTCCTTCTCGCGCTTGAAGGACAGCGGATACATCGGATCGATGATGATGCGGGGCAGGCGCGAGGTATCGAGCATGCCTTCCTCGAGATCGAACTCCCAGGTGCGGTTCTGCTGCGCCATCAGCATACGCTGGAGCTTGTTGGCGAGGCGCGAGACGACGCCCTGCATGCTCGCGAGCTGCTGGTCGAGAAAGGCGCGCAGCCGCGCCAGTTCTTCGGCGTCGCACAGCTCGGAGGCTTCGATAATCTCGTCGAATTGTGGCGTGTAGAATTTGTAGCCCCACTCGTCGGCATGGGAGAACGGCTGTTCGGGCCGCCACGGCTTCATGCCGTCTTCCTGCTCGGTGGCGTCGCCCATTTCCTCGGTCTGCTCGCCGCGCATTTCAGCGTCGGCATCCGGGCTCTCTTCGCCCTCGGCCTCGCGGACATCGGCCTCGGAGGTCTGGCCTTCGGCGGCGTCCTGTTCAGCGTCGCCTTCTTGGTTCTCGGCAGAGTTCTCGCCTTCCTCGCCGGTGTCGTCGCTTTCGGAATCGAGATCGGACTCGTCGCCGAAATTGAGGTCTTTGAGGATCGTGCGGGTGAGCTTGGCGAACGCTTTCTGGTCGCGCAGCGCCGGCGTGAGTTTGTCGAGGTCCTTGCCCGCGCGCTCCTCGATCCAGGGCCGCCACAGCTCGACGGCGGTCTTCGCGCATTCCGGCGGGGCTTCGCCCGTCAGCTTCTCGCGGACGATGAGGCCGAGCGCATCGGCGATCGGAACGTCCGCGCGCACGCGGGCCTTGGCGATGCCGCGCGCGTTCAGGCGCTGCTCCAGACCCGCAGTGAGATTGGCGGCGACGCCCTTCATCGCGAGCGCGCCGATGGCTTCGACGCGCGCCTGTTCCGCGGCTTCGAACATCGCTGCACCTTCCGCCGATTGCGGCCGGTACTGGTCGTGCAGCTTGTCCTCGTGATAAGCGCGCCGGAGCGCATAGGCATCGCCCGCGCCGCGCACCACCGCGACTTCGCTCGGCGGCAGATTGCGTGAGGGCAGGGGCAGCTTGGCCTTCAACCCTTTCAGCGACGGCGGCTCGGCCGAGAAATTGACTTCGAGTTCGGGCTCCCCCGCGAGGCTCCGGACCGCGATGGCAACGGCGCGTTTGAAGGGCTCGGAGGGATTCTCCGGCTTCTCGCCACCAGCACCTTCGCCGCGCTTTCGGGCAACTCCTCACCGAAGGCCCGCTGATAGAATTCCGCCACGCTGGCGCGTTCGAGTTCGTCGCACTTGTTCAGGAAGGTGAGGCGGAAGGCGAAACCGACGTCGTTGTAGATGTCGGCGTTCTCCGCCCAGGTGATGACGGTACGCGGACTCATCACCGTCGAAAGATCGCCGTTGATGAAGGCATTGCGCGTCATGTCGGCGACGCGGACCATTGAGGAGATCTGCTTGCGCTTCTCCGGCGTGCTATAGGACGGCACCTTCGCCAGGACGATGTCCACTTCGGAATCGTGCGGCAGGTAGTTGAGCGTGGCGACGATTGACCAGCGGTCCATCTGGCCCTGGTTGATCTGCTGCGTGCCGTGATAGAGGCCGGTGGTGTCGCCGAGCCCGATCGTGTTCGTGGTCGAGAACAGGCGGAACGCGGGATGCGCGCGGATCACCTTGTTCTGGTCGAGCAGGGTGAGCTTGCCCGAGACCTCGAGCACGCGCTGGATCACGAACATCACGTCGGGCCGCCCGGCATCGTACTCGTCGAACACCAGCGCTACCGGTCGCTGCAGGCACCACGGCAGGAGCCCTTCGCGGAATTCCGTCACCTGCTGGCCATCTTTCAGCACGATGGCGTCCTTGCCGATCAGGTCGATACGGCTGATGTGGCTGTCGAGGTTGATGCGGATGCACGGCCAGTTGAGGCGCGCGGCCACCTGCTCAATATGCGTCGACTTGCCGGTGCCGTGATAGCCCTGGATCATCACACGCCGGTTGAAGGCAAAGCCCGCGAGGATCGCCAGCGTCGTCTCGCGGTCGAAGCGGTAGGCCTCGTCGCGATCCGGAACGTATTCGGTCGGCTTCTTGAAGGCGGGCACCTTCATCTTCGCCTCGAAGCCGAACACCGATTTCACGTCAACGGTCGTATCGGGCACAAGCGCGGGATCAAGGCCCTCTCTATCACTCGCC
>Ga0105239_10004237_pt1 | contig 17228 bp, 15 predicted proteins | sample KBSC44metaG_FD_92761 | JGI IMG/M metagenome (GOLD analysis project Ga0105239, IMG submission 92761) | Corn rhizosphere microbial communities from Kellogg Biological Station, Michigan, USA - KBS C4-4 metaG | ecosystem: Host-associated > Plants > Roots > Rhizosphere > Soil | place: Michigan, USA...
CCAGCTCGGCGCTTGAAAGCTCATCGATAGGTCCAGGAGGGGCCATCCACAGGATGAATCACAAACCGAGTCCCGGCGAAAGCAAAAACGTCAGGCACCCGCCCGGGCTTTTGCCCCTCTTACTCGGTCAGCACGTAAGTCTTTGACTTATAGCGGCAGATCCATGCTTGTGCGAGAGCAAGGCTCTGGACGGTTAGGTTGCCCACGGACGACCGCCGAAATGTGCGGTCTTTTTCGATGCGTAAAGAGCGGTGCATGGACGACGATCTGAGTGACGAGCATTATGAAGCGCTGGCGAGCATCCGTCATGAGCTTCGGCGTTTCCTGCATTTCAGCGAACAGGCCGCCGGTAGCTCGGGGATCACGCCGCAGCAGCATCAGGCGCTGTTGGCGATCCGCGCGGCGGGTGGCGAACTGCTGGTCGGTGCCCTTGCCGAACATCTCCTCCTCAAACCGCATAGCGCGAGCGAGCATGTCGACCGGCTCGTCAGATCGGGTTTCGTCAGCCGGACGAGCAGCACGGCCGACAAACGGCAGGTCAGTGTCGCGCTGACTGCCGACGGGCGGGCGATCCTGGCTTCGCTGTCCGTGGCCCACCGCGAGGAGCTGCGGCGCATCCGCCCGCTACTGACCGAGTTGATCGCCCGGCTCTGAAGTTCGCCCGCGATACAGGCGACCAACGGAATATCGCGTCATGAGAGGTTGTGCACCCTAGGCCGGTGCCCGTTGGCCGAACCGGGAGCGATCCGTTTCCGCACGCCGGATGGACATGCGGGCCTTCAGCAAATCCTGTCGCGAGATGATACCGACGACCCTTCGGCTCCCGGGATCGACCACGGGCACGCGCCCGACCCCGGTTTCGAGAATGATGTCGGCCACCAGCGCGCCGGGTGTATCCGGATGGGCGACCGGCTGCGAGATATCCGAGAGGCTCTCGGCAAGGCTGATCGCCCCCTCCGCACCCTCCACGCGCCAGCGCAACGCGTCCGTCCGCGAGACGAGGCCCAGCAGTCGATGGTCCGCGTCGACCACCGGATAGCTGCGATGCACTGCCGCGTCGGCGAAGAAGTCGCTGGCGGCCGCGATCGTCATCGCCCCGGGCAAGGTCCGGGGATCGGCTGTCATCAGTTCGCGCGCCTGGAGGAAGTCGAGCGCGTCTATGCTGTATTCCTGCAGGATGTGGCGGCCCCGCCGGGCGATCTTTTCGGTCAGGATCGATCGGCGCATGATCAGGACGCTGACGCCATAGGCAGAGGCCGCGCCCGCCATCGTCGCGGGCAGGCTGGCGAAATGGCCGGTCAGCTCCGCCGCGAAGAGGCTCCCTGTCATCGGCGCGCGCATCGCACCGCTGATGATCGCGGCCATGCCGATCATCGCCCAGAAGCCCGGATCGGAGGGCAGGAAATGGCCGACAAGGCATCCCGTGGCGCCGCCGAGGATGAGCAACGGCGCGAGAATGCCGCCGGATGTCCCCGAGCCGAGCGCGATCAGCCAGACCGCAGCCTTCACGAACAGTAAGGCGAGAACGACGCGCAGCGCGAGGTTGCCGTCCAGCAGCACCTGGATGCTGGCATAACCGGACCCCAGGACATGGCGGTCGATCAGCCCTCCGATGCCGACGAAGATCGCACCGATCGCCGGCCACCACATCCAGTGGACAGGAAGCCGGTGAAACAGATCCTCGATGCGATAGAGCGCGGTCGAGAGGAGCGTCGCCTCCAGCCCGACGATGAGGCCGACCAGCGCCGCCGCGCCCATCACCCAGAGGCCGGCGGGCTGCACCGAAGCCGTCGCGAACATCGGGCCCGTCCCGATCAGCGCCGGCCGCCATGCGAACGCGACCAGCACGGCCGTGACGACCGGCACGAAGCTGCGCGGTTTCCATTCGAACAGCAAAACCTCGATCGCCAGCAGGATCGCCGCCAGTGGCGTACCGAAAATGGCGGTCATGCCTGCGGCGGCGCCCGCCACCAGCAGCGTCTTGCGCTCGGCGGCGCTCAGGTGGAAGCATTGGGCGAACAGCGATCCGATCGCGCCGCCGGTCATGATGATCGGCCCCTCGGCACCGAACGGTCCCCCGCTGCCGATCGAGATCGCCGCCGAAAGCGGCTTGAGGATGGCGACCTTGAGCGATAGCCGGCTCTCGCCGAACAGGATGGTCTCGATCGCTTCCGGGATGCCATGGCCACGGATCTTCTCCGATCCATAGCGCGCCATGAACCCGACGATCAGGCTGCCGATGACCGGAATGGCGAGGACGAGATAGCCGACCGGGCTCTGGGTGATCAGCGATGGCCCGTCCGAGAAGCGGCCGAACCAGAAGAGGTTGGTGGCGACGGCGATCATCCTGAGCAGCATCCACGCACCAAGCGCGCCGCCCGTTCCGGCGACGATGGCCATGCCGGCGAGCAGGATCATGCGCATGTCGACATTGTGGTCGGCTAGAGGACGATGCGCGGGAGCAGGGTGATGGGGAGCGGTCACAGGATGTCCTCGCGGAAGCTGTGGCCAGTTATATCGTATTACGATATACTTCAAGGCGTGTGTTCAGCGGGCGCATGATCGGTGCCATCAACGGCGCGCGGCGGGTCAGTCGATCAGATCGCCGTGAATGCCGAGAGTCCGACTGGTGGTTGAGCGAACATCCCGGGATCGATCGCAACGCCAGCCGGACAGGCACCACGCACCGCTTCGCCGATCAGCAGCAGGGTCGGGTCGTCCGCGCCGATCGTGCGGACGAGGAAGGGCAGCGCCGAGAGGTGCCCCCGGATCAGCCGCTCGGTGGGAAGCGATACGTTCACCGCGACGACCACCGGCGTATCCGGCGCGCGGCCGGCGGCCATCAGCCCGCGCGCGATCTCGCCGGCGGCGGCGCGACCCATATAGACGGCGAGCGTCGATTGGGGCGCGGCAAGGGTTTCCCAGTCGAGCTCGATCGTCTCGCCGGCACGGGCATGCGCGGTGACGAAGGTGAGCGTCCGGGCGAGGCCGCGCAGCGTCAGCGATACGCCGCCACTCGCCGCAGCCGCAGCCGCGGCGGTGATGCCGGGGCAGATATGGGCCGGGATGCCGAACCGGGCGAGATGCTCGATCTCCTCGATCGAGCGGCCGAAGATGGAAGGGTCGCCGCCCTTCAGTCGGACGACGCGGCGGCCCGCAAGCGCCGCCTCCGCCAGCAGATCGTTGATCGCACGCTGGTCCCTGGAGTGCCGGCCCGAGCGCTTGCCGACGCTCACGCGCTCCGTGTCCTCGGGAATGAGATCAAGCACGCCTTGCCCCACCAGCGCATCGTGGAAGACAATGTCTGCCGCCCGAAGCAGGCGCTCGGCTTTGCGCGTCAGCAGATCCGGGTCGCCCGGGCCGGCGCCGACGAGCCACACGCTGCCCGGCGCGATCAGGTCATTCTGCGGCACGAAGCGTCTCCCGGGTAGATGAGATGAGGTTGGCGAGCGCGGGGCGGCAGGATCCGCAATTGGTGCCGGCCTGCAGCGCTTGGCCGATCGCCGCCACGTCGGCGAGGCCCTGCGTCGCGATGGCCGAGACGATCGTCTTCATCCTGACATCGAAGCAGACGCAGACGACCGGGCCGCGATCGATCTGCACGCCCGGCCCGCGCCCGGCGAGAACGGCCGCGCCGACCTGCTGCTCGGCGAGTTGCCCGATCAGCCAGTCGCGCCCCGGAAGCTGCCCCGTCCGCGTCACGAACAGCGAGGCCGCGAGGCGGCCTTCGGACAGGATCGCGACCCGGCGCGCGCCGCGCGCCGGGTCCATCGCCTCGATCCGCTCGCCTTTGGGCAGGCAGGACTCGATCCGCGCCGGATCGCCGTTGCCAGCCAGTTCGTAGAGCGTGCCGTTGGGGACGGTGATCCGCGTCACCCACAGGCACGATGGCCATGACGTAGCCTCTCCCCGGATGACGAGGAAGCCGCGCCATTCGGTCGAGACCTTCTCCACGCGCGCCGGCGTCTGCTTGAAGCCCGGCTGTCCGGAATGCGGATCGGCGAGCGGGCGCGGCAGCAGGCCGGTCCGGCCGCCGCTCGACTGGCGATCGGTCCAGTGGATCGGGGTGAAGAGTTCGCCCGGCCGCTGGCCTTCGCTGAGCTTCACGCGATACAGGCTCTCGCCCTGCGCGGTTGCGATGCGCGCCAGATCACCATCGGCGATGCCGAGGCGATCCGCATCCTCGGGGTGGATCTCGACAAGCGGCTCCTCGCGGTGGCGGGAGAGCTTGGGGGACAGGCCGGTGCGCGTCATCGTGTGCCATTGATCGCGATAGCGGCCGGTGTTGAGCGTCATCGGCCAGTCGCGCAACGGATTGGCCACCGTCGCCTGCCGCACGGCGACGAGGCGCGCCTTGCCGTCCGGCGTCGGGAAGCGCCCGTCGGCGAACGGGGCACCGCCCCATCGGAACGGCGCCATCGCGTCATAGGCGGCGTTGCCGATCGTGGCATAAGCGGCGAGATCGAACAGGCGCCGGCCGTCATTCTGATAGGCGGAAAGGCGAGCATGTTCGCGCCACACATCGGCCGGGCCGTCATAGGCGAAGTGGCTACCCCAGCCCATCCGCCGGCCGATCTCGGCGATGATCCACCAGTCCGGCCTCGCCTCGCCGGGCAGCGGCAGAACGGCCCGCTGGCGGCTGATCGTCCGGTCGCTGTTGGTGACGGTGCCGTCCTTCTCGCCCCAGGCGGCGGCGGGCAGGCGGACATGGGCGAGCCGGGTGGTGTCGGTGTCGGCGATCACGTCGGAGACGACGACGAACGGACAATTCGCCAGCGCCTCGCGGACCTGTCCGGCATCCGGCATCGAGACCGCCGGGTTGGTCGCCATGATCCAGATCGCCTTGATCCGCCCGTCGCCGACGCGGCGGAACAGGTCGACGGCCTTCAGCCCCGGTTTGGCTGCGACCGTCCGCGTGCCCCAGAAGCGGCCGACCCGCGCGACATTGTCGGCCGAGAAATCCATGTGCGCGGCGAGCGTGGAGGCGAGGCCGCCGACCTCGCGCCCGCCCATCGCGTTGGGCTGCCCGGTGATCGAGAAGGGCGCCGCGCCGGGCTTGCCGATCCGGCCGGTGGCGAGATGCAGGTTGAGGATCGCGTTGACCTGATCGGTGCCGCGCAGCGACTGGTTGATGCCCTGGCTGAACAGCGTGATCGTGCGCGGATAGGCCGCGAACAACTCGTAGAAGCGCAGCAGATCGGTCGGCGGGACATCGCAGGTGGAGGCCGTCGACCAGAGATCATGGCTTTCGTCCAGCGCCTGCCAGAAGCCGTCCGGCACCGAAAGGCTGGCGGAGAGGAAGGCCTCGTCCAGCCGTCCTTCGCTCCGCATCCAGGCGAGCAGGCCGTTCATCAGCGCCACGTCTGTGCCGGGGCGCAGCGCGAGATGGAGATCGGCATCCTCGCAGGTTTCGGTGCGGCGGGGATCGATCACCACCAGCTTGGCGCCGCGCGCCGCGCGCGCCGCCTGGATGCGCTGGAAGGTGACGGGATGGCACCAGGCCGTGTTGGAGCCGACCAGCACAAACAGGTCGGCCGTGTCGATATCCTCATAGCTTGCCGGCACGACATCCTCGCCGAAGGCGCGGACATGCCCCGCCACCGCGCTCGACATGCAGAGCCGTGAGTTGGTGTCGATATTGGCGGTGCCGATGAAGCCCTTCATCAGCTTGTTGGCGACGTAATAATCCTCGGTGAGAAGCTGGCCGGAGACGTAGAAGGCGACGCTGTCCGGCCCATGCCGCGCGATCGTCTCCTTGAAGCGGCGGGCGACGAGATCGAGCGCCCTGTCCCAGCTCACCCGGCGCTTGCCGATCATCGGATGGAGCAGCCGCCCTTCGAGCCCCACCGTCTCGCCGAGATGCGTGCCCTTCGAGCAGAGCCGTCCGAAATTGGCGGGATGATCGGGATCGCCCTTGATCGACACCGCCCGATCGCCGTCCGCCGTGGCGAGCACGCCGCAGCCGACGCCGCAATAGGCGCAGGTGGTGCGGACGGCTCCGCTCACGTCAGGCGGCTGCCTTCAGCGTCGATGCCCGGCACAGGAGCACGCGGCCGCCGCTCACCTTGGCCGGGATGGTGGGCGTGCAGCCCTTGTCCTCGCCCTGCGCCTCGCCGGTCGCGAGCGCGATCGACCAGTTGTGGAGCGGGCAGGTGACATTGTGGCCATGGACAATGCCCTGGCTCAGCGGGCCGCCCTTGTGCGGGCAGCGGTTGGCCAGCCCGAACACGCGATTGTCGGCGGTGCGGAATACCGCGACCTCCTCGCCGCCTTCGACCGGCACGGTGCGGCTGCCACGCACCGGGATTTCCTCCAGCCAGCCGATATCGATCCAGTCTCCGATCATCTGTGTCACTCCGCGGCGATGGAAAGGGGCGTGGCGGGCTGGAAATGCGCCATGTGGGCGTGCTGCTCGCGGTCGGCGCCGGCGGCGCGATCGGCCCATGGATCGTCCTGCGAGAAGCTCTGCGAAAAGAGGAAGCGGGCGCGTAGCGCCTCGCGCCCCACTTCATCGTCGGCGATGCGCACACGGATATAGTCGACGCCCACCCGCTCGATCCACGGCGCGGTGCGTTCGAGATAGCGTGCCTCCTCGCGGTAGAGCTGGATGAAGGCTGCGCAATAATCCATCGCTTGGCTCTCGGTCTCGACCTTGCAGAGGAAGTCGGTCGCGCGGACCTTGATGCCGCCATTGCCGCCGACATGGAGTTCATAGCCCGAATCCACGCAGACGATGCCGAAATCCTTGATCGTCGCCTCGGCGCAGTTGCGCGGGCATCCCGAGACCGCGATCTTGAACTTATGGGGCATCCACGAGCCCCAGGTCATCCGCTCGACCTTGACGCCGAGACCGGTCGAATCCTGCGTTCCGAAGCGGCACCATTCCGATCCGACGCAAGTCTTCACGGTGCGCAACGCCTTGCCATAGGCATGGCCCGAAACCATCCCGGCGGCGTTGAGATCGGCCCAGACGGCGGGCAGATCCTCCTTCCTGATCCCGAAGATGTCGAGCCGCTGGCCACCCGTCACCTTCACCATCGGCGCGTCATATTTCTCGACGACGTCGGCGATCGCACGCAGCTCCCTGGGGCTGGTGATCCCGCCCCACATGCGCGGGACCACCGAATAGGTGCCATCCTTCTGGATGTTGGCGTGGAGCCGCTCGTTGACGAACCGGCTCTGCTGATCGTCAACATAATCGCCCGGCAACGCGCAGAGGAGATAATAATTGAGCGCCGGCCGGCACGACGCGCAGCCGTCGGGCGTCGACCAGCTCAATTCCTGCATCACCTCCGGAATCTCGCGGAAACCGCGCTCGACGATCGCGCGGCGCACCTCGTCGTGCGTGAAGCTGGTGCATTTGCACATCGTCCGCGCGACGCGCTCGCCGTCATATTCGTCGCCTAGCGTGACGGCGAGCAAGCTCTCGACCAGTCCGGTGCATGAGCCGCAAGAGGCCGATGCCTTGCAGCCCGCGCGGACCGCATCCAGCGTCGCCGCGCCACCCCCGATGCAGGCGACGATCTTGCCTTTGCTGACGCCGTTGCAGCCGCAGATCTCGGTATCGTCCGAGAGCGCCGCAACGGCCTTAAGAGGGTCCGCCTGCCCCCCTCCCGAGGCGAAGGCCTGGCCGAATACCAGCATGTCGCGGAAGGACGAGACATCCTCGCCCTTCTTCATCAGGTCGAAATACCAGCCGCCGTCGGCGGTATCGCCATAAAGGACGGCGCCGATCACCCTGTCATCCTGCACGACGACGCGCTTGTAGACGCCGCGCGAGGCATCGCGCAGCACGATGTCCTCGGCACCCGCACCACCGGCGAAATCGCCCGCCGAGAAGACGTCGATGCCGGACACCTTGAGCTTGGTCGACGTAACCGAACCGCGATAGCCGCTGTGCCGCTCGACCAGCCCGTCGGCGAGCGAGCGGCACATCTCCCACAGGGGAGCGACGAGGCCGTAGACATTGCCGTCATGCTCGACGCACTCGCCGACCGCGAGGATGTCCGGATCCGACGTGACCATATGATCGTCGACCTGGATGCCACGCCCGACCGCGAGGCCTGCCTCCCGTGCCAGCGCTACAGACGGCCGGATGCCGACCGCCATGACGACGAGGCTCGCCGGGATCAGCCGCCCGTCCTTAAGTCGCACGCCTTCGACATGGGCGGAGCCGACGATTTCCTCGGTGTTCGCACCCGTCAATATCGTCTGGCCGCGTGCCTCCAGCTCCGATTTGAGCAGCCAGGCGGCGGCCTCGTCGAGCTGCCGCTCCATCAGCGTCGGCATCAGGTGGATCACCGTGACCTTCATGCCGCGCAGCGTGAGGCCATGGGCGGCCTCCAGCCCCAGCAGGCCGCCGCCGATGACCACCGCGTCGCCGCCCTTGTCGGCCGCCGCCAGCATGTGATCGACGTCGCGCATGTCGCGGAAGCTGATGACGCCGGGCAGATCGTTGCCCGGCACCGGAATGATGAAGGGGTCCGATCCCGTCGCGATCAGCAATTTGTCATAGGAGACGGTACGACCGGACTCGGAGGTCACCGTCTTCGTCGCCCGATCGATCGCCGTGACCGGATCACCCGCGACCAGCTCGATCGCGTTGTCGGCGTACCAGGCGCGATCGTTGATCACGATCTCGTCGAACGTCTTCTCGCCGGCCAGCACCGGGGACAGCATGATCCGGTTGTAGTTCACATGCGGCTCGGCGCCGAAGATGGTGACGCGGTAGCGCCCGGCATCGCGCGCCAGCAATTCCTCGATCGCGCGGCATCCCGCCATCCCGTTGCCGATGACGACGAGGTGCGGGAGGCCTGCGGCCGGGGCGCTTGCGCTGGCTCCTTGGTCCGCAATGTCGTGTCCCTGAAATTCCATGGTGACGCTCCGGAAAAAGAAAAAGCCGCCATCCGGACATCGCGGTTTCGCGAGGTCGGGATGGCGGCTTTGCCTGCATCGTGGACCGGCGGAAGCCCGCCGGGGCGATGTGCGGCACCATCCCACATTGGATGGCACCGGCTATGAACGATCGGACGTCCTTGCCCGTTCGCCGAGAAGAATGACGCGAATCATCGCGCCGCTCAAGTGTTCATTTTGCACTGCGGCATGAATTATAAGGCCCAGTCGAGCTCGAGCCAGATCTTGCGCGTGTCGGTGAACAGCCGATCGGCCCGATAGTCAGCATACCGCACCGAAACAATTGTTTTGCCGAACTTGGCAGAGGCGAGCGCGTCCCATTCATTGCCATAATGCTGGGAGAGACGATCGCTCTCGAAACGGTGATAGATCGCCTGCAGCGTCACCGCCTTGGCCAGGCCGACCTGCTTCCAGCCGAGGCCGGCGCTGCCATAGAGATCGCGCACGCCGTTCGGCGGTGTCGTCAGGAACTTGTCGGCCCAGCCCTGGAACTTGAAGCCAGTGGCGAGCGGTGTCTGCAAACTGGTGAGCGCGACGCCGCCTTCATGGCCGTGCGCGGCGCCGAGCACCTCGTAGCCGGCGTTGAGCTTGAGCAGCGAAACGTCGAGCGTGCCGTCTACGAGATAATAATCGGCGCGATAATGGTTCGGATTGCGGCGATAGTCGGACTGGGTGGCGTAGCTCGCCTGATAACTGAGCTTCACCGTCCTGGAGAAGGCATGGGTGCCGGCGAAGCGCCCGCCGTAACTCTGGCTGGACAACGCATATCTCTGGACGGCGAGTTCGTCCTGATCGACGAGATAGGCGAAGCCGGTGAGCGTGCCGACGGGCGTCTGGTAGGAGACGTTCGCCAGCACATTGTTGCCGCCGATCGACGGCTGGCGCGCGCCGTTGCCGTCGATGCCCCAGATGGTGTGGACGTTCCAGGCATAGCTTACGTCCGCCTTCAGGCCCTTGATCGGCATCGCCTCGATCCGCACCGCATCGAAGGTCTGCCCATTGTCCCTGAAGTTGACCGCGCCGACGAAGCGTTCGTCGTCGAGCATGATACGCTGGCGGCCGCCGGTGATCGTGAAGGCATCCGACTTGTACTGGAGCTGGGCGCGATAAAGCCCGATATTCTGTGGATCGGCGACTAGCGGGCGCGTCGTGGCCGAACCCTGCAGGCCGTCATAATAATGGTCGATCGCCGCCAGCGTGCCTTCGCCCTCGACGAGCGCGGACCAGGGGCCGTCGCTTGCCTGCAATCCGCCGCGCAGGCGGAAGGTGAGCGCGTCCGCGTCTTTGGGAAGGCCGGACTGGTCCACATTCTCGTAGCGGACACGCAGATCGGCAAGCGGCGTAAGCGTGATCGACTGGGCACAAGCCGGCCCGCCGGCGGCCAGCACGGCCGCCGTGGCAAGGACATATTTCATGATAGCGAACCCCTTGATCGCAGGCGGGCAGCGTCCGTGCGCCGCCCGTCCAGCATGGCTGTTTTCAGATGCGAACGCCTGCGAGGGCCGCGTCCCAGGTCGAGCGCCAGCGGCCCTTGACGACGGTGATCGTCGCGAGCGCGACCAGCGCAAGGCCGGCGAAGATCAGGAACCCTGGCGAGAAGCTGCCGGTGATTTGCTTCGCGAAGCCGAGCGAGGAGGCGAGGTAGAAGCCGCCGACACCGCCCGCCATGCCGACGAGGCCGGTCATCACGCCGATCTCTGCCTGGAAGCGCTGCGGCACGAGCTGGAACACCGCGCCATTGCCCGCGCCCAGCGCCAGCATCGCGACCACGAACAGGGCGAGTGCTGTCTGCACCGTCGGCGCCGCGCTGACGCCGGCCAGTGCGATGGCCGCCACGATATAGACCACCGAGAGCGTCTTCACCCCGCCGATCCGGTCCGACATGGCGCCGCCTGCCGGGCGGATCAGCGACCCCGCGAACACGCACGCCGCCGTGCAATAGCCCGCGACGACCGGCGTCAGGCCGAAGCGATCGGTGAAGTAGATCGGCAGCGACGCGGCGAGGCCGACGAAACCGCCGAACGTCACCGAATAGAACAGCATCAGCAGCCATGCGTCGGCCGTCCTGAGCGGCTCCAGATAGGCCGCGAGCCGCTTGGGCGGCGGCGCGTTGGGTGCATCCTTCGCCATGATGCAATAGGCGACGAAGACGATCGCCAGCGGGATGCAGGCCATGCCCAGCACCGCATTCCAGCCGAACAGCCTGGCGAGTGTCGGCGCGAACAGCGAGGCCAGCACGGTGCCCGAATTGCCCATGCCGGCAAAGCCCATCGCCTTGCCCTGATGCTCGGCCGGATACCAGCGACTGGCGAGCGGCAGCGCGATCGCGAAGCTGGCGCCGGCGAAGCCGAGGATCACGCCGAGCACCAGCGTCCCGGCGAAGCTGCTGACGCCGAGCAGATAGGCGGAGAACAGCCCGCCGATCACGATCAGCTGGCTGATCGCCCCCGATCGCTTCGGCCCGATCCGATCGACCAGCAGTCCGTTGACGACGCGCAGAACCGCACCGGCAAGCGTCGGGGTCGCCACCATCAGCCCCTTCTGGGCGGCCGACAGGTGCAGCGCCTTGGCGATTTCCGGGCCGAGCGGCCCGAGCAGCACCCAGACCATGAATGCGAGGTCAAAATAGAGGAAGGCGGCGATCAGCGTAGGGCGATGCCCGGCGCTCCAGAACCCGCTGTCCCCGGTCTTGCTCTTCTGTCCTTCCCAAATGGCGGTAGCCATGGCGAACCCTCCGTGACGATGCGATGGAGACAAGAAAAAAGCCGCGGCCAGACCTCCGCGTCGGCGGAGACTGGGCAGCGGCTTTGCTGGTCGATGGTGGACGCGCGCCCCGTCATTGGGGTGGCATCCGCTGGGCACGCATCGTTGCGCGACGTCGGGACTGTCTAACGAATCCCTTTTCTTCGCAAGTGCAAAAAACTCACGACTTCACTTGCGCGCGAGATTGGCCAAATAGGCGGAGACATCGCTCGGATCGAAGATGCCGCCGTCGAAGAAGCCATCGGCGCCGAGCGTGAGCGCGCCGCTGTGCGCGCCGACGCCCAGTGGCGCCTCAATCGCACCCTCGACCTTCATGCTGGCGCCCGGCATCGGCAGGCCCGACCCCGCGAGCGCGCGGCGATAGATGTCGGAACGGAACACCTCTGCCGCCGCGCGCTCATGGCCCGCGCTCGCCTTCACGAAGCCCCAGCGGACGAATTGCGAATAGATCCACAGGGCCTGGCTGCGCCACGGGAAGCCCGCGGCCTCTCGGTGGAAGTGCAGGAAATCGGGAATGGAAACCGGCGGCTCGCCATGCCGCAGGGTGAAGCGCCCGGTCAGAGCCGGCAGAAGCTCGGATGCCGTGCGTCCGACATAGTCGGATCGTTCGAGCAGATCGGCCAGTTCCTCGTGGTGCGCGGGATCCTCGCACCAGGCCGAGGCTTGGGACAGCGCGACGAGAAAGGCGTCGACCGTCTCGGGATGCGCTTCCATCCAGTCGGTGCGCAAGGCGAGAACCTTCTCCACGCCGCGCTTCCAGATGCGCGCGCCGGCGACGACGATCTCGGCCAGCCCTTCCGCCACCGCGACGCTGCCCCAAGGCTCTCCGGCGATGAAGCCGTCGATCTCGCCAACCCTCAGCGCCTCGACCATCAGCGAGGGCGGCAGTACGCGCAGCGAGAGATCGCGATCCGGATCGACGCCGGCCGATGCCAGCCAGTAGCGCAGGAGCAGCGCGTGGCAGGAGAAACGGTGCACGATCCCGATCACCGGCTTGCGCCTGTGGAGCCCGATCGCCGCGGCAAAATCATGCGCTGCCGCCAGCGGATCGCCGATCCGCGTCGCCGGATCGGGATCGAGTGCTGCGGCGAAATTGGGCGCAATTACCAGCGCGTTGCCGTTCACGTTGAGTCGGAACGGGGCGGAGAGCGCGGCCGAGGTCTGGCTCAACCCCAGCGTCACCGCGATCGCGAGCGGCGCCAGCATGTGCGCGCCCTGCACCTGCCCATAGACGAGACGGTCACGCAATGTCGCCCAGGAGGTAGTGCGCACCATCAAGAGATCGATCCCGGCGGCGGCGGCAAAGCCCTTTTCCTTTGCCACGATCAGCGGTGCGCTGTCGGTGAGCGGCAGGAAGGCGATCGAGAACGGGGTCATGCGGCGCCTCCCAGCATGTCGCTCGCGGTGATCAGCGCCTCGGCCACTTCGATGATCCTCTTGCCCTGGTTCATCGCGGTGGAGCGCAGCAGGGCATAGGCGTCCGCCTCCGGCAGGTTGCGGCTGGTCATCAGGATCGCCTTTGCCCGATCGATGGTCCTGCGCTCCTGCAGCGCGATCTTCGCCTGATCCCGTTCGGACTTGGCGGTATCAAGCTCGGTCTGCATGCGCGCGAAGGCGTTGAAGCGGCGGATCGCCAGATCGAGCACAGGCTTCACCCGCTCCTTGCGCAGCCCATCGACCACATAGGCGGAGACGCCGGCATCGATGGCGGCGCCGATCATCGCCTCGTCCGATCGATCGACGAACATCGCGATCGGGCGGGCCAGCGCGCGGCTCACCACGAGCATCTCCTCCAGCGTGTCGCGACTGGGCGAGCCGAGGTCCATCAGCACGACGTCGGGCGCCATCCGCTCCAGGCGGGCCACGAAGCCGCCCTCGGGCGGAACGACGTGGATATCGTCATAGCCGGCCTCGCGCAGCCCTTCCTCAAGGACCGTGGCGCGCAACCCGCTGTCGTCGACGATCACGATTCGCAATGACTTCCCCGCCGCCGACACGCGCCGCAAGGCTGGCCACCGCATTGCAGCACGTCAATCCCCCAGGCTGAAGTCGGATGCGGAGGCATGGGTGACGGCTGCTTCGGACGGAAGCCCCCATTTGGGATCTTACCGGCAGCGGCATGAATGTTCCGCGTGCCGACGTTTTCGATCGCGCGCGGGACTTACCATAGCGACGGAAGCGGACGGACCGGGATTGAGAACGGTCTCTCAGCTCGGGAATGGCCGTTATTGGCGCCTCGCCGATGGGCCGCTTTCTTCCGCGACAACGGCAGGAGCGATGTCGCTCTGGATCATCCGCTATCCGCCAACGAGTAGACCGAAGGTGATGAATCCCGATTAGCGACGTTCGCGTTCGCGCGAGATAAGTTCGGTTTCCAGCCTGACGATCAAAGCATCAAGTCGGGCACGCTCAGTTTCGTTCCGATCCATGCGGATACGGCGGGCTTCCCGGATCAACTCCTGCCAATAGCTGATGGTGTCGGAATAGACGGAATGGCCGCGCAGCCGGTGCGCGCTTGCGATGGCATTCTCAAGATTTGCGGTGATGCTGCCGTGGAGCTTCATGCGATCTGATCTACCTTCCCGGCTAGCCGTGCAATGAAACGGGAGCCCGAGGACATCACCCCGGACTCCCGTCGATGCTTACCAATCGGAGGGCGATCAGAAATCCATACCGCCCATGCCACCCATGCCGCCGCCGCCCATTGCGGGCATCGCGGGCTTGTCGTCCGCTATGTCGGCGACGGCCGCTTCGGTCGTGATCAGCAGGCCGGCGACGGATGCCGCATCCTGCAACGCCGAGCGAACGACCTTGGTCGGATCGATCACGCCGGACTGGACGAGGTTCTCATACTCCTCGGTCTGGGCGTTGAAGCCGATATTCTGGTCGTTGCCGTCGATCAGGCGACCGGCAACGACGGCGCCGTCATGGCCGGCATTCTGTGCGATCTGACGCAGCGGCGCCTGCAGCGCCTTGCGGACGATGTCGATCCCGCGCGTCTGGTCGTCATTGATGCCCTTCATGTCGTCGAGCGCCCTGGAGGCATAGAGCAGCGCGGTGCCGCCGCCCGGAACGATGCCCTCTTCGACAGCGGCGCGCGTTGCGTGGAGGGCGTCGTCGACGCGATCCTTGCGCTCCTTGACCTCGACCTCGGAGGAACCGCCGACCTTGATCACGGCCACGCCGCCGGCGAGTTTGGCAAGGCGCTCCTGGAGCTTCTCCTTGTCATAGTCGCTGGTGGTGTTCTCGATCTGCGCACGGATCGCCTCAACACGGCCCTTGATCGCATCGGCCGAGCCCAGACCATCGACGATCGTCGTCGTGTCCTTGTCGAGCGTGACGCGCTTGGCGGAGCCCAGCATGTCGATCGTGACATTGTCGAGCTTGATGCCGAGATCCTCGGAGATCAGTTCGCCCTTGGTCAGGATCGCGATATCCTCGAGCATCGCCTTGCGGCGATCGCCGAAGCCCGGCGCCTTGACGGCGGCGACCTTGAGGCCGCCACGCAGCTTGTTGACCACTAGAGTGGACAGCACTTCGCCCTCGATATCCTCGGCGATGATCAGCAGCGGACGACCGCTGCCGACGACGGCTTCGAGGAGCGGGAGGATGCCCTGCAGGCTCGACAGCTTCTTCTCATGAATCAGGATGTGCGGATCGTTGAGTTCGACCGTCATCTTCTCGGCGTTGGTGATGAAGTAAGGCGACAGGTAACCGCGATCGAACTGCATGCCCTCGACGACGTCCAACTCGAACTCGAGGCCCTTGGCCTCCTCGACGGTGATGACGCCTTCCTTGCCGACCTTTTCCATCGCTTCCGCGATCTTGCGGCCGACCACCTCGTCGCCATTGGCCGAGATGATGCCGACCTGTGCGATCTCACCACTGCCCGAGACGGGCTTGGAGCGGGCCTTGAGGTCCTCGACCACCTTGATGACGGCAAGATCGATGCCGCGCTTCAGGTCCATCGGATTGACGCCGGCGGAGACCGACTTCATGCCTTCGCGCACGATTGCCTGGGCGAGCACGGTCGCTGTGGTGGTGCCGTCGCCGGCATGGTCGTGGGTCTTCGACGCGACCGCCTTGAGCATCTGCGCGCCCATATTCTCGAATTTGTCCTTGAGCTCGATCTCCTTGGCGACGGTGACGCCGTCCTTGGTGATGCGCGGAGCGCCATAGCTCTTGTCGATGACGACGTTGCGGCCCTTAGGGCCGAGCGTCACCTTCACCGCATTGGCGAGGATATCGACGCCGCGCTGGATGCCTTCACGCGCGTCGCGAGCAAATTTTACGTCTTTGGCCGACATGATGTTGAGCCTTTCAAATCTGAGGTCGCGATCCGAATGGACCGCGCGAATTCAGCGAATAAGGAAATTCAACCGACGATCCCGAGGATGTCGCTTTCCTTCATGATAATCAGATCCTCGCCATCGATCTTGACCTCGGTGCCCGACCATTTGCCGAACAGGATCTTGTCGCCCGCCTTCACGTGGAGGGCGACGATCGTGCCATCCTCTGAACGGGCGCCGGTGCCGGCCGAGACGACCTCGCCTTCCTGCGGCTTTTCCTTGGCGGTGTCGGGGATGATGATGCCGCCGGCGGTCTTCTCGGCGGCTTCGATGCGGCGAATGAGCACGCGGTCGTGCAGGGGACGAAATGTCATGGGGCGGTTTCCTGTGCTGGGTCGCGACGGGAGCGTCACTTTCACACGCGGTAGCCAGCGCTGCCAGGATGCGATCTGGCACTCTGCATAAGCGAGTGCCAACGCCTTGCTGTGGGCCCATGGACAGCTGTCGTCAAGCCACCCCGGCACGGGAAAACAAGACGCGTTCGGGCAGTTGGTGATCAGGCCAGCGACCGGCCCTGAGCACGACCCACGATCTGACAACCGCAACCGGCACCGGGCCTTTTTCCGTCTTTTCGCCGACCATCGCCTGATACCAAGCGCTTGGCACACCGTCATGATCGTCCAACCGCGCGATGCGCTGCACGCTGTCTTCGTCCGGGACCCGCACGGCGCTGCCGATCCGGAAAATCAATTCCGCTCCTCCAGCATGGCATCGATCATGACAGACCAGATGCCATCCACGGCAATATGCTCCGATCGCTCGACATAGGCGCTGCCGGCCTCCTCCATGGCTTCGCTCGACTCCCGCATTGAGAGGATCGCTGCACGCATGGCTGCCAGGACGTCGATCTGCCCGACGAACTGGACGTCGCAAAGATCGTCACCCTCACGATAGATGATCGGCGACGGCTGACGCTCGTGACTCTGTGCCTGAACGGCCTGTAAGAATGCTTCGGCGGCTATGCTGATCATGGTCGTTCCTCGTTACCGATATGCCGTCGAAAGATGGAAAGCAGGCACCAGGTCAGGCTGGCGCGACATTCACCGAAACCCCCATCACCGTGAAGTCTTCCCTGCTGCCTGTGTAGGGCGGTGACAAACCAGGCCACAGGAGCGCCAGCGCAATGCTGAGCGCGGCGGAGTAAAATCCGGCCAGTGGTAGAGCTGCCCTTTTGCGGGGCGGCCGGGATGTTCGTCGTGGAGA
>Ga0105239_10004239_pt1 | contig 17222 bp, 15 predicted proteins | sample KBSC44metaG_FD_92761 | JGI IMG/M metagenome (GOLD analysis project Ga0105239, IMG submission 92761) | Corn rhizosphere microbial communities from Kellogg Biological Station, Michigan, USA - KBS C4-4 metaG | ecosystem: Host-associated > Plants > Roots > Rhizosphere > Soil | place: Michigan, USA...
AGCAGCGGCACGACGAATCGCTCCGCTTGATAGGTGACGACGATGAAAACCAGGCGCACGAGCTGAGCCGACCTAGGTCGATGAGGCGCCCGACGCAGCCGGCGTGTCGGTGCGGTTGGCCACGGCTTTGGCCGTCTCGCTGGCCAGGTTGCCGTGCGCAGCCGATTCGGAGGCGCCGGCGCGGTGAGGCGCCACACCCGACAGGCGCACCATCTGTTCCTGAACTAGACCGAGCTCCTGCGTCAGCGCGATGGTCCGCGCTTCCAGCCGTGACAGCGCGATAACGGTCCCCATGTGCAACATGACCAGGATGCCAATCAGGATCGCAAAGAAGAAATTCGAAGGGAGGGTGAATCCCATCAGCCGGCCCAGCCGGTAGGTCAGCGACGGAAAGACGGCGATGGTCAGCACGCCCATCATGAACAGTAAGAACGCCAGGCTGTGCTGCAGCGATACCCGCTCCCGTAACAACAGCCGCACTAACATGGCCACGACGACCGTGCAGCAGATCGCGAAGATCCAGTACCGTTCGAATTCCATTTCTACATCGCCTTCGGCCAGGGACGTCTGGCGCTGCGGGCGTAGCACAGCGCTACCGCGATGCTGACCTTCAGCATGTAATATGCGGTTCGCCAACTCCGTATGCTGCTGGAGCCTGCCGTGCGAGGCCGCATCACGACCGGCACCTCCGTGATGTTCAATCCAGCCGCTCTCGCCATCGCCAGGGATTCCGGCTCCGGATAGTCGTACGGATAAGTCCGTTCGAACAGCGCCAGCGCCCGCGGGCCGTACAATCGATAGCCTGAGGTGGGGTCTGTGCTGCGAACTCCCGCCACCGCGCGCAACACCCAGCGCAGCCAGCCGCTGCCCAGCCTGCGAAGCACCGTGGATTGAAATCCCTGTCGGTCGTCGCCGTAGCGCGTGCCCACGACCAAGTCGGGCGTCGGCGACCCACGGAACGCGGCGAACAACTTGCCCAGTTCGTGCGGAGGATGCTGGCCGTCGCCGTCGATCTGCACCGCGCAGGAGAACCCCTCGCGCCACGCCAGGCGCAAGCCGGTCTGGACGGCGCCGCCGATGCCAAGATTCTTGGGGAGTTGCACTACGCGTGCTCCGGCAGCGGCCGCCACTTGCGACGTGCGATCGGTCGAGCCGTCATCGATCACGACGGGGACGATCTCCACCCCGTGCTTCCCAGATTCCGCACGGAGATCCGCGACAAGCGGTCCTACCGACCGCTCTTCGTTCAAGGCCGGAACGACTATGAGAGCGCGCATCGCGAAGGGCGAGCATATCATAGCGTTTTCCTGGGCCCACTCGGAGCGCCCGGGGGTCGGGCGGCCCGGGGCTCGACGAGCGCCATCAGGGCCACTACACTCGCGGGCCGCGATGGAGCCGGCAAGCGAAGAGGCGCCGCGTAACGAGACGAGCGGGCCACGTACCGGTGGCCCCCGAAAGGGACGGTCGGCGGTTGCGTCGAGCGTTACGCGGCTGAGGCGTGTCGCCAGCGCTTGCGATCGGATCGCTCCGTCGACGTGGATTCGTTCGGGCGCACCGCTGCCGCTCCTGTTGTTCGGATTGTGGTTGGTCCCATTCATGCTCGCGGGCGTCGTCCGCTACGTGACGACGCTGAGGCTGGACGCCAGCCTGGCTCTGGCGGTCGCGATGGTCCTTCTGCTCGTGGCAATCATGTGGGCACGCCCGCGCGGCCCATTGCCGCGAGAGTCGGGCGCCGCCCGGAGATTGCTCCAGACGGCTGGCGCCGCGGTCGGAGTGGCTCTGACGGCGGGGACGGCGCTCGCCCTCTTCAGCCCGGACCTCGGCGCCCTGGCGGTGTATTACGGACCCGACGGCGGAACGCACATGGCCATCCGTCACGTGTTCGTCGAGTCCGACGCGAAGGTCTACGCCGGCTTCGTGTCCTTGTACGCGGCGACGGGGCTGCTGGATCGGTTCTTCGCACTTGCTCCGCCCGGATCGCTGACGCTCGCCTTTTATTCGACAGTGGCGGTCGTGGTCGTGGTGCCCGTCATTGCGATGGTGACGTTGTTGCAGAGCCGCCTGGGGCAACGCGGCCCCAGGTTGGTGGGGCTGGCGGTGTTCTCGATAGGTTGGTGGTGGTGTCTGCAGAGCGTGGTCTTGCCCGTCCTCAGCAATATTCAAGTTGACGGCTTCTACGCACACTTCTTTGGGTTTCTGCCCCTCGCGCTCCTGTGGGTCACCGACGTCTTGTTTCGGCCGACGCTGCTGCGCATCTTCTGGAGCGGCCTGGCGGTCATGCTGCTGCGGTTCACGTACGGGCTCAACTTGGGCGACGCTCTGGTGGCTTGCGGCGGCCTGTGGCTCTTCGACGCCATGGGGGCCAGACGACGGCTCGTGCCGTTGCTCGCGGGCGTCGGCGCGGTGACCGCGGGGATCGTCGCGTACGTGAATCTGGCCCCCGTGTTCGTCATGGGAGGTTACGTCGAGGGATATCCTTACAAGGACTTGCCCAAGATCGTGACCGCCGTGGTGATGGCGCTTGCGGTCTACGCATTCGCTGACGCGTGGGCCGGTGCGCGCATGGTTCAGGGCACATCCCTTCGATCGGACGGCGAGATGGCTGTGGGGTTGCTGAGAATTATTCGGCTGCCCCTCGCTGTTGCGCTCGTCTCGCTCCTCGCCTATCAGCGGTTGCTGAAGATCCCGAAGGTCGAGACCTACTACCTTCTCAAGTATCAGTTGATGCCGATGGTCTTCGTGACCGCTGCCGCGTCGATCGCGCTCGGCTATTCCGCGTTCTTGCTGCTGAGGGGGCGGTTCCATCCCTTTTTGGGAATTGCAATCGGGGGGCTGCTTTTCGCGCTGGGCATAGCCTCCGTCCATACGGGTGCGGTCTTCGAGGTGTGGCGGCAAGAACTCGCCGAGCGCAACGGGCCACTACCTCACACGAAGCTTCGACCACTGGTGGACAGCTATATCTGGAAGACGATCGACACGATTCTGCGCCGGGAGCGGAAGGCGTTCGGCGGTTTCGTCTCGGCTGACTTCCCGGCAGGACACTTTTTGAACGCATGGATGGGGTTCGACAAGATGTGGCAGGTGTTCTATGCGCCGGACAACTCGACCGGGCACTGTGTCTTTTGGACGCACGCCGGCGACGACGCGCCGGGGCTGTGGAACCCTGACCGGGGAGCGCTGGAGGCGGCGCGTTCGCGACTCGAGGCGGATCCCGCGAAGGTGTGCAGCACTTACGACCCGCCCTGGGGAACCGCGCTCCACTCGATATGCCACCGCTGCTACTGATCCGTCGAGGATGGTCAGGCGCCGGCGGTCTGGTCGTGTTAGGACGTCTGACCAAAAAGTATGCCGAGACAGACCAGATCAGCGGGGGTTGACGTGCGGCAACCCGGCAGGGCCGGGCTACGGGCACGCGTGATCCGGATCCTTGCGTGGGTCGTGACAGCGGCGATCTTGTTCCTGCTCTTCCGCCGGATTCCCATCAAGGAGGTCCTCGCGGCGGCCCGCGGCGCCGCCCCGTGGGAGGTTCCCGTCACTCTGACCCTGGTGGCCGCCTTGTACGTGTGCGACACCTTCGCGATCTGGAAGACGTTCGCCTGGTTCGTGGCACCGATGCCTTTCGTCGACGTGCTGCTGGTCCGCGGTGCCACATATCTGTTCGCCGCGTTGAACTACAACGTAGGTCAGGGCGCCATCGTCTACTTCGTGCACAAGAAGACGGGGGCGCCCGTGATGCGCGCCGTAGCCACGGTGCTCCTGATGATGGGGATCAACGTCTTGGCGCTGCTTTTCCTCGCGTCCATCGGTCTCATCGCCGCGCCCGGCGTGCCACCGGCCGTAACCATGATCGTCGCCGTAGCTTACGCTGGGTTGGCCATCTACATCGTCGCGCTGGTCGTTCGCCCCAGGGGACTTGCGCGCCGGCCAATTTTCGACGTCGTGCTGGCTGCCGGAGTCGGCGGGCACCTTCGCGCGCTGGTGGTGCGGTTGCCGCACATCGGGGCGCTGTTCGCGTTTCAACTTGCACTGCTGTGGGGCTTCCACGTAGCCGTGCCCGTGGTCGCCGCGATGGCGGCTCTTCCGATCGTTTTCCTGGCGGCGGCGCTACCTATCTCGGTCCAAGGGCTTGGTACGACGCAGGCGGCGATGATCTACTTCTTCGCAGGCTACGCGCCGGGCGATCGCGCGGCTCAGCAAGCGACCGTGATGGCCGCCAGCTTGGTCGGCCAGGCTCTAGCCCTCGCTTTCCAAGCGCTGGTCGGGCTCATCTGTCTGCGGAGCCGGGTGGGTCGGACCGTCGGTCGGGGTCAGTTCGAGGAGCCGATGCCTGCCGCCGCCACATCGCGATCGTGATGGATTTTCGACGCGGAAGCCCGGTTGCTGGTCGCCGGTCACCTGAGATAAGAAGCCCGGATGCGTAGATTGCCTCGACGGTACGCCGATGCACTTGCGCGCGGGACGATCGTCCTGTCACGGCCGATCCTGTGGCTCTGTGAGCGTCTCTCCACCCGGGCGTTCGCTGTGTTCACGTTGATGCTGTTCTTGGCCCTCTTCTTCACCAATGGCGTGATGGGTCTCGACTTCGGAAGTCACTGGGACGAGTGGTACCATACTCAGGTCGTCTCGGCGTCCGTGCAGCACATGTGGCTGCTGCCTGAGGCATTCGCATACGGTGGCCCCTACTTCACGCTCGGCTATCCGGTCGTCCTCGCGCATCAGTGGCGAAACGTTCTGGGCATCCTTCGTGACCTCCGCTACCAGCCGCCAGGGATGGATCCCAGCGCGTTTCCGTCCGTCCAGCAGTTCAAGGCAGGTGCTGCGGCCCTGTTCGCCTCCCCGATCTACCTCCTCCAGGTCCGGGGGGTGTTCCTGGCGGTCACGACGCTGTCGATCATATGGGCTTTCTGCGGGGCCTTGCGGGTTTGGCCGCGACGCTACGGGGTTGCCCTCGCCGCCGCGGCGTTCATGGCGTTCTCGTGGGAACTCGGCTACCACGCGCGCTGGGTCGCCATCGACGCCCCCCTCGCGCAGTTCTGCGCGCTGGAGCTGTTTCTCTATTGCGGCGCCTGGCGCGCTCCCAGCGAGGGCCCGGCTGTCCGCTGGTACTGCGGCGCCGCGGCGGCAGCCGGGACTGTTTATGCCTGCAAGATGACTGGAGGCTTTGCTTTCTTGCCGATCTTGCTGACGCCGCTGGTGCGCCCAAGTCGGCTCCCGCTATTCCGGCGCGTCAGCCTCATGGTTTTGGGCTCGGCGATATTTGTCTTGGTCAGCTTCGCCCTCAGTCCCGATTTCTATCTGGATCCGTTGCGCTTCTTGCACGTCGTTCGAGGGGGAAGCGCCGATTACAACAGCACCGGCCCGACCTATCCGCACTACGTCACGTTCGGGGAACACGCCCTCAGGATGCTGGTGTGGCTCATTGGCGCGGTACCCTCGCCCTTCCGCCCGGTGGCGTTCGGGTTCTCGGCCGTTGCGCTGATCGGATTCATCCGCTTGTTGCTGCGGGAGACCCGCATGACGCTGTGCTGGCTGGTGTTCATGCTGACGTTTGCCGCGATCTTCACCCACAACCATCTTCTGATCGTCAGGCAGTTCCTGATGTTCGTGCCGTTCATGGCCTTATGCTTCGCCAGTGGGACCGCTGTGCTCTGGGATTTCCTTCGCCAGAGGGATCACCGCCTGGCTGCCGGCTTTGCCGCCCTGGTCGCGATGGGCATGATCGCGAACGGCGTGTTCGAATCGGCACAGGGATGGCACGTGACACACGACACGCCAGCCTCGGTGGCGGATGCAGCGGCCAGGGATTTGCTAAGCGATCGGGAGCCGATCCGGATGAGCCACCCGGTCCAAGATCTCCTGCAGAGCCGCCTCGGGAAGGCCTATGTCTGCCATCCGGCCGACGTGAAGGACAGGCGCGTGAAGAACTTCCTAGCCTATCACATCGAGCACGAGTGGATGGCGAATCGGCTCGGCTCCTTCCGGCGGGTCTATGGGGCATCCGAGCTGGATCTTGACTATTACTCGACGTGGTTCGGCCGTTCGCGTCCCTTTCGATTGGTCGAGGTATCGATCGACGTGATGAAGGGTCTCGGCCGAAAGATGGAAGGCGATCTGGACTGCTTCCCGACGGGCAAGCCCGCCGCGCGTCCGACGGCGGCAACCGGCTCAGGCGGCTGACACGTCACTGCGGGTCCGTTTTCAGTGGACGTCCTCCGTGGTAATGAGGGAGTCGAGCCCCAAATGCCGCAACAGCTCGCCTATGTCCCGCTCGAGCCCGTGCCGGTGCCCCGGCCCGTCGATCGGATCGAATACGTCGTCTCTCGCTGCGCTGGTAAGCGCGTCGTCGACCTGGGCTGCTACGATGAAACGGCGCTCGTGAAGCGGGACACCGACACGTGGCTGCACGGGCGCATCGCCGCCGTCGCCGCGGAGGTGGTGGGTATCGACAATTCGGCGGGCATCCCTGCGGAGGGGCTCAGGACGGGGCCTCACAGCGTCATCGTGCCTGGTGATGCCTCTTCGCCGGAGCAAGTGCTTCAGAGGGGAACGTTCGACTTGGCCGTAGCGGGCGAGTTGATCGAGCACCTGCCTGATGCGCTGGGCTTCTTGAAAAAGGTGAAGGCATCGTTCGCCGGCCGACAGTTGATCCTAACGACGCCGAACGCCACTTCCGTCTCGAACGCGATCCTCGGGTTGGCCAGTCGTGAGTCCAATCACAAGGACCACCTGCAGATCTTCTCGTACAAGACACTGCACACCCTCTGCCTGCGAGCCGGCTTCGAGGACTGGACGATCGTGCCGTATCACGTGCACTTCTCCGAGATGATCTTACGTGCGAACGGAGCCTCACAGAAACTCCTGAAGGGTGCCGAGCGGATGGTCAACACCTGGGAGCGGTTCTTCCCCATGCAGGCCGGTGGGTTGATCCTCGACGTGGTGCGGGTCTGACGCCGTGATCGCCTGGGAGCTCGCTCGATGAACCTTGGCAGACTGGCACGCGCCGTGCTGGGGGAGCGCTGGTTTCCTGTCATTGGAGCCCGCTACCGCGCCTTCTTCGTGGACCTCGAGAAGGTGATCGATAGCCTTCCGCCGTTGCCCGATCAGGCTAACATCCTCGATGTCGGAGGGGGCGATGGCGCGGTCTTGAACGTCATCCTGCGCCGCTATCCGAACGCCCGAGCCACGCTCATCGATCTCGCCACCAATCTGGGCGGTTCGCTGGATCCAGAGCGTGCGAACAGGGTTACGTTGTTACCGGGTATGACCTTGCGGGAATATCAGGCGATGAGTCGCCCTCGGCCGGACCTGATCGTCGTCAGCGATGTCCTGCACCACATTCCTCCGGCAGCGCGGCCGGGCTTCTTCGCCGATCTGCGAGCCGTGATCGCCGGGGCTCGGACGGTCCTGTTCGTGAAGGACGTCGAACCAGGGTCGTGGCGCGCTATGGCCGGGTACCTCGCGGACCGCTATATCAGCCGGGATCCGAACGTCGAGCTGATCGGCGAGCGTCAGGTTCGGGACCTGCTGAGCGATGTGTTCCCGGCGGCCGTGGTGCGGCCGACGGACCTGTTGACGCGTGATCGCCCTAATTACTCCGTCATCTGCGACTTGCCTTCCGAGAAGAGCTGACCGCGCCACACGACCTCCGTTGCTGGCGCCCCACGCAGCTTTGTAGGCAGGCGGGCATGTTCGGCGTGCCCCCCCAATGACCTCGGCCGCACGGGTGACGTCACCTATCCCGCCAGGGCTGCGGGGAGCGTTAGGATTGCCGGCGGCGATGCCTACGCTGCGACTCGGACATGGACGCAGACGGGTAGGCCGTCATGAACGTCCTTCACCCCAGGGGCCCAGGGTGCGTTCATCCTTGTCCTCATAGGGCTGGTGTCGCCCTCAGAACGGAGGCAACGATCAGTCGGGCGTGTCGAGGGGACCGACCGTGAGGGAGCCGACGAAAGCTGTGGTCTTCGGGGCGGCGATCGGTAAGGCAGCATGACGACGACGCGAACGAGGCGCGCGGGAGGGAGGCAAGGGCTTTCCGTCCTGCGGACCAAGCACCACGACGCCGACGGGACAAGAAATCGACGTCGCTTCCGACGGTAGAAGGGTAGGGACCGAAACGGCCGGAGCATCCCTTGTCATGCCCCCAGCCCACGAGGGGCAGGACGGCATCTCCGGGGCGGGTGCGGCGCGTTCGAACCGACCCGTAAGAGCGTCCGGAACGCACGCCGTTTCGTGACCGCGGCCGTGCGCCCCGGCGACGGCCGCCGCTCCCCCAATGATCGCCGCTAGGACAATCGATGGTATTCGCAGGCCGCGTCCCAAGCCACGCGGCGTACTGGCCGCCATTTTCAGCGCTGCCAGGTCGCGGGCCAAGTCGGTCACACGACCGTAGCGTCGACCGGGGGCTTTGGCGAGGCAACGAAGTACGATGTGATCGAGGGCCGCCGGTAGGTCCGGACGCAATGACGAGGGGCGCTGGGGCTGGTCGACAGCGATGGCGACTGACAGCGCGGTCAGTCCTGGCCCACGAAATGGCGGCTGTCCCGTCGATAGTTGGTAGAGAATAACCCCCAGGGACCAGATGTCCGACCTCGCGTCGACGTCACCGCGCGCACGAAGCTGCTCGGGCGACATGTAGAGCGGCGATCCAACCGCCGCGCCGGTCGAGGTGGCGTCGGCAAACGTGCCGCCGCTTTCCGGCTGCGCAACTTTGGAGATACCGAAGTCCAGCACCTTTACGATTGTTTCACCAGACGCGTTGGTGGCGAGGAACAAGTTGGCGGGCTTCAGGTCGCGGTGCACGATACCCGATGCGTGCGCCTCGGCCACCGCAGCGCAGGCCTCGATCACGTAGCTGATCGCATCGCCCACAGGGATGGGACCTTCCGCGGCGACCGCCGCCAGATCCCGCCCAGCCAGGTACTCCATTACGATGTAGGGCGCACCGCCAGGTAGCCGACCGATGTCGAATACACGCGGAATGTTGGCGTGTGAGAGGCGTACGGTGGTCTTTGCCTCGGCCAGAAACCGTCGCCTGGCCTGCGGGCCGTTCGAGCGGAGCACCTTGATAGCGACCTGGTGGCCGAGATCGCGGTGGCGAGCGGCCACGACCCAGCCCATGCTGCCGCTTCCCAGGTAGGATTCGACGACGTACTTGTCGGCGATGATGTCGCCCGGCTCGGGGAAATCAGCGGCCGTCTCGATCGGAGACACGACCACCGTGTTGTCCGATGCCGTTGAAACATCTGTGCGCCCCAAGGCCGCCGCGGCGGCGATGGCCAGGGCGGAGCTGCAGCCTTCGCAACCCGCGATGTGCCGCTCGACGATTGGGCACTGGCCCGGTTCGAGCGCGCCGTCGATGTACGCCGCCATCGCGTCCTCGGAGAGACACGCAGACGACGACGGCGGGGACATCACAGCCCGATCTTACTCCCAAGCCATCTGGTTGGTCGACGGGGCCTCCGTTCGCGCGCAAACGCGAATCGACTGGCCGAATGCGGCCGTCCGATGTCGAATGGGCCACCTTGCTGGCTCTGGCAAACCCGCATAAATTTCCTCCGGTGAATCGCGTGCACGAGTTGGCGGCTCACTTCCAGGCAGCCTTACCTCCGGGCCGGCGGGACGCCCCAGTGCGCGACCTCGAGGAGCACCTGCGTCAGTATGTCTTACAGGCGCATGGCTCTTGGCCATTGCTGGACGTTCCGATCGAAGCGCTGATGAGCCACCTGGCGGAACGTGCGCCGCCCGGTGTTCCGCCGCCTGCAGAACACGCCGGCGATATGTTCCTGGCTTGCGGCTGCCTCCTTCGACTGGAGTCCGCCATCTCAGCCTTCCACTCCACCTACGGCGCTGTGATATCACGAGTCGTGGCGCGCCGAAAGGCCGCGGGAACCGACATCTCCGACGTGGCACAAACGATCTACGAACACTTGCTGGTCGGTCGTGACGGTCGCGAGCCGAAGATCGCTGACTACCGAGGCTACGGTCCCCTTCGCAGCTGGATCTCGGCCGTGGCAGCGAAGACAGTACTGACCGCAGGTCGATCGGACCGCCGCCGACGCGCACATGAGGGCCAAGATCCCGCGACAGCCGATGGTGTGCTCGCGGTGCTGAATCCCGAGTTGCTTTACCTAAAGGGCCGGTACCGGCCTGAAATCGAAGAGGCAGTGCGGCGCGCAGTGGAGCGGCTGGACGATCGTTCTGGTGCCCTGCTGCGGCTCCACTTCGGCCAGCGGCTGTCGATAGACCACCTGGGCGCCATGTATCGGGTGAACCGCGCTACCGCCGCGCGTTGGGTCGCCGCCGCGCGTGAGGCCCTGTCGCGAGCGGTCCGCGCCGATCTTCGCCGCAAGCTGAAGTTGAGCGAAAGCGACTACGAGAGCCTCGTCGCCCTGGTGCGTAGCGAGCTGGACGTCAATGTCGCCGGGGTCCTTGGATCGCAACGGCCTGTGTCGGCACAGACCCCGTGAGGCAGCGCCCGACCAATACGTCGTCGAGCGGGCGCGCCTGCGTCCACTACCGCGCGCCCTGGGGGATGCTCCTCGTGTTCGTCTCCTCGTTCGTTCTGCCGAGCGTGAGGACGTCCCCCGTCATGGCTGAGGAGGCGTCCAGCGAAACGTCGGGTCCTAACTTGGAGCGCGCGGCCAGCGACATCCTCTTCGCAAAAGGCAAGATGGCGCAGAAGCAGGGTGACCTTTCGAGAGCCTGCGACGACTTCGATCGCAGCTTCGAGCTTGTGCCGAGGGCAGGAACGGCGCTGAACCTCGGTCTGTGTCGCGAGGAACAGCGCCGGTTGGTGGAAGCGCGCGCGGCGCTCCAAAGGACCTTGACCTTGCTGAAGCCTACGGAGAATCGTCGCGATCGCTTGGCCATCGCGCGCGCCCATTTGGAGAGGGTGGAAGCGGACCTTTCTTGGCTGGAGCCCACGTTCTCGCCTGGAACATTGACGGACCAAATTGCTTTGACGATCGATGGCCGGACCGTGAGCCTCAGCCAGGGTGCCATTCCTGTCGATCCTGGTAGGCATCTCGTGTCCGTTCTGGTCCCCGGCAGCCCCCCTCGCACCTTCGAGATCTCGGTCGGGCCCCGCCCGGAACACCGGACCGTCTATATCGCGGTACCTGAGCAGCCGGGCGTCGCACTTGACGTGACACCATTACCCGCCTCGCCGGCGTTCGAGATGTCGCACCGACCGCCGCAATCGTCATCGGCGTCGGGGAGCACCGAGACGCGAGGCAACCGATGGTGGTGGGGACTGGGACTCGCGGGTCTGGTGGCTACCGGAAGTCTGATCGCCTTCCTGGTGGCGCGCTCGAATCCAACCTATCCACCGAGTGACATCCACGCGACCTATCCCTGACAATCTGGTCAGAGCCCCTGATGACTTCGATGGGATGGGTCTACGGACCGGTCCTTCGGAATAAAGCGGGGGGCCGAACGGCCATGTAGGCACGTTGGCTTGTCGCAGACACCTGATCGAAGTAAAGCTGGCAGCCGTCCGGGGAGATCCAGGTCGGTCCTTCGTCGTAGGACGTGTTCAGCTCCCCGATGGGCAGAGGAGCGTCGAAGTCCACCGTGGTCGAGTTCCGGGTGGCGATCCACATGTCCGTGTTGTTCTGCGCCGCGGAGTCCCCAAACCTGGTCGAGCCGAAGACGATCGTCAGCTCGTCCGGCGTGACCACCGGATCGTCCTCGCTCCCGATACTGTTGACGGAGTTCACCGGCACGCTGGGTGTCGATGGCTCGGCCCGCAAGTCTCGCCGGTAGATATCCAGCGACCCTGCGATGCCGCCCCTGTGGTAGTAGAGGACGCCTCCGTCGGGGGTTACGAAGGGCCCACCGCTTCCGCCGCGCTCGTCCAGAGGTAGGATACTCGGAGGGGAGAAGGTGTCGGCGGTCGAGATTCGCGTCGCCGCATAGATAAGATTGGCGCCGTCTCTGTTGCTCTCGAAGTAAACGGCCAGTGCGTTCTCGGGAAGGGTGACGGATGCCTCCAGGAATGCACTATTAAGGCCCGGCAACGGCGTGGCGGGGTCGAATGGGTCATCGATGCGGTCGCGGTGAGAGGTGTAGAGGTCGACCTGTCCGGCGTTGTTGACGTGGAAGTAGGCTGTCAGTTCGTCTCGCGACAGACGGACCCCTCCCGCATTCGGGGGTACGCCCGCGATGAACATGGCCGGACCGAATGGCTGCTGACGGTCACAGCCCACCGCCGCTCCCATCTGGTCGATGTCCTCCGCGGCAGCGTCACTATTGGGCCAGGACGAAAATCCATCGAGCGACAACGTCAAAGAGGTACAGCTTGCCTCGAGTGCCACAGATGTGGCGGGGCCATTGCTGCTCAGCCCGTCCGTGGTTCGCAGGCGGGTGGCGATCTTCAGGACGGTCCCGGCCTGGTAGTCGTCAATCGCCACCTCCACCGATGTGGGCTTCGGGCATAGCAGCGAGACCTCGATGTCTTTTCCAGCCGGGAACGCATCGCTGGCTATGTGAACGGTGAGTCCTTGCACCAAGCCGGTCGAACAACTAAAGAGCATGCGCAATGTTCCGGGCCGGCATTGGACGACCTCGCGGCAACCCATGAGGAGGCAGACCGTCAGCAGGAAGCATATCAAGGGCCCCCACACCGTCGTAAACGGCAACCGGCGATTCACTCAGATGTCTCTAGCGCCCGGCGGCTAGGTCCACAAGTGACGGGGCCCAGAAGTGGTGGCCTTCCCGTCATCGCCGACGCGGCGGAACCCACTGGCGCGATTCGTGGCAGCGTGTCGCTGAATACCCCGAGCCGGTGGAAGTATCCATCATCAGCGAGAGGGCTGTGAATCTGGTCATGGGAAGCCAAGACATCTAGCGCCCAATAGCTAGAAAGCCTTCGCCAGAGAGAAATAGCTTGCGACACGCGTGTCCGAGCGGCGTCTCCTCTGCAGGAGCTGCCGGATGCGGTCGGATTTGTCGATCGTGTGACAAACGATCGTTGCCGAGATCACCGCCTTAGGAGCGTCGTGACATGATGGCCAAAATCACGACTGCGGACCCACCTCTAGCGAGACCGAACACTCCGAGGGTCCTTCGCACGTTGACGAGTGGACTGATTGCACTGTTGGCCGTCTCGCGGCGGATGCCCCTCGCGGCCTCGATCTTTCTAAGCGACCAACCCAGTCCCCCAAGTGCCAGTACCTGCTGCTTCTTTTCGTCGCTCAAGACGTTGGCCATGCGCGCCACCGGCCGGCAAGCGCAGAAGCCCGGGCAGAGTTCCATGGGCGTCGCTGATATGGTGCGTGTTCCTGAATGACGTTCTCGAATGCGGTCGCTGCGGGGGCCGCATGGAGATCAGCGCAGCGGTCACATCGACCGAAGCTGTCACGCGAATCCTGGAGCACCTCGGACTGCCGTCGGCCCCTCCCGCCTTCCACTCGGCGCGCCCGTCGCCCCAGACGGAGCTCCCGTTCGCCACCGGCGGGTTCGGAGCCGACCCGCCGGACAATGGATTCGAGCCCGACCCACGGGCGCCCGACGATTTCGGCGCCTGACACGGTTCCTTGCCTGACCACCCGAACGCACGTTCGCTGGATGGGGAGGGTACCCGTGCGCCCCGTCGCCGACGGGGTCCTTGTTTTCCCCGCCCGGGAGGGGCTCCCTGGGCGACACGGAGGGGCCGGCGGTTGTCATGACATCAAGACTCGACCAGTGACAACAGTCGGACCAGGGCCCTTGTACTTCCTGTACTCAACAACCGAGTAGCCCGAAAACGGCCAAGTATTATCGACGTGAGTCTCTGGTACTCTTCGCGCGCGATCGAACCAGACGCCCATCGCAAAAGCCGCGGGCAACCTCACGATGCACTCAAACAGTTTGGAAGGGAGAAAGAACATGTGCAGAGCGGGCAGGATTCTCGGCATGCTTGTCGTGAGTACAGCGGCGCTGGGGTGCGATTCCAGCCCAGTTGCTAGCGAAGTCCCGGTCAACCAGAGCGCGCTATCCGCAACCGTGACAATGGATGCCGACCGGGGATCCGTCGCCACCTCGGCGGCCGGCGGCGGATCACACACCAAATATTTGCCTCCGATAGCGCCCGTTAATGCCCCTTCGGGAGCGAGTCATCCTGGCCATTTCGCAAACAAGGTGGTCGCCAAAGCAGAGGTGCAGCCGCCAGATTGGGCACCGACAATTCCCAAGTACGACGCCTCGTATGCGACCAAGCAACAACTCTACCTGCAACGATGGGAGCAAATTCGCCCGTCCGTCGCCCAGTTGTCCGCCGAGAAACAGGCCGTGCGACGGGCGGCTCTCAAGCGCGAGATCCTAGGAGATTGACTATGACGACGTCAAGATTGGTCCGACAGGTGTTGCCAGCGCTGGTGTTCGTCGCCACGTCGATCCTGGCGTGTCAATCAGCGGCATGGGCCTCAAGCGAGGTCTACTCCAACCTGCCGGTTGCGGGAACCATGTTCACCTGGATCTTTCCTCAGGCGCCGACGGTTCAATGGACCTTTACCACCAGTGCGATCAGTGGAAATGGGGACACGGTACTCCACGTTCAAAATGCTGATGATCCGCAAGGCGGATTCATCGCCGGCAACGACGATGCGCCGAACGGTGGCACGGTGGCATCGGTGGTTGTCGTTCCGCCTGCCGGTCTATCGCGTAATCTCCGCGTCATCGTCCGCGCATATAGCACCGTCACCGGGGGTTCCTGTACGCTGACGGCTACGCCGTCCGTCGGTACGCCGACCGTCTTTCAGAACATTCTCTTCGGCGGTTCAGTGCAGTTAACCAGCGCGCTTCCTGCGGGAAGCCACGTGGTCACGGCTGAATCCCCAGGAGGCGCGACGGACACCGTGATGTTGGTTGTCGCCGATTCGGCCGCCCACGCGATCGCGTTCGATGACGACGACGGCGTCGGGAACATGTCGTGGCTGCATCTGCCGGCGTCGTGTGTGACTTGTTGGGTCGTCGTGGGCAATTATTCCTCGGCGGCACCGACTCTCCCGGTCACGTTGATTCACGACGACGATGCAGATTCGTTGGACTCTGACGGCGACGGCCTTGGCGATCCTCTCGAGACAAGACTGGGGATGAATCCCAACGAGGCCGATTCCGACAATGACGGGCTGAATGACAATCTTGAACTTTACGGCTTCGAGAACACCGCGCTCGGACCGCCGGTCAAACTCTCGCGGTGGGGCGCCAGCCCTACGCAACAAGACCTATTCGTGGAGGTCGACTGGACGTGTACGGACCCAAACGTCTGCGGTAATAGTGTTGTTGCTGGTCAGCTCAGCGGCGCAATGATTGGTCAAATAAAGAACGATTTTCTCCCTATTCGGGTGCACTTCGACATTGGCGTGGCGAATTCCGATCCAAGCACACTGACGGATTGGGGAGATTGGGGGGGGGCGCACCACGGAACCGTTGCTGCGGCGTCTGGATGTGACTATGCCTCTCCTGAGCGAGTAGGCCTCTTTCATTTCGGCGTTAGCCGGGGGGACTTTGGGGGCGGCTCGTCGCCTTATGGACCCTGCTTTCTCACAACTGCCGATAGCGCAAACATTTCTCACGAACTGGGGCACGGCTTTGGTTTGACACACGGCGGACGTCCGGTGACGTTGGGGCTCAACTACAAAGCGAACTATATCGGTAGAATGAATTATGCGTTCCAAGCGAGTGCTCCAGGGTTCTCTCACGGGACGCTCCTGAGCCTGAATCCGACCGCGCTGGATGAACAACGCGGTGTCGGCTCGACGGATCCGACGGTGATGAGCCTTTTGTCACAGTATTTCAAAGTGAATGCCACAACGGGGGCAATCGATTGGAACCGCGATGGGACTTTCTCCCCGGCAGGTACGCTCGTGCAAGGAGCTCCGATGTTTGACGAGTTTTCATCCTATGCAGCGACCGACTACCCGAGCAGCGGCCCTACTGACCCGAATCGTAGTCTCAATGATCCCGTCATGACATGGGTAAGTGTCGGTGGCCCGATTGGTGACCAACTATGGATTGCTGGTCGCGGCGGCAGTAATCAGTTGCAATACGTCCATCAGAGCGCCAGCCCCCTGAATAGTGGGTGTGGACGATTCGCCAGCATAAACGAGAAGGAACATACCAATTGTGCCGGTCTCGGGGCTGCGACGAACTACCCAGGAAACAAACAGTTGGCCTATGGGCCTGGCGTGGCCGAGGCGTCGGGTGGGTCGATCCTTGTGGTATCCCAGCCTGCCGCTGGGCCGATGGTATCTAACCTGATCACAATTAGTAGTACTACTGGGCAACTCACCTTTGGTCCGGATGTCATTTTGCCAGGATCGGTCACGGCAAGCTCCGACGTGACTGCCGTGAAGACGGGGACCGGCGCGATAAGCGCCTGGGCGGTTTCGGGAGGTCGTCTCAAGCAATGGTCATACAGTAGCGGCGTTTGGACGGCCCCGAGCGATCAGCAGTGGGTGGACGGAACCTTCATCACGGCTCTGTACGGCATTGGTGCCACCGTGGGCTTTCAAGATGGGTCGGCCACTTCCTATTTGTACGCGGCGATCCCGACATCACCGGGCGGTTCTGTGGAATTTGCCCGGCGCGAGAGCAACGGACGATGGACGAAACTCGACACCTGGACTCAGGCGAGAGGCGGAGTTCATCCTGTCGTCCAGGGACGTCCAGGTCTCGCCTATCAGCGCTCCGTACAGGCGCAAGCTACCGGGAAATTCTACATGGCGGCACCGGCCGCACCGGGGACTGATGACGTCATTCGGCTAATAATGACGGAGGGTAACAACACCACCGGGACCGGCCCGAGACTCGCTTGGACTCCGCCAGCATTCGTATTCGGGGCTGCGCTGCCTGGGGTGGGGGTAAGTCTCATGGATGATTTGGCGCGCGACCGAAATTTGCGTGGAGCATTAACTTACGGAAATGGCGAGACGCTCTTCCTGCCCGTTGCCGATGGAATTGTAAACGGCATTATGACCGATCTGGACGACTATCACTACTTGACCAGTCTGCTCAGGGCGTCGCTATTGAGCCAACAACCCTATCCCGAGCCGTATGCCGTGAATCTTCATCGAAACGACTATGATGGCGACCTCAAGACAGACTTGGTTGTCTTTCGGCCGACCGACGGGATTTGGTACGTCCGGCCGAGCGGTGGCGGAGGCGACGTCCTTACACCATGGGGGACTTCGTCAGATCTCCCAACGCCGGGGGACTTCGATGGCGATGGGAAGTTCGAT
>Ga0105239_10004240_pt1 | contig 17220 bp, 17 predicted proteins | sample KBSC44metaG_FD_92761 | JGI IMG/M metagenome (GOLD analysis project Ga0105239, IMG submission 92761) | Corn rhizosphere microbial communities from Kellogg Biological Station, Michigan, USA - KBS C4-4 metaG | ecosystem: Host-associated > Plants > Roots > Rhizosphere > Soil | place: Michigan, USA...
ATCGCCGGCGAGTACGCCTTCTCAGAACCATAAGTTGCAACAGCCATACGAACCTCTACGTATCGAGAGAGTGTCAGACGCTCATTGTGATGCTGAAGACTCGTCACTTCCCCGCGTGGAAAGTGTTGAGTGATCGCAGCGACATTGTGGCGCTGCACGCAAAACTTTTGCAGCGCATGAATGATGCGCCATGCTGGCGATATCGACACGCTAAAATTCCTCGTCACAGTGCTGACATGTGATCGAAGGAGCTGCCCTATTTTGAATCAAGTTCCGCATCCGTTGCGGCGTTTCGCGGCTTCATTGCGTGCTTATTCGCTCAACTTTGAGGCGACACGATCATTGGCGGGCAACGCTGCGATTCGTTTACGAGAATTTCGAGGGATTTCTATCTGGGGTTTATGCTTGTTCTTGCGCGGAGGCATGCATCTTTGCCTCGCAGCCAAATGAAGCGATGCAATTCTTGTGGACCGGATTCGTGCAGGCAGCCCGTTTCGGAATGGGTAGGAAAAAAGTGCCGCCCTTCTTTTGGCGTGATCAAGCCGGAGAACACAAACGCTGTTCCATCGACCACGTGCCGTTTGTGTCCGATGGAGGTCCTCCGGTGCCGGCGACTAGGGGAAATTATCGCGACCACCCGATCGATTGTGCACCATGATATCTTTCACCCGACCACGCCCGCCGAGTCGCAAGCCCCAATTGCCGGAGGGAGTTCGCATCTACGCGATCACGGACATCCACGGCTGTGCGCACTTGCTCCAACCGATGTTGCGGGTGATCGACGTCGACGTAGCCCGGAGCCGGCCGCGCTATGCTATCGAGATATTCATGGGCGATTACATCGATCGCGGCCCTGACACGCGCGCGACCCTCGACATCCTCGTTGAACGAAGTCGCAGGGGTAATGTGGTTTTCCTCAAGGGCAACCACGAGGCATTTCTCGTCCGGGTCTTCGAAGACCCGTCGTTGTTCGAAGATTGGATTGCCGTCGGCGGCACCCAGACACTAATGTCCTACGGGCTCGCTCCGCCGGATCTGAAGCGCGACGAGCCGGCCTCGATTTTGCGCGATCTGATCAGAGCGATGCCACCTGAGCATCTGGAATTCCTCGACAATCTGCGGCTGAGCTTCAGTTGCGGAGACTTCTTCTTCGTTCATGCCGGAGTGCGACCAGGAGTACCGTTGGCCGAGCAAACCGAGCGGGACCTACTCTGGATTCGCGAAGAGTTCCTGCGGAGCGACGAGCAGTTTGGCAAGTATATTGTCCACGGTCACACGCCGGTCCGCGGCGCTGAGTTCTTCGCCAATCGCGTCAATATCGATACGGGCGCCTATGCAACTGGCAATCTTACTTTGATGAGCATTCAGGGAAGCAGCATGCTCGCGGTATGAACGATCGGCCAGGAACGCGGCTGATCCCGGCCTTGCCAACTAATTGAGCAACGTGTGGATGCAAGGGGGCACGGCTCTTTGCCATCCAAACGCTCCAGGCCCGCTCATGTTTGCCGTAGAGTTCCAGCCAGCGTTGCTCGCTCGCGTTGCGGCCGGGGCGATACTCCTCCAGACGGGCTTGGTCAGGCACGGAAACCTCGTTGAATTCGACTTGCGGTTTGTCCAGTCGCTCGAATTCGATGGTTTCCGAGTTCGTGAGGCCTACCAGCACGCGCTGTCCAGCTCCGTTGACGATGTACCGCCGCGGAGCGTCTTTCCTCGCCTCGGTCATGCCCTTATACCCCTTCTCGATGCTCAATCCTGCGAAGGTTTCGCGCAAACGAACGAGGCTAGAATGCCCGTCGGGCATGCCCGAAGGTCGAGATCCGCGACGAGCGAGCGGACCGATGCGACGAGCGAACGGATGAAATCGCGATGTTCCGCTGGTTTCGCCAGGCGCGAAGAGCATAGCCCAAAAAGATGCCGGCGCAGAAAATCGACACGGAGACGGAGGCAGACGCTATTGCAGAAACCATGAGACCATCCTTGGAGAGTGCGACGCCCATGAAGAGCAAGCAGTGTGTCGAGATCATGATTCTCGATCCTGACCAGTGCTGAAAGATTGTTCGCTCCTGAGCTGAGGTGAGCAAACGCCCAGACGCGTGACGCTTCCTTCAACGACCGTCTCCCGTCTCCGATTCAATCCGAGGTGCGATACCCGCGAGAAGCAAGGAGCGGCCTTCTTGCAAAATTATTCCGATGCATCTACCGGGCATCGCGATGACGACGATCGCCGATCCCTCCGTACGCTGCCGGGCGCGATCCAGCACCGGCCGGCTTCGAATTGGAGGACCAAAGCAAGAAGGCTCTGATCCTCGGCATCCAGCGAAACTGTTGGCCTAACGAAATTCACGATCCGCGGCCATTCACGTTCGACCACTCTCCGATTTAATCCGAACATGACGTGGGAAGCGGGCTTGAGCAGGCACGCAATGCAATGATCAATCGATGACGCGTTTCGGTTGCATCAAATCATCGGAATTCCGCTTGGCGGTAACGCTCGACGACGGCGCCTTCATCGAAGCGCGGCACCCGTCGGGGCCTAGAGCGGAGCAGGACTCGTCGGCCGTCGTCAAACCTCGCCTTCTGGACTGGCGTGTCAGCCCGCGGACCTGGACGTCGAGCGATGCGGATCGGCACTACCGGTAAATCGGGCGGGCTTGGCGTCGTGCTCCTCGCTCCGCTCCTCGTCCCTGAAAAATCGCGCCGCAACGAGCGACGTGCAGACATAGCCAAGCTGGAGCAGGCAGGCAGTCGCGATCATCGAGAGCGCCGCATCTGACACACTTTCACCGGCGCCGATGGCAATCAGAGCCGAAGTGAGGCACCCAGCGGCAATGGCTGGAAATAACACAACGAACCGGAAGCGGATTCCAAGAACCATTCCGACTAGCATCGCGCTCAGATAAAGGCTCGTCACGTCAATTACTCCACCAAACCACGTTGTTTCTAGCGGCGGCATTCTAATAATGGCTTAAATTGGGCCTCGAATTTTTCATAGATTTCGCTCCGAGCTGACCAGATGAAGATTTCGCCGAAGACCTTTTGTTCGTACTCGCTCACGAAACCGGCGAATGGCAGCACCGTCGATCGTCAGCCCCGGATCGCAGGGACTGCAACTTCTGTTTGGCCTTCTGAACGAACTGGACTGTCTGCGGTTAACTCGGACGGATCGCTTGAGTGACCCTACTGCCGCGCAAAACTGGAGATGGTGCGAGTCTCATCTGGTGGCGCGTAGGGCCGCCAGCGCCGATCGTGGGTGAACGTCCGGGAGCTCCCCGGCCCGTGAGCTAGTGCCCAAGATGGTTACGACGGATCGGTGGTCGACAGATAAGCCTGATAAGCCAGCCGAATACCGTCCTCGAGTGAGGTCTAAGCGCACGAGGCAAGGCGGTTGACATCCAACAGCTTGCGAGGCGTGCCGTCCAGCCAGGTCGGGTCGAACGTGATCTCGCCCCCATAGCCGACTATCGCTGGCTATCCTGACCGGTGACGCCGGCAATGACAGTTGCGCTTAGCCATTTCCGAACTTCCGTTCTCCAAGAACGGCGGGCCATGAGCAGGCAGCGCTGAGCTCTAAGGTCGATAACACCGCGCTTCATCGAGCCCTTCTTAGGCATAAAGGCCTCCCTTGGTTATCCCCGGTGATTAGCCGGCGGCTCGGTCTCCATCCGGACAAAAGGCAGGCTGTTCGTTGAGCCTATCGCTGGTGAAAGTAACTTGTTCTCGCTGCCCTCACGGCTGATTTGACCGAGGCGCGGCAACTCGCTCCCGGACTGAGCAAATCAGACTAAACACTCCGGAGCGCGACCACGCGCCAGACAGGGCCTTTGCGAGACGCCAACCAGTGGGAACGCACGCAGGTTAGTATTTGACGGAAATCGCCGCGGCGCGGCAGCACCAGCCGTCGGGTGGCTCGTAATAATGAATTGTCCCGGGATACCAGCCGCGCCCAAAAAAAGGAACCGACAGCGGGTTTCCGCCTCGTACACCAGCAACAAAACCACTTGGAGCGTACCAGTGGCGGTAGCCTTTGGCTGCCATCGCTGAAGTGGACAAACTGGACAGGCAGGCCGCTACCAAGACCAGGCGTGTCAGCAACTGGACCGAACTCGACATCATTCATCCCTCTCAACTTGCCCGTGGAAGCGCCCTGGTAGCCAAAATTGTCCACCTTGGCGCGCTGCTCGCGCTCACCGGACGCCCCCGGACAAGCTTTTCGAGCCAAAAGGGCCACCTGCCCTGAAGTTTACCGAACAAGCCTTACCTAAGGCAACAGGGTCGGAGGCGCCGGCGAGACGGACTGTGGCCGGTATCGGATCGTGTGGCCCGACAGGCCTTAAAAAGAATCGCCGACCGGCCGCGACACCGTGCCTACTGAAGGCAATGCCACCTGCGAAGCCGCTCGGCTTGCCCTTCCCGAGCGCCGAACCAGACGTCGATCGTCAACCTGACCGTTCTCCGCATGCCCGGGTGCCGCGAGCCAATCGATCAATGCAGGAGATGGCGCGCTCCCGGTCAAACCAGCGTGGATCACCTTCTGGCGGGCGGGCGGCCAGCAAGCGGGACGCGTTGTCGCAGGCTGAGGGGCGCCAGCCGGCATGTTCGACGACATTGAAGCCTTTACGCTCGCCCACAGATTCGCGACCATCGACCGCTTCGCTCCGGTTGAGTTCGAGCCGAATGCTTGACCGCCACAGGGTGACCATCAGCACGACAGGACGTCACGCCGCGGTTGGAAAGGTGATGCGATTCAGCGCTCGCGCTCGACCGTCGAGCGATCAACGAGATTTACGCCGCTGGATTGTCCGGCTGGACTTAGGCACGTGGCTTGGCCTGTCGGCGATATCTGTGTTCGTCGCATGCTTGACAGCCTTACTCTGGCGCCTTCTTTTTTTGGTCGGCACTTCCTTGCCCGGCCAGACGCTTCTGGTGGTCGGGGTCGGATTCGCATTTTCACTAAGCAGTTGCCGAATGCGCGGAATGCAGATCCGGTCCGCATCGAAATGTTCGACGACATATCGACGGGCTGCCTCGCGCATGGCAGAAAATTTCGACGGGCTCGCCAGCACCTCAACCGTCTTTGCCACCAGCTCGTCAACAGCGAAGAACGGCACCAGAATGCCAGTCTCCCCCGAGCGGATAACCTCTCGCACGGGCGCGGTGTCGGACCCAATCACGACACAGCCGCTGCTCATCGCCTCAAGCACCGACCAAGACAGCACAAATGGGTAGGTCAGATAGACGTGAGCGGATGAGATCTGCAGAGCGCTCAGGAAGACAGGATACGAGACCCGACCAAGGAAGTGGACGCGATTAGCATCGATTTGATCTTTGACTTCGTTCAGGAAGATCGATTTCCAGGTCGTGCCTACAGGTGGCGACTGCCCATATGACAGCCCGTCACTTCCTATGATCACGACTTGCGCATTTGGTCGCCGCGCCAAAATTTCCGGAAGTGCCCGCATGAACACGTGATAGCCACGGAGCGGCTCGAGGTTTCGCGCCACGAAGGTAATGACTTCGTCCCGGCGCGTAAGCTCGCGCCCGGGCAGTGTAAGACGCGCCTCCGGATCGGGCTTTATTACGTCGGTGTCGATTCCCTCATGAGCGATGTCGATCATGCTTTGATAGTGTTTGGGAAACGTCGAATGCTGCCAGGATGTCGGTGAGATGCCGAGATCGGCTTCGGTCAAGGCCAAAAGGGTCGCGGCATTCTTCAGGTGAAGGCCGACATAGCCATCCAGACCAGGTTCCGGAAATTCGGGATCAAATCCGAGGTCACGGTCCCTAGCGCCGTAGTAGAACTCGCAATAAACTGCCAATTTGGAGCGCGGAAACACGGTTCGCAGCGGCAACGTTTCGCCCCAACCAGGGTGCGCAAGAATGACATCTGGCGAAAACCCCGACGCCGCGACGCTGGACAAGCTATAAAGTACTTGTTCCGCGCGTCGGCACTCGAGATCGAAGCGCCTCGCGAATGGGTGCGTCATCGAAACGTCTGCATCGGCAAGCGCGTATTTGGTAAGCTTAACTGAAGGTATCGCGCGCGAAGTCGACGCTCCGATTGCCACCAACTGGTGACCGGGCTCGCGTGAAAGAGTGGCTGCGAGATTCCGAAACTGGGCGGGAAAGTTATTGTGGACAAACAATATTTTCATTGACTTTGCGTCTAAATGGGAAGCTCACCCGCGGTACTATTGTTTGACAAAAATTCCTGGCACCTTCGGCTCAGACCCTGTCACTTTCACTATAACAAAGATTTCCGGCCGCGAGGTCTGAGGCCTGTGATAAGTTGAATACAGTAAAGAGTTCGGACGTTGCCAGGGTGCGATGGCCCAACGGGGGCGGTTTATGAGCGAAGCTGATCAGCGAAAGACGGTTGATCTCGACCGTGGGCTATTTTTTGTAAATTACCGGAGCGCCGAGGACCCTGCTGCTCCGCCGAAGGTGATCGTTGCGCCCGCACGCGGCGATGAAGGTCAATTCGAGTTCATCCTGCATCCCGACGCCTCGGAACCGACGTTGTGGGAGCCCAATTCGGGCTTCGTCATCAGGGCTCGAGCTCCCGGCCGCCTTCAGATCGAGGTGTTGCCGATGCGGCCAGGCGGTTCCCGCGCAGCAGTTGTGCGCATCGAGCCGATTCAATCCGGCCGCATACCGGCCGTTTCACGGGGCCGGGTCGAAAGTGGCAGGGCTGGCTCTGCAGTGAAGGGGGACGGACTGAAGGTGCTCGCTCATGTCGCAGGTATTGGCGATACGACGGCGGGTCCGAACACTTGGATCGCGGGTCCAGCCTCCCCGTCGCGGATCGAGGGCATTGCGTTGGACTGGGCCGACCGACCCGACGGCGTCGAGATCCGCTACGCCGTTCAGTTTTTGAAGGGACAATCGGGCAGCGGAAAGATGGTCCCTCTTGGTGCGTTCGTAGGGACGCGCGGTCGCGCCATGCCGCTTACCGGCGTAGTTCTCGAAATGGCAGGAAACAACGAATTCGAGTTTGTTGCCGAGGCTCTGTTCCTGAACGCACCAACCCTTCGGGCAATCGGCCAACGCGTGGTGCTGTCGGGTCCGACCGGCCGCGAGCCTTTGGTCGGCCTGCGGATTGCTGTCGAAAGAGCAGACAGGGCGATCGCGGCTTCCAGCACGGCCGCCGCTCCCGCCAAGACCCCCACAAAACCTTCCGGTTCCGGTCGAGTCCGGGTGTTTCGCAGCAGACCCCGTCAGACCATTGCGGTTGACTAAATAACCGGCAACAGGTGGCTACCGATAGTTGCCTTTGCGAGGGCAGGACGGCTGGAATGGCATCGGAGCAAGATGATGGCGCGACCGCGTATTCAGGTCTGCAACATCACCTTTTGCTCGAGCGGCGGGCGGCTCGAGCACTTTCGGCTCAAGACTTCCGCCTTGCGTTGGCTTATGCGGACCGGCGATGCCGGATAGATCCTCCTCCGGCAGCGCATTGTTTTGTTCTGCGCGCCGAGGCCAACTGGCATCTTGGGCGGCAAAAGGCCGCCCTCAGCGATCTCACCGAAGCTCTCAGCATTTCCCCGAAAGATATCAACGCAAATCGCCGGATGCTCCTCTGGAGCAAAGATGACCGCCGCCAGGCCGCGGCGTCCAACCTGATCGCTCACGACGAAACTCCTAACACGGTCCGAAGCGCAATTGCGGTACTGCAAGCGTCCGGCGAACGTCGATGGGCTGCCGTTTCTGTCTTTGATAGTCACCTGGCCGGCTGGGTTGCGTGGAGTGGCGAAAGCGAAATCGAGGCGACGATATCCTCCGAAGACGGCACTCTAACGAGCGTCCTGGCCGCAGACCCGTTTCATCCATTGGCCAGCCGTCAGATAAGGGCAACCGGCTTCCGGCTCCGCCGACCGCCTTCAGAGCGGCCTCAGCAACTGATCATGACCTCCGACGGAGAGGCGTTCAGGACTCAGCGGCTCCCGCCGAACCTCCGCTTGACACAACGGCTATCGCGCGGCGAGACGAGCCAGTCGGTTGCTGATGTGTCCGAGGCTCTGCCCACGGTCATCGTGCCGGTATATGCCGATCTCGAAGCAACCAGGAGCTGCTTACAAAGTCTTATTCAGGCGCGGACAGCCAGCCCCGGCACGAAGACAAAATCGCGCGACAGAGCCTTTCGAATCCTGGTTGTAAACGACGCGACCCCTGATCAGGGGCTTCGTGATCATCTGCGCAAGCTTGCGGCTACGAACGCAATCGACCTGCTGATCAATCCGATTAACCTCGGTTTTGTTGGCGCGATCAACCGCGCGCTATCCGAAGTAAAAAACGGCGACGTCGTCCTCCTCAACGCGGATACGGTCGTCCCTCCGGGATTCGTCGAACGTTTGTCCGCCGCCGCTCACTCGGCACCAGACATCGGAACTGCCACTCCCTTTTCAAATAACGGCGACATCTTCTCTTTTCCCGTGCCGAACCAAGAAAATCCGATGCCTGGCTATGACGAGATCATGGCCCTGGATCGGATTGCCGCGGCGACTAACAAGGGCATGGTCGTCGATGTACCGAGCGGAATCGGCTTTTGCCTCTACGTCACCAGAGCCTGCCTGAACGGAGTGATTGGTCTTTCTGAAAGCTATGAAAGGGGCTATCTGGAAGACGTTGACTTCTGCCTACGCGCCCGAGCGAGCGGTTTTCGGAGCGTTTGCTCGGCCTCGGTCTTCGTTGGTCATCACGGATCACGGTCGTTCCGCGAGGAAAAGCGCAAGCTGGTCCGGCGCAATCTCGACATCCTTGACCAACGCTTTCCCGGCTATCGAAGAGAATGCTTGGCGTTCGAAGCCGTTGACCCCCTCCGTTTCGCACGCGCCGCGATCGAGCGCGGCTTAGGACGCCTCGCCAGCGACTCCGTTCTCATCGCGACCGCCAAAGGATCGAGCCTCGAGATTGCGCGGGCACGCGCCGCCGAACTCGCCAATGCGGGCGAGCACCCTATCCTCATCATTCGAGACCTCGCCGGCCTGCGCCTTTCTGCGTACGATGAAAGTGCCCCGCAGTCGATGTCCATAGACCTCTCCTCCGAAATGGCGAAAGACCGTGCCGCCAAGGTCATCGCCGATCTTCGGCCAACGCGGCTCGAAGTCATCGACCCAGCCGTAGACACGGAACTCATTCGGCTTGCTCATGGCCAGGCAATCCCGATTGACGTCTGGATAACGTCAGATGTGGCAAGCGTTTCGTCTCGATTGAGTACGAAAGCGTCGCTCCTTGCCCCCACAACAATGGCCGAGGCATTTGCGCGCTCGCGCATGCCACGGCGCACGATCAACACCCGGGCCTGGAAAGTCGAGCCGCTGGTTCTTCCGGGCGACCAGCCTCTCGGCAGAACTCTGGCCATCGTTCCCGCATCATCATCGCCCATCATCTTTCGCATCATCCTCGTGATCGCCGCGCGATTGCAGCATGAGGCAGTATCCATTGTTGTGGCCGGAGCAACCTTGAACGACCTTGAGCTCATGTCATTTCCTCATTTGTTCGTCACGGGAAACACGCGGCTTGCAGAGCTCGCTGATGTTCTTCTGCCTCACGCCCCGAGCTGGCTCTTGACTGACTTCGGCGATCCCCTATTCGGCCATCCGACCATCGAAGCCGTGCGGCAAGCCAACAGGAAGGTTGCCTATTGCGATTGGTCAAATCGCCTCATCGCGCCTAGACCTGGTGATCTTCCGATCTCGCCGGACCTCGATGATGCAGCGCTTGCCGCCGCTCTCGCCAGTTGGATAGGAGCGCCCCGATCATGATACGAGCTTCCAGCGGTCAACCAGGTTCAATGCCGAAATCCGCGACTGGAACCCAAGTCAGCCGGCTTGCTTTAGCGGCCGACGGGACGCTCACGGGCTTCGTATTCGATCCGGAAGACCTTGGGCGCAACTTTACCGTTGACGTTCTGCTAGACGGCCTGGTGATTGCGACCTGTCATGCAGCCAGCTTCGTTCCCGAGCTCGCAAACCGCGGAATGAAAAATGCGCGCTACGGATTTGGGCTGTTGCTCGATCCCGATCATCTATCAACAGCATGTACCGTTGAAGCGCGGATCGCAAACCTCGGGACAGGAATTGGCGTTCCGATTGACTTGAAATCGACGCGGCAGGGTACTCTTGGCGATAGCCGCACCAAAAGCTTCCTGCGCTGGCTAGGCGGCCTTCGCTTCCATGGATGGATTGACTCGAGTCTCGAGACTGTCCTCGATGCTGTTGTGGATGGCGAGACGGTTTCGCAATTGCGAGCTACTCAGTGGGCGCGTATCGACGAGAATGGCTCTTCCCACGCGGGACGCAACGTTCGCGCGTTCGACTTCAACTTGCCCCAGCGATTTGCAGATGGCTGCGTCCACCGGGTGAGCCTGCGTCAAGGTGACGGTGAACTGATGCCGTACGCAACGTTCGTCGCCTTCCCCGATGGACTTTCTGCAGTTCTCTCTTCTCTAGGAGACAATGGCGCAGCGCGTCTTCGCGGTACACTCTACGACCGGCTCATTCCTTCCTCGCTTCCCCTTGCGGACTACGAAGCCTGGGTTGAGCGATTCCCGTTGCCTGATCCGAGCCCTAGCCAGCTAGAACTTTCCGTAGTCGTTGCCGGTGAAAGAGGATCCGAACAAACACTCGCGACACTACAAAGCCAGAGCAAGGAGGCCTGGACCGCAGCCGTAATTGAAGGGACGCCGCCCGCGATCGATGCTTCCCTCGTTTCAGAATTCCTAACCGATACGACCCCCGTGGCGGACATCTTGGTGTTTGTCATGGCCGGCATTCAATTGGCGCCCAATGCCCTGGCGCGGATTTCGGCAGCGTTCGATGACCACCCCGATGCGTCTGCAGTCTATTGCGACCTCGACTTTCTCGCTGACGATGGTCAATTGTGGCCAATCGCCTTCCCCGCATTCGACTATGAGCGAATGCTCGAACAGGGCTATTGCTGCTATCTTTTCGCTATTCGGCGCGACGCGGCGTTTGAGTTGCTGCAATCGAAACCCGACAATCTTTATCGCCTCTTCAACTCGATGCTAGACCGGACAGGGCCGCAACGGGCTATCCTGCATTTGCCAGGCTCGGCAGGGACCTTGCCGAAGCTGGACCAGCTTCACTGCACGCCTTACCTGCAATCCGCCACACAGCGGCACCTCATCGCGCGCGCCATCAAATCGGAAGTCGTTCTATCCGAGGGAAGCTTATTTCCCGCGGTGCGGGTGAGACGCGTGAGGCAACGCCAGAAGACAACGATACTGATACCAACCCGTGATCGCGCCGCCATGCTACGTACATGCCTCGAAAGCATTGCGCCTGCTGTTGCTCGCAGCGGGGCAGAGATTCTCGTAATCGATAATCACAGCACTGATCCGGATTCGTTGAATTATCTGGCCGATCTGCCCCGTCAAGGAATCGGAACCATTCGTGTTGAGGGCGCCTTCAATTTCGCCAAACTCAACAATCGCGCGGCGGCTGTGGTTGACAGCGATGTACTTTGCCTTCTCAACAACGATATCGAAGCGACATCGGATGATTGGCTCGACGAACTATTGTCTCGCCTTGCAGAGCCGGATGTGGGGGCGGCAGGCGCGCTCTTGACCTGGCCGGGCGGCGTCGTTCAGCATGGCGGCGTGGTGCTTGGCATGAACTTCGCGGCCACCCACGCCTTTACAGACAGGCTTGGCGACGATGCGGGATATCTCGATCTTCTACGCGTAGCCCACGAGTGCAGCGCCGTCACCGCGGCATGTCTGGTGACTCGCCGCGCAGACTATCTGCAGCTCGGCGGGCTCGACGAGTTCAATTTCGCTGTTGCGTTTAATGACGTGGATTACTGTCTTCGCTTGCGTGAAATTGGCAAACGCATCGTGTTGACGCCTCATGCACGGCTCCTTCACCTTGAATCTGCAAGTCGAGGCAAAGACGACCGCCCCGACCGACGGGACCGGTTCGATCGCGAGCTTAATCAGCTACGGGCGCGATGGGGAACGGCACTTTTGGAAGATCCGACTTATAATCCGCAGCTGTCGCGTGACGGAGTGCCTTACGGCGCGTTAGCGTGGCCGCCGGCAGACTGCAGTCCTAGAACGAACGAGCCGCCGAGTTCGCGGACGATACCGTCAGGCTTTTGAGGCTGCGTGGCGATTGACCAACCGACCCGAAGCGTCTCGAAGCTAAAATTGGATACTCAAATCCCGTTCGCAGTCACGACCGCATCAACCGTGTCCTGTAGCCAGCGGCGCCCGGACGCGATTTCGTCAGGAGACAGACTTTTGACCCAAGCAAGATGCGGCTGGGAATCGCTGCCCAACTGAAGTGGGCAATCGATTGCTGGAAGTTTGATCGGTGGAAGCAATTGGCCGAGAAACTGACCAAGTCGCACCCATCGTTCAGCAATGTTGCCGTCCAGCAATGCGATCGCGGCATCGAGCGTCAGACGCTCGGGCAGCGAAACATTATCGTCTGGCACACGTGATCGCCGAATTCGTCGATACCATGCCTGCAGTGCGACCAAGTGACCGATATATTCGAGATTTCTTTCAACGCGATCGGCGGCTTTTCTAGGCGCCTCGAACCCCCAAGGCGCGTCAACCTCGCGCTGCGCTTCGGAACGAATGCGTTTGGCCGAAACGTCCGAGCGAATAACTTGCCCGGCTGCAGTGAAGGATCCAAAGCCTATTCGATTGGGTCCCACCATACCGCTGCTGCCGCCAATGAAGATCCGTTCTTCCCGAAGGAAAACGCCGTCCGGGACTCCACCAAAGAGTGATGCGGTAGCTTTGTCGCCACTCTCGCCCCAGGGCGTGAAATTGAAATGAATAAACCCGCTTCCAACCTCGGTATGATTGGAACGAGAACGTCCACCCGAAATCAGACAGTCGCAGCAATTGATAAGCGATCCAAGTGTGACGAAACTCATCAACACAGTCTGCTTCAGGCCAACCGCATGGGCGGTTGAGGCCTCCTCTTCGAGCAGCGTTCCCTCGCGCACGTGACCGTTTGCGCCAATTCGCGCTTTGGTCAGCAAGACCGAGCCGGTCACATAGCCGCTTGCGATCTCAGCATTCTCGCCAATAACCGATTCGATCACCGTCGCCGGCCCCTCGCTCCCGATTTTCGCGCCCGGCCCAACAAGCGTCTTGCGCCCGACCAGACGGGTGCCAGGAAACAGTATGGCTTCGGGAAAGACGCGGTCGAGGTCGACATCGTCGTCTACGAAAGTCTGGCGCGGATCAACGATGTTAACTCCCTTTTCGCTGAGCTGACGGAGACGTGTATCTTGCAACGAAGGCGTCATGTGCTCTTCCTGGGCCTGCAAAGGTTAATCGGCGGGAAGCGATTGTAATGTAGGAACCCTCGGAGGGGCACGGCAGAGCCGCCGGGGACTGGTAAAAATCGCTGGAACGAGAGCGGCAATATTCGAAGCATGCCGATTATATTGTCAAAGCAACGACAACACATTAAGATTACACCGATTTTGGCGTATTTTCTCTTTGGTTGACGATGCGTATTGCTGGTTCTGCCCTTCTCTTCGTTGGATTGATTCTGTGCGCTTCCATCGATTGGGCTGCGGTCGGGTTCGTGACGATGGGAGCCGGCCTGCTTTGCTTTCAAGCGGCCGAAAGCAAGCGAGAGGCAATTGTCGTGCAAGGCGTCCAATCGTCGATCGGGCCGATCGCGCGATCTGGTGGCCAGTTCGCCGACCGCGCGCACTCAACGAACTTCGATCGGGAGCGCTGGCGACGCTTGGTTGAGATGGATCGCGATATTGCGCAAGCCGAGGCTATTCTAGCAAGATGCGGCGCAAAGTACGCAGAGCAGTTCGCCAGAGCCTACCTGATATTCGAAAACAAGGCGCTTCTATCGGGCATATTGAGCACGATCGTTGCGTCTTACAGGCTCGATTCAGGCCTCGATGGCGATGTTGGAGCTAAGACGATCGCCAATTTCTCCGTCGGCACACCGGATTTCCATCCGACTTCCGACCGACCGCAAGCGGACCTGAGACCAGCACCGCGACCGGAAAGTGCGGATCCAGTGATCGAGAAGCGGCCGACGCACGCCACACTCGAGCAAGACAGAACGCCTGACGCTGTACCGATTGACAACGATGCCGAAGAGTTGGACGCGGCCTCGCCGGCCGAAAATGATTCCACGGAAAACCTCAAGCAACTCCTCGAATGGCTCGATCGACCTGCCGCGCAAAAATAGCGATCGTTCGTCCGCACGGCTGGCTGCGCGTGATCCAACCAAGCTGCAGCGCAAATATCAAGCGCCGCAACAGGGGATCTCGTCTAGGTGTCGGGACATTCGGTATAGAACACGCCATTGGTCGCAGAAATGCTTTCCAGGCATTGGCGCTTGTCCGTAATCGGACCTGCAATTGAGAATTCAAAAGACTTCCCCTGCACAATGAGCGCGTAGCGACCGGCAGGTAGTGATTTTGCTGGGTCCCGGGATCGAATCTCGTACATCTGCGGATTCCCCGGCAAAGGAATCGCCTGATAGGGAACAGAAATGTTGCGGATGACCCAGGTGCCGCCCTTTTGCGCGACGACTGGCTTGCCCGACGAGTCAAAATTCGTCGCTTGCCTCACCTGCGCCATCACGCGCACTTCGACCGCTTCATGCGCGCCCTGACCATCCTTGTCGAATACTATGAAATGTGGATTGCCATCAGGCAGCTTTGTTTCGCTGGGTTTGGTAATCGCAGCCGAAATGGCAACACGTGGATCTGGGGCATGCCCGGGCAACATCTGGAGCGCAATGAGCTTGCCGCCCTGCTCCGCATACACCCCGTATGCCGGCGGGAGCGTCCTGGTCTCGGGGGTTGTCTTTTCGACCGAAGGAGCTTGAGGGCTCTTATTTTGGATCGAGAGTTCAGCCTTGGGCTGGATCGGCTCGGGCCCTTGAGGCGCCGGCAATGACGTCCGTCCCACGAAATTGATCGTCCAAACAACCACGCCGGCGACGAAGCAGAACATTGCCAGATGGCGCAACGAGAGGGACGGTAAAAGTTGCGATCGTCCCATCCACATGCGTCGGAAACCCCGCACGTTCTCGATGGGCGATGATCTGCCAAATTTATATTCGTTTTCGGCCGCCAAAATACTCGTCTGATCAGCGACCGTCGCGACTGTGCGAGAGGAGCGCGCAGGTGGTAGCGCAGCGAAGCCGATCCTGTCGTGAACGATCGGACCGCCCATCGCATTCGCTTCAACGCTTGCGATTGCGACTTCTAACGCCAGCGCCAGTCGTTGCTTCTCAGACGGATCGCTGGCTTGCAATTCCTCAAGCTTCTGCCGCGCCAACTCATAGATCGCCTGGCGCAGCTGCTCCGGATCTCCCTGCACGGCGTCGATTGTGCGAGCCAGAACAAGCGCAAACTCCACTTCTGGATGAGCGTTATTCGCGATGCTCGCCGCAGGTCTAGTTGGCTCCAACGTCATAGAGTAGGCTTCTGTCCAGCTCAGATTTGGTCAACCTAGTGCGGCGAAGCCACAGATGCAAAGCCAGCCAGCGGCATTGCGCTGCAAGACCAGGAGTTTAGGCGGTGTCGGAGCGACAATCGCAAGGTACTGACCGCTGCGCCAGTCCGACAAGTTCGCTTAAGCACCTGCTGCCCCGAACCACCAGAGGCGCCAAATTGGCCGGTACAGTCGGGATGTCCCGTTTTCCGGCGACACCGCGGATTCGGTCCAATACTTCGACCCGATGAATTGGACAAGCTTACCGGTCTCTGTCGACCGGAAGGAGTTCAGACGTCCCCGAATTCTGATCAAACGGTCTGACCTAGGAAGTTCCCGGCATCGGAGTGATCTCTATCATTGGTTGCCTATCGAGCCTGCGCTCGCTACAATTCTCACATTGCCGGCGGGCCTCATTTATGGCCAAAGAAATTACAGGCGACAAGCTTCTGGTTGAAAAGGCGCTAGTGAGCGCCAAGCACGCCTTGCTCGTGGTCCGCCAAGCCAAGCTGTCCGACCGACGCGCCGCAATCAAAATGGTCGAGCAGCTCATGGCCGACACTTCGGACTACAAAGAGAGTGCTTTGGTGCCCGGCGGAGTCGATGCCTATCTCGCGGCTTGGGCTGCAATAGACGAACTTGTCCAATCGCTCAGGTCAAGCGGGGCCGATAACGCACCATTATGGAGCAGATCTATCGCCGCTATCGAAACCTGGCGAGATGTGCTCACGACGTCGAATTGATTAACCGAACGGACGATCTCTGTAACCGGCAACCACCTCGTGGACAATGCACGCGGATCTGCACCTTACGATCCGGCATTTCCGTCAGTCATGGCGGCTGTGAATTGCTAAACAACAGCAGGTGACAGGCTTACGAAAGCGTCGTCGTGTAAAATCGCTATGGCCCGACTGTGCACCGCGCGGCAAACCGAGCAACTCGGTCAAGTCGAACTCGCCGGAACGGGATGCGTTAAAAATCCAACGACGGGATCGCTTGTTTCCGCCTGAATTTTCGACGCTCCCTGTCGTGGAGCCACACTTGCTTGGTAACTTCGGTAAGCGTCGCGCCGGATGGGTTACGGTCGCGAGATCAAAAACTGATTTAGTTTCTTGCCTGCCCCAAGCTGAGCCGTCAGCCAGCGCGGCTGTTTCCCGCGCCCAGACCAGGTTTCCTTGGGATTCTTCGGATTTCTATATTTCGGCAACACTTTCGGATATGGGCGCCGCTGACCTTCCACCGCGCCCCTCTTCGCGGTTGCCATGTTTATCTTCTGTAGTCGCTCTTCAAGCTTGGCCTTTTCTGCCTCGATCTTGCGGCTCAATTCGGAGGTGACCTCCTCGTGCAGAAGCCAGAGCTCATCCACCGACAACACTTTCAACTGGCCGTAATCCATAATCCCTCACGCGAATCTAAGCCGCTTCGTGACGCACATTAATGCCTCTATCGATTTAATTAAGCAAGATTGAAATTCCTCGGGATACACGTACCGAGACATAGACCTGAGGACGTCAACGCCGCAAGTTGCTGATGGTTCCGGAGTTTTCCGTGACTTCGCTTTTGACTGATTTGTAGCAGGCAACCGCCTGCGGACCAGCTGGGTAGGGGTGGTATTCAATTGAGGTGCCGAGGCGCGCTGCTATCCGATTCACGATTACTAAGCGTGCGAATTGAAGTTTGAGAGTTTGAATGCATTTTCATTTGCTCGCGCCGCCGACCCGCCCAATCGCCGGTAGATCAGAACAAATCTGACTTACAATGTACGC
>Ga0105239_10004241_pt1 | contig 17219 bp, 13 predicted proteins | sample KBSC44metaG_FD_92761 | JGI IMG/M metagenome (GOLD analysis project Ga0105239, IMG submission 92761) | Corn rhizosphere microbial communities from Kellogg Biological Station, Michigan, USA - KBS C4-4 metaG | ecosystem: Host-associated > Plants > Roots > Rhizosphere > Soil | place: Michigan, USA...
TCCCAGTCCCAGTCCCAGTCCCTACAATGGCAAAGAAGACTGCTCAAGCAGATCCCGAATCTGCCACCACCCAGGTCAACATCGCTGACTTCCAGCGCACGCGAGATTCGGTATGTACCCAAGCCCTCATCCAAGTCGCCTCTCACTTGCCCATTGTTCACCCTCCTGCTGCTGCTTCCCCTCCATGGCCCCTCCCCACTCCCCTGCCTCACGCGTCCACAACACCACTACCATGGCATCGCCCATCATGCCGCGTCTCCAACGCTTGCCCGCGCCACCAAGATGCATCATCACAGCCTCTCCTTGGCCCGGCACCAAACCTCGATGACATGAATAATGCGACCCTGAATTTGATTGATCTCTATTCATCTCACCCCAAATCCATCGCCCGAATCATCTCACACATTGACCCTGATGGGGATTCACTCGCTCACTTCCATGACCAGGTTATCGTTGCTCTTGCAACCCTCCAGTCTAGCGTCTCGGACCTCTCTCGCGCCTACATCCAGCATGCAAACACTGTCCTTGCTCCCGGGAAGCATGGTCTCACTCCTATCGATGCCAACCTCACCAGCATCTTGACCGAGTCAGGTCTCCTGGCCGCCTCTGGTGCTGCCGCGGCACCAGCGGAGGCTGAAGTCGACGGAAAGAAGAAACGCAAGAGGACTCCTCATGACCCCAACGCCCCAAAACGTGCCCTGACCCCATACTTCCTATACATGCAGAGTGCTCGTGCCACTATTGCCAAAGAGTTGGGAGATTCTGCCAAACCAAAGGAGGTCGCAGACGAGGGTACTCGCAGATGGACTGAGATGAGTCCCGCTGAGAAGAGTGTATGTTGTTACATGTATTGTTCAGTCACGCAGCTACTAACAACCCTCTGTAGGTCTGGGATGACAAGTACCAAAAGAACTTGGCGGCCTATCGTGTCAAGATGGCGGCGTACAAAGCTGGGCAACCGGTTCCAAGTGATGACGAAGCTGCCAAACTTGTCGAAGCTGGCAAGGCTCCTGACCATATCGCCGGACTTGATGCCGAAGCTGAGACAGAGGATGAGCCGGTTGCCGCTGAATCATCCGACGAGTCGTCGCCCGAACCAGTCAAGGAACCCAGCCCACCAAAATCCAAGCGCCGCAAGACCAAGGACGCGACACCCAGTAAGCCAACACCAAGATCTGAGGCCAAGTCCCCGGAGAAGAAGACCAAGAAGGGTAAGAAGGATTCCTCACCAGCACCAGCCTCAGCCTCCAAGGCCGACAAGACTAAGAGAAAGTCGAAAAAGTGAGGGCTGACAATGACGAAATTGATGATGGTCTAGGCGGTTTTCGGCTGTAAAATGGTGCTGTCTGATTGTTTCTGGGAGTAGGGGATATCATGGTTGCGGGGTTTCGGTTCACTGTCTAACCTTCTACCTTGTGCTTCCAGAGCTCGACTGTATACAGGAAATGAATTCCTGTCATGTTCATAATGAAAAGGCATCTTCATCACGGGTATTGACTCGATGGTTGAGATGGAGAGGCTTACACAAATAACACTCAAACATGGATTCGTGCATTTTCTACTCTACCCCCATCGAATGTTGACATGACGCATGTGAGAAAACAAAACTCCCCTCTTCTAATGGATCCCTGTACAGGGGTGTTCTCCGCTTTCAGGATCTGTCCAGAGTACTTGTAGCCTTGCAGGGAGGTTTAGAGATGCAGTGGCTCGCAGCTGGAGCTGGAGCTCGACCTTGGCCTTGAGCCACACCCGATCCTAGCCCAAGCATTAATATTCCAATGGCGTATTCAACTCGCTCGGACGGAGTACCGACGAGGTCCTACGAGTACCGTCCCAAGCAGACTCCTGCAGGCTCGCTTTGGAAGCTCGGATGTGAGAAGGTGGGGGTGGAGGGACGGAACGGATGAGTTGCAGGCTGCAGCCCCTCGCGCCGCCGAATAGGGCATGAATGATCATTTGCTCAGGCCACCTCGAGCAAAAGCTCCCATGCCCCGCATCCATACAATCCCTGGTTGTAATCTGATTCGTGCCCGGAGCATTATCTCACACCAAATGTCAGAGATAACAACGCCAGAAAGTCAAGCATATCAAACCAGCCAGCCCCATGAACCCTTTCGAGGGAATTCTTGCACCATATCAAACACTGGAACTGGGTCTTTCTATGGCTTGACTCCTGAACAGCTTCGCCTACTATGTTGCTAGTACCAAAAGAGGTACGGTCAAATTCTTCTGCGTGGGGCAACCAGCTCCATCGCTTGCAAAGTTCTATACTGATCTGGGGTGCCGAATAGCTGGATAAGCTCGTCATCACCCAAGTGGGCACGTTAGCACAGAGACGACTTGCTAGGGGCCTGAAACTGAATCATACCGAAGCTTGTGTATGTTAAAGACAGAGGATGCGATGCGATGCCGCGCTAGACTAATTTGCTCGACAGGGCCTTATCTCGCACAATCTGCAAGAGGTCAGTCAGTATAAAGCTTTCCAAAAATGTATCGAATGTGGATTGACACAGTCCACATCATAGCTCATTCGAGATGGCAACCACACGGTCGCCGATCTTATGTCAATTGGGAAGACAATGCTGGGTCGACGGCATGTCCAGCCTGCTGTCCTAACCACCCTTCACACAATTCAAGTGGAAGGCACCTTCAAGACAGGAACTTACCTTGTGACCGTCCATGACCCTATTGCTTCAGACGACGGTGATCTCGAGAAGGCCCTGTATGGAAGCTTTCTCCCTGTTCCCTCAAATGATGCCTTCCCACTGGCCGATGTTAGCGAATATGACACCAAGAACCAACCCGGTGCTGTGATCACCGTGAAGGAGGGAAAGATTGTACTCAATGAAGGTCGAAGGAGAATCAAACTCAAGGTCACCAGTAAAGGCGATAGGCCAATTCAGGTACGTGCTCGCTGATGATCGGACTGATGTATCGTGACAACTTGGCTGAAGTTGCTCAGGTTGGATCACACTATCACTTCATTGAGACGAATCCTCGACTCGAATTCGACCGAATTAAAGCCTACGGGTTTCGTTTGGATATTCCAGCCGGAACTTCAATTAGATTCGAACCTGGTGATTCCAAGACTGTCACCCTCGTTGAAATAGCTGGGAAGAAGACGATTCATGGTGGCAACAACATCGCCTCAGGCGTTGTCGATATATCTCGAGCAGAGGAGATCTCTCGCAAGCTCCAGGAAGGTGGCTTTGCTAATCTTCCGGAACCGGCGGGAGACCTTGGGCACATTGATGTCGCCTCCATGACAAGAGCAGACTATGCTACTATGTTTGGGCCTACAACTGGCGATCTGGTTAGATTAGCCAATTTAGACCTCTGGATCCAGGTCGAGAAGGATTTGACGTCTTATGGCGAAGAGTGCAAGTTCGGCGGCGGGAAGACTATCCGCGAAGGCATGGGGCAGGCGTCCGATCGAAAAGATGAGGAAGTTCTTGATACCGTGATTACTAATGCCTTGATCGTCGACTGGAGCGGTATTTACAAAGCTGACATTGGCATTAAGAATGGTTTCATCTCGGGCATAGGTAAAGCAGGCAATCCGGATACCATGAACGGCGTATCATCAAACATGGTCGTTGGCAACGGCACAGAGGTGATTGCTGGAGAGGGTTCGATCATTACAGCTGGTGGTATCGATTCCCATATTCATTTCATCTGTCCTCAGCAGGCATACGAAGCGCTTTCTTCTGGTATCACTACTCATCTTGGAGGTGGTACCGGCCCCTCCGCCGGAACAAGTGCAACAACCTGCACTCCAGGGAAATGGTATATGAAGAATATGCTTCAGGCTCTCGACCACCTTCCCATCAATTTTGGTGTTACAGGAAAAGGCAATGACAGTTCACCTGTTGCGCTGCGTGAGTCGGCAGAAGCCGGCGCATGTGGCTTGAAACTACACGAAGATTGGGGCACGACGCCAGCCGCGATCGATGCATGTCTGTCTGTCTGCGATGAATACGATATCCAGTGCCTGATTCATACCGACACTTTGAACGAGTCCGGGTTCGTGGAGCAAACCATTGCCGCATTCAAGGGACGAGCAATACATACATACCACACAGAGGGAGCAGGTGGCGGTCACGCACCAGACATCATTAGTGTGGTCGAGCACGAAAACGTCCTGCCCTCATCCACTAATCCAACTAGACCTTTCACACGCAACACACTTGACGAGCATCTCGACATGCTGATGGTCTGCCACCACCTTTCTAAGAACATTCCAGAGGACGTTGCATTTGCAGAATCACGTATCCGTGCTGAAACCATCGCAGCAGAAGACGTCTTACACGATCTTGGCGCCATTTCTATGATATCTTCAGACAGCCAGGCCATGGGCCGATGTGGAGAGGTTGTGCTACGGACATGGAACACGGCGAACAAGAATAAGCAGCAAAGAGGCACTCTTCCTGAAGACGAGGGTACAGGCGCCGATAATTTCAGAGTCAAGCGTTATGTCAGTAAATACACGATCAACCCGGCGATTGCCCAAGGGTTCTCTCATGTCATTGGGAGTGTCGAGGTGGGCAAGCTGGCAGATCTGGTCATCTGGAAGCCGGCTCTCTTTGGTACTAAACCGAGCACGATCGTCAAGGGCGGAATGATCGTCAGTGCAATGATGGTAAGTTGGTTGATTTTCCCTATTATCCCCCTGATTGACTACAGCCTCGGCATTACTTAGCCTATATTACTTACCTCCCTCATACCCTTGGCCCCTCCACTGAGCATCGCTGGGCTATGACACTTCTATGCTTTAGCCGTGAATACCATAACACAAAGAATATTTGAACTCACAATGTCATGCATCATGAACAGGGCGACCCCAATGCTTCAATCCCAACAGTCGAGCCGGTGATCTCACGTACGCAATTCGCGGCCTTCGTACCCTCAACGTGCGTCACATTTGTATCCCAGGCGTCCATCACGTCGGGCAACGTGAGATCGTATAATCTGGCGAAACGCGTCGAACCCGTCAAGAACACGCGCAACATCGGCAAGAAGGATATGAAGTTCAATGACACGAGGCCCAAGATGAAGGTCGATCCCGAACGCTACATTGTCGAAGCCGATGGTGTCGAGATGAAAGCCGAGCCCGCAGAGACGGTGCCTCTGGGCCAGGGATTCTTCCTTTACTGAACTTCTCTGCAAGGGAGAATAAACGGCATCGCAGAGCTGGATTATCGTGGGACGCTGTTAGTGATTGAAGTGATTGAAAATCATGGACGGGTATACTATATAGCTGATACGAGGAAAGATTTATGCATGGAAATATCAAAGCACGTACCTCACTCGCTCCTTGGAGAACCTGTCTATCTAGTTATAGTCTTCTGCCGGGAATCTGAAGTGCAGCATACCAAACGTGGTACAGCCAATTCGCAATGTCCACTATTCTATCCAACCTAAGTACGGGGGTCACTGCGATCCTCAAGAGAGTTTCATGGGGTACTCCGTACCTCGCCTGCGATGGCATTGGGTGAGTACTTGCCTAAGTAGGGTGATGACGTAGTGCCGAAGTTGTCAATATTGGTATCGCTATCGCTATCAAAATTTCGTTTTGACCGCAACTCAAACAACGTCCAACCATCATCTCAACGCCATGAGAAAGATAGAATGAGGACCGCTAAATTCCAAAGCGATCGCCTACAACCGTCAAGTGATTGAATGTGATGTAGCCACAGCGATAGCGGACAAGCTGAAAAGGGTAAAGATTCGCTCGCCCATTTCGCTCAAAGCAGCCTACGGGGCGATCCGAGAGGTCTCTCCTGTTCTCTCGCCGTGGTCATGGAGATGATCTCTTCCACTTCCCCAGACCCCAGATTGAGAGATATAAATGTGAGCCTGGGAAAAGGACGACATGCAGTCGTTCAATAGTACTTCTGTATTTTCATGGGTGCAGATTAACAACACATAAGCATTGAGCATTATGGAAAAACTCAACGAGCCCGGCAAAGTTGACCTCGAGGCTACTGTCACACAGCAAAGTGTTCAGAATGGTCAGATTGAGGGCCTCAAAGGAATTGCTCTCCCAGAGGGCCGCGATGATGCCTTCGAACTCTTTGATGGTCGCCCCGAAGACTTTGTCTACAGCGCTAAGGAGGCGAACAAAGTCAGATGGAAACTCGATCTTATCCTCCTGCCAATGGTATAGTGTTTCTTCCTTACATGGTGGCCCGCGTGCTGACGATGATTAGATGGCTGGGACATACATTCTCAACTACATGGATAAAGTGGCACTTTCAGAAGCATCGGTGTTTGGCATTCGAGAGGACTTGGTATGACCTCCTCCAATTTGACTGGGCCAGTTAGCTCATGGGGAAACAGCACCTTGTCGGAATGCAGTATCAATGGTCATCCTCGATATTCTACTTGGGTTACATTGTTTGGCAGTACCCCAGCTCTGTCTTGATGCAGAAGCTTCCAATTGGGAGATATTTCGGAATCATGATTCTGCTCTGGGGCATGACCACCACGACCACTGCCGCGGCCACAAATTTTGCCACGTTGGCAACGAGCCGAGTTTTTCTGGGCTTCTTTGAAACCTGTATGGGGCCTATCTTGACTATCTTAGTGGGCCAGTACTGGACCAGGGAAGAGCATCCTCTTCGGACCGCGATTTGGTGGTCAGGCAGCGCAACAGGTGCCTTCATTGCTGACGCCATCACCTATGGCGTGTCGGGAAAGTCACTCTCAAATAGCAAGTATGCGGTTTGGCAGGTACGTCGATTAAGTGCCCGAGATACGAGGAAACTCTGACATCCCTATTCTCAAAGATTATATACTTCGTGTTCGGGCCTATCACGATGGCATGGGGAATCCTGACACTACTGGTTGTTCCAACCTCTCCAATGAAAGCTTGGTTTTTCACCAGCCGGGAGAAGAAGATCGCAGTTGCTCGGGTAAGCATTTTGGCGACCAAGATTGGTAACGTACGCTAACCGTCGGTGTAGGTCGTCTCAAACCAGACAGGAGTGGAGAACAGACAGTATAAATGGCATCAAGTCAAAGAATGCTTGATGGACCCGCAGCCCTGGATACTTGCTCTTAACGCCCTCCTGCAATGTCTTCAAGGCGGAGGATTAGTCTCCGTAAGGCGCGAACTCCGAGTATATCTTGCTTATACTGATTGCCATAGTTCTCGAAGATCGTCCTCACAGGAATGGGGTACACAAGCCGCCAATCTACCCTGATGTCTATGCCCTCAAATGCTATTCATTTGGTCTCGGTGATTGGATGGTAGGATCGACCCGTGTCAATTCAAGAACCCTCACTCATCAAAATCTCCCAGTGGATACTTCTGCAGCCGTGTAAAGAATACAAGACTCCTTACTATGATCGCCATGAATATCATAGTGCTGGTTGGTGCCATTCTCGTTGACAGTATGCCGTAACCCTTTTTTGAACGAACCCCAAAGCTAACGGTAAACAGAGCTTCCCGATTCAAGCTCCGGAGCTCGACTTGGAGCATTCTACAGTAAGGGCTCTCTCAAAGCCATCGGTTTAGTTGCAAGTGCTAACCCCTGTATGAAGTGATTTATGTCAATACCGTTCCATTTGGACTTGGAATGAGCATGATGTCCTCAAACATCGGGGGGTTTACCAAGAAAGCGACCGCCAGTGTAAGACCCGAATCACACGAAGCAAGACAACTCCTAACTGATTTTAGGTCATGTACTTTATCGGCTACTGCGTTGGACAATTCTCCGGGCCCTTTTTCTTCAAGACGTCTGAGGATCCTAGATACCCGACAGCGTTTCGAGCATTCTACTGTTCGGTTTCCTTGATGATATTTATCGAGCTCCTCCTTCTGTAGGTCGATCTTTTAAAATTGGGAACATCCTTTGATTTCATGAGGCTGACCTGATTGATATAGGGCTTGGATTACCTTCCAGAACCGGCGCAGAGATAAGAGGGACGCAGCTCTTGGATCAGACATTTCCCACTCAGCAGATCTCTTGGACCTCACCGACTGGGAAGCTCCCGGTTTCCGTTACACCTGGTAAATTTCAGATGTCCTCGAATTCTCAGAGGCGACAGGAGATCTAGTTTTGGTGTGTGAAGGCACTGTAGTTCTGAGGCATCCAGGCTAAGGGACCCAATTACTTCCAAAAGCGGTCCTCAAAATTGAGACACATACTCAGCGATAGCTATATAACGAAATTGTACATTCTTGCCTCCTTATGTCATGAGAGCAGATCTAGCTTTGATACATACCATTAATTATAAGTCAACCTCCGCGCCTATCATTAGTTGGGACATTGATGCCCACAAACAATTTAGGCCCTTGGGCTCTTGAACCTTCCAGCTTGGGCTAGCCGCAACTTGGATCTGGGGGGTTAGTAACCCAATTGGGGCTCCAGGCGAAACCTCCGACCTTTATCTCCCACCGACATGAACCTCTTCCCAGACAACAATGTCATGTTCCTCATGCCAGCGTCGCAAATTGACCTGTGACCTCCTCCGACCGCGCTGCGCTCAATGCCGCCGGTCCCATTTGAGATGCGAGTTCCAACCCTCAAACACCATTCAATTTCAAGACGAAACTGAGTTTGTGAAAGCACGTTCTTCTACGGCTAAGCGCCACAAGAAGTCGAACGATGACACGAGGGTGAGTCCAACTGACGTCTCGAGCTCAGCGCCCAACAATGAGCAGGCTCCAGGTCAAATTTGGCAAGGTGCTGGGTCAGGGTTCTCGCTCGTTGACAACACGAGCTTCATACCTTGGGTTGATAACATCTTTGAGGGATACCTTCCGGATGCATCGGGGGCAAGCCAGTTCTGGCAAGATATAACAGACTCGACATTGTTCCCTGATCTCATTTTTGAGGAGCCCACAATCCTGGAAGGCACTGTTACAAGCGTCGAGCCTCTTAATGCTGTCTCTGGCATAGCAATACCACCCATCCCAACCGATGGCATCCAACCGTCGCAAAAGCTTGACCGGCCAGACAGTAGTGAGGAGCCGTTAGAAGAGATACCCGATCACTTCCTTGCACAGCACTACACACGTACCCTCACCAGCCGGTACAGCTCTAAGGATCGAGGTTGGAATTACTATGCTCATTTCTATCATCGTTTCACAAACTCTCACGCCTTTGTTCTTTCCGCATTGTATGCCTGGACCTCGGCGCACTTGTTCTTTGCCGGGAATTTGAAATCGCTTGACAACGCGTTCAAGCACTACGAAAGATGCCTCCAACAAATATCTACCAGCCACCATCTGAATATCGACGCTCTTTCCACACAAGCTACGGCATGTGCTGGGCAGATAAACCTCCCCAGTCTTCTCTCTGATGATGATATAGACGCCATTGGAGTATCCATGTACTTTCTCGCTTCTACTGATCTTTTGGCATCTAGACGGGCGCCATTGCGGAATCTAGTGCAGGCAATGACGGCTTTGCACTTGGCGGGACTGCCGGCTCGACGTCGGAAGGGTCTTTTCTCTACAGTCTCGAGTTGGTTCAGCTTCTTGGATGCAAGACTTTCCATTTTCGGCATGGGAAACTGCTCTCTTATGAATGTCATCGGCGGTGAGGAAGGAATGGTAGCATGCATACACAGCACGAGTGATTTTCTGCGGCAGGAATACAAAATTCTATATCCTGCGGAGGAGGCTAAACGAGACGAGGCTCACCTCCCTTTGTTGGAAATTCTCGTGCGCCTTGTTGCGAACTTCGGCATCATATCAAACTTTGTGGCAGGCGCGAAAGATCCTGCACTGCAGGATACTGTGGGGAGATCGTTAGATAACATTAAGGAGGTAACATGCACGCATTCTGTGAGCTCCAAGGAGATATACTGACCTCACCAGGCGCTTGATGCCGTCGATGAAGAGCACGCCAATCGTGATCGCGTGCTCTCCACGTTTCTTACCACAGCTGCTTTCTATCATGCAACGAGGATATATTTTTCACGAGCATTTGAGCCAGATGCCACACCATACAGCGCGGACACACATGCTGCAGCTATCATACGCATTACAGACAAGCTTTACAAGGTCCTGAAGTATTCAAAACGAGATCCGCCTCCAACAAAAATGTGGCCCATTCCTCTCCTCATGGCAGCCATTGAAGCCAAAGACCCGATCTACCGCGATTGGGCGATGCGCAAAATTGCTGATTACAACGCGTCAGGCGAGCATTTTTCGAAATCCATTTTGGTAATTGAGCGCGTGTGGGAAATGGAAAGCCGCAAGGGCGGTCGAGTAGACATCGCAAATGTGATCGATGGAATAGGAGCTGCATTCGTCCTCTAATCGCTCAGACATCACGACCCTGCCCAAAGTTGCGCCTAGAATTACCTGTTTGACACTTATCGCCGATGTGGCTACTTTGGGAAAGCGGAAATCCCAGATGAGAACTGATCTCCACCAATCACGGTTGACAAGTTCTACCAACGTCTCTTCTATTTAACGCTTGCTATCTCAGGGCAGTTCTTTCAAAATGGTCTAATGATTAGCGAACATCAGCAGATTTATGCCAAAATATTCGAAATGGTTTCAAACGAAGGGTTCATTGGTCACAGCCAACCGCAATCTCACTATCAACACATTGTGGTCAAGGGCCTCCCATATGACCGTGGCTTTTCTCACGGTACTCAGGTAACTGAAAAGATCCGCTTTAATGTAGACTACTACAAGAGACCTGGAAAGCTGCCATCTCGGTTCGTTTGATTGCGCTCTAACTGACGTTCATGTCCAATATGCTGACAGCCAAAGGGCAATAACGACCCAAATCGTCGACGAGGTCTACATCCCAGCATTGCAGAAGTACTATCCCACTGGACTGGATGAGCTTCAAGGAATTGCCGATGGCGCCGGCTTACCTCTGTCCGATATCGTTATGTTGAATGCTCGCTATGATCTTGCGAGGATCATGAACCAGCTCTCAAGTGAACCCACAAATGCACTCATTGCGCATCACCGCAGTAAGCAATCCGAAGATAATGCGAACGAGTGTACGAGTGCTTTCTTCACACCGGATGCGACTGAAAGTGGTCATTCGATTGCCGCCCAAAATTGGGACATGTCTACTCATCTCTATGACCACGATCTCTGCATCTACCTCGAAGTCCACCCCGACCCATCGGAGGGGCGACCTTCCATGTTCTGCCTGACAGAAGCGGGACAATTGATTCGCACTGGCATGAACTCAGTGGGCCTGGCCGTTACCGCCAACTCACTCCTTTGCACGGATGATTATGTGCCGATATCCTACACTGACAAAAACGGTGTTTACCACGAGGTCACTCCACGGCTCGTCCTCCCGCTTACACTTGCCCGTCGTATTTTCTTAGAGTATAGCATATACTCAGAAGGCCTTGTGGCGATCAATTCCATGCCTCGCCATGTTTCAGGAAACCTGCATGTATCGACAGGCGATGGTTTCGGCATGGCGCTCGAGGTGACACCAGATCGCATTTACAAGGTGTACGGCAACATCGACGACAACTATGTACTCCATACCAACCACTTTCTCCACGAAGGATTCTCCGGCCGCGATAATGTCAAAGACCGCTACCCCGGTGGAAGCAGCTGGTTCAGGCTGCAACAACTCGAGAAGGGTTTGAGAAGGTACAAGGACAGAAAGTTGACGCCGAAGCTGATCAAGGCTGCCTTTTCGGACCATCTAAGCTACCCAGAAAGTCTGTGCTCACACCCGAACCTGGAACAGAGGAACACTCCCTCAAACGCGCTGACCGGATACACCTCGAGGCTGGGCCAAACCGTGGCTTTCGTCATGTACAACCTGACGCTGAAGACGGTGACCGTCTGTAAGGGTGGTCCCTGCCAAGGCGTGTTGCAGGAGTTTCAGCTTCTGGATAACCGAGCCAAAGTAATCAAGGGCCAGGTTTTGTAGAGTTTATAGCTTGTAGCGCTTTGAGACAGGTAGATGGGGCTCAGTCCTCGACTTTGTATTTTTCAACGCTTCGTAAAATTCATGTGCAGAAAAAAAAAGCGCTCTGATATCGAGAGCAATGAAAGATCTTCCGGTGGCGAATGGAGAATCATGATCAAAGATAGCCCCTGGCCGTTAGAAAAGCTCCGACCATGCCCACCATTGCCGCAGTGAGTCTGACGTCTCTCGTTCCGCCGCCCCCGGCGCTCCTCACTTGCTTCAAAACAAACTCAGGGAATGCCATCCTCATCAAGCCAACGGTCAAGCCTCCCCATCCGACCAGCGTGATGGTTACAGGCCACCTGAGACACCAGATACTGTGATTCTGGATGATGGCGAGGCCACACACGAATAAAAGGGTGCCGTTGATGAACACGTTAGGGACGTTGGAGCCTGCCCAGATGTGCGCGTTGAAGGACTCGCTGGCAGTTATGCCGAGAAGGCTCGGCCCGATCAGGCGGGCCAGCTTTCTCGACTGGCTATCTGTTGACATACGTATCTGATTATTAGGGGGTCCCGACTGACACTGGCTAGGACGGTTGTCCTGTTCAGGTTTGTTGATGCGATTTTATAACTGGCGCCTGGCCCCCCCAATTGTAAGGTGAGTGAGTGAGTGAGTGGCTTAGCTGTGGACTGACGTTTGAGGAAGAGGCATAATATTATGTAATTCTGTAATAACTGGCTGCCAACGATCTTTCTAACCGAGAGTGGCTTAAGGTGGCCCGCTCAAGGATTTGTGTGACCATCAGCCCAGAACCTCAGTGGAGTCTGGAATCTACGACTCCCCTCCTCCTCTCTACTTCCTGCCAGCAAAGACCATGAGAAAAGAATGATAGTAAAACGTGCTGAGGGCTCATGTTGGTTTTTTGTTGTCCACAATTATCAGGGCTCCTTCGCTCGGGTCCTGCCTGGTTAGTGGCTGTCAACTAACAAGGCCATGGACCCCTTGAGTGCATTCTCGGTCGCCTGCAACGTGCTTCAAATAGTCGACATTGGAGCCAAGGTCTTGAAGACTGCTGCAGAATATCGCGCCGCGACAGATGGAGCGATCTCTGAACACGCAGAGCTTCGAAATATCTCTCAATCCCTGCTTGCCCTCAATGCAGAGCTGCAGACCTCACTGTCGGCGCCAACGCCAAAGGCAACTGACACTGGCGCCCAGGATAAAGCCAAACTCTTGCTCGAGGCGGCCAACGATCGTTGTCTGAAGGTTTCTATTGATTTCATTAAACTCCTTGACCGGCTCAAAGTCGATGGCACAAGACATGCAATGCTTGAATCGCTACGCTTGAGTGTCAAGAGTCTCTGGTACAAGGACAGAATTGACTCGCTTAACAATGCGTTATCTCAAGCTCGGGACAATTTGAATATTGCGTTCTTGATGTATATGAAGTAAAGTGATTCCAACCTCTTCCCTGAGAAACGCACTAACATCACCGATTCTACCAGCTCGAACCAGGCGACTACAGCGGGCCAACTAGAAATTGTGCGCTCCTCGACCGAGACGGAGGGCAAGATTCTAGACGCCGTCGCTGTTTCTTCCAAGGGCATCAAAGGGGATATTGAAATGCTTGCCAGTAAACTCGAGAGCATGTCGATTGAATCTTTTTTTCAGAACCAAGCCCACTTTCTCACTGCGCACCAGGATGCTCTTTCAGATCTAGCAGCCGCCGTCGAAAATATTTTAATCCAGCAATATGGTACGGAAAGCCTGGAGATTCAGCGAATGGCACTCGTTGCGCAACAGCGGGTTCTTGACAGCCTGACTTTCCCAATGATGAATGATCGAAGAGATCACGTTGACTTAGCCCACAAGGATACGTGCCAGTGGATTTTATCAGGACCCCGAAATGGCCTCCCTCGGCCTTGGGACGATTTCCCCAGCTGGCTGGCATCGAACGAGGGAAACTCGAGAATCTATTGGCTTCACGGAAAGCCAGGCTCGGGGAAGAGTACGCTGATGGGGTATTTGGACAAATATCTAGGCTCATGTGCTCAGCTGCTCCGATGGACGGGGAATAGGCCCATATTACGAGCCCAGCACTTCTTCTGGAATTCGGGCAATACGTTGCAGAAGTCCCTGGCGGGGCTTCTGCGCTCACTCTGTCTACAGCTTCTTGAGCAACTCCCAGAGAGTATTCCGGAGGTAATCACCACCAAGAGATGGTCTGCTGCATTATTACCTGGGAATGATAGTTACTCTATGGAATGGACAGAGACAGAACTAACTGATGTTTTAAGGAGTACAATCCTGTTAGGGAGCAACTTTGCCAAAGTCTTCCTGCTTGTGGATGGCCTTGATGAACTTCAGGGGGGCGAGGGAGCCCTCGACACGCTGGTTGATTTGTTACATTCGCTCGCAGATCGACCGAGTGTGAAGATATGCGTTTCAAGCAGACCGTGGAATGTATTTCGCGATTCATTCGGGGAATGCCCCCAGCTGCGGCTCGAAGACTTTACGCACAATGACATATCCCAATACGTCCAGGAAAGGCTCCAAAGTCATCCTAGATTCAAGTTCATCACGCGGCGCGAGCCAGAGGAAGCCAGGAAACTCGTCAACGATATTTCACGAAGATCTTCGGGGGTCTTTTTGTGGGTGAGGCTTGTCATGGAAGAACTCCGTGCGGGACTGCGTGATGGCGACAATATTCTTCGGCTTTCGCGGAAATTGGAAGTGATTCCGACCGACCTGAATGAGTATTTCCAACGAATGATGAATTCGATAAACATCAATCATCGGCGGGAGGCTTCAATGATCCTTCAAGTTGCGTTGCATGAAGAGACGGAATTTGGAACAAACCATCCACTCTATCTGATCGACCTATCCTTCATTGATGAAGAGAAGCCTGAATTTGCCATTGAGAAGGACTATGACTTCGGCAGCTTCAACCTGGCCGATAGCGAAGAGATTCAATATCGACTCGACTGTACCGCCAGGCGAGTGAACAGTCGCTGTATGGGGCTATTGGAGTGTAAGTATGATGCTTACAGTCCGATATTCAATATGTGGGATCATTCTGGGGGAGAAACGTCTCAATTTGATCTTGCCGCTCTCTCAATGCGCAGGAAAGCCCAAATAGACCTGCTTGAGAGGTTAGACCACCAGTCTGCTTTTGGTGGGAACAACATTTACCGTGCGTTCAACTTCTATGTCGATTTCTTGCATCGGTCGTGTCGAGATTTTCTCCTCTCTGCGAAAAGCCAAGCCTTACTCCATCAGTACACTGACGGACCCTTTGACGCGAGGTCTTTCCTTCGAAGCTCTCGTTTGACGGAGATGGTGGCCTTGGATGCTGCAGGGCCTCAAGGGAAGTTTGCAGCTACGTTGGCAAGTTATCTGTTGAGCACTATATCTCTGAAAAAATTTCGGAACCTCAAATCCTCAGCGACGGTGGCAAACATTATTAAGCCTCTTATCGAGAATATTGTGCGACATAATGAATTCGAGCCGGTCGGTTGGTATATCAACAACTCGCTTTACACATGGCGAACGGAGGAGAGCTCATTTCTGACCTTGGCGATCGATTTCAATTTGACGTCGTTCATCATGGAGAATTTGACCACAAGGGATATCGAGAACAAAAGGGGACGTCCGATCCTGGACTACGTGCTTCGACCAAGGTTTATTGGACGCCCGTCGGAACTCGGAATTGGCAACACACTGCCCGATCTCGAGATCCTGAAATTCGTACTCGACCATGGCGCCGACCCCAACCAGGAATACGATGAGTCCACTGTCTGGGCTCTCTTCCTGTTCTCCTTGATTGACGCCTCGAACCTGATACTCAACGAAAACAACCTTGGGTTGCCTCAGATGAAGGATGCCTACACGGGTGCTTTGCATCTACTCATCGCACACGGTGCTGCTACACGACTTCCGCGGGCTTTGATTCTGGATTACCCGAGGGATCTCGAGTTCAACGTCTACGATCCGCGCACATCTGTATCCAGCCGGCGGCAAGAGATGTGGCCGAAGTTGATCGCCGCGACCAAGAGCAGCGACGTCGAACACTATCCGGTCAACGAGATCCTTGAGTTTCTACGCAATGTATTCGGAAACGAGACAGACAATCTCAAGACTGAATTGGAGAATAGGAATGCCACGTGAGAAAGTTGGTGGAATCAACAACGGACCTATTCGCAATGAGAACAAAACGATAGAATGAACAAGGTAGGGGGCCCTTCCAAATATCAGTGCTCAGCCTTGCGGACGCCAAGATCTCAGCCCTGTCACCGAGCTTGTTTGGCGGCTGGATGAGTGATTACGGAATCATATTTTTCCGAGGCAAGGACTAGCAGCCAATCAGGGGGCTGGAACGTGATCACTCGAGTCAATTACATCATCGGCCGAAGGGCCTCTCCGCTTGTGATACGCAGATCTGACCGAGTACGCCTCAGAAGAATCTCAAATAATTAATCTCAAATACGTATCCCGTTCCTACGCAGGTGGCAGAGTATACTTTCCTCCTGGTCCCGGGTACATATACTGCCTGTCTCTCTGTTCCATATGCGCTTCCCATCATTCACAACATTCGTGCGCACGCTCTATACCCTCAACAACACCACAGCGAGACACCTTCCACAGACAACGCGGGGCATCGCCAACCACCGGATCAACCCCAACTCCAACTACCGCACAGCCATCCTTCTGAGATCTATGCCCTCGATCCCATTCCTAAGCTCTTTTTTTGGAACGTCTGCTGCCGCATCAGAGAAAATGACGTACCCCGACCAACGGTCCAACGATGAGTGGCGCGCAGTGCTGAACCCAGGTACGTCTCGACTTTCCTCCTCAAACAACACGCGAAACGCGCGTCCACTCCCATTTTTGATATCACATGTGAAAAACTGAAGCTGGACCACTCACTGACTAATCTCTCCTGACAGAGCAATTCCGCATCCTCCGAGAAAAGGGCACCGAAGCCCCCTTCACAGGCGAGTACGACAAGCACCAGCCGACGACGGGCGTCTACACCTGCGCCGCCTGCAACGCACCGCTGTACAAGGCCGACCACAAATTCAAGTCCGGCTGTGGCTGGCCCGCGTACTTCGACAGCATCCCCGGCGCCGTCACCCGCCACACCGACAGCTCATTCGGCATGCAGCGGACCGAGATCGTCTGCACCAACTGTGGCGGCCATCTGGGCCACGTCTTCAAGGGCGAGGGATACCCGACCCCCACCGACGAGCGGCATTGTGTCAATTCCATCAGTCTGAAGTTCCATGAAAAGGAGGACGGGAAGGCTGAGGCCAAGTAAGAGGGAGAAGGGGGAAGGGAGAAGGGGGAAGGGAGAAGGGGGA
>Ga0105239_10004245_pt1 | contig 17205 bp, 13 predicted proteins | sample KBSC44metaG_FD_92761 | JGI IMG/M metagenome (GOLD analysis project Ga0105239, IMG submission 92761) | Corn rhizosphere microbial communities from Kellogg Biological Station, Michigan, USA - KBS C4-4 metaG | ecosystem: Host-associated > Plants > Roots > Rhizosphere > Soil | place: Michigan, USA...
ACACCGGCTGCGAGGTCACGTAGATCATGCGGAGCTGCGGTTGGCGTAGCAGTAGCAGCAGGAACAGGGCGCGCTCCTCCATCGCTTGCATGATGGTGCCGCTCCCCGGGGTGGTGCGCTCGATGCTGATCGATGGCACCACGACGACCGATTCGTCGTCGAAGCCGAGCCGCATCGACTCCCAAACGTTGGACATCGTCCGTTGCAGATCATCGAAGACGCCGTACCGCTGCACTTCGTCGAGATCCGAAAGATGTCGACGCGTGGTCGGTTGGCCGGAAACTTGCAGTTGTGTCATGACCTCACCTACTTGTCGAGTACCGCACTGATGTTGTGAACCCGCACTGAACGGCTGAATCCCTTGGGCTGCACGTCGCCGATCATTTCCGCAACGGCCACATGCTCGGTGTGTGCGAGCACGCGGTCGGTGACCAATACCTGCCACGGGCCGGCATCCGAACACAGCCGGGCGGCGAGATTCGTGACACTGCCGATGGCGGCGTAGTCGAAGCGGCCTTCGAAGCCGATCCTTCCGAGGGTCGCGAAGCCTTGGGCTATCCCGATTCCCACGGGGAGGTCGTGTCCCTTCCGGAGCCATTGTGCGGAAAGCTCTTTGACGGCGTCGCGGAGCTCCAATGCCATCCGGACGGCACGCTCCGCCGGGTCGTCGCACGTGATCGGATCGTTGAAGAACACCATGATTCCGTCGCCGGTGAACCGTTCGAGCGTGCCTTCATACGCGTGCACCAACGTCCCGATGGCCGTGTGATACTCGCTCAGCACCCCCATCACCTCCTCGGGTTCGCTTGTCTCGGCGAAGGGGGTGAAGTTCCTGAGATCGGTGAAGACCACGACGATCTCACGGCGATGGCTGCCGAGGAGGTCCTCGTCACCGACCACCAGATCGGCCAGTTGCGGCGACAGGAAACGGCGCAGTCGGTTGGTGCGCTCCAACTCCGCCACCTGCCGGGCGACCCGGGTCTCGAGCTCGGTGTTCCATTGAGTGAGCTCGTCGGCCTGCCGTCGGATGGTGTCGTGGTATCGCTTGATCCGCGCCAGCGACGCCACCCGCGCGAGCAACTCACTCTTGTCGAAGGGTTTGGTGACGAAGTCGTCGGCTCCCGACTCGAGGGCGGCCAGACGCTGTTCACTTCCGCTGGCCGTAATCATCACGACCGGAAGGAATTCCGTCGCCGGCGTCGATCGAATCCGCCGACAGACCTCGTGCCCGTCCATGCCTGGCATCACGATGTCGAGTAGGACGAGGTCGACGTCCTCGGTCTCGAGCAAGGCGAGCGCTTCCGCTCCCGACGGCGCGGTGAGAACCCGATACCCGCGAGGGGCGAGGACCGCGTCGAGGAGCCTCAGGTTGGCAGGCTCGTCGTCGACGGCCAGTGCGGTCACCGGGATGCCCATCAGACCGACCCCCTGGGATTTCTTCCCGCCGCTTCGCTTGCCCGGGGACTTTCTCCCGTCGCTTCGCTCGCCCCAGTGAGGAACGCCTCGATCTGGCCGGGCAGGTCTCGCACGCTGATCGGCTTCTCGACGTATCCGTCGAAGCCGGCCAGGGCTGCGCGCTCCCGATCCTCGGCCATGGCGAAAGCGGTCACGGCGACGACCGGCACGTCACGTCTCAGGCTGCCCTGCCTCAATCTGCGCAGCGTCTCGGTTCCGTCGATGCCGGGGAGTTGCAGATCCATCAGCACCAGATCCGGGGGATCCTGCTGGGCGACGTCGAGACCTTCCTCGCCTGATTGGGCTTCGATGACGTCGTATCCGGCGAACTGCAGAACGGCGCGAATCAGTTTGAGGTTCAACGGATTGTCCTCTACGACAAGAATTCTGCGCGGCGTCACGACGATCCCCCCAGGGCACCCACACGTCGTAGCGCATCGACCAGGTCGTCGCGACGAATTGGCTTGAGCAGATACTCGTCCGCTCCCAGCGCAAGACCTCGGGGCCGATCGTCGACGACGGAGGCGATGACCACCGGGATGGCGGCGGTGGCGGGGTCGGCCTTGAGCTCGGCCAGTACCTGCCAGCCGTCGAGCCGTGGCAGCTTGATGTCGAGCACAACGGCTACCGGCGGCACCTTGCGGATCTGCTCGAGAGCCACGATGCCGTCGCGGGCACGCAGCACCCGAGTGCCTGAACCATCCAGGTAAGCAGACAGAAGATCCAGTGACGCCCGATCGTCGTCGACGAGGACTACGACGGGAAGCTTGTCGCGCTCAGGGGATGCGACGTCGTCCTCCTGCTCAGGCAGGCCCGGGACCGAGAAGCCGAACGTGCTTCCGCTGCCTGGAGTGCTCTCCAGCCACATCCGCCCACCCCACAGCTCGACGATGCGCCGTGACAACGTCAGTCCGAGACCGGTGCCCTCCTCTTTCGGAGCCCCCCGGCGACCCTGCTGGAAGGACTCGAAGATGCGTTCCTGGTCCTCGGGAGACACCCCGATACCGGTGTCGACGACCGTGACCACGAGATCGGTCCCCTCGCGGTAGGCCCGGACGGAGACTCTGCCGCCGTCGGGCGTGAACTTGACGGCGTTGGAGAGGAGGTTGAGCACCACCTTCTTGAATTGCAACACGTCGGCCTCGATCGTGTCGATGTCGTCGGCGATCTCCACCGTGACGGTGATGGCGTGCCGAGTCGCGCGTTCGCGGACCATCGCCAACGTGGACTCCACGACGCTGCTGACGCCGAAAGTGCTTGGCTCGAGTACCATTTGGCCCGCTTCGACCTTCGACAGGTCGAGGATCTCGTTGAGCAGCTCGAGCAGGTGCCTGCCCGAGTTCCGGATGTCGTGCAGATATTCGTCCTGGCGCTCGTTGATCTCGCCGAACATGCGATCCAGCAGCACCTCGGAGAAGCCGATCACCGCGTTCAGCGGGGTCCGTAGTTCGTGGGACATGCTGGCCAGGAACTCCGACTTGTGACGGCTGGCGATCTCGAGCTCCATGGTCTTGGTCTGCAGCTCCCTAAACAGGCGTGCGTTGACGATGGCCAGCACCGACTGGGTGGCGAAGCCCTGGAGCAATTCGGACACCTCGGGCGGGAACGTCCCGACGGTCCGGCGCCGGATCACCAGCACGCCCACCATCTTGTCGCCGCGCAGCAGGGGAACTGCGAGCACCGAGCGCCAGCCGTCCCGGAACAGGATGTCCAGATGAGGGTCGAGCTTGTCTTCCTTGGCCAGGTCGGCGACCTCGAGGGGCTTGCGCTCAAGCGCGGTCCGACCGACCAAAGTGGATTCCCGGTCGATGGTGATCGCCCGCAGCTGCTCCAATAGGTCACTGCTGCTGCCGGAAGCGGCACGGACGTGGAACGAGTCGCCGGACTCGTCGTACTCCATGATCGATCCGCCGTCGGTTCCGGTTAGCCGCACGGCGTTGCTGACGATCCTGTCGAGAACCTCGTCGAGGTCCAGGCTCGAGCCGACCGCCTCGCCGACTTCCCGGAGCGCTTCCAGCTGCTCGACCTTGCTTGCCAGCTCCTTCCCCCTGGAGTCGAGTTCGAGCATCAGGTCGCGCTGCCGCAATGCGATCGCACCCTGAACGGCGAAGTCCTCGAGGAGCTCGCGTTCACGTGCGTCGAAGCGCTTGACCTCGGTTCGCCACATGGACAGCACGCCGACGAGCTCGTCCTGCAGGATCATCGGCGTGGCGAGCATGGTTCTGAAGCCGGCTCGCTGCTGGAGGTCCTCGCGCCCGTATTCCGGGTCGTTGAGCACGTCGGGAATCTGATGGGTATACATGTCCTCCGCCGCGCGCCCGACGGCGGAGGAACGGTTTCTGACAACCGGGTGGTCTTCCAGGTGCTTGCGATACTCCTCCGGGATCTCGCCGGAGACTCGGGACAGGCGGAACACGTCGCCTTCGAGGAGGTACAGCTGGGCGACTTGTGCTCCGCACAGCTGCGCGGCCTCTTCAAGGACGGTGTCCAGTACGTCCCCGGGGTTGGCGACCGCGCGGCCGAGTGCGGCGAGGATCTTCCTGCTCGCCGCGGACTGATGGCGGGCGTCTCGCAACTCCTGCCGGAACGTGTCTCTGCTAATGCGTGCAGTGCGTGACGAACGTTCGCTGGGATCGACCACAGTCCCCCCTTCCCCACTTCGTGACATTGTCTGCCTCAACGGCGGCCTACGTGACCGATCTGCGGTCAGCAGGTGAGGTCGAGGTAGACGGACTTGCTCGTCACCGTGGTGACGATGTCGAAGGCGGATCCGGGTAGACCGGAGCCGGTATCGCTGCGCGAGAACGTCTGACCAGGGCGAACGGAGTTGATGGTGCACTGCTCCAGCGGAGCGGTACCGGTGCGATTCACGACGACCTCCAGGCCCTGCGCCCGCAGCTGGTCGATCGTGGCATCGACCGATGATGGGCCGGCCGGGGCGGCGTTGGCAGGTGCGGTCAATCCGAGGGCCGCCGCGGTCAGCGCGCCGGCAGCGAGGGAAGTGAGTAGTTTCTTCATGATTCTGCCTTTCTCGTTTGCTGGTGCGGATTCGGTTGTCTTGCAGTAACTCCGCAATGGAATCGTCACTCGCGCACGGTGCGACGGACTCAGTAGCGCGTTACTGCAATCTCGCGCGGTTTTGCGCGGCAGTACTTAGCCGCGGCGAGGCCTACGGGCGAGGCCATCCACCGTGTTCAGGGCCTGTGGCGGCGCAGCAGGTTGCCGAGTTCTTCGCGGCTGGTGGCTCCGGTCTTTGCCATGGCCCGGTAGATGTGGCTTTCGACGGTCCGTATCGAAAGACTCAGTCGCTCGGCGATTGCGCGGTTCGTCAATCCGTCGGCGATCAACAGGCCGATCTCGAGTTCGCGATCGGTGAGCGGCAACCGCTCGCTGGCCCGACGAAGCGCGGGGGTGCTGGCGCCGCCGCATCGTTCAGCCAGCGCGTCCGCGCGTGTCGAGCATGTCAACGCAGATCCGCGGTGGTCGTTGCGGCGATATCCGGAGGCCGCGAGCGCGGCCGCATCCACCGCCGCGACGAGGTCGCCCATACGCTCGAATTCCTCTGACACCGCAGCGATTTCCGCGGCGTCGCCGTCTCGCAGAGCTTCGCTGAACCGGGCAGCAAGCCCAACCCGCGGACCCTCGACGATCGCCTCGAGCTCGCGCAACCGGGGGCCGCCCGAACGGTCCCCGAACTGGGTGGCGGTCTGCAGACAGATCACTTCCGCCGCGAATTGTCCGCTAGCTCCGGCCCTTTCGGCTGCGGACAACAAGATGGCGATCCCCTCGCTGACGGCGCCCTGACCCGCGGCGAGCCACGCGCGGGCCAGGCTGCGCTCATAGTCCAGCGACCTGAATGGACGTCGCAGCTCGTCGAGCGCGGTAAGCGCAGTGGCGGCCTCATCCGTCGAACCGCGGATGGCGAGGGCCGTCGACCGGGGGAAGTGATAACGGTATCCCCAGCCGATGGCGTGACCCGAAGCCGACAACGCCACCGCTGACTGCTCGAGCAACGAACACGCCGTACCCAAGTCACCGGCACCGAGTGCGGCCCGACCCGCCACCGCAGCACCGAGCAAGTGTGCCGCCCCAGGGAGATCGGCCGCCTGCCGGCGCACCCGCTCGGCCACCTCGAGGGCCTCGGCAATCCGCCCGGACAGCAACAGCGCGCTGATGTGCGCATCGGCGATGTTGAACCTCATCTGCGGAGCGTCGAAGGAGCGTGCTGCAACGGCGTATCCCCCGTCGGCGACGGCCACGGCTTCGTTGGTGCGTCCCGCATCAGCGGACATGGCAGCGAGCACCCAGGCAATCTCGGCGTCGACGACGGCGGGCAGGTCGTCCAATGCAAGGGCTTCCGACGCTTGCGTCGCCAAGCCCGGCTGATCCACCGCAAACCAGTACACCGTGAGGAAGGCGTCGATGTAGCTGCGGGTCCGCGGTGGTGTGGTGCGGGCCGCGTCGTCGATGAGCTCCTTCGCGCGCGCCGGGTCGGCAAGCACCCAGAGCATGTTGCTAGCGCGCACGAACGCGAATCTGGCACGGTCGTCGTCGGTCACCTGGTTGGTCTGAATCTCGGCGAGCAGCGCCTCGGCCTCCTCGCCGCGGCTGAGCCACGAGAGTGCGTGCGCACGAACGAAGTTCGCCTCCGGTCCCGCTCCCGCGCCGATTGCCGCCTGCGCGAGTCGATCGGCGAGCAGCAGGTCCGCCAGCCACACCGCGCCGTGGGCCGCCCTGACGAGCAGGTCGGCGTCGGGTGTGAGGTCGGAGTCGAGACTCAATGCGGCACGGCGCACCACGACCCCGACGTCGTCGCGGTCGGCGGAGGCGGCCAGTTCGGTGGCGACCAGTCCGCGCAGTCGCCGCAGCCGGGTGGGTGCCGCGCGTTTCCTGCGCACCTCGCCGTAAAGGGGATGCGCCACGCGCACTTCCACGCCGCCAACGGCGGACTCCAGCATGACCAGGCCGCGTGTGTCCGCCTCCTCGACCGCAGCCGGATCGGTGATCCGCGTCAGGGCTGCCAGCCCGATCGGTTCACCCACGGCCAGCGCGTCGATCACATCGGCTACGGGTGCTGGCAGGTCCCCGATGCGGGATTCGATCAGCTCGACCAACCCGGGCGCCACGACCGGATCGCCGATCCACCGCCAATGGCATTCCCCGTCCAACATTTCCAGCCGACCGTCAGCGACCTCCTGCTCGACGATGTTGCGCAGATACAAGACGTTGCCTCGCGTCAGCGTCCACAGTCGCGAAGCAGCTTCCGGATCCACCGATCCACCCAAAGTAGCCGACAACAGCGTGGTTGCCTCGTCGAGCGACAGCGGCTGCAGATCGAGCTGATCGAACTGGCCACCACGCCAAATCTCCTGTACCGCAGCGGGAACCGGTTCACCATCACGCACGGTGAGCACCAGTTTCGCCGCACCGCGCTGCACGATTTGTTGCACGACGAAGGCCGACAGGTCATCGAGCAGATGCACGTCATCCACCGCGACGACCACCGTGGCGCCTGCAGATGCGGCCGTCAGCGACTCGATCACGCCGCGCACCAACTGAACGGTGTCGGTGACACCTGACTGCGCCCACGCCGTGAAAGCACCTAGTGGAAGTGTCCGTGCCGAGGACGTGCCGACCGCCCACTGCCCTTCGCATCCCCGTGATACCGCAGCCGACAACGCCTCACGCGCAATCCGGCTCTTCCCAACGCCTGCCGCCCCACGAACCACGATCCCGCCAACGTCCGAATCCAAGATGGCGGCCTCGATGGCACGCATCTCCTCCGAACGGCCGGTCAATGGCCACGGCAAGCGCATCCGTTACGGCCCCCGCACCACCGTGATCGTCGTCCACGCCCCGACGTGGATGCGATCGCCGTCGGCGAGTGGAGTCTCCTCACCGTCGCCAAGGCGGTCATCGCTGTCGTTGATCGTCGTGCCGTTGGTCGACCCGATGTCGGTGATGGTCAGCCCCGAATCGTGAATCCGCAGCACCGCGTGCTGTGACGACACGCCGCGGTCGGCGGGGTGGATGCCGAGGTCGATCTCCGGCTGCACCCCTTGGTTGCGGTTGCCCCTTCCGATCATTGCGGTGTTGCTCTGCAGGGTGATTCGGCGTTCCGGGAAGAACGCCGGGAAGTCCACGGTGTCGGGGCCTTCGCGGGCGAGGACGCGTTCGTAGAACTCCCGGTCGGCAGCGACGACGACGGTCCACACCGCGCCTGCCGGCTGCGCGGGCGGATCGCGCCGCACCGGTTCCGGCAGCGCCGAGTCGTGTCCACACGCCTCACAGAACCTGCCGCTGACCGGCGCCTCGCACACGGGGCACTCCTTGACCGCGGCCGCAGGTTCGGGTGCCGGAGTGGACGGTGCGGCGGGTGTGCCCATCGGCGACCCACATACGTCGCAGTAGTCCTCGGCAACCGAGGTGTGCCCTTCGATGCAGGTCGGCATCAGTCCTCCTTCCGAACGCGGGCGGTCCTGGTCGATCGCGCGTCCAGAGCCATCTCGTCGGCGGCGGACACCTCGCGTCGCAGCCGGGCCGTACCGGTCCGCTGGTCGACCTCGATGACCCCGCGCAAGAGTTTGGCCGTGCCGTCGTTGCCCGATTCCACGGCCAGCTCCATCGCGCGCTGCAACTTCGCCGTCGCGGTGGGGACGTCACCGTTCTTGCGTGCGCTCAAGCCCTCCTGGACGGCCGCCGCCAGCTCCGCCTGGCCGGTGTAGTGCGCCACCCTGCGGCTGATCTGCGCTGACTTCTCGGTGTCGGCGGTCCACACCGCGTTCACCAGGCCCTCGCCCACGATCTCTTCCCCCGCAACGACACTGACCCGCGCAGCCAGCTTCTCGCGTCCGGCCGCGGCCGGTTCCACCTCGACCTGGATGTGGTAGTCCCGGTCCTCGGCGCCCCACGAGCCCAGCGGATAGTCACCGCGCTGGGTGCCGGCCTCGACGCGGCGGTGCGTCAGGTCTTCTACGGTCGGCGCGACCTGCTTGACGAACGCGATGCGGGCGCCCGCCGGTGTCCACAGACGCAGGGTCAGGTCGGGTATCGACTTGCCCATCGACGTCCGCATCATGTCGGCGAAGTCGTCGGCGAGGTCTGCGGGATCGGCGACGATGTCCACGGTGCCCAGCAGCGCCGACGAGATGGCCCGCAGCTCCTCGACGTGCCACTTGGTGCCCACTCCCCTGCAGTCACAGGTGAATTGGCCCTCGCTGAGCACGATCTCCTGCCGCATCTGCTCCGGCGTCTCGTGCTCGTCCTTGCCGTCGGTGAGCAGGATCGCGTGGGTGAGCATCCCAGGGTGCCCGACGACGATGCCGCGGACGGCGGCCAGCCACGTGCCCATCGCCGTGCCACCGCCTGGCCGCAGACCGTCGACGGAGCGCTTCGCGTCCGCCCTCGTCGCCGCACTCGCCGGAACGGGCCAGCCGTCAGAGGGGTAGATGGGACTGGCCTTTTCGGTGCCCGCGATGATCGTGAAGTACGTGCCGTCGACGAGCTCGTCGATCGCGGCAGCCGTTGCCTGTTTGGCCGCGTCGAACTTCCCGATCGGTGACTGCATCGAGGTCGAGCAGTCGATGATGATGGCCTCGAGCCGACCGTGCGCCTTGGCCACCTCCGGAGCCACGTCGTCACCCGCGGTGATGCTGACGATTGCATCGACCGTCCCGGTTCCCTCGGCGACGTACGGATTGTGGTCGACGTCAACCGAGATGCCAGATACCTCAGGCGAACTCATGAATTCCTCCGATCGGGAACACTACGACGGTGATGTTGTCAAGGCCGCCACACTGCAACGCATGGTCGACGAGCGCACGTGCCGCCTCGTGCGGCTCGACACCGGTACAGAACCGTGCGATGTCGGCCGGTTCTGGCAGGTAGTTCCAGAGTCCGTCCGAGCACAACAACAGCCAACCGGGGCCTGCCGTGGTGACCGCGAGCACGCTCGAGTCCGACCACGGCTTCGCCTCGGCGTCGGCACCGAGCCAACGGGTCAGGGTGTGCGCGCCGCGCTGCACGGCCTCCGACTCGGCCGATGCTCCTGCCGCGATCAGCTCCTGCGACAGGGAATCGTCGATGGTCACTTGTTGCGGCGCCGTCGGCTCCTCTGGGAACCAGTACGCCCTGCTGTCGCCGACGTTGCCGATCGTAATCTGCAGTGTCCCTTCGGATGTCGGGACGACGGCGGCAGCGGTGTACGTGCACGACGGCGGGTTCGACGGATCCGTTCCCGCCGTCGCCGCAGCCTTCGCCGCCGCGGCCAGACCGGCCAGCACGACCGCGCGTCCGTTGGCCGACGCGGCAAGGCAACCAAGCATGGCATCCACACCCGCCTTCGATGCCGCGCCGGAGGCCATCTGCGGGTCACCCGAGGTGGAGACGCCGTCACACACGGCGAGGGCGACGGCGTACGGGCGGGACGTGCCGCCGTCGAAAACCATCCCGGCCGCGGCGGCATCCTCGTTGCGGGCGTGTTCGATGCCACGGTCGGTGATCAGCACGACGGCGCCGAGTTCGGCCTCGTCCCTGTCGGGTTCGGCCCTGCGGTGACCGCACACACTGCAGTAATCGTCGACGAACGTCGCGTTCCCACAATCGGCGCACGGTGCGTCGGTGCCCGCGTTGCCGCGCGGTATGGCGACCCGGCGGATGTCCGCCAAGGTGGCGCCACAGCTCTCACAGAACCGGTCGGTGCTGCCGCCGATCGCCGAGCACTGTGGGCACGCCGCCTGACCGGTCATACGCGGGTCCTCGGCCGAATGGCATTTGCCTTCTCCACCAACGCAATGCGATCCCACGTGTCGGACGTTGCGTGCGCCAGTTCGCGGTAGCACTTCTCCATCTCGATCCGGATGTCGGGCCCCTCGAAGTCGGTGCTGAGAAGCCGCGGCGTTCTCGGCGTGTTCCCCTCCTGCAGCCAGCCCAACGCCGCACTGAACACCCGCAGCCGCATCGTCGCCCGCTTCTCCGTCGATTCCAGGGTCAGTGCGGCAGCCCGCTTTCCGGCATCGAGCAGGGTCTGCTCGTCGAGGTCCTTGGGTTCTCGGCCGTCGAGCAGGATCTCGATGGCCGTCGCTGCGGCGATGGAGAAGTGCGCCGATGCGGTGGGGACCTGGTCCAGCGCCGCCACCGCTCCTGCCCGGTCACCCGTTCGGGCACGCTGGCGTGCCAGTCCGAACGCGGCGCTGAGGTAGCTGTGGTCCGTCCGCCACACGATCTCGTAGTACCGCGCCGCGTAGTCGCCAGCGCCTTGCATTTCGGAGGCTGCCGCGAATGCCAGTTTGGGCGTGAGCTCGCCGGGCAGCAGGGCCAAGACCTTGCCGAAATCGACTGCCGCCTTGGCGATGTCGCCCTCCAGCAGTGCGCATTGTCCGCTGTACCACGTCAGCCGCCAGTCCCCTGGGATCAGCGGCTGCAGCTCGCCGATCCGCGCCCTTGCCAGCTCGGGGGCGCCGATCTCGAGAGCTGCGCGGACCAGCCGCAGCGGGATCTCGACGGACGTGCTCTTGGTGGCCTTCGCGCCGCCCCTGGCCATGCGCAGCGTGTACTCGAGTTGTGCGGGCGGCGTACCGCTGGTGGTGGCCAGGACCGCGGCGCCGGAGTCGGTCGGGTCGACCGCGGGCACGGACAGTGCCGCGATCACCTGATCTGGTTGGAGCTTCACGTCCCGGCCTGCGCCGAAGACCGCGCGCTGCGGGCTGAAGTAGTTCGACGACCGCGGCTGCTCGTCGTTGGTCTCCGTCGCGACGATCTCGTGCATCACCCCGGTCAGCTGATCGGTCATCTCCCCGATCGACGAGAAGCGTTGTTCCGGATCGGGATCGGTGGCGCGTTTGATCGCGCGGTACAGCGATTCGTGCTTGGCCAGCACCGGCACGGTCTCCGGCCCGGGCAGCTGCTCGACGAAGTGCCCCTGCTCCTGCGGAACGTCCATCACCAGAACGGCGAGCGTCCGCCCCACCGTGTACACGTCGCTGGCGACGGTGGGGCCGGTCTTGGAGATCTCGGGCGCCTGGTACCCGACCGTGCCGTACAGCGCCGAGTCCAGGTCGTCCATGGAGATCACCGCACCGAGGTCGATGAGCTTGAGCTGCTCGTCGGTCTGCATCACGTTGTCCGGCTTGAAGTCGCAGTACGCCAGACCCTGCATGTGCAGGTAGTCGAGTGCCGGTGCGATCTCGATGATGTAGGCGACGGCCTGGCCCGGAGGAAGCGGAGCGTTGAGCGCCTTGCGGATCTGCTTGAGCGACGTGCCACCGACGTACTCCATGACGATGTAGCCGACCGGCTCTGTGGCAGAAGCATCTTGGTGCGAGACGAAGTTGTAGATCCTGACGATGTTCGGATGCTCGACCTCCGCGAGGGCGAGGACTTCGGCGGCGGCAGCGGCCATGGCGTCGGCGTCGCCGGAATTCAGCAGGCCCTTGAGCACCACCCAGCGGTTGTGCACGTTGCGGTCGATCGCCAGGTAGATCCAGCCGAGGCCGCCGTGCGCGATGCACCCCTGCACCTCATACTGCCCGCCGACCAGATCCCCGCGAGAAAGCTTGGGAACGAACGAGTATCGCGTTCCGCACTGCGTGCAGAAGCCTTGGGTGAGCCCAGGCTGACCGTCCCGTCCCCGTCCGACGGGCTTGCCGCACTCGGGGTTGCCGCAGAACCGGCTGCCCTCCGGGACCTGTGGGTTGGCCATGATCGCAGCGGCCGGATCGCCCTTCGGCACCCGCGGTATCGCGACGATCCCCGCACCGAGACGGCCACGCGTGCTGGCCGCCTTCACCGACCCGCTGCGGGCGGTCCGCGCCGATCGAGCGCTTGGACTGCTTTCCGCCCGTGCCGTCGATGGCGGTTCGGCCCTCGCCGTCGAAGGCGGTTCCTGCGCACCCGTCGCTGGCGCGGTGCCGCAGACGTCGCAGTACCCGCCGACGACGGTTCCTCCGCATCCGGGTTCGGCACAGGTCATGTCTGATTCTCCCCCTTCTGCGCGATCATCTGCTGAAAGTCGGAGATCGCGCGGGTGACGGCCCGCAGATCGCACGGCCGCCGCGACAGCAGGCCTGCAGCAATCCGGCCGCACGCCAGCAGGTCTGCGTCCTCCCCCATCCCGAGCCGCGCCGCCTTCGCCTGGTACGCGGTCAGCCGGCCCGCCAGTTCGCGCCTCCGGTCCAGCAGGCCCTGCGCGAGCTGCTCGTCCTCGCCGACGACCCGCAGTGCTTCGGTGACCCGCCGCCGCAATGCCTTCAGTGCCGCGGGATCCGGTGCGTCGAGCGATGCGAGTGCCTCCCGCAGCTCGGGTTCGGCGTCGGGGTGCACGGGTAGCTGTCCGGACAGCACTGTCTGCTCCGCTCGCTCACGCGCCCGTGCGGCCCGCTGCACCCCGTCGCGCAGCGCATCGAGCTGTGCCGCGATCGACGCCAGCGCATCGGGCCAATTCGCTTGCAGTGCAGCCAACTCGGCGAGCTCGGCCGATCGCCGTTCGACGCTTTCCGCGATGGCCCGGATGCGCTGCTCGATCTGCTGCGGGGTCAACGACAGCGGATCCGTGGCGGACACCGTCAACAGTTCGTCGATCTCCTTCGGGCCGGCGGCACCGGCCTCGTCGAGTCGGTCCTGCGTCGGCGCGAGCCCCTCTGCAACCAGCGAGTTGATCGTGTCGACGGCGTCGAAGAACTCGGCGACGGCCGGGTACGCGGTGCGCATTCGTTCCGCGACGTCGGCAAGCCCGACGGACTCCACGGTTTCGGCCGGGCCGGATATGGTGCGCTTGGCCAACGGGATTCGCTGCCGCGAGACTTCGAGCGGACGCCCGAACAGCAACCTCGTCAATTCGGCACGGTCGTCGTCATCGATGCCCGACCGGCGTCCCCGCACGGTCCGCACCGAGTCCAGGATCGACGTCATCCGGCCCAGGTCGTCCCACAAACCCGCGAGTGACTTCTCCACCACCACCCACCGTTGCGCGGTCACCCCGATCGGCGGATAGCGGCGTACGTGTTCCAGGCCGGCGTGGCCCTCCAGCTCGATCAGCGTCGTCGACATGGCGGCGACTTCCTTGGTGCGCGAATCGAGTTCGCGGTCGATCGCCTCGGTGCTCACCTCGCTCATGGTCAATCCTGATACCGCGGCGACGGCGGGTCGGGCGTCGTCGGCCCCAGGCTCCGGAGATTGGCGTCGTAGAGGCGTTTCCAGGTGCCGTCGTCGCGCATCCGGTCCAGCACACCGTTGACGAAGCGAACCAGGTCGGTGTTCTCCTTCTTCACCCCAATGCCGTACGGCTCGACGGCGATGCTGTCGCCGACCATCTCGACGTTCGGATCCTGCCGCGCAAGCCCGGCCAGCACCCCGTCGTCGGTGCTGATCGCATCGACCTGCCCCTGTTGCAGCATCACGAGGCAATCGGTCCAGCTGGTCACCGACATCACCGTCGGCCGGGGGCTCAGCCTGAGCAACGCCGTCAGTGAGGTCGTACCCGTCGCCGCGCACACCCGCTTGCCCGCAAGCTGTGCAACGGAATCGATTCCCGAACCCTTCACGGCGAGGATCCTCTGCATGGCGTTGAAGTACGTCGTCGAGAATGCGACGGTCTTCTTGCGCTCGCAGGTGATCGAGTACGTGCGCACGACCAGGTCCACCTCACCGTTCACCAACGCCGATTCCCGTTGACCCGCTTCGACCACCCGTAGATCCACGCGGTCGGGGTCTCCGGGCTTCGGGTCTCCGAAGATGCTGCGCGCCATCTCGCGTGCCACGTCGATGTCGAAGCCCTCCAGCTGGCCCGTGGCGGGGTTCCGGTAGCCGAACGGGTAGCTGTTCTGGTCGACGCCGACGATGAGGCGTCCCCGCTCGGCGATAGCAGCCATCGTCGAGCCGGGCGGCATGGCGCCGGGCGCGGGCAGCGGCCCGGGGCGCAGGCTGGCCTCGCGGTCGCCGCAGTCGGCGTTTGCCGCCCCAGGCGTAGTCGTGACCTCTTGGGCACCAGAGGGCTGCGCGTCGATCGGTGGGATCGCGACCGACGGCGGTGGTGCCGACGACGACCCGCATCCGGCGGTGGCCAACAGAGCGAAGGCCAGCGCGAGGGCGCAGACGGCCGTCGCCACACGCGCTCTCACAAGAACTCCTCGAGCCGTGGCCACAACCCGACGAGGGTGGCCGCTGCGGCGAACACCATGAGCACCAGTGTGCCCGTGGGGCTCCAGGCCAGGAAAGCGCCGGCGGTGGCCACGCGATCGCGCAGTGTGGCCCGGGTTTGCTCGATCTCGTCACGCAGGGTGGATTCGACGATGGTGAACTGTGCGGCAGAACCATTCGGGTCGGTGCCGATCGCCTCGTTGACCGCGGCAGCGTAGTCACCGCGTAGGTACGCCGCGACCTGAGTGTGGTGGCTCTGTGACCACCCGTTGACGCCGCCGACCGCGGTGGAGTGCACTGTGTCCAGCTGCTTGGTCAGATCCTCGATGCGGTGCAGGAACGTGATCTGGCCTGCAGTGATGTCACCATGGGCGATCAGCAGCAGGGTCTCGTCGGTGCGCGCCTGCTGGGCCAGGATGCGTGCCTTGGCCAGCTGCTCGAACCGCGCCGTGCCGTCGGTTCGGCTGCGCTCGATGGAGCTCGCGGCCAAGCGGGTAGCCCCGACGACCCATGCGATCACCACCAACACCAGGACCGCCGCCACGACAAGCCCGAGGTTGAACTGCCGGTTGGTGCGGCGTGTCAGGAGCAGCGAGCCGATGACGATCGCCACCAGGACGAACGCCAGCAGCCCGAGCCCGATCACCGGTGTCGAGCCGACGGCGCGCTGGTCCTCGTCTACCGCGGATAGATTGGCGGTGAAGATCTTCTCGGCGTTGGGCAGCAATGAGGTCTGCATCAACGACGACGCCTCGCGAAGGTAGGCCGATCCGACCGCGTACCCCTGACGGTTGTTGGCGCGCGCCGATTCGATCAGCCCGGTGTAGGCAGCCAGTTGCGCCGAGATCTCCGCCACGGACTTGCGCGTGTCCGCATCGGTGGCTCCTGCCGTCGCGTCGGCCAGCGCCGATGCCGCCTCGGCGAGGGCTTGCTGATATCGCGCGTGCAGTCTGGGTGTCTCGATGCCCGCGAGGTACGCCGACGAGGCAGCGGCGTCGGCCGCCGACAGCGCGACGTAGAGGTTCTGCGCTGCGTAGGCGAACGGCTCGGAGTGGTCGAGAACGGTGTCGTGCTCGCTGATCCGCTCGTCGAGCTGGCCTGCCACCACCACCCCGGCGATGACGCAGCATGCGGCAACGGCCACCGCGATCACGCTGACGACACCGGGTGTGGTGTGGACAAAACGCCGCAGCCACGCCACGGATGCCCCCGCGTCCGGCGTGCGCGGAGCGCCCATCTCGATTCACTCCTCCCGCCCAGAGCGTGATCGTAACCGCAGATCTCGCCCCGGTCGCGGGCATTGAGTGTTTCGGATTCGCGTCGAAACGACGCGGCCGGCGGTAGCTAGGAGGTCGGGCTGAGTGCTGATCGCCTCATCGCCACGACGAGCGCGGGCCGTGGGTACCGGTATCGGGCGCACGCGTCGTCGATCGCTTCGTCCAAGTCCTCGGAGACGACGCGCAGGTAGCTGCGATCGCAGCCGATTTCGGCGGCGTGAAACTCGGCAATGCTCACGCGGGTGAGGATGACGTCGTGCTTGGAGCGGATCCACGACATCTGGGCGATCATCTCCTGCAGGCGCTCGCCTGCCGCCTCACGGCCTGAGTCACCGAGCCGACAGTGCAGCCCGATGAGGTCCAGTCGTTGGCGGGCCGTGATGTCCGCGGCGAGGGCGTCCGCGGATTGGGTGCTCACGTCGACCAGCAGCCGCTGCGGGCGTTGAGTGCAGCTGGCGAGCAGCGCGATCTGCTGCCTCGAATGCACGACGAAGCGCCCGACGCCGGCATTGACGGCGAGACGAATGGGCCGCGCGGTCGCACCGTCGCAGTGCATGACCAGTCGTGGCGGTGAGATGCCCTTCGCGACGGCGAGCTCCAGGTCCTCGGCAGACGCCACGTCGACGCTCACGCCGTGCCGGTTCACCCAGTCGGAGACCGGCTCCATCCACAGGATGCCAGCCGGATAGCTGATTGCGCCTGCCCGCAATGCCTTTCGGTACGTCGCACACCGGCGCAGCGTGACGGTCACGTCCAGCCGCGGATCCAGTGGGTGCGCAATGGTGCGCGATACGACGTGAAATCGTGCGGCTACGGTCATGCTGCCTCCTGCCCGAGGATTGCGAGGCCCGCCGAGACGGTCACGATGGGCCGAGGGAAGCGCAAGGTGGCGCAGGCATCGTCGAGGGATTCATCGATCTCGGATGCGATCTTTGGCAATTGCACCGCCCAGTCGCCTGGCGGGGCGGCACGGCCGCCACCTAGGTCCAGCCGGGTGAGCACGACACAGTGACGATCCCGGATGTCGGCCATCGCGGCAATCATGTGACCGATCGCGGCGGGATAACTGATGAAGTCCCGTTCCCGCGAACCGATTTCGCAATGCAGACCGATCAGGTCGAGTCGGCGGCGGCCGAGGATGGCGCCGATCGCAGTGTCGGCTTCGCCAGCAGGTCCGCACGCAGGCGCATTGACGTCCGGCATCCCGACCAGCACTCCTTGCCTGCGCTGCGGCCCCACGGACGAGAGCAGATCGACATGGTCGGTCGAGTCCACGACCACCCTGCCGACACCGAGATTGGCCGTACAGAACAGGATTTCGTTCGGAGTCAAACCGTCG
>Ga0105239_10004247_pt1 | contig 17203 bp, 16 predicted proteins | sample KBSC44metaG_FD_92761 | JGI IMG/M metagenome (GOLD analysis project Ga0105239, IMG submission 92761) | Corn rhizosphere microbial communities from Kellogg Biological Station, Michigan, USA - KBS C4-4 metaG | ecosystem: Host-associated > Plants > Roots > Rhizosphere > Soil | place: Michigan, USA...
AATAGCTTGATGTCCTCGTCGCTTGCGGCTGTACTCGACGTTACTGTTTGGATGCGTGCGAAGGCGACATCAATTGGCACTGCACCAGTCAGATAGGACATCTTCACCGCTTGCGTCACCGCTCCACCAGCCAGCGCTTGCAGCGTGCCGAGCGTGAGCCACAACGCCGGCCTGATGGGCGATATTCTCAAAGCAGAGACCACGGCATCCTGGGCTGTCTTGTTTTCGCTGGCTCTACCGCCTGCATTGATTGCGGGGCGGTGAAGAACGTCGGCGGCCTTTGCGGCAGCAGCGTTCGCAAGCAGGTCGCCGTCCCATGATAACATCGACAGGAAGCTGGAGGCAGCGACCTTGGCTTTCTCCGGTGGAATTACACCCGAAAATAAGTCGCTTGCGCGAAAATCTGGCCGCACGAAATCGCCGCACGCCCCCAATCCTGCATAAAGAAAAAGGAGAGTTGCTACACAACTGCCGACGATACGATGCGGGATCATGCGCTTCGGGGTTAAGGTAAGTTATAAACTCGATGATGACACTTGCGCTCAGCAAGAACCACTAAATCGCAAGTAAACTATCGCCCTGGATGGTCAGCAGCGTCAAGTTGCCGGTCGCGTAAGCGCCGGTGTCGATATTGATGCGGTTCGGGCGGATGTCGGGCGTGCTGACCGGCGTATGACCATGAACGACATACTTGCCGAAGCGTCGTTCGGATTCGAGGAACTCCTCGCGGATCCAGAGCAGATCCTCGTCCTTCTGGCGGTCGAGGGCGACGCCTGGCTTGACGCCGGCGTGCACGAAGAAGAAGTCGCCGCAGGTGAAGGATGAACGCAACTGCTGAAGGAACGCGATGTGCTCGGGCGGGATCGCGCGGTTCAAGGCTTCGATCAGTTCGGTCTGCTGTTCGGCCGTAGGGTTCATCGTGGGGTTAATGCCGTAAGAGACCAGCGTCAGAAGTCCGCCGTAGTGGCGCCACTCCTGCAGGCGCGCGGGGTCCTTCAGGACTTCGAGCAGAAAGACCTCGTGGTTGCCCTTGAGGCAGACCGTCTCGTGTGTTTTCGAACGCTCGATCAAGAGATCAAGAACGGCGCGCGAGTCCGGGCCTCGGTCGACGTAGTCGCCGAGAAAGACCTGAATGGCGCGTCCGGGGTTGGACTTGGCAAGGTCGGCGTCGATGACGGTTAACAGCGACTGAAGCAAATCGGCGCGTCCATGCACGTCCCCGATCGCATAGATGCGCACGCCATCGGGAAGCCGAGGCTTGATCTTCTTCTTAAGGCGTCCGGAAAGGCCCATCAGGTCGGTCGAATCGTCTCTGCCGTCACGAGCATCATGCTCTGCGCTCTTAGCAGAACATGTTACATATCGGTATTCTTAATTGTTTCTGACCGATCCGCGCGCATTTTGATTAAAGGATCGCGCGGCCTTTGAGCCGTATTTCAAGAGGTCTCGCGTAGCGTCTCCCCAACAAGAACGGGGGAGCGCGACATGCGCAAAGTTGTAAAGTTCCTGGCGGCCGTGGCCGCCGTTGCGGTGGCTGCAGGGGTGCAGCACAGCGCGAAGGCTGCCTTCGTCGGCGCGCCGTCGGCGCTGAAGGGCGCCATCCAGCACATCAAGTTCGACCAGCCGACACTGGCGCCGATGGCGTTCACACTCTTCTGCCTCAAGTACAAGGACGAGTGCAAGCCGACCACGCAGCGCATCGTGTTCCGCGGCGGTCGGCTGAAGCTGACGCCCGAGCGCCTGGCGCAGCTTCAAGAGGTCAACCGGAACGTCAACGATTCGATCCGTCCCCAGCCCAACCTCGAAGGGTTGCGCGGGGAGAAGTGGCTGCTGCATCCGGCGAGCGGCGACTGCAACGACTACGCTGTGACAAAACGCCACGATCTGATCGCCAGGGGCTTTCCGGCGCGCTCGGTATTGCTGAGCGAGGTCGTCGTACCCTGGGGCGAACATCATCTGGTTGTCGTGGTGCGCACGACTGCAGGCGATCTCGTGCTGGATAACCTCACCACGCATATCCTGCCGTGGTCGAAGAAGTCGTATCGCTGGGTCCGGATCCAGACGCCGAAGAACCCCTACTATTGGGCATCACTGAGCGGCGATCGCGACGCCTGACGATGTGGTCTTAAGGCTTATCGCGAGCTAACGCTCTGCGAGAGGCCAAGTCCCACGATCACTGCAAAGCACAGGATTGCTGCCGGGCGCAGCAATCCTGGACCTGCGAAGCTCTGAACCAGCGCGAACACAAGGCAGGCTGCGGCGGCCGTCGGAAAAAAGGAGTCGCGCCCGCGCTGCAATGCGCCGAAGAACAGGCGGATCAGGGCCAGCAGGCACGCCAGTCCGGCGACCACAAGACCAATCCATCCCATGTCGGCGAAGATGGCCACGGCCGTTGACGGTGCCGACAGCGCCTCGCCCGCGTCGCTCTGATAGATCTTGCCTACGGCCGAAAAAGTCCCGGCGCCCGCACCAAACCATCGCGTGTCCGCCAGCATCCGCTCGAGCGCGGCCTTGGTTTCAGCTCCGATATCAGGGACGAGCCGCAACAGGTTCGGGCCTGAGGTCTGTTCGAAAAGGAACGTCAGGACGATCGCAGCTCCGATCAACCCGGCCGCCGCGAGGGCGCCTGCAGCCAATGGCGACAGGTCGAGTCTCCGGATCACCAGGACCAACAGGATCAACGCAATTCCGAAGCCGGCTGCGACCGCACTATTGGTGCTGGAGAAGCCGAAGACCGCAAGCGCGCTAACCAAGGCGCCGAGGAGGCCACAGAGACCGATCGCGATGGAGCGCGAGAGCGAGTGACGCGTCTCCGCTCGCTCGGCGGCAAGCTGCATGACGGCCATATTGAGCATGACGCCAAAGCCCGCCATGGTCGTCGTCAAATCGGGCGGCGCAGCCGCCATCAATCCGGGCGAGAGGCGATGCAGGTCCAGGGCCAAGGCCGAGATCGCGGCAATTCCGCTCAGCACAAACAGCACCAATTCGGCGCGGCTGCGGTCGCGCACCACCACGATGGTCACGCCGAGCAGGGCGACCACTGCAACCGCCTGCAGCAGGGCATTCAGCGTCAAGCCGATGTCGGCGGTCACCGGCCCGAGCGGCAGCCCGCCCAGGGCATCATGGGTGCTGGCCCAGATTGGATGTGCAAAGCCCAACCAAACCGGCACGAGCTGGAGCGCAATGCCGAGCGGAATGGCGATCAGAAGCCATCGCCCAAAGGACATTGCGCGCTGATAATGCTCATAATCGGACTTCTGTGCGCTCGCGGCGGTCGCCAACAGGCCCAGCGCCGCAGCCATCATCCCGAGCTGCGCACCAAACTTGGCGCCGGCAATTTCGAGAACGGAAGCGGAAACAATCGCAATGATGAGGGCAAAATAAGCGAGGGACAAACGGCGCGCTCGAAGGAATCCTGAACCTGTCGGGTCACCATACAAGCCGCCCGTCCGTTTTCAAACAGGAGGTGTTCCGCTTGCAAACAGCTTCGCTTCAGACTCTTCGCGTGCTCGTCGCGCCATCAACTCAAGGAGATCAGCTGAACGATTTCAGCGGGCAGCTTTGACCGGGCGAGCAAACACGCGGGCGGCCCGGGCAGCGGCGAGAGCGAAGCGCGTCGCGGAGCCGAAGAGATACCCGCCTTGCAGGGCAATTGCGGCGAACACCGCGGCCTTCAGGCCTTCAAGGAAGCCAAGGCTGGTCATGAGGCCAACCGGGAGAACGGTGAGCACCAGGAAGAAGGTCACCGGCAGGAGCACCAGGACGCGGAAGCGCTGGCCCAAAACCGCGCCTGCGAGAAAGCTGAAAATCAAAAGCTCGGTCATCCGAAACACTCCCTGCTTCGGACCTTAGGTTCCACCCCCTGAATAGACCCTTAAGTGGTATGGCTAAATTTGGCCTATTGGCCGCAATTTGCCACCAGGGAGTTGTAGGCCTCGCGCAGCCCGGTAAGGGCCACCACGCCCCTGATGTCGCTGCCGCTTTCCTTGACCGCGACCGACAACGAGGGTGTGGTCTGCCATTTTCCTGATGCAAAGGCCGAGACCTCGTCGGGCAACAGGACAGCGGCGCCTGCGGCCGCCATGCTGGCCTCGACAGTCAGCGTTCCGCCATTGCTTGCAGCAATCGTCACCTGGGGGTGGCTTCGGGGCGGGAAGGGCCGGATCAGGGCCACCAGCACGTCGATCTTACCCTTCGGCGCACAGCGGACGATCAGGCCGGCAAAGTCAGGATCGGATTGGGTGGTGTCGGCCGTCTTGGTGATGGCGGCGAAGCTCTCTCCATCCTTTGGGCCCTGGGTTCGGCTGAACTTCCAGATGGAGGCGGAGGCCGCAACCTGGACAACAGTTGAGGGTGGAGCGGAGCTCGCACCGCCCGAGGCGCCAAGCAAAGACCCTGCGAGCATCAAGGCAAGATGGGGAAGGGGCACGTCGAAAGTTCCTCTAAATAGGAGCTGCTCAATATCAGAGGCGACCCTGCCGGAGGAAGCCGCGCCCTCTGGTTGAGCGTCTTGCCTGTCGAGCGGGCGTAAAAAATACAATAAATAGTCACAAAGGCTTACCTGAGGTTCCGAATCGTGGCTCACACGCAACAGTGGCCAGCATATCGCGTCGTTAACCATTCAGTTGCACGTTGGAACCCTTGCCGCATTGCCCCCTAAGCCGTACCAATTTTGGATAATTGGGGACGATCGGGCGATTCATGCAATCCTTTGCCAAGTCATATGTATTCAAGCCGGCGTTTCTGGCCGTCGCTTTGGCGCTCGGGGCGTGTTCGACCAATCCGGGCTCCGGTCCGCTAACGGATGACGTTAACAATAAAAACCAGACAGAGAACGCTCCGGCCTATGAGCTGGTGCCGCTTAACCCAGCTACGGTGAAGATCCTCCAAACGCATGAGCCCAAGGGGCTTGCAGGAGCGTTTACGGACAAGCGGCCTCCGGCCAGCATTGTGTTTGGGATCGGCGACGTGGTCAGCGTCACGATCTTCGAAGCCGCAGCGGGCGGTCTGTTCATCCCGGCCGAAGCCGGCGTCCGTCCGGGTAACTATGTAACTATTCCGGATCAGGCAGTCGACAATGACGGCTTCATCACGGTGCCCTATGCCGGCCAGATCAAGGCCGCGGGTCGCACTGCAGTGGAGATCCAGCGCTCGATTATCGAAAAGATCGGCAACCGCGCCATCGAGCCGCAGGCGGTCGTTGCGATGTCCTCGCAGCGTACTCAGCTGATCAGCGTGCTGGGTGAAGTCAATTCGCCGGCCCGTTACCCGGCGAGCGCGGCGGGTGCGAAGGACAAGGTGCTTGACGCGATCACTCGCGCTGGCGGTATCAAGGGCCAGGGCTTCGAGACCTGGGTCATGCTGGAGCGTGGCGGACGGCGAGCCACGGTTCCGTTCGAGAACCTCGTGATGGCGCCCGAGAACAACATCTATGTGCGCCCGGACGATAGCATCTACGTCTATCGTGAACAGCAGAAGTTTCTGGCGTTCGGCGCGAGTGGCCAGAGCGGCGAGTTCAACTTCGACGCGTGGCGCATCAACCTCGGAGAAGGCGTTGGAAAGGCTGGTGGTCTCTTGGATGCGCAGGCGGATCCAGCTGCCGTTTTCTTGTATCGTAGGGAGCCGCGCGAGGTCGCTGCCCAGCTCGGTGTCGACATCGCAAAGTACACGTCGGAGACGATTCCGGTTATCTTCAGTGTGAACCTCCGCGATCCAGGTGGCTTCTTCCTCGCGACTAAAGTCATGATGAAGAACCAGGACATTATCTATGTCTCGAATTCGCGTAACGTCGAAGTTGCTAAGTTCTTGACCTTCCTTCGGGTGATCATGGCGACCGGCAGCGACGCAGTAAACCTCTCCAACGATGCTCTGATATTCCGTAACAATATCAAGTTGGCGCCGTAGGGCTTGACCAATATGATTGACAAGGAACGTTGGCACCGGGGCATTGCCCCGGTGCCAACTTCGTAAGACAAGTAATATCGTGAAGCAAAGGACTACCTCGAAGGAGGCGCCCGTGGTTGGGCATCCTCTAGGCGCGTGAGGCTTCATGCGTTTTACACGGCGTGCATTCTGGTGTTTCCTGCTAATCGTCGCCGCGGAACCTGCTTTCTTTGAAAAGGCTTGCGGCCAAGCACGGCAGCCCGGTATCCGTCATCGCATTGATGTGGTGATATCGGCCGAACCCGACGCCCCGCTCTTCCAACGGTTGCGTGGTGGGGTCACAGGCGAACTATCAATTGCGGTGCGACTGTCTGCTAATTCCAAGGAGAGTCTGTTCTATGGAGAGTTGCATCCAGCGTTCCCTGCCGTCGTTGTCCCTGACGGCCCGGGCAAGCTGCTGGTCCAACAGATCAGAATATGGGAGGAAGGACTTTGCCATCAGCGTCGTGGTCTTCCTAAAGTGACCGTAACTCAGGTCCGCGGGCATTTCGGCGAAGGCGAATCACGTCTCGAGATATCTAGCGTTAGCCGTCATATCGGTCTTTTAGTCCCGTCCGACGAATTGATTCCCGGGGCAAAACTAGATCAAGGACGCGACGACCTCGGAGAGTTCTATAGTTCTCGGGCGCAAACCCGAAAAAGCCGTTTAAATGTGGACCTGAAGATCTATCTTATTGATTGCTTCCTTTAGACTCAGGCCGCGAAATTATGATGCGCTTTCGCCCGCCAAACTTCACCTGGTCTTGGGGGCTTCCTTCAACGTGTATTCTATTTTTCGTCGTATCTTGTGCGCCGTTTCCGTTCGGCTCTACCAACGATATCTCGATCGCGTTTTGGTGCTTTTGTCTTGGGGCTGCATTGATCTTCGCGCCCACGCAATATGTGCGCAGGCAACATGCATGGCTAATTGCGGGTATCGTGGTGATCGTGATCACCTACGCTGTCGTGCTACATGAGCAGGTTTCTGACCATCCTTGGATGGCCCCGTTTCATCCTATTTGGCAAAAAGCCTCAGATCTTCTCGGCGTGCCGCTAACTCCTTCGGCCTCAATCGCAAAGAATCAAGCATTCTTCGCTATAGGGGCGCCACTAGCGAATATTCTCTCTATTTTGCTCGGTACAGTTATTGGTGCAAATCGCTTGCAAGCAAAACGTATCCTTTGGGTAATCGCGATCTCGGGCAGCATTTATGCAGTTTATGGGGTGGTCTCCTTCTTGGCGGAGCCTACTCTGATCCTATGGCGCGATAAGAAGGCTTACTTTGGTAGCGTCACTGGGACATTCATCAACCGTAACACAGCCGCAGCTTATTTCGGCTCTTGCACACTAATCTGGATATTGTTGATCTTAGAGCGTGTGCGCCGGCATCTGCCCGAGAGAAAGATCGAGTGGGGACGGCTGCTTACCTCGATTCCAAAAATCCCGTCAATAGAGTTCGTGCCGCAGCTGTTTGGGGCGTTGGTCTGCCTCATGGCAATGTTCATGACTACGTCACGGGCAGGCGTAGGGCTGTCGCTGGCTACCATGATCGTCGCGCTAACAATTTACTTACGTAGAGATTTGCCCCCCCGCATTGGCATCATGGTTTCGTTGGCTCTAGGGATCATCGTTGCTCTAGGACTGTTGCAGCTTTTTGGGGGGCGGGTTTCAAGCCGTTTCGATAGTCAAGGTTTGGTCGATGAAGGTCGATTAGAGGCTTGGAAGTCTACAATTCGGATTGCTTTAAACAATCCGTGGTTCGGCACTGGCATGGGTACGTTTCAGTGGGCCTTTCCGGCGTATCGCAGCGACAGTGTTTCGATCAGCGGTATTTGGGATATTGCCCATTCGACCCCCTTGGAAATCGCTTCCGAAATGGGACTTCCGGCAGCCACTTTGATCGCGCTTGCTTGGATCGTGATGCTATTGGTGCTATTGCGCGGTGTGGTTAACAGACGGCGAGACGTTGCGATCCCGCTGGCCGCGGCAGCGATTGCGAGCCTCTCTCTTTCACATTCGTGTATAGATTTTACGCTCCAGATTCCTGGCTTCAGTATACCAATGTTTGCACTCATGGGCGCGGGTCTGGCTCAATCGTTCCGGACCCGAGGGCCTAGCGGCGTGGCTGGAGGGCGGCGCTAGGGTGGAGGCGGCGCTCGCAAATTGTCCGATTTTGGCGCATCTCAATCCAAATTGCGTGCTTTTAAGGATAGATAGACATAACGCAGTTCTTGGGATAACTTTCCAGAATTGTTAATGTATAGCTAAGCGCAACAGTCTCGGAGTGGATTTATATGAACGTCATTAGGCTAGTGCTTGGCATGGTTGTCGCCGTAACTGTTAGCTTCCCGATTTGCTTGAAAGCGGCTGTTTATCCGCCACAGCGGCAGCTGTCAGCGCAGATCATTTCTGATTTTAAGGGGGCTCCCACCAGCCTATTGCAGCAATACCCGAACGGAGGTCCGGAGATGATTTCGCGTGTCCGCGACCTTGGGGCGTCCGATCCTACGACTTTGCCGGGATTGATCTCTCTGCTGAGGGATCCAGCTACGACAGGCGATCAGATGCGTGCCGTAGTGGGGGGCTTAGCTCAAGTCGCGCGCATGGCTGCACAAACCGATCAAGCGTTCGCCAACGAGATTCAGTCAGCTATTGCTGGTACAGGGAACCCCGACGTGATCGCGGCGTACCAAGCTGCGACAGGAGATGTCGCCATTGCGGCGACTGGTGCGGGTGCGGGAAGTGGTGGTGGTGGCCCAACTGGCGGTGGAGGTCTTGCGTTTGGTGGGACTGGCGGCTCCGCAACATCGTTCGGTGGTTTACATTACGCAAACACAGCGCATACTTACACAGGTTCGGTGACCTCAACGACTAGTAGTTCGGTGACGTCAACGACTACCGTCGTAAGCCCGCGCTAAGCGGGTTTCCTGTCCGCAACCAATTAACCACCGGTTCACGGCGCCGTTTGGCGCCGTTTGGCGTTGAGGTCATTAAGGATTTCAGCAAAGGCAACTTGCGTTGCGCGCCTTGTGCAATGCAAATTAAATTCAAGCTGGGACGATGTTATGCTAGTATGCGTTGTGTCTGCGACAAACGCTATAGTCGCTTGTGAATCGAAATACCTTAGCGCTGTGACGAAGATTTAAGCTGAATATGTCGCGCCCGAGCCGATTTCAGGAACTGTGATGCTGCAGATAAATAAGTTGAGGTCGGAGATCAACCACGAGTTTACTGAGCCAGGCGGCTCGGCGTCACGAGCCCTGACTGCTTATGTTGATGTCATTCGCCGTCAATTCCTGACGATCACAGCGATCACAGGGATTTGCGTGATCCTCGCAGTGCTCTATCTATTCACAGCCGCTCCGCTCTTCAGTTCAACTGCCTCGATGGTGATCGACACGCGGAAGGTCCAGCTATTCCAGCAGCAGTCGGTGCTTGGGGACATCGCCATCGATTCAGCTACTGTAGAGACTCAGGTTGAGATTCTGAAGTCCGAGAATATCAGTCTTGCAGTAATTCGCGATTTGCATCTGATCGACGATCCCGAATTCACCGGTTCTGGAGGTGGCCTAATTGGGGCTGTGATTGGCTCCATCCGCGCGCTGTTTTCTGACTCACACATTGATTCCGAGTTCGAGCTAACTCGTAAGGCACTGAAGCGCTTTGAGAGCAATCGCAATATAAAGCGACTGGGTCTCACTTACGTTATGGAGATTGAATTTACCTCGAAGGATCCGACGAAAGCCGCGCGTATCGCCAATGCAATCGCCGACGCGTACATCGTGGATCAATTGGAAGCGAAATACCAAGCAACCCGGCGTGCCAGCGTTTGGTTGCAAGATCGGATCAAGGAGTTGCGCACTCAAGCTTCTGGAGCGCAGAAGGCCGTAGTCGATTTCAAGACCGCCAACAATATTGTAGATACCGGCGGCCGATTGATGAACGAGCAGCAATTGGCCGAGGTAAACAGCCAGCTCGTGCTTGCCCACGCGGCGACTGCAGAAGCAAAGGCGCGCCTCGATCGTATGAATGACATTCTTAAGCAGGAAATTCCGGATGCCAACGTCGCTGACGCATTGAAGAACGAAACTATCGTTAAGTTGCGCGGTCAATACGTTGATATGGCAGCTAAGGAATCGATCTGGTCGGCCAAATATGGTCGTGATCACCTTGCCGCGGTTAACTTGCGTACTCAAATGGCGGAGATCAAGAAGAACATCCAAGACGAACTGAAGCGGATTAGGGAAAGCTATAAGAGTGATTTCGACATTGCCGTGACTCGCGAGGAAAGCGTCAAGACAAGTCTTAACAATGTTGTTTCGGAATCGCAGCTAACCAATCAGGCGCAAGTGCAGCTTCGCGAACTTGAGAGTAATGCCCAGACCTATCAAGCAATGTACGATAATTTTCTGCAGCGTTACATGGAATCGGTCCAGCAGCAGTCCTTCCCGATTACTGAAGCTAGGGTTATTAGCGCAGCAACGTCGCCGCTGGTTAAGAGTTATCCGAAAAGTCTTGCGATTCTGGCTGCGGCTCTATTTGGGGGCGGCTTGCTTAGTTTCGGCGCAGCTCTTGCCAGAGAGGCGAGCGACAAAACATTTAGGACTACGTCCCAGGTCGAAAATGTGTTGACTGCGAGTTGCATAGCTATGATTCCGATGGTGTGCGAGGCTCAGCAGGACACGCAACTAAGGCTCTCTCGCAAGACAAAAGGTAATTCGCCTGATTTGCTACGCTACGTTGTTGATCGCCCACTCTCTCGTTTTTCCGAAGCAGTACGTTCGGTGAAAGTAGCCGTCGATCTCAATTCAATTGTGCGCGAGAACCGTGTGCTCGCCGTGACGTCCACCCTGCCAAATGAAGGCAAGAGCACAGTTTCCATCAATCTAGCTCAACTTATGGCGCACGGTGGTGCGCGCGTCGTCCTGGTAGATGCTGATTTGCGCAATCCCTCATTGTCTCGAACGGTCGTCCCCGAAGCGAAATCGGGTCTCGTCGAAGTTGTCGCTCAGAAACTTCAGCTTGAAGACGCGTTGGTTATCGATCCCGAAACGAAATTATCGATTCTTCCGGCAGGACCCACGTCAAAGCTCCTGCATACCAATGAGATTCTTGCGTCAAAGGCAATGCGCGACCTTGTTGATCTGCTACGTAAGAAGTTCGAGTACGTCGTGCTCGACATGCCACCTATGGCGCCTGTCGTTGACGTACGTGTTACTTCTCCATTCGTCGATTCGTATATTTTCGTCGTGGAGTGGGGGAAGACGGGAATAGACGTTGTGAGTCATAACCTGCGGGGAGCCCCTGAAATTCAGGATAAACTTTTGGGAGTCGTCCTGAACAAAGCGGATACTAAGCGGATTGCGCAGTACGAAGCCTACCATGGGCGCTACTACTACCAAAAATACTATGCTCGTTATGGATATGTGGAGTAAGCGGCAGGTCGGATGCTTGCGTCCTCTTGTGCGGGGCGTACTGGTGTCGGCGGGCCTTTGCGGCGTGGTCTGGTCTTTAAGCTCTCTTCCATCCTTTTGGGTTGCCGGGCCTGCCGACGATGTGGCTTCGCGCATTCTTGTAAACGATAGTTTCAGCCCAGGTTCATTAACCGCTGCGGACCTACAAAAGAACGATTTTCGAGCGTCTCCTCAGTTGCCGAAATTCATTCGAGCAAAGGCGCTGATTCAAGTGCGAAGGGCTGAAGATGAGGTGAAGTCCGCAAATTCCAACCTAATGGATCGCGAATTGGTCGCTGCGGTTGCTAGTGTGAGAGCCTCTTTAGCGCTCAATCCCGCTGACTCATTTCTTTGGCTGATGCTTTACTCGATTGAAAATGATCTTGAAGGCTTTAGCCCCAAAAATCTCCGTTATCTCGATCAGTCCTATTTGACCGGACCGCGCGAAGGTTGGATTGCGCTACGGCGCAATCGGTTCGCTTTGGCGATTTTCTCGCTCTTGCGTGATCCAACCAAAGATTTTGTGGTTTCCGAATTTGCGGGTATGGTTCGCAGCGACCTTACAACCGAAGCGGCAATAAACTTGGTGACGGTCGGTTGGACTTATCGAGAGAGACTGCTGGCCAGTCTCGCGGATGTCGATCTCATCTCTCGCGAGGCATTAGCCAAGAAGTTGTCGCAAGAGGGTGTGAAGGTTGTCGTGCCGGGCGTCGAAGTCGATGAGAGGTGGTGGAGATGATTGGCTTCCGATGGGCTGTAAGTTGTCTATGTGTGGGATTTTATTTGTCGGCCTTCAGTTCAAGCGCAACGGCTCAATCGATAGCTCAGTCAACCTCCAAATTTGCGGTGCAGGGACCAGCGGAGGATTCGGGATATGCTGTTATTCGCGATGCGCTGAACCGGCCCTGCCTTGACGCTGATGCAATCTCTCGTCGGCAAACCGTGAATCCAGACATGGTTGATCATATCGTCAGCATAAAGAACAACTGCTCCAAATTGATCGCGGTCAAGGTGTGCTATTTCAAGACCGATGCGTGCAAATCATTCAATCTTGGTGGCTATCAACGGCATGATGTCCTTCTGGGGGCCATGTCAAAGGTCTATCAATTCAGATACTCTATTCTCCAGAGATAAGCTTTGATGTGGAATCTGCGAAGACCCCGACTTTTCAGTATCTTCTCAGCTACTCTGTTCCTTTTTGCAGGAGCGAGCCACGCGTCAATGGTAGGTGTGGGCCTTCCTTCGGGCTTAGAGCCGAAATCGTTTGAGTTGGTCTGGTTCGACGAATTCACTGATTTTGATCTAAGCCGGGACGGCAGGGGAGAGCATAAATGGTTCAATGGTCTTTGGTATTCCAGACCTGCTCCTCTCGATCGGTTCTCAATCTCCGACGGCGCTCTTCGGCTCTCTACGCATCAAAAGCAGGGAGCCGTGATTACAACTCTTTCGCCCAGGGTAGATGGAGCGGACACCACATTTCGTCACGGTTACTTCGAGGCCCGACTGGCGATGAGCGCAAATTCGGCAAGTTGGCCGGCCTTTTGGCTATTCAGCAAAGAGCATGCGCGGGGGACTGACGGCCGGCATTGGTGTGAAATCGATATTTTCGAACTCTTTGCGAATAAGTATGGAGGAACAATTCACGACTGGAACAACGGTCGAAACAATCAGAACCAAAATAATTTGGCAGCCTTTCCTGCAGGAACGGACTTGTCGACGTGGCATACATACGGACTGTTGTGGGAGCCGGGGAAAGTGACCTGGTTCTTTGACAAACATCCGCTTATGAGCGCCGCAAGCCCGACCGTATGCGATACGCAGAATCTTTTTCTCATTTTAAACGCTAGTACGCGTGATCCTTCAATTGATCAGTATTTATTGGTCGATTGGGTCGCTGTTCATAGACTTAAGCCATGAACCGGAGCAGTTCTTGATCAGGACAACATCTTCTCTATCTGTCCCGTTGGGGACGCGTGTTCGATATTTGTATGATCTGTTCCGCCAGTACGAGCTGCGGAAGCAAGACAATTTTGGCATGGCGCGACTGCTAAGTGATCTCGCCTTATATGACGATCTCTTGAAATCGAGGGGTGGAAAATCCATTGATCAATCTTGCGTCCTCGAATTGGGATACGGAGCGCGACCATTTCGAGCGGTGGGAATGGCTGCTCGCGGCGCGCGGATGTTTGGCCTCGATCTAGAGCAACCTGTACTGGGCTTCGACCGTGCGGACTACGTCGAGATTGCGCGACGAAATGGGATCGAGCGCGCGTTGAAGTCTTTCGCGCGGTCAGTTATTTTCGACAATAAGGAGGTAAGGGCATTTGAGGCTGCAGTTCAGGCCGACTTCTTCGAGGCGGCGAAAAGAGTATCGTTCCTGATCGGTGATGCTTCGGAACATGCAGCGTGGAGTGGGGTACCGGATCGACTCGACTTAGTATACTCGGAGGATGTATTCGAGCACATCCCGCGCGATAATATAAGCCGATTGCTCGAGCTAGTAGCTCGACATGTCACGCCCCAAGGCGTTGTGTTGATCCGGCCCAATATATGGACGGGTATCACGGGGGGGCATTTTGTTGATTGGTACCATTCAAATGTAGACCGTTCGTTTCGCAAAAGACGTCCTCCCTGGCATCATCTTGTGAGCGGCGCAGGGGAGCCGTCGGTTTATTTGAACAAGCTCCGTTATAACGATTATGTTGAGCTGTTCTCGAAAGAATTCGAGATAATCGATGTCTCCAATTCAGAGTTTGGCCTTGGTCGGAGATATTTAACCGAAGACGTTCGCTCGCGGATACCCGCTTTTTATTCTGACGAAGATTTGCTCACGAATAACGTATTATTCGTACTCCGGCGAAAGCGCTGATGACTTCTTCATCGTCTTTGCCAGTTTCGTCGAGCCGGCTGGAGCACCCCATTTGCTTCTGGATCGGCGTGTTAGACGGCTGCTTGTTCGTAACATATTTACTGAAGTTCGACCAAGCGTACTTCTACGTGGCCTCAATCGCGATAAAGCTAATTTTGATAGAGGTCACCCGCCAACGAAATTCTAATGCAGCGGTTTGGTCGGCAGTCCCCTTCACGGTGCTTCTTCTCACATCGGAGACAATATCCGGACTTCTCAATGAACTCGAATGGCTAGCCTATATTAAGGTAATTGTTTTCTCATTGAACATATTGGCGACTTTGAACTTTGTCTCTGAAAAATACTGGCGTGGTCTTTTCCTCGCCAATGTAGCGAACGGGGCGATTTACTTAGTTATGTTTCAAACAGGCCGCATCGAAAATGTATTTGGACGCTATTCATATTACAATTTGGTTCATCCGAATCTTGGTTCGGAGTTGCTATTTGGGGCTGCGTTTGCGGGTCTGCTGGGACGACGCCCAAAGTTGCTAGTATTGGGACTGCCGTTTATTTTTCTTCCCGTGTTTTTAATGCAGGGACGTGCAGCGGAACTCGGGATTGCTGCCATCGCGTCAATTTGTGGTGCATACATTTTCCGTCGTCTTGGGCTGGAGGCGCAGGCTGCTATCTTGGTTTTGCTTGCAGTCGCGGTCTCGGTATTTCTTTTGTATGTAGATCTTGGAACACTTGTCAGTAAATTGCTGCTGCTGGACGATAAATATAGAGGTGAAGGGACTGACGCATCTGGTCGATCCGCTTATTGGGGAACCGCTATCCAAGTGTGGCTCGACTATCCATTTTTCGGCGCCGGGTCGAGCTATCCCTCGCGGCTTGGCGTTTTGCAGGCGCACAACTTCTTCTTGTATGGATTGGCGGACTATGGGTTGCTAGGCGCAGTGTTGCTTTCAGTCTTTCTATTTCAACTTGGATCAGTAGCTTTGGCCGGATACTGGCAGCTGGTTTTGCCTCTCATTCCGATGTTGATATTCAATGATAGGTTCATAAATCTCAACACCTATCCTACTGTGATGTTCTTGTTTGTGTTTGCGTATTTCGCAAGATCACGCCCCTCGAAAAGAAAACTCACTTCAGAAGTTAAGGTTGCATCGGGACTTGAAGCTAAAAATTCAGTCGGGACTTGATGTACGCCGAAGGCACCGACCCCGCTCTTCACAGCGTTCGCCGCAAAAGCCACTCTTTAAGAGCAGAAAGTTCCTCGGGTTGGTGAACAAAGAAGCTTAGGGGACCAGCTTGAAGAGCCTCACGGAGTGAAAATATCTTGTCGAAGGTCATCGTAGTAATGCATTCTTCAAGTGCAGCAGGGCTGCGTTCGTTTAGGACTAGTCCAAGTCCCTTGGAACGTAACCACCGCGCCGTTTCGCTGCCGTCGACCGCGATAGGTATACATCCATAAAATCCGCCCTCGTAGAGCCGATTGGGGAGAAGCCAAGTAGCGTTAAAGCCCTCCGTCGAGAAATCAGACACCCAAATCAGATCGAGCCGACTGTAGATCGATCGCAAATCTGATGACTTGTATCGGCCAAAGTAACGCACTCTGTCGACCCCTCCAATCAAAGTATCAAAGTCCGGAATGAAATTCGGGTCAGGCACTCCATAGAGATGTAGCTCGGAGTTTGGAGTTGAGGCCACACATCTCAAGAGCAAAAGAAGGCTGATACGACATCGTAGGATGCCGACGTATCCTATTCGGACCACCTCGCGCTCCAACAGCGCTTCGTTATGTTTCCCACTGCCGGCATCGAATATCTTATTCTCCAGGACGAACGATCGTCCCTCATACAGTTGGATCGGAGCGAAATACCGATCGTGAAATGCTGGAGAAGAAATTATGACACCATCCAGCTTGCCGAGCACAAAGCGCTCAATCTGCCTCAGTAGTTTTGCTGGCCAGCCCGGTCGCGTGAGTGCCGGGTGAATGTCTAGGCATTCATAGTACGTAGCGACTGTAGAACGGAGGAGAAGTTTTGTTACCCACGCGACTAACAATAGATCGAGATTCCTCGCGATCAACACGTCGGCTTCTTTAATGACGTGGCGGTTGCGCCAAACCACTAATAGCGCGCTCGCAATTGATGCGATTCTACCTAGAAGGTTCCCGTCTTTAGCTCGCCCAAGAATATATCCGTCCTCAACGGCCGGCTTCTCGGCGATAGTCACGCGACGATCTAATGCAAATCCAACGAACTTAAAGCCTGCCGCTTCGAGCATAGATCTTCGCTTTGCGTAGACGGTGTCCACGATGCTGTGCGCGAAATAAACCGTGAGCGGTTTTTGACCCACCCTAATTGTCTTTCGCTCCAAAGAGAGATTGAAGCTCGATTCTCAGCTCTTGCAAATCACTAAGCACCTCAACGCCCGCCTTTGCTAGGGTATCGACATATGCTTGACGAACGCGCGGCTTCGCGCTTGACAGCCAATTAACCGCGGAAAGTACTCTTGATTTCGGATTAATGCGTCGAGCATTTAAAAGGGCCGTCGAATGAAACCCGAAAATTGGCGGGACGCTTCTACCGACGAAGGCCTCTTCGATTACTTCAAATCTACTCAAGCTCGTACTGTCGACCATCGCTCCATGGCGTCGTAAGCATTCGGCTCGCCGAGCGGCATCCGACGCCGACTCTCCAGGGTGGCTTCGAATTAGCAACGCTATGCCAAGCGAAGCGGCGATACAGCCCAAAGCGTTCAGTATTTCGTTCTCGTCTTCTTCGCTCGCGACGCCGACCTCTCTTAACGGTTGAGTAATGACGATGAGCGCGCGCCTCTCCTCAGTCGATATCTCAACAAGCGGGGCAGAGGGAATTTCAATTTGGATAACTCGCTGTCTATCGAGTACCCTAGGGAAGGCATGCTCGGAATCAAACGCAAAGTATCTCTCCGCTGGAAAGTACCCAATGCCACG
>Ga0105239_10004249_pt1 | contig 17202 bp, 9 predicted proteins | sample KBSC44metaG_FD_92761 | JGI IMG/M metagenome (GOLD analysis project Ga0105239, IMG submission 92761) | Corn rhizosphere microbial communities from Kellogg Biological Station, Michigan, USA - KBS C4-4 metaG | ecosystem: Host-associated > Plants > Roots > Rhizosphere > Soil | place: Michigan, USA...
CCAACTGGAAGTGCCTTTTAAGCCCAAAAACGGGGTTAAGTTGCGCCAGATCAACGAAAGTGTTGACGGCTCATAACCCAAAGGTCGGTGGTTCAAATCCACCCCCCGCAACCAACGTAATCATAGGGTTACAAGGAATTTGGATTTTCGATTGTGGTCTGAAATGGTCCTGTAAGGTTTGAACGCAAGGAAAAAGGCCGTCCACGAGACGGTCTTTTTCTATTTGGTCTGGCCTTGAAGCAGCAGGCGCTGGACGACAGACGTGTTGGCTTTGCGTTTCGCTTTCATGAAGGCGCCCCCGTAGACGTTCATCGTGGTCGAGATGTTGGCGTGACGCATGAGTTTCTGCTGTACGCCTAGAGGAGCACCCGTCTCGTCGAGCCATGCGCGGTAGCTGTGACGAAGCGTGTGCCAGCCGATCTGTCCTGGAATCTTGGCCCGTACGGCCGCTGCGATCTTGGCAGCGCGTAGTCGCCGCGCACCGATGACAACTTGGTAGTTTTGTTGTTCAAGTTCTCGAACCAAAAGTGGCTCTAGCACGCCTTGCGTCTTGAAAGTGGCGGCGAGTTCTTCAAGCGCTTTCTCGTCAAACCGCTTTCGTGGATTGGTCGGTGACTCGGTGGCCGCTTACATCGCCTTTGACTTCCGTTAGCGCAGGTAAGTCTTTGCCTTCGATCTGGCTGATGTCGAACACGTACACGGCTCTGAATCCGTAGAGTTGCTGTTCTGGCTTGCGCTCGTCCGCCGCATTGTCCGTCTCTATGTCGGTTGCGATTTCGTTCTTGCGCGACCTGCCGTAGCTGACCATCGGGGCAAGAATGAGAATGCCTTCTCGCCTCGTTTCACGAAGCGGCCAAGCGAGTTCCATGCACGAATGCCTGCGACGTTGGTTGCATTGGGCTTCTGCCTTGCGATGAGCGTGACGTTGCCAAAACTGTAGGTGTGGAATCGGGCCATCGCCTTGAGGTATTCGGTTAGCACTTCACTCTCACCGGACTTCAAAGCTGCGACCAGATAGCTGACTGCCTCGTTTGTTTTGTTTTTGATCTCCTCTAGTTTCATTGTCTTCTCTCCTTCGGAAGGCGTTGTGATTTCAACCGAAGTTTTTGGTCTTGCGCTTCGATTGTGTGCCTTCGTTTTCTAGCGGAGGAGGTCTAGGCAGACGGGCAAGGGTTCAGTCATAGGTCGAGCGAAAGGCAACGTTACCGGCGTCTGGGGCCGGTTTCCATTTGGAAGGATGTGCGTCAGTAAAGTGGCAGGTCGGCTTCGATTGCGTGATCGATACTCGATGCCACGTTAGTATGGCAAGACAATGCGCGATCTCAGAGAATTACGTCAGTAATTGGTCCTTAGGTAGGATTCGAACTTGCCGCCTTTCTCCGTACCGTCCGCGCTTCGGTTTTCTCGAACAGCACGTGCAGTATTTCTCCCATCTGTTCCACCGTGTCCGGCTTCAGAATCAAATCGGGAAGGCCGAGGGTGCGGACCTCCGCGTTGTCCACGGGCCGAATGTATCCCGAAGCAATCAGGACCGGCATGCCGGGGCGAATTTGCAGAATCTCGCGCGCCAGATCGATGCCGGTCATCCCCGGCATGGAGAGGTCACTGACCACAACGTCGAACACGTCCGGCTGCGAGCGGAAGATCGCGATCGCTTTTTCGGGGTCGGTGCAGCCGGTCACGCTATAGCCGAGCTTGCCTAGCATGCGTGTCATCAGCAATATCAGCGGTTCTTCGTCATCCACATACAGGATGCGTTCACCATGACCATGGATGTCCGCTTGAAGCGATCGCGGACAAACTTCCTCAACCGCCGCTCCAGTTGCGGGGAAATACAGTTGAAACACCGTCCCCTTTCCCACTTCGCTATTCACCGTAATTGTGCCGCCGTGGGTCTTCATAATGCCGTGCACCACGGACAAACCTAGTCCCGTCCCTTCCCCTTTGGGTTTAGTGGTGTAGAACGGTTCAAAGATTCGTTCCAGCACTGCCCTTTCCATGCCACAGCCGGAATCACTGACGGACAAGAGCGCATATTTCCCTTCATGAAGATCTGGATTAGCACGCGCGAAGCTGGCATCAACATGTACGTCCTCTATGCAAACCTGCAGCGTGCCTCCGTGTTCTTCCATGGCATGGGCGGCGTTGGTACCGATGTTCATGACGATCTGGTGGATTTGGGTCGAATCGGCAGCAACGTCTGGCAACCCCTCGTCGAACTGAGTACGGATTTCAATCTTTGCAGGCAATCCGGCACGTAGCAGCTTGAGCGCCTCTTCCACAACTCTTGTAAGCTTGACTGTTTCACGTTTCGGTCCGTCTTGGCGGCTGAAAGTGAGAATTTGACGCACCAGTTTAGTGGCCCTGGAACTGCCCTTCTCAATCTCGCTCAAATTTTCCCGGGCAGGATGCTCCGCACTCAACTCCGACAGCGCAAGTTTGGTGTTGCCGGAAATGGCAGTGAGAATATTGTTAAAATCATGCGCAATGCCGGCGGCGAGTTGGCCGACGGACTCAAGACGCTGCGAAACCTGCACTTGCCGTTCTAATTTCTTGCGCTCGGTGATGTCCACGACAGTGCTCGATATCAGCATGCCCTCATCTGTGGCCAGGGGGCCGAGGCTGATTTCCACGGGGAAAGTAGTCCCGTCTTTGCGCCGTGCATGAAGTTCTATCCCCAGTCCCATGGGCCGGGCCTGGGGATGGCTGGAGTAATCGGTGCGCCGGTTCACGTGTGCCCCGCGATGTTGTTCGGGAACCAGCATTTCGATGGGCTGTCCGATCAACTGCTCCCGGGTGTAGCCAAACATGCGTTGCAACTGCGCGTTACCCTCTGTGATATGGCCCTGGCCGTCGCAGATCAGTATGCCAGTCGGAGCCGTTTCGATCAGCAGGCGAAAACGTTCTTCGGCCCGCTTGCGCTGTTCGATTTCATGCTCCAGCTTTTCCGTCTGTGCCTGAATGGCCTGATAGCGGAGGATGTTCTCGTAGGCGAGAGCCAGTTTGGCGGCAATAGTGATCAGAATACGCTCGTCTTCCGCGTTGAAAGCCTGGTCGGCAAGTTTGTTGGCGACGTAGATCAGTCCATAGTTGCACGTACTGGTGAGCAGCGGGACTCCCAAGAAGCCGCGCACGTGGGGATGGCAGGCGGGCAGATCCAGGCCCATCGGTTCCCCCCCCTGGCTGAACACGCGAAAGACTCTTGCTTCAACTGAGATTTGTTTCAGCGCGCCTCTCATTTCACATGCAGTGAGTTTTGTGGCGGTGGCAGGCTCGAGCCCGCTGGTGGCCAGCCATTTCGGCCTGGCACATAAGGGTTCGATCACTGCCGCTACCGCGTAGTGGCTCCCGATGATCTTCCGGGCAGCGGTGGCGGATTTCTCCAACAACTCTTGTGGCAGTGTGGTTTGAGAGATCTGCAAACCAAGATCGAGAATGGCGGCCAGGCGCATGCTGACTGCATCGAGTTGCTGTCCTTTTTCGTAGAAAGCGTCAATTAAGTCCGGGATCGGGTCCTTGTGGGAGAAAGCGGACGTTGGGGAGGGCAGTAAAGACGACGGCAATCCCAATACCCGATTCACTGTCTCCAGAATTTTCTCGGGTTCGCAAGGTTTGCTGAGGAAGTCCTGCACTCCGCATTGCGCCCCCAAAGCGCGGCTCTGGTGGTCGAGAAAACTGGCGCTTTGGAAAATCACCGGAGTATTCTCCAGGCCGGGAAGCTTGCGCAACGAAGATACGAACTCGTACCCGTTCATGGTGGGCATCAGAATGTCGGAAAGAATAAGACCCGGCTTCTCTTGCGCAGCAAGCTTCAAACCAATCCTGCCGTCCGCGGCTTCATGGACATTGTGGCCGAACGATGTCAACAGGGAGCTGTAGAGCTGGCGGGTGCGCGAATCATCATCGACGACGAGAATGGTTGCCATAGTTACAATGCGCTGACTGGCCCTTCGCCCCAAGCCGGCTACGTTGTCGCCAGTTGGTATTGCGGACTCGTATCGCTGCTGGCCATTTATACCCCTTGCCCTGCGGTCGCTTGTCCCAACGCCCTCTGAACGGCGCGCAAGAAATCCGGTGTATTGACCGGCTTTTGAAAATAGGCGACAGCTCCGGCCTTGAGCGCCTCAGGCTTAGTGGTGGCAGCGTCTCTCGCGCTCACGATGATGATAGGAGTAAGCGCCAATTCGTGGAGGGCTTTGAGCCGCTCCATCACCAGAAATCCGTCGCCTCCTGGCAGTCCGACGTCGAGCACAATGAGATCGGGTTTTTCTTTGCGTGCCGTGCTAATCGCGGCGATAGCGTCCCCAGCCACGGCGATTTGATAACCTTTGGATTTCAGGCGCACGTTCAGGGCGTGGATCACATCTTTGTCGTCGTCGATCAGTAGGATTTTCTTATCCGCCATTTTCAGCTCCGGTCCACCAGGATTGCGTTCAAGTGCTCTTCAATTTGTGACGCCACTGCCGCCCGTTGCTCGGCGACGGCAAGGTCGTTGCGGGCCGCCAAGCTTATAGTCGAGAGTCGCACCGCCGGGACACTCGACAAATCGGCAGTCAGGGTAGTGAGCTTGAGTTGCTCCTCGATCCGCCGCGCCAGCACCCGCCCGCCATGCTCATCTGCCCGTGCCAGGACCGCGAACATCTGCCCGCTGCGAGTGTGATAGGTGCCGGGCATGACTGCATCCAGCCCGGGCAGTACACAGCGCTCGATCACTTCCCGCAACGCTGCCAATGCCGGCTTATTGTCAATGGCATGCTGTTCCCCCAGTTCAACCGTAAGTAGAATCATGCTCATCGGGACGGCACCTTCTCCCAGGATGGGCGTGACCAAGTTGGCTAGGGAAAACACCGGCAGAGTAAAAGAAAAGACGCTGCCCGAGTTGGGCTGGCTTTGGACTTGTATGTCTCCCCCTTGAAGGGTGACCAATTGCTTGCAGATACACAGGCCAAGCCCCAGGCCTTTGCGGGCGGCACAGTCTGCGTTAGGCACCTGATAGAGCCGGTCAAAAACTTTGGGGCTCTCCTCTGGAGGAATGCCGCAACCGGTGTCCAATACCTTTACCCGCACAAATTTGGCGTCATCTTCGCTCATGCCAACATGCACGCTGACTGTGCCGTTTTGCGGGGTGAACTTGATGGCGTTATCGAGCAAGTTGGTCACAATCTGCCGCACGCGGCTGCGGTCGGCGATGACCAGCGGAAGTGCCGCAGCCGCATCGAAGGTGAGCGAAATTTGCTTTTGCTTGGCGCTCGGACGGGCGGAATCCACGGCTTCGTTCAGCACTTCCAGCAGCGGCATGCTGCATACATCCACGCGAAGCTTTCCCGCCTCGATCCTGGTGGCTTCCAGCAGATCGCCAATCATGTTATGGAGCTGGGTGATGTTGCGCAAGGCGACGTCCACGTACTCGTGCTGCTGAGAACTGAGTTCGCCACCGCTACCTTCCTCCAGAATTTCCAGAAACTGCTGGACCACCATCACTGGCGACCGCAGCTCATGGGACACGTGCGAGAAAAATTGGTCTTTTAACCGGATTTGTTCCTTGCGGCTGCGCTCCAGCTCTTCCTGAGCGCGCTTGCGTTCCTCGACTTCATGCCCCAGCCTGGCGGTGAGGCCCTGGAGTTCATCGAAGAACACGGCGTTCTCATAAAGCATGGACAGGTGCGAGGCCAGGGTCTGCACCAGGTGTTCGTCTTCGTGGTTGAACTCCTCATCTGCGATTTTCCCCACCAGGCACAGGCAGCCATAGTTGTGGGCGGAGGTGAAGATAGGCACGCACAGCATGGAGGAAATTTCTTTGTCACCGAACGGCAAACCGAGGGTGTTGAGTTTCATGTGGCGAAAATGCCCAATGGCGTGGCCGGAGATGATCTGCGTCAGGGTCGAAGTCAACCGCAGGTCGTCCGCTGGTGCTAGCGAATCAAATTCTTCCATGTCGGACGAAAATGCCTGGGGCGGATGCTCCGCTCCGCGCGAAAGCAGGTACACGAACCCGCGTTCTGCATACAGCAAGGCTGTCGCAGCTTTGCAGAATGCCCGCACCAGCTTGGCTGGTTCGACCAACTCGGCCAGGTCCTGCATGATTTCAATTAACGAGGTGGTGCGATGACCCTGTTCCAGTGGCGCGATCGGGTCCGCGGACTCACCCAGGGCCCCCCGCACGGCTTCGACAATCAGCTCCGGCGCGGAGGGCTTGGTAAGAACTTTATATAACTGGTGCGCGACCACAAAACGCCCGAAGCCGGGGTTTTTGTATTCCGCGGTGTAGACGATGGCGGGGATGCGTAGAGTGTCCGGGTGGGCGGCCAGCTTCTCCAGCAGCGTGTAGCCGTCCATGCCGTTCATGTGGACGTCGGTAATAATAAGGTCCACGCCGCCGGTGACCGCCATGCCCCAGGCCTGTTCGGCGGACTCCGCCTCGCGCAACTTGTAGCCGAAGTGCTTGAGCAAGCTGACCAGAAAATCGCGGTTGATGGCGCGGTCATCCACGATCAAGATGGTGCGCGGGTTTGCGTCCGGATGGACTGGGATTAGACGTGGGGCTGTAGCTGTTGTGCTTGCGGTTCTCATGGAAAAGCGCATGGATATGGTGTCAACAAGAATCCGGTACGGGCTACTGGGAATTATCGGCGCAGATCGCCACTGCTTGAGAGGAGAGTCTGGTGCGGTTTTGGCATGTCGTTCCCAATTCCCAAAATGGAAGTCCGGCAAATGGCTGGCCCAAGCGCACAATTCAACCCCCGGTTCGGCTGCGCAGGCAAGCTTCTATTTCGTCCATCAGGGTTTGAGGATCGAGCGGCCGGCACAGAAATTTTGTGGCTCCTGTAGACAATGCCCTGTCCTGTTCGCGCTCCGACGACACCGAAGAAGACAGGAACACAAAAGGCGTCTTGCGCAGATCTGGGTCCGCCTGTACCAGGCGAATGAGATCGTAACCGTCCTGCTGGGGCATGTGGACATCGGAAATGATCATATCCGGCTTGGCTTTCTTGGCCAGGGCCAGACCTTGTTGAACGTCGGGAGCACTGATCACTTCATAACCACGCGGCGTCAGAATACTGCGCGCCAGTTGCAGATTGACAGCGGAGTTGTCCACGAACAGAAGGACAGCGCGTTTGGAGTCCGGGGTTAACTCAGATTCTTTCCCCACCTCTTCCACAGCCGGCGCTGGGGTGCAAGCTTGCTCAGGCAGTGGCCGCAAACCAAGAAACTCCTGCACTTTGTAGGCGAAGTTTTCCGGCTCAATAGGCTTGGAAATATACCCGTTGAAACCAGAGGCCAGCAGCTTCTCCTTATCTCCGACCATGGCCAACGCAGTCACGGCCACAACGGGAATCTTGCGGGATTGGGCGTCAGCGCGCAGGCGGCGGGCGACTTCGTAGCCATCCATTTTTGGCATGTGGATGTCGAGCAGGATAAGGTCGGGCTGGTGTTGCCGCGCCAACTCGATCTCTTCCGCGCCGTCCTTGGTCCCACTGACCTGATGGCCAAAGGCCTCCAGCAGATACACCACCAGTTGGAGATTAGTGGGATTGTCTTCGATGACCAGTATGCGTGCCGTGGTTCCTCCTTGCGGCGGGCCAGGCCGGGTCAGTGGCCGGCTTGGGCTTTTCTTGCGGCCGGGAAATCCTGACTGAGCGGCAGCGTGACGGTAAATTTGCTGCCGTGTCCGTACTCGCTCTCAAACGTAATCCGCCCGCCGATCATCGCGGCCAGCTTCTGGCTGACGTGCAACCCCAGGCCGGTGCCTTCGTAAGCGCGGGTGGAAGAGCTGTCCACCTGCATGAAGGCCTGGAAAAGCCTGGGCTGGTCTTCTTTGCGGATGCCTAGTCCAGTGTCGGTTACGCAAATCTGGGCGAAGGACTCACCCTTTTGTTCCCGTTCCTGAAGTTCCAGGCGCACCGAACCTTTCTCCGTGAACTTGATGGCATTGTTGGCCAGGTTAATAAGGATTTGCGTCAAAGAACGGCGGTCGGTGCGCACGCTGACCTCGTGATCGGGCAGCGCGATTTCAAACTGCAAGTGCTTGGCTTCGGCCAGCGTCCGCAAAGTAGTGCTGACTTCTTCGATGACGGTCTGGCAGGTGACCGGCTCCATCTTGAGTTCGACATTGCCGGACTCGATCTTGGCCAAGTCGAGCAGATCGTTGATCAGCGACAACAGATGCCGGCTGCTGGCCTGGATGGTACGCAGCTGCTTTTCCTGCTCCACATTCAGCGGGCCGGGGAGCTTCATCAGCAGCGTGCCGGTGAAGCCGATGACGGCGTTCAGCGGGGTGCGCAATTCGTGGCTCATGCTGGCCAGGAAACGGTCTTTGGCCAAGCTAGCATTTTCCAGCTCTATATTTTTTTCCTGCAGTGTCTGTTCAAAGCGCTTGCGCTCGGTGACATCACGGGCAGCGGCGAACACGCCTTGAAGTTTTCCGGTCTGGTCGTTGAAAGTGGTGGCGTTGTAGCTGACCACGGTTTCTCGGCCGGTCTTGGAGCGCGCAGTCAATTCGTAGTTGGTGACGCGGCCATCGCGCAGCACTACGCGAATGCCATCCTCGGCGCGTTTGGCATCGGTAAAGTAGGTCTTAAAAGCGGTACCGATTAATTCTTCGCGAGTGCCGCCGGTCAACGCTTCCATCTGCTGGTTGACATCGGTGATGATCCCCAGCGGGTCGGTGGTCATCAGGGCGTCAATATTCGACTCGATCAGCGAGCGGGTGTAGAACTGCGAATCGCGCAGTTGTTTCTCCAGCCCTTTCTGCGCCGTGATGTCACGCGCACCGGCTAGGATGCCGAGCGCGGTTCCAGCTGTATCGGTGAACACACCAGCGTTGAAGCTGACGGAAATCTTGCGGCCATAACGGGTGATGAGCACCAGTTCATAGCTGATCACGCGCTTTTCCGCCAGCGTTTGTTGCACCCCGGAGCGGGCGCGCCCTGGCTCGGTGAAGTACTCCGAAAAGCGCGAGTTGACCAGATGTTTGCGTGAGTAGCCGGTGAGCCGGGTGGCCTCTTCGTTGACATCGGTGATGGTGCCATCGGGCGCGATGGCAAACAGCGCGTCGGCGGAAGCCTCGATCAGCGAGCGGTTGTAGGCTTGCTGCTCGGCCAGTTGCAGTTGCAAACGGGCTTGCTCGGAGATGTCGCGCGCCGATGCGAAGATGCCCTGCACCTGGCCTTCGGGAGTCTTGAAAATGGAGGCATTGAAGGAGACCGTCGCTTTGCGCCCTGCCTTCGAGCGCAACACCAGCTCATAGTTCGTGACTGTGCCTTCGGTCAAAGTGCGTTTCACGCCCAGGTCAGCTTGCTCGGGTTCGGTGAAGTACTGTTTGAACACCGAGCCGATCAGTTCTTCACGCGGATAGCCGGTCATGCGGCAGAGCTGGTCATTGACGTCGGTGATGAAGCCGGTAGGATCTACGGTGACCAGGCCATCCACTGAACTTTCGATCAGGCCGCGCAGATAGTTCTGCTGTTCGCGCAGGCGCTCTTCCAGGCGGACGCGGTCGGTGACATCGCGCGCAGAGGCAAAGATGCCGCGCACATTGCCCAGCGGATCGCGGAACACCGATGCGTTGAACGAAACTTGCAGCAGGCGCCGGGTGCGGGAAATAAGAGTGAGGGCGTACTCGGTGACCATTCCGGTCTCAAAGGTTTGCTTGACTCCGGCCGTAGCCCGCTCCGGTTCGGTAAAGTAGTCGGCAAAGGGGCTGCCGATCAGTTCGGTACGCGCGTACCCGGTCATGCGGCACATCTGCTCGTTGACGTCGGAGATGGTCCCTTGGGGATCAACCGTGATCAACCCGTCCACCGAGCTTTCGATCAGGCCGCGGTTGTAGGACTGCTGCTCACGCAACTGCTGTTCGAGTTTCTTCTGCTCCGTGATGTCGCGCGCCGCCGCGAACACACCTTGCAGCTTGCCGGCCTGATCGTTGAAGGTAGTGGCGTTGTAGCTGACCACCATTTCGCGTCCACTTTTGGAACGCGCGGTGAGTTCGTAATTGGTGACCTTGCCCTGTTGCAGAACTTGCCGAATGCCTTCTTCCGCCCGATTGGGATCGGTGAAGTGATCTTTGAACGCCTTGCCGATCAGCTCTTCCCGGGTGCAGCCGGTGAGCGCCTCCATCTGCTGGTTGACATCGGTAATGATGCCCAGGGAGTCGGTGGTCATCAGCGCGTCGATGTTGGATTCGATCAGCGAACGGGTGTAAAACTGCGATGCCTGGAGTTGGCTCTCGAGTTTTTTCTGTGCCGTGATGTCCCGGGCCGAAGCGAAAATGCCGCGAATGTTGCCCTGCGGGTCGCGGAACACGGCCGCGTTGAACGAGACCGGAATTCTTTTGTTAGTGCCGGCTTGCAGAGTGAGAACATAGTTGGTGACCGAGCCTTCCTTGAAGGTGAGACGCACGCCTTCCGCCGCCAGGTCCCGCTCGACAAAGTAATCCGGGAACGACGATCCGATAAGCTGGGCCCGCGACTTAGCCGCCATCTGGCTCATGGTCTCGTTCACGTCGGTGATCAGCATTTTTTCGTCTACCGTGACCAGGCCGTCGACGGAGGCCTCGATCAGCCCCCGGTTGTAAGCGCGCTCCTCCGCCAACTGGCCCTGGAGGCGTGCCTGGTCAGTGATGTCGCGCGCCGAAGCAAAAATGCCGCGTACTTTTCCATCGGCGTCTTTAAAGATGGCGGCGTTGAAGGAAACCAGGAGTTCCAACCCTTCTTTGCGCCGCAAGGTGAGTTCATAGTTGGTGACCGCACCCTTGTCGAGCGTCTGGCGGACGCCGTCGGCCGCCCGCTTAGGATCGGTAAAGTATTGTTGGAACGGCTTGCCGATCAGCTCTTCACGGGTGTAACCCGACATACGGCACATGGTCTCATTGACGTCGGTAATACTAAGGACGGGGTCAACCGTGATGAGGCCGTCCAGTGAAGCCTCAATCAAACCGCGGTTATAGGCGCGTTCTTCGCCGAGTTGCGATTGCAAACGTGACTGTTCAGTGATGTCACGGGCGGAAGCGAAGATGCCGCGCACGTCTCCCGAAGCGTCTTTAAACACCGAAGCATTGAACGAAACCCGCAGTGGTGTGCCGCCGCGCCTCGCCAAGGTGAGCACGTAATCTGTGACCACGCCCTTTTCGAAGGTTTCCTTGACTCCGGCTGTGGCGCGTTGGGCATCCTGAAAATAATCGGAGAACGGCGTGCCGGTCAATTCCTCGCGGGAGTAGCCTGACATGCGGCACATCTGCTCGTTTACATCGGAAATGCCGCCCGAGGGATCGACCGTAATGAGGCCATCGACCGAAGCCTCGATCAGGCCGCGATTGTAGGACTGCGATTCCCGCAGCTGCTGTTCCAGTTTCTTCTGCTCGGTAATATCGCGCGCTGCGGCGAACACGCCTTGCAGCTTGCCGGCGGAATCACGGAACATGGATGCATTGTAAGAAACGACGGTGGAGCGGCCGTCTTTGGATTCGGCGGTCAGTTCGTAGTTGGTGACCCGGCCTTCCCGCAAGACCAGCCGGATGCCTTCTTCCGCCCGCGCCGGGTCGGTGAAGAAATCCTTGAAGGGCGCGCCGATAAGGGCCTCGCGCAGGTAGCCGGTCAAGGCGACCATCTGCTGGTTCACGTCGGTAATGATCCCCAGCGGATCGGTGGTCATCAATGCGTCAATGTTCGATTCGATCAGCGAGCGGGTATAGAACTGGGTGGACTTCAGCTCTTCGGTCAGGCGAATTTCATCGGAGATGTCTTTGGAAATAAGCAAAAAGCCGATGGCTTTCCGCGAAGAGTCCATGCGCGGGGTGATGACCACGCGGGCGGTGAATTGCTCGCCATTCTTGCGTTGGCGGCGAATGGTGCCTTCCCACTTGCCATCGCGCAGGGCGGCGTCAAGCAACTCCCGCGGCTTGCCGCTGGCTACGTCCTCGGGCGAGTGCAGGATGGAGGAGTTGGCTTTGCCCACTACTTCCGAGGGCTCATATCCATAGAGCCGCCGCGCACCTTCGTTCCATAGCAGAATCTTGCCGTCCAGGTCCTTGCCGATGATGGAGTACTCAGTCGACGACTCCAGAATGTTGGCGATGAAATCCACCGCCTCCTGCGGATTGCCGACAATGGCATTGTCGAACAGGCGGGCCTTCCGGGTTTCCTCGGTGAAACGCATTTCATGGGAGATGTCCTTGGAAATGAGCAGGAAACCGATAGGCTTACCGGCATTATCGCGGCGAGGTGTGATGACCAGTCTCGCACTTATGCGCCTGCCATCCTTGCGCACTCGGCCAATGACTCCTTCCCACTTGCCATCTTTGAGGGCGGCTTCCATGATCTCGCGCGGCTTACCGCCGGCCACATCCTCCGGAGTATGCAACACCTCGGAGTTCATCTTGCCCACAACTTCTTCCGCCTCGTAGCCGTACATGCGGCGGGCACCCTCGTTCCACAACAGAATCTTCCCGTGAAGGTCCTTGCCGATGACGGAATATTCTGTGGACGACTCGAGGATATTGCTGACGAATTCGACCGCTTGCTGCGCGGTGGCGAGGATGGAACTATCGAAGAGTCCAGGCTTCATGGGTGGTTTCTATGCAGCAAAAATGAAGGATGTAAGCGAAGGCTAACCAGCCAGAAGCACCGTCACAATCGACTCAGACCGATTCGGAGCCGTGGAATTTGGCACCCATTAGCCTACCTCTATGCCCATGTTCACCGTAGGACAAGTTAGCGTCAACGTTTTCGCCAACATTCTGGTCATACGAAAGGAGGGGAGCTTTCCCGTTTTGGCATTTTTCCTAAGTTGGATGGAGTTGGCCATCGGCTCCACGTAACCGAAAGGTTGGCCCGACGGTTGGACTTTCGTCAGGGTGAAAGCCTCATTACCAAATGCTGACAGCAATCCACAGTAATGTCTGCTCCGCCGTAACTGACACATCTTCGGCCAGCTATATAGAGGACGTAACCACATAACCAGCTCGCTTGCCGTCACTGTTGGACATGGTCGTGACAGCGACGAGTTCGCTCTTCAGGCAGTTGAACACTATCGCCCAATGCACACAAATCATCTATGTGGGGACCGTTTCAGAGTCGAGATGAAGATTGTATCCCTGGCTAGCGCTGTTGAGTATCAGAAACAGAATCGGCGTATTTTTGCCGAGTGCCACTGCAACTTGCCTGACAGACCTGCACCGATCAGCGGCAACTGGGAAGCTCATGCATTGCTAGAAGTCTTGTCCGCGAGGGCCCAATTGGCCCAATGGGTCGTTGCCGTTACCTACCCAAATCAGTAAGAATTTGGGTCTATCGCCGAAAGCCCGAATTCGCAAACAACTCATGATCGTGGTTATCACGTTCGTCACTGTAAATGTTTCGGTTTTGTCTTCTCTTGTGCGTTCGACAAACCCTGAAGAATCTTGGAAATGCGATGGAACGGCTGCCATGGAAGATGGAAATCGAGTGCCATGCGCGGAAACTTTAGATCAATATCGACAATTTTTATTTGCTTTTTTTCTGGCCTGAAATTATTTCTATAAACACCTAACATAGGTGAGAGACGGGGACGGCAATAGTTTGAGGGGGTCCCCGAGACTGATTGTCGCCCGTTACCGCCAAGACCATGGATTAGCTTCCCCAGAACTCAACGTCTCCTGTTGGCGTAAGTTCCATCCTTGCCGACCCGTTATCTCAGCTCGCACCCCATTTTGCGCGAATATGTTTGAGCACGCTGATGTAGGAGCGTTGCCGCGTAAACTTCAAGGAATGCTCCTTCTAGCTAGCGCGGCGTGGTTGTGCTGCGAGTTTGGCATCAAATGTCTCCCGGTTCGGAGCTCGTGCAGCACCAAACCGCGAGGCGAGCCACTGGTCGAGCACCCTGGTTCGAAACCGCCATCTGTTGCCGATTTTGGTTGCGGGTATCTCGCCATGCCGTGCCTGAATCTCCAGTGTTTTCCAGTGGATCCCGAGAAGATCCGCCGCTTGTCTCAACGTCAAAAGTTGCTCAAAACCAACTGCGGCTGTCCCGGGCGCTCTGTCGTCGACAGGCACGATTCACCTCTTCTCTCCCATGCATCATTGCAAGGCTTCCGGATTATCCAGCTGGTATGGTTCGAGAATCTTCCGGAGTGATAAAGGGACTGTCTAGTTCAATTGGAAAACAAAGACCCTCCAAGAGAACCCGGATGTGTATTCGAAGTCTTCACCGAATCGCCCAATCTTCTTGCTGCTTGGGCCATGAGACTCCACACTTCTACGGACGGTCGGAAACCGCGCGTGGCCGACTGACGGCAGATCGGTCGCTCATTAACCCATATACCAGATAAATACTGCTTTGTAAGCCACAGAGGTGTGCGGGTCGTGTGCCTCTCTTATAGTCCATCGCTCACACAGTGCCAGAAGGCCTTCCGGGGGAGGTCACTCTCTCACCAGTTTCGATTCCCGGGCCGCTCATCTTTTAGCTATGCCGCTCAGAAATCCCCGCGACTGAAAACAAACGGCGCCCAGACGGTGTGCATGTCATATCATCTTGGAGCAAAGGAGCAGTATCAAGCCCAACCTATGTTCACGCGAATCAGAGTTTGTCTCCTCTTGGCCCTGATCTCGGCACAAGGCCTGTCCGCTGCCGATTTTGACATGAAGGTGACCGACAAGAATTACCTCGACACTCGAGGCTTCAGCATTTTTCTCTACGACAGCACCTACCATCCCGTTTTTGTGGACCAAAAGAACACGGCCATGGAGATGATTCTCCACGGCCAGCGCATCGCCACGAACGGCGACGTGCGCCTGATGCCAACGCCCGAGCAGTGGGACCTGGTGGCAACCCTCAAGGGGCGCCAGGCCGATAAGAAGAACAACCGGCTCACCGCCGACCTCGCGTTCCCCACCTTCGACTTCAGCTACACGCTGGAAGTTGCCGCGGAGCCAGGCGGGGTGAGGGTCAGCATCAATCTCGACAAGCCTCTACCGCAGAAACTGGCAGGACGGGCGGGCTTCAACCTGGAGTTCCTGCCCTCGATCTACATGGGCAAGGCTTACCTGGTGGACGGAACCACAGCCGGCATTTTCCCGCGTACGCCCAACGATCGGATGACCAAGGTTTTGCCTCTGCCTGATGAACCGAAAAAGGCGTACTACCTCGAGGACTGGGATAAGGCCAAGGGATACACGCAGCCGCTGCCGTTCGCCGAGGGCAAGAGCATCACCCTGGGAGTCGACGACGCGCTTGCCCGGGTGAACGTAGTATCGGACACGGCCAACCTCATGCTGTTGGATGGACGCAACCGAGCACAGAACGGCTGGTTCGTGTTGCGCTCGCTGATCCCTTCAGGCAAGACCACCGGCGCCATCGTCTGGCACATCAGGCCGGACGTAATTCCGAACTGGACTCGGCCGCCGGTGATCGCGCACAGCCAGGTCGGTTATGCGCCGGGCTTCTCAAAGGTGGCGGTGCTCGAACTCGACCCCAAGTACGACGCCCCGAAAACGGCCAGAGTGCTGCGCCTGCTGGAAGACGGATCTTACAAACAGGTATTCGAGGGTCCGATCACGCCTTCCACACCCTGGCTTCGCTATGTTTATTCCAAATTCGACTTCACAGCCGTGAAGGATCCCGGCCTTTATGTCATCGAGTACGCAGACCAGCGAACGGCGCCGTTTCCCATCTCTAACGACGCGTATGCGAACATCTGGCAGGACAGCCTGGATCATCACCTAGCGGAGCAGATGGACCATGTTTCGGTTCGCGAAGGCTACCGCATGTGGCATGGCGCTTCGCACCTGGATGATGGCCGTATGGCGCCGGTGGTTGGGGAGCAATTCGACGGCTGGAACCAGGCCACAGCAACGGACGGGAAATACAAAGGCGGCGATCATATCCCTGGAATGAACGTGGGGGGCTGGTACGACGCCGGCGACTTCGACCTCGAGGAGCCCGCGCAGCTCAACGTGATTCAGAGCCTCGCTCTGGCGTATCGCGAATTCCATCTCACCTACGACGAGCTTACAGTGGATGAAGCTGCTCGCCAGGTTGAGATGCACCGTCCCGATGGCGTGCCGGATACGGTGCAGCAAGTCAAGCACGGCGCACTGCTCATCCTAGCGCAGTTCCACAACATCGGCCACGCCATCCGTGGCACTCACGAGCCAGATCTTCGCCAGTACACACAGGTGGGCGATGGAGCGTCGAAAACTGACGGCCGCATTTACGACCCGAAGCTCGGCCCGAACGAAACCAAGGGCGACTATTCCGGCAAGCCTGACGATCGCTGGATCTTCACGACGGACAACTCGTATTTCCAGTGGAATGCCATTGCGGCGCTGGCTGCAGCAGCGGATACGCTGAAAGGCTGGGACGACGCTTTAGCGAAAGACTGCCTTGAAACTGCGATCAAAGCATGGAAGGACACGACGGCTCAGCCAGCGGAGTATCCGACCGGCGGCGGCTCAGGCGGCGGGGCTCCCGCAGGTGCCCCCGGAGGTGGTGTGCTGGCTGCGTCTCAGGGTGTGGTCTCGGGCGCTCAAGGCGGTCGTAAGCGAGAGGACAGCTCTCGCACTCAAACAAACTCCGGTGCCACTAGCGCACAAACAGCTCCGCCGGCCGGCCTCGGCCGTGGCCGATTTGGCATCGGACTGGACTGGGCTGCGGTTCTGGAATTGACCATCGCCACGAATGGTGCCGAGCCATACAAGTCCCGTCTGAAGGAACTGTTCCCACAGATGATCGCTCAGGAGCAGATGGACCTCCATGGTTGGAAAGCAGTCCGGGCATTGCCTTATCTGGATGCCAGCACGAAAGATCAGATGCGCCAAGCGGTGAAGACATACATGGCGGGTTTGGACAAGCGGCTTGAGGAGACCCCTTTCGGTGTGCCCCCAAGCCTCGGCACCTGGGGCGGATCGGGCGCCGTGGTGGACATGGCCATCCGAATGTATTTCCTGCACAAGGCGTTTCCGGATCTCGTGAGCCCCGAATACACACTTCGCGCCGTCAACTACATTCTCGGCACGCACCCGGTATCCAGCACTTCGTATGTAGCTGGAGTCGGTACGGTCTCGAAGACGAAGACGTACAGCAACAATCGCGCCGACAATGCTTACATCCCGGGTGCCGTGATTCCGGGATACATCATCATCAAGCCGGATTTTCCGGAGTGCATCGACGACTTCGGATTCCTGTGGTTTGAGGATGAAGCCGTCGTGGCCGGGTCGGCAAGCTGGGTCG